>Ga0209027_1000940_pt1 | contig 10754 bp, 10 predicted proteins | sample GraSoi013_1_20cm_3_FD_185821 | JGI IMG/M metagenome (GOLD analysis project Ga0209027, IMG submission 185821) | Grasslands soil microbial communities from the Angelo Coastal Reserve, California, USA - Sample 09_27_2013_1_20cm (SPAdes) (version 2) | ecosystem: Environmental > Terrestrial > Soil >...
AGCTTGTCGCCGATGTCTACTCGTACGTAAATCGTCCGCCCGACCTCTTCCTGATGCGCAATCGGCCCAACGCCGACGAGTCGCAGCTGACGACATCGGCGAGCCCGGAGTGGCTGTCGTTTCCGTGGCTGGCGCCGGAAATCGTGATGGTTCCGGCATCAGACGGAGTGAAGGTGCCAGCTCACATCTACCGGCCGTCGGATATGAAGGCGCAGCCGAACGGTGCGGCGGTGATCTTCGTGCACGGCGCCGGTTACCTGCACAACGTCGGCAATTTCTGGTCGGAGTATCCGCGCGAGTACATGTTCAATCAGTTTCTCGCATCGAAGGGCTATACAGTTCTGGATCTCGACTATCGCGGCTCTGACGGATACGGCCGGGATTGGCGCACGGCCATTTATCGACACATGGGCGGCCGAGATCTGCAGGACCAGGTCGACGCGTCGAAATATCTCGTTCAGAATTTCCAGGTCGATCCGAAGCGAATCGGGATCTATGGCGGGAGCTACGGCGGGTTCATTACGCTGATGGCTTTGTTCACCGAGTCGCCACACTTTGGCGCCGGCGCGGCGCTGCGCAGCGTCACCGACTGGGCACATTACAACCAGGGCTATACCTCGGACATTCTGAATCTCCCGCAAAACGATACGCTTGCCTATCGGCAATCGTCTCCCATCTACTTTGCGGAAGGTCTACAGGATCCCTTGCTGATGGCGCACGGAATGGTTGACACGAACGTCCATTTCCAGGACATCGTGCGGCTGACTCAGCGGTTGATCGAGCTGGGTAAAACGAGGTGGGAGCTTGCGGTTTACCCGGTGGAAGATCATGCATTCGTGAGACCTTCATCCTGGGCCGACGAATACAGCCGGATATTCGACCTGTTCGAGCGCTATCTGCCAACACGCACAACGAGTCGATGATCAGACGCATCGCTGGTTTGTTTTCGCGCAGCGCGTTTTACGTGCGTGCGATTCTCGGCGTGCCTGACTATGACGGCTACCTGGCCCATATGCGCGCCGCGCATCCGGGAGATCGGGTGATGAGCGAAACCGAGTTCCGCCACACGCGAATGAACGAGAGGTACAATCGAACCTCTCGCTGCTGTTAGCGGTCCATGTGCAAGGCATGGCGCGGGTGTCGTCTCCCTGTGAGACCTCAACCGAGCCAACAATGCGAAAAATCGGACTTGCAATCATCCTCGCCGGCATCGCGCTAAGCGCCTGCGGACGCGAAAAGACCGCGGCAGCCAGCGCGGACAGCGTATCCTCGACGGCGACAGGCGCCACCTACATCGATCGTGCGGACCGGCGCTACGGACAGCTGCAGTCGAAAGTGGCGACGGCGGCACCGGCGATGGCGTCCCCGCCTTCGGTGATGGAACTCTCGGGCGCGGTAGCGGGACAGGCGGAGGACAATGCCGCCTCCAGCCAGCCGCGTAGCACCGGCTCGCCGGTCGACCCCGTTCAGAATTTCGGCGCGCCCACCAGCTCGACGATGCTGATTCGCACGGGTCAGGCGTTCGTCGAAGTCGAGAAGCTAGATCCCGCAATTCTGAAGATCCGCCAGCTGGTCGCCCAGGTTGGTGGCTACGTCACCAATTCGTCGATGAGCGGCGGCCGCGACCAGATCCGTCAGGCGTCGATCGAGATCAAAATTCCCAACACGCACTACGACCAGGCCGTGGGGTCGTTGTCATCGATTGGTAAAGTCGAGACAGTGAACTCAACCGCTCAGGATGTTGGCGAAGAGTTCGTCGACGTCACGGCGAGAATGGCCAACGCGCGGCGACTGGAAGACCGGTTGATCAATCTGCTCGACCGCAGAACCGGCAAGCTCGACGAAGTGTTGCGTGTCGAGCGCGAGCTGGCGCGTGTACGCGAGGAAATCGAGCGCTACGATGGCCGGCTGCGCTACCTCAGTGCGCGTGTAGCGATGAGCACCCTGACGATAAATGCCCACGAGCCGGCGCCGGTCATCGAGCCGGGTAGCAATCCGATTGGCGAGGCATTTCGTCGTGCCTGGCAGAACTTCGTGGCGATGCTTGCAGCCGTCATCGCATCACTCGGCGTGCTCATTCCGATCGGATTGATCGGTGTCGGGGGATGGATTGGGTACCGGCGGTGGGTGAGGGCTAATCGGCCACTCACGGCCTAAATGACAACTGCAACTGAACGGGTTGTGGGTTGCACAACCCGTTCAGTTGCAGTTTAAGGTCCCTAGCGCGGGGCGAGATCTCTATTGTACCACCACAACGCCCGCGACAACGCAGCGTAGCTCGAGGTGAGATGGTTGAGCCCCCAGCCGATTCCGCCGGCACCTGCGATTATCAGAACTGGAGTCGAGGCGTTGTTCGAGTTGTTACTGGCGACGGCGATGCCGATTGCAACCAGGCTCGCGCCGATCGTGGTGACCAATGAGCCGCGGAAGTTGCCGACCTTGAAGGTCCGTGCATCAGCGGCAGCGCGAGGCGACGACTGCACCAGCTTCTCGACATCGAAATCGCGAAACCAACCGACGGTGCCGACAACCTCTCCCTTCGCGCCGCGAATGATGTCGGCGCTTCCCCACTTCCCCTCGAATCGCAGAGCTTGCGAATCGTAGACGGTCGCTGAGTCGACGCGCGTCGATTGGGTTGTGGTAGTAGCAGCAGTTCCGTTCTGGTTTTTATTGGTCGCAGATGAGTGCCCGTTGGTCTGCGCGGTCAACGAGCCGGCACCAAGCGCTGAAAGCCCAAGCGCCAGCAGAAGATTCAACTTCATGTATCCGTTATCCCTCGAAAAGAATCGCCCAAATCGTTCTTCCTGAAGGACGATTTGGGCGAAGCGGGGATTACAGATCTGGACTTAGCTCTTCAGATCGCGGTTGTACCACCAGATTGCTTTCTGCAGTCCGCGATACGCTAGCTGCAGGCGGTACCCGCCATAAACCAGAAGCGCAACGCTAGCAGGCAACAGCCAGCCTGAAATCGTCGGCCGCGGGGAGATGCTAGTCAGACCCAGATTGAGTCCAAACAGGGCTATGCCTGCACCGGCGTACCATGAACCAGGCCGATAGTTCTTCTCGAAAACTTCAGCCTGCTCAACCGCCTTTGGTGAGGACGCGACAAGATCAGCCAGTCCTGTGCGTTTGAACTCGCCTATATTGAGAACCACGCTGTCGGCTACACCGCGCACAATTCTCAAACCAGGACCGGCATCGACCCGTAGCGCGCGCTCATCGTATGTACTCGTCTGGGCACCCGCCTGGAACGTAGCTCCCATATGCGCCAGTCCTGAAAGAAGGCCGGCAACCAATAAAATGCGCATCGCCGTTCTCCGTTAGTGGTGATAAACGATCGTGGCCCGACCGTTAAATGTCCGGCCGTCCATGATGACATGGGTGTTGTCAGGGTAGTAGTAGCCGGCACTCGCCTGATCGACGGCGACGCCCAGGAAGTCGTCGTTCGTCGTGAGCCACGCACCGGCGTTGCTGAAGAAGCTGCCGAGGAACGCAGCGGCGACGATTACCCAGTTCGCCTGCGGCAGTACTTTGATCGCGACTGTGGAAGTTGCCTGCGCCGTCGACTGCAGAAGCGACGTCAGAGAATTTGTATCGAGCTTCAAGGTGCACGGCTGGTTGTCGTCTTCCCAGAACATCACGTGAAATCCGTTCCCGAATTTCTGGGTGAATGCCACAACTTCATCCTCAGCAAACAGCAGCACTCTTCCCGACCAGAAGTTGCCGTTCTGATCGAAGTACTTCCGCGAGTCATACGGCCGTTCGCCGGAGCAGGACAAATCGTCGGCATATGTCGGTGCGTTTCCCAGGTAAGGGCCTTGAATGTGGACTTCGATCTCTGGATCGCCGCGCACCCACGGCTCCTTTTCGTCGATGAGCCGCGAGAACTCGAGATACAACCCTGGCGCGATCGTGGTACCTCCGCCGCTTCCTCCGCCGCCACAGGTGGCGTCACACGCGATGTAGTTTGATTGCGTCAGCGCAAACGGCTCCAGCGTCCCGATTGCCTCTCCATTCTGATCACGCTGGTTGCGCGACTTCTTTGGATCCATTGGCTGGTCGAACCTCGTCTCAATCGGCACTATCGAGAGCGTTGGCTGACTCGGCGCAACTTTGACGTCGACTGATACCTGCGTTCCCGACTCATCGAATGCGACCAGCGCTGTCGACTCCTCGAGCTGCGAGGCAACGAGCACGTCTGCCTTGCCCGTCCATTTCTCACGTTGAGCCGGCACCGGCATGTAGAACTCGAGCGGCCGGACTACTGCGAGCGTCGCGAGCACTGCGCTTTCATCGCTGGTGTTGGCCACCGCCATCCGCGCCAGCAGGCTTTGCCCCTCTCTGGAGCGGAGATAGGGCGACAGCTCCAGCTTGTGTTCGCGGAACGGCGCCGCTCGCATGTCGCGTTTAAGCTGCTGCCGCGCCGGTTCGTTGTTGAGCGAGATCGCGACGAGGCGCGCAATCGTCGTCAACGCCGCGCGTTCCTGACTCTGCTGCCCACCGCTCGCGCTCGCGACGATGTCAGGCGACGGCGACGGCGCGATTGTGCGTTCGACTGAATCCGAGCATCCGGAAAGCGCAGCGAACAACGCCAAAACAAGAGCTCCTCCGCCATGTGTGTGTTTCATACGACCTCCTCGGCGAATGGTGCGGTTGGTAAAGGCGCACTGTAGTTCGGCGATGAGATCGGGTCGTAACCCGCGAACCGCTTACGAGATCACTTCACCTCGCCGGAGAGGCGGAACGCGAAGGAGCGACGATTGCCATCAGTATTGCCGCAACGAGCGCGAGGGTCGCGCCGAACGCGAATGCGCTGGGCGCCCCATGGTTATCCCAGATCCAACCGAATGCGAGCGACGCCGGCAGCGCACCAAGCCCAATCGCCAGATTGTACCAGCCAAACGCTGCACCACGACGGGCGCGCGGTACGATGTCGGCAACCAGCGCTTTCTCCGTACCCTCTGTCATTCCGTAAAAAATTCCGTAGACAGCGAACAGCGCCCACGCTTGCCAGGGCGCGCCTGCGAACGCAAACGCGAAGTAAACAGCGGCATACAGTATCCAGCCCCCAACGATCAACGGCTTGCGACCAAGTCGATCCGACAGCTGTCCGCCGTATGTTCCGGTCGCGGATTTCACGAAGTTGAGAACGGCCCACAGAATTGGCGCCAACGCAACCGGCACTCCCAGCTGGTTCGCGCGCAATAGCAGGAATGCATCAGTCGAATTGCCGAGCGTGAATAACAGCACTACGACGAGGTACGCCCAGAACTTTCCGCTCAATCGCTCGGTGCGGAGGGAAGTCTGCGAATCATGTTGATCCTCTCGGCGGGGCACATCGCGCACGACGAGGATCAGCACCAGCATCGCGATCGCCGCCGGTATCGCGGAAAGCCAGAAGACGTTTCGAATCGCGTGCTCGTCGTGCGCAGAGAGGCGTTTCGTGGTGTCCAGCATGCCGACGCCGTGCAGCTTGAGAATGAGAAACGCGAGCAGTGGACCGAGCACTGCGCCCGCGTTGTCCGCCGCTGCGTGGAAACCGTAAGCCAACCCGCGCGCGTCTGCCGGGGCCGAGTCGGCCAGCAGTGCATCACGCGGCGACGTGCGCAAACCTTTACCAATTCGGTCGGTGACGCGAATCGCCAGGACCTGCGTTGCGCTGCGAGCAGCGGCTGTGAAAGGCCGCGCAACGGAAGCAATCAGGTACCCGATTACCACAAACGGCTTGCGCGACCGCATCCGATCGGACCACCAGCCGCTCACCAGTTTCAGCAGCGACGCCGTGCTCTCGGCCACACCTTCGATGGCGCCGATGAATGTGGAGCTCGTCCCGAGCACTCCCGCCAGAAAAATCGGCAGGAGTGGATAGATCATCTCAGTCGAAACATCGGTGAATAGACTTACCGCGCCGAGTCCGATGACATTGCGCCCGAGTCGCTGAAGAGCGCCCGGCCGCGCTGACTGATCTACGATGCTCGGACCTCTGAATGATCGGCCACGGTGACCTCGCCTTTGACGCCTTCGACAAGCGTATCGTCGCCAACGAGCGAGTTCTTGAGCACGGACTTCCTGATCTTCGCGTTGGATCCGACGATCGAGTTGCTGATTTCCGAGCCTTCGACGACAGTGCCTTTGCCGATCGACACATTGGGGCCGACTTTCGATTTCTTGAGTGTGACGTTGTCTTCGATGTAAACGGGATCGATAATGGTCGAGTCGCCGGCATCGCGCGGGCGTCGCGCGCGACCGCGCGCCAACATCGCTTCGTTAGTCTCCAGCATCGTCTCAATCTTACCCGCGTCGAACCAGCCCTCCACGTCAATGACTCTGATCTTTGCGCCTTTGTCGATCATGTACTGAAACGCATCGGTCAGGAAATACTCGCCCTGATTCTTCGGCTGCTTCAACACGAAATCAATGCCCTCGAACAGCAGCTTCCAGTTTCGGATCCAGTACAGGCCGATATTTGCCCGCTTCGAGATCGGCGTCTTCGGCTTCTCGACGATCTTCGTCATGTTGCCGTCCTTGTCGGTGACGACAACACCGAAGCGCTGATAGTCTTCGACCTCCTTCACCCAGATAATTCCGTCGGCGTCCACCGATTTCACTCGCGAAAGATCAGCGTCGAAAATCGTGTCGACGAAAATGATCAGCACCGGCTGATCGACGTACTCCTTCGCCAGTGCGATCGCCCCTGCCGTCCCGTCCTGCACTTTCTGCTCGATGAACACGGAGGGGACGTCGATCTCGGTGCGCGCGTACTCTTCCACCTTTTCTTTCAGGTGGCCCGTGATGTAGATGATTTGCTCGATGTTGCCGAGCTTCTTCAGCTCGTCCAGCACGTACGACATCACCGGCTTGCCGGCAACCTTGAGCATCGGCTTCGGCGTGATGTGAGTGTGCGGGCGCAGGCGCGTGCCTTTCCCCGCCAGTGGAATGATGACTTTCATGGTGCCGACGTTCCCTCTCTTCCGTACTTGTCGCTCAGACGCACGACGTCGTCGAGCTCGGGAGTCGAGACCTCGAGGACATCACAATCGGTGACCGCCACCATCTGATGGATCGTGCCCGGCGTAATGCGAAACGATTCTCCCACTTTCAGATGTACGTCTTCAAGAGTTTCGCCGCCGTCTCTGCCAACACGGTAGAGAATCTCGCCGGAGAGGAGATAAACGGTCTCGTCCTTTCGGTTGTGATACTGAACGGACAACTCATGACCCGCTTCGATGTGCAGAATCTTGCCTACATAGCGCTCGGTGACCGCCCAAATGGTCTCGTGACCCCACGGTTTGGGTACGTGCTTGATCTGTGTGCGACCGCCGCCCCTGGGCTTTGGTCGCGTCATCTGCGCCGTTGTTTTCTTTGCAGCTCGTTTGTTGGACATGCATAAATATCTCCTTGCTCGTACAAACGAGCCACTTCGCAGCGGGCATGGATTCTGCCCCCTGTCCAGCGCATGATCCTTTCGCCAAAGCATCTTCCGCGCCTGATAAGCACGGTCAGGCTCTTTACCAACTACGGCCTTCGCGATTTCGCAAACCGTCAGGGATTGCTCAACCTCGAGGGTACGGCGCTCGACGAAGAGGCGGCGCTCGAGGGAGATGCCAAAGCCAAGGCAAAAGCGTTCAGAGAGCGCTTGGTCGAATTGGGACCAGCGTACATCAAGCTCGGTCAGATCCTTTCCACCCGCCCTGATCTGCTGCCGCGACCTTACATCGAAGAGCTGACGCATCTGCAGGATGACGTGCCGGCGATGCCGTACGAGGACGTCGAAAACACCGTCGAACAGGAGCTGCATGCGCGCATCAGCAAGCTGTTTGCTTCCTTCGAAACGGAACCGCTGGGTAGCGCCAGCCTGGGACAAGTCCACGCCGCAGACCTGCGCGACGGCCGCAGTGTCGTCGTCAAGGTTCAGCGACCGAATCTGCGCGAGCAGTTGTCGGAAGACATCGCGTTTTTTCGCGAGCTCGCCACGTTTCTCGCGGACCATACGTCCGCCGGTTCGCGAATCGACTTGATCGGCGTCGTGCAGCAGGTCGAGAAAGCGCTCGTCGACGAGCTCGATTATCGGACCGAGGCACGGAACGCCGCGATGTTCAGGAAAGATCTCGCGCGATTCCCGCACATTCTGATCCCGCGCGTTATCGACGCTTACACGACGCACAAAATCCTGACGACCGAGCGCATCAGAGGGGTCAAAATCGACGAGATTCCGGCGATTACACGTATCGAGTACGAGTTCAGCGATATCGCCGACGAGTTCGCGAAGGCTTACCTGCAGCAGATCACCGACAGTGGTCACTTCCACGCGGATCCGCACCCCGGCAACGTCTTCGTCGTCCTGCCCGGCCGGGATAATCCGATGACTCCCGCCGAAGCGGTAGCGGTGGATCGCCGGGAACAGGTAAGGCCGGGCGCGACAGCTCTCGTCGAATCGGAGAACGCCGCGCGTGCAGCCGCAGTGGTCGCTCAGGCCGCGCCCGACGAGCCGAAGCTGGCGCTAATCGATTTCGGCATGACCGCGCATCTGACGACTGTGATGCGCGATCACGTGGTGCGGCTGCTGATGGCGATGGCTGAGAACAATGGTGACGCCGCCGCTCAGACTTTGATCGAGATGGGTGAAGCGCCGGACGAGTTCAATCGCCAGGCCTACACGCGCGATGTCGCAGAGCTAATTGCCAAGCACGCGAATCAAACCGTGGAGGAGACTCCGGCGGGCGTGATTCTCTACGAGATGATTACCATCGCCTTTCGTGAGGGCCTCAAGCTACCGGCGGAGCTCACGTTGCTGGCGAAAGCGCTGTTCAATCTCGACGCCGTGACGCGGGCGCTGGATCCGAGTTTCAATCCGAGTCAATCAATCCGCGAATACACCAGCGAGATCGCCAACAAGCGCGCGCAACGCGAGTTCTCGCCCCGGCGATTGTTCCAGATGGCGGCGGAGACCTCGGACTTCATGCGCGCGCTACCGCATCGTCTCGACATCATCACCCAGAAGCTGGTCTCGAATGACTTTGCGGTGCGAGTCGAGGCGCCTCAGCTCGGATCGCTTCTGCTTGGTCTGGAAAAAGTCGCCAACCGAATTTTCACCGGCCTTGTGCTCGGCGGCCTCCTCGTCGCCAGTGGATTGTTGATGCAGTTTCAACCGCGACTCGCGATGGTCGGCTTCCTGATCGCCGCGGCTTTGGGATTGTGGATGGTGTTCGCAATCCTTGTTCAGGACCGGCGGAGTCGGCGCAGGAAGGGAAAGAGTTAGCGCGGGTCCCAGGCCAAAACTATTTTTCCGAAATTGGCGTTGGACTCCATCAGTTGATGGGCGGCGCGAATCTCATCGAAGGAAAAGACACGATCGACGATCGGCTTGAGTCGACCGGCCTCGAAGAACGGGATCATCCGATCCGAGAACTCTCTGGCCAGCGCGATTTTCTCCTCGAGCGGCCGCGCGCGTAACACGGTACCGACCATCGTCGCGCGCTTGCGCAACAGCACTCCCATGTTCATCGGCGCGATCGCGCCGGCCGTTAACCCGACGACAACGATTCGACCTTTCGTCGCCAGAACGCGCAGGTTGCCCTCGAGATAGTTGCCTCCGACAAGATCGAGCACCGCCGAGACAGCGTCCGCTTCGGCAATTTTCTGCACTTCCGCCGCCCAATCTCCGCGCGAAGCATCGACCGCAATATCCAACCCGAGCTGCGTGGCGCGCTGAAGTTTGTCAGGTGACCGAGCTGTTCCGATGACTCTCGCACCAATGATTTTCGCCAGTTGCAGAGCGGCGGTGCCGACACCGCTGCCAACCGCGTGAATGAGGAGCGTTTCGCCCGATCGGAGATTCAGGCGAGTGAATAGCGCATCGTAGGCAGTTAGAAAAGCTTCCGGGATTGCGGCCGCATCCTCCCACGACATTGTCCTCGGTGCGCGCAGCGCCTCGCGCTCGTGGACGAGCAGATACTCGGCGTGCCCGCCGCCACCGACGATTCCCATAACGCGATCGCCGGCTTTCCACAGCATCACACCGTCGCCCACCGTGTCGACTTCACCCGCGTACTCAATGCCGGCGATGTCGGCGGGCGCGCCAGCCGGGACTGGATAGTTGCCTTGCCGCTGCAGGATGTCTGCACGATTGAGGGCCGATGCGCGCACACATACACGAATCTCGCCGGTTGCCGGCTGTGGGACCGGGCGATCCTGAAGTTCGAGAACCTCCGTTCCACCCGGTCGCGTGATGATGACCGCTTTCATGTCCCGCTATAGATGCGTGACGACACTCACCACGTAACGATCGACCCGCTCGCGCATGGTCTCATCGCTGATCGCCGGGAAGCCCTCCGCTCGCCACCCCTGGTACATCTGAGGCGGACCGGGCAGCAGCTCGACAACAGTCATCAGATCCCAGTACGGCTCATAAACGAATTCATCGCGCGCCACATCGATGTACGCCCTCAGAAACTGATCGGCGACCTCGACGCTATAGAGGTTGGCGAGGTTGTGTCTGCACCAGCCGACGTCGATTCCCGCGGGCCCGCGACACGCGTTCACCCAGTCCACCACGCCGGTCACTTTATCGTCGGCCCACACCATGTTGCCTGGATGAAAGTCGCGATGAATGAAGCAGTCGCGGCCGCTTGGCACCAGGCCATTCACGATTTTGATCGCTTCCTTCCATGCCTCCGGTTCGTGCGACCAGCGCGGCACCCGCAGTGGCACCTTCTCATTGTAGCGGCGGTAAGTCCAGGGGAAGCCGTCCGCGT
>Ga0209027_1000941_pt1 | contig 10753 bp, 6 predicted proteins | sample GraSoi013_1_20cm_3_FD_185821 | JGI IMG/M metagenome (GOLD analysis project Ga0209027, IMG submission 185821) | Grasslands soil microbial communities from the Angelo Coastal Reserve, California, USA - Sample 09_27_2013_1_20cm (SPAdes) (version 2) | ecosystem: Environmental > Terrestrial > Soil >...
TTTTCTTTCCTAGCTTCCTGATTGATATGTCTGTCCTGGTCGATCGGAATACGCGCCTGGTCGTGCAGGGCATTACCGGCAACGCGGGAGGATTTCACGCGCGGCAATGCATTGAGTATGGAACGAATGTCGTTGCAGGTGTGACTCCCGGCAAAGGCGGCCAAATGTTCGATGACAAGGTGCCGGTATTCGACACCGTATGGGAAGCACGACAGAAAACTGGCTGCAATGCTTCAATGGTTTTCGTGCCTGCTCCTGCGGCTGCGGATTCAATTCTGGAAGCAGTCGATGCTGGAGTTGAGCTGGTGGTTTGCATCACAGAGGGGATTCCGGTGATGGACATGATGCGTGTGAAAGCGCTAATGCGCGGAAAGCAATCGCGACTGATCGGTCCGAATTGCCCCGGGATCATTACTCCCGGTGCGTGCAAGATTGGCATCATGCCGGGCTATATCCACAAGCCGGGCAACGTTGGTGTGATCTCGCGCTCCGGTACGCTTACGTATGAAGCAGTGTGGCAATTGACGTCGCGCGGCTACGGCCAATCGACCTGCATCGGCATCGGCGGCGACCCGATTCACGGCTTGTCGCACTTAGATTGCCTGAAGCTGTTCAACGGAGATCCAAGCACAGACGCCATGATTCTAATTGGCGAAATCGGCGGCTCGGCAGAAGAAGAAGCCGCCGCATGGATCAAAGCGAATTGCAAGAAGCCAGTGGCAGCTTTTATCGCAGGCATGACAGCTCCACCCGGGCGTCGCATGGGGCACGCCGGGGCGATCATTTCTGGAGGGAAGGGGACTGCAGCGGGAAAAATTGAAGCGCTCAAGGCCGCAGGAATCGCAATTGCTGACACGCCAGCCACGATCGCCGACACGTTGATTGCGCGGCTGAAGGCGCGATCATAGTTGCTCGGTTCTCGTGTTTCAGAGCTTAAGCTGAAGGACAGATGAAACGGATTCTTCTCATCGGTGTCGGTCGCTGGGGCGCAAATCATTTGCGCGTGTCAGTCGCACGCCCGGTCGCACGCGCGAGATCAACTTCTTTCGCGTCAACAACGGGTTCGTGCTCGTCGATCTCCCGGGATACGGTTACGCGCGAATCTCAAAAGAGAAAAAAGCCGAATGGCGTCCGCTGATTGGCGAGTACCTGAGGCGAACGACTCAATTGCGGGGTATTGTCTTGTTGCTGGACATTCGTCGTGAGCCGAGCGATGATGATCGGGCGATGCTCGATTTCCTGGCAGACGTGGGGGTTCCGACGATCTTGGCGCTAACGAAGAGCGACAAGTTGAGCAAAGCTGCTGCGCAAGCGCGCGCCGCGGAGATTTCGCGCGCACTTTCCCTCGAGCCCGATCAGGTAATTCAGTTCAGCTCGCAGACAGGCGAGGGTCGCGAGGAGCTTCTCGAGGCGATATTCGAGCTCGTTTCCGCGCCGGGAAAAGTTTCGCAATGAAGCCTGCGTGGCGCACGGGAATGTTGCTCGCAATCTCGACAGCTGCAGTCGCGTGCGCGGGCGGCACTCGAGCAGCAGTCGGCCAGCAGCAGACGTTGACGCCGATCACCGACGATACCACCGGCCGGGCAAGCGTGCCGGTCGGCTTCGGAACGCTGCGCCAGGACGACATCGCGATTCGGATGGAACTGCCCGGGCTGATAGTGCGTGCAATTCCGCTCGACGAGAACCTGATTCGATTGTTGACGCCTGACTCCTACCGCGCGTTGCGCGAGCTGCAGGAGAGCAACAAGCAGCCAATCGCCGCTGTCACTCGTCGCACGGGCGGCAGAGCACCAGACCTCTGGTACGTGTCGTTTTACGGGGTGCAGCCCGACGTTCACTTCAGTCCGATGGAGCTGGTGATCACGAGCAGTGGACGCGACTTCAGGCCGCTCGAGGTCATTCCACTGAGCTCGGGTTTCGGTGAGCAGCGGCTCAAACAGCGGGAAGCGCAGAGCGCCCTTTATCTATTCGACGAGGCGATCGATCTCGACCAGCCGCTCAGCGTATCGTTCCAGAACGTGCGCGATGACAGCTGGGAACAGATTCTTACGCGCGTCGAGCGTGAGCGTGCGCTGGTACGAGCGCGCGCATCGCATCCAAGTCAATAACTGGTTTTTAGCCGCCGCGGCGCTCAACTTTCCGGCATGGCGATCTATCCGCTTCGAAAACTGCCGGCACTCCCGTGCGCCGGCCTTGCAACCGAGTGGCTGGAAAAAATCGAAGCGGAGCTCAAATCCGGCGCAGACCGCGCGGTTCTTTGCAGAAAAACTCTGTGTGAGATCCTGTATCCCGAGTTTGCGGCAAACTGGGAGACGGCAGTCGAGGACAAAAAGCTGCCCACAGCGACGCGGCTGACGCTGACCACGCTGGATCCGCGCAACATCACCCTCGAGCCCGAATACTACGCTGAGGTCGACGATGCGCGCTTCCAGAGGGTGAAGCCACTACTCTGGCTGTGGTATTCGTTCGATCGCACTCCGCTGGGCGGCCAGAACGTAGAGCTGGGCGTGAGACTGAGACGCATTCTCGCGCAGCACATCTTCAAGCGATGCGGCGAAAACTTCAAAGCTTTTCAGTTCGTCGAGTTTTCATTCGGCTACAACCTGGAGGTTGGTGACAACGTCGTTGTTCACCGCTACGTGTTGCTCGATGATCGGGGGGGAATCTCACTCGGCAACAATGTATCCATCAGCGATTTCGCCAACGTCTACAGCCACACGCATAGCATCGTCGATCAGCGCGATGTAACGGACGCGATGACGAGGCTCGATGATGGCGTGCGCATCACCTATCACGCGACAGTCCTGGCCGGCGTGCACGTCAATGAGCAAGCAATGGTCGGCGCGATGGCGGTTGCGACAAAAGATGTCCGACCGTACCACGTCTATGTGGGGATTCCTGCGAAGAGCGTGAGGGTGAAGCCGAATGCGCCGGCGGGGTTGGATCCGGTTACGACCGTCAGGCCGCGTTAACCGCAAAAGAAAAACTACCAGCCGGCGTCTTGAACGACGAGTATTGTCGAGAGTGTATTCGTTTGGTAAGACGATCAACTCCCAGAGCAAGCGCTAACGCTTTGTGCCAAACTTTGAGTTTTCGCGGGTCGCGCATGACACAGGATTGGCACACTGCAGTTCACGATGCGCATCATTTCGTACCTAACGAAAGCTCGCGGCTGCGGGCTAACGGCTGCCGGCAGCCGGCTGGTAGTTTTCCTTTTGTAGTTGTCTACCGAATCCGCAGAACATCCTCAACCGGCCCGGCATCTCCGGTCTTGAGAAGATGATGCGCATCGCGGAGCGCGTGCGCCTCGCGCGGCCAGGTGAAACGATCGCAGGCGCCATCAAGCGTTAACCACTCGAAGCGCTGGTGTTCCTCGCTGAGCTCGACGACGCAGTCATCGTCGACGAACGCGGCGAAGGCGATGCACATCTGGATGGTTCGACTGTCGTGCAGATGAAAACTGCTGACAGTGACGTTGTAGAGTGCAGTCGGCTTTAGCCCTGTTTCCTCATCGAGCTCCCGCACGGCGGCTTTTTCGGGTGTCTCGCGAGCATCGATTTTCCCATAGACCGTCTCCCACGAGTTTGGACGCTTGCCTTCCGCAGCGCGCTGCAAAACGAGCACGCGCCAATCCCCGCCGTTGTGCTTGATGACGAAGACCTCAATGACGCCGGGGGTGATTTTGGTCATGCCACCTTCATTGATTTGCTCGTAGACGATTCTTCCCGCCGAATTATATGAGGAGTGGGATGACGCGTCACCGGACCGGGACGACTCCGGCTCGATTACTCTCACCAACTCCTCGGCGCTGGTGTTGCCGGCAATCAGGTGTGCGCAGCCACATGCCCAAAGGGAGCGCGTGCCGGATCCCCGGGCGGCGGCCAGCAACCGCTCGGGTGGATCGTTGGCGGCGATGGCGCGCTCGATCTCCGGCGTCGTAACCAGTACTTCTGTCGTCGCGACTCGGCCGGAGTACCCGGTCATGGAGCACTCGGCGCATCCAGTCGACATATAGATCATGGAGTCTTCGGGAATCGAGCCGAGCAACCGGCGTGGGACGCCTGCGTTCGCCACCAGCTTGCACGAGCGGCAAAGTCGGCGAATCAGCCTTTGCGCAACCACACCTTTCAACGCACCAGCAAGCTTGACCGAGTCGACGCCGAGGTCGGTGAGGCGAATGATCGAGCTGCAAGCATCGTTGGTGTGCAGCGTGGCGAATACGAGGTGGCCTGTGAGTGACGCCTGGATCGCGATCGCAGCGGTCTCGCGATCGCGAATCTCACCGATCAAAACGACGTCGGGGTCCTGGCGCAGCACCGAGCGCAACGCCGATGCGAAGGTAAGACCGGCTTTCTCGTGAATCTGCACCTGGACGATGCCGGCGATTCTATATTCGACTGGATCTTCGACCGTGATGATGTTGACGCCCCGCTGAAGTAGCAGCCGCAGCGCCGCGTAGAGCGTAGTCGTTTTTCCGGACCCGGTTGGCCCGGTAACGAGAATCAACCCTTCGCGCACGTCGAGCAGCCTCTGCATTCGCGGACCGTCAAGCGGATCGAGACCCAATGATTCGACTGACCGCAGGGCAACGCGTGAGTCGAGAATGCGGATGACGACTTTCTCGCCGTGCGATGCCGGAAGCGTGGACACGCGCAGATCAACGCGTGCGCCGTTGATGGAAACGCGTGCGCGACCGCCTTGTGGGCGCAAGCGATCGGCGATGTCCATTTGCGACATGATCTTGATGCGCGAGACGAGCGGAATGCCGATGGCTTTGGGCAGCACCATCACTTCCTTGAGCATGCCGTCGATTCGGTAGCGGACAGCAATGCCGTTCTCTCCGGCCTCGAGATGAATGTCACTCGCTCCCGCCGCGATGCCTTCGGCAACGATGTGGTCGACGAGCTTTATTACCGGTCGCTCGACGTTCGTTTCGTCGATCTGCAGATCGGTTTGTTCGGTCGCCTCCACTACTGGCCGAGGCGCTTCCGTCGAGGTCTGATCGAGCAGTCTACTGACGCGGTCGAGCGGCGCGTAGACCTCTTCTATCCGTTCGGCGATGCGATGCGGGGGTGCGAGCAGCATGTGAACCTTGCGGCGAGTTGCAAAGGCGAGAGTCTTGTCGCAGTCGAGATCGAACGGATTCGACGTTGCGATGTCCAGCGTTGATGTCGAGACGGCGAGCGGGAGGATTCCGAATCGACGCGCAAATCGCTCGGGAATGCTGTCTCGCGCTTCAGCGCTCACGACCAGGCTGTTGGCGATCGCGGTTTCACTGTCGACGGCGAGAGCGGCGAGAATGTCCTCATCGGACACCAGACCTGTCGTTGTCGCAGCCGACCAAAGCGCGGGTCCGTCCGATTGATCCAGGCGGTCGAGCGCGTCAGCCGGGAGTAACCTGCGCAATACAGAAACCAGCCACGCTTCGCGATTCGGCGTCAGGAGAGCGGTCACAGCCGGAACCTACGATGGGGACGCGGCGGCACATGCCCAAATCAGCATTCGCAGCATCGCTTGTCTGCGGTGACTCAGACCAGACAGACCTCGTCAACTAACATGCGCGTACGTCTCTCGATGACATGCATGCTGTTGCTGTTGCCTTATGCGGCCCACTCCCAGCAGCCTTGCCGGGCGCTGGTGGCAGCTCGCGGGGCGACCGACCGCGGCTGGACGGCATATCGCGCGAACGACATGACAACGGCAGAAGCTCAGTTCAAACAGGCCCTGAGTCTTTGTCCAAAGGAACCTGAAGCACTGACAGGCGCTGGATACACCGCGATGCGCCAGGGACGGTTGCAGGAGGCGAAAACTTTTTTTGCACGGGGCGTCGCACTTGATTCGTCCTCCTACGACGCCGTCGCGGGTGCGGGGATGGCCGCGTACCGGGTCGGCGACACAAAGGAAGCCAGGGCCAGCTTCGAACGGCTGCTCGGAATCGCGCCGAACGACTCCACGGCGCGCGATTACCTGACGAAGCTTGGCGCGATTACAACGCAGGCCGTACTCGGGCAGCATGCGCGCCCGTCGGTCACGACGATCGGCGCGAGGGTCGGCAAGAGGATCATCGAAGTGCGCAATCCACGTGGTGCGTGGACGCCCTTGTGGATCAAGGCGGTGAACCTCGGAGCGGCACTGCCTGGTAAGTTCGCGTCTGAGTTTCCTGCGAACGACAGCACGTATGAGCGCTGGATCGAATTGATCACGCAGATGGGCGCCAACACCGTGCGGCTGTACACTATCCACCCTCCGCATTTCTACAGCGCACTAAGGAAGTGGAATCTCGCGCATCCTGATCATCCCCTTTGGCTAATACACGGTGTTTGGACGGAGCCTCCGCCGGGAAAACACGCGGAGCACTACGACGATCCCCAATGGTCTGCCCAGTTCCAGCGAGAGATGCAGCACGTCGTCTCACTGCTCCATGGCGACATCACCATCCCACCTCTGCCGGGCCACGCCAGTGGCAGCTACACTGCCGATGTCTCGCCGTGGACTATCGGCTACATCATCGGACGTGAGTGGGAACCGTACTCAGTCGTGGGTTACAACAATCTTCACCCGCGTAAGACAAGCTACGGGGGAAAATACATCACGATTGCCGGCGCGAATCCGCTGGAGACGTGGCTCGCCGAGCAAAGCGATTTCCTCGTCGCGTATGAAATGGACCGTTATAACGCTCAGCGGCCGCTTGCTTACTCGAATTGGCCGACCCTCGACCCGTTGAATCATCCGACCGAGACCGGGAAGGCGCAGGAAATCACGCTCTTGAAAGCCCGTGGTGAGCAGATCGTTGAAATGTCGAAGGAGTACGACAACGACGCCATCGGTCTAGATGCCGTGAAAATGCATGCGACACCGGCATTCGGAGCAGGGATCTTCGTCTCGTATCATGCGTACCCGTACTATCCGGAGTTCATGGTCGTCGATCCGACTTATCTGCACGCGAGGTCGCCTGATGGACCGAGTAATTACTTCGGATACTTGCGTGAGCTGATCGCACACTATGGCGACATGCCGGTTGTGATCAGCGAGTACGGCGTTCCGTCTTCGCGCGGTAGTGCGCACGTTCAGCCACAGGGCTGGAATCACGGCGGCCTATCCGAGTCAGATCAGGCACGCATTGATGCCCGGCTGACTCGCGACATCTACGCATCGGGAGCGGCTGGCGCCGGGCTGTTCGCCCTGATCGATGAATGGTTCAAGAAGAATTGGGCAGTCGTCGAATTCGAGGTCCCCGCCGATCGCAAGAGAATGTGGCTCAATCCCCTCGATGCTGAGGAGAATTACGGCGTCGTGGCTATGCGCGCGGGCGCGAAAGGCGGCTCGCCAGTGATCGACGGTGACACAGTCGATTGGCGGGGCCGCCCAGTTTTCTATGTGGGCCATGCGCCGACTTCGGTTCCCGCTCCACTCAGGCTCAAGGCGCTGCGCGTAGCGTACGACGAAGCCCATGTCTATTTCCGTCTCGACGTCGGCAAAATTGACTGGGCTCGTGCACACTATCAGATCGGTATCGACACTTATCGCCGTGAGCTCGGCGACACTCGTCTGCCAAATACGGGGTCGCGATCACCAGTTGGTCTCGAGTTCGTCATCGATCTCAGCGGGCCGAAGTCGAGCCAAATGTGGATCGATCACCCGTACAACCTCTATAGGCCCGTGTTGATTCCCGGAAGCAAACCACCTGCAATTCAGTACGTGAACAACCCGCCGTTCAAAACCGTAGCGAACGGTGCAGGCAAATGGGATTCCCTCGTCGTCGTCACCAATCGCCGGCGAATCAGCCGCGACGGCAGGATCTTCGATGCGATCGGCTACGACCGCAATCGACTGCTTTACGCTCGACAATCGGAGACGACGCTAGCAGATTGGTACGCCAACGAAGCCACCGGTGTAATCGAGCTTCGGATTCCGTGGGGAATGCTTCAGGTGACCGATCCTTCGTCGCGCAGCGTGTTGTTTGGAGCGGCCGATCCGCACACGCCTCTGGCAACCGTCACCGACGGATTCCGGTTTGTAGTGGAGAGCTACGATCCGCAAAACCCGGCCGCTAACGGCGACAAACTACCGCGTGGCGCAAGTCCTGGAAGCTTCGCAACGCCAGCGACCTGGACGTGGCCGACGTGGGAAGTGCCGCAGTGGCACGCGGAGATCAAGCCTCTCTTCGCCGCAATGCAACGCACATTCGCGGAAATTCCCGAGCACCCAGCAAAATAAAAAGGGCCGTCGCTTCGACGGCCCCTTTTCGATTCAGTTGCGGTTGTCTCAGAAGCCGAGCCTCGCACGCAGCGAAAACGTGTACCAGTGGTACTCGCTGCTGCTCGTCTGGGCCGGCCCGGCGACATTGGCGTAAATGCCGGAAGCGCTTACTTCGCGAGCGGGATCGAATCGATAACCGAGTGACAAGGCACCGCGTTCGGTCGCCCGCGAGGTAGCAGGCGATCCGAAGAATTCGAGTCGCTGCTGGCCAATGGCTAACTCGCCATCCGAGAACCAGCCAAGATTCGCGCCGACGTGACCACGCGTGCTGAGTTCGCCGAGCGTGTAGCTGCGCGGTGAGAAGTAACCGTCGCTGGATGTCGTGTCGTATCCAAAGTGGCGACCAGCAATCGCGAGGCTCCAGTTGCGACTTTGATTCCAGCGGAGGGCGCCGTTGTACGCGTTGCGCGCATTGTCACGTGTGCCGCCAGTTAGTCTCGCGTGGGAACCGCCACCGGACAACGTGATGCGGGCCGCCAGCGCAACGGCTGCGTCGCCGCCAAACTCCGTCATCACCACTCCGTTGGCGATCAACAACGCCGTCTCATCGAAGGGTGTGCGAACGCCGCTGGCGCCGACGGTCAGGTAGCGGCCCAGTTTACCGGAAACGCCACCGCCTGCACTCCAGATATTGCTTCTGGTCGGAGAAATGAACGTCGACGAGTGATTGGTGACTCCAGCTTCACCACGCAACTGCCACGACGTTCCCATCGGTTGCCATCTGCCGAACAGGCTGAATGCGTGAGCGCGTGAATCGATCGCTGCGAAATTGGCGCTGCGCTCGATGTAGCGCGCCCCGACGTTACCCTGCCACCAAAGGCGATCCGCGTACTCGAGAGACAAAATCGTCGAGCGATTGTTATCGCTGTCGTTGATGCCGGTGCCAGTCATTATGACGCTTGGACGTAGATCGGCGCGCACCCAGCGCATGAGCGCGCGGGCGTCGCCATAAGACGGGTTCGCGCGCAGTGCGTGATCCAGGGCTGCCTGGGCATCAGTCTGACGACCCTGCCAACTCAACACCTGGGCAAGACCGGTCAGCGCTTCCGGATCGTTAGGATCCGTTTCCAGAACACGACGCCAGGTCGCTTCACTGCGATCGAGATCTCCGCGCCAGCCGATCACCCGCGCCAGTCCCTTTGTAGCGGCGGCATTCCCCGTTCGCGAAAGCTCGGAGTAACGCGCTTCCGCCTCGTCGAGCTGTCCATTCCACGCAAGCGTGCGGGCGTAAGCAATCGCCGCGTCACGATCGTTCGAATTCTCGCGCAGCCAACCTTTATACGCGTCGAGCGCCTGCTTCAATCGACCGGCCCACGCCAGAGTCTGCGCGCGATCCAGCGTCGCATCGCGAAGACGTTTCTTCGTGGCGATCAAGGAGTCGTAGATGGCGATCGCGGAATCGTAGTGAGCACCCCACGCCAGCGTACGGGCGAGCGCGAGGCTTCCTTCGGCGTCCCAGGGCTCCTGCTTCATGTAGCGACGATACAGACCGGCTGCTTCGTCGAGCTCGTTATCCCAGGAGCGCAGCGTTGCCAGGCGGAAAATAGCAATCGACGCCGGCGGGTTGTCGTGAGTGACAACCCACTCGTAAAGACCGGCGGCAAGTGGATAGGCGCCCACTTTGTACGCGCTGTCCGCTCGAGCCAACGCGTTTCGACCAGCATTGGGCTGGGGATTGGCCGCGTACGTCGGAGCTACGGATCCGCGATTCGCGGTGGCGCAAGCCACCTGTAAGAGCATTATGAGCGTTAGCGACGCTCGACGAGGATTGAAAGTCTGCATGACTGCCAAGGGCTATTGTCGGCGGGGATCAAAGGCCTGGAACGACCAGGAATTCCCCTAGGAAATGACGATATAGCCGGCTTTGAATAACGCCTTACAGGACGCTCCAGAAGTCGCGCCCTACGTCCACGGAGAATGTCCAGCGCCCATTGCGCAGCCCGCGGGCGACGTCGAGCCGAAGCACGTCGAAGACGGTGAGGGCACCGAGGCCGATGGATGGATACCAGCCTTGTCTGGCCGCCTTGAATGTCGCCGACCGGGTGATCCAGACCGCGGTGGCAAGAGGCGCCAGCGTGATCGTCCCCGGCGCGGTCCCGAAACGGCCGAGCGGTATCGGAACAAAGGGTGACAGAAAGCGATACTCGACACGCTGACTGATCCCGGCACGCCCGACGAACTCATGGAAGTCGTAGCCGGGTCCAGTCGTCGGTCCTCCCAGGTAAACGAGATGCTGTGCGGGTACCATGTCCGGAGTGAAGACTCCGGCGGCAGCGGTGAGCCAGATGAAACGCGACGATCCGAACGGTTTCTCCAAATCCAGCGTGATCGTAGGCCGCAGGAAGTCGGCGCGTGGCGTGACCGCGGAATTGAAGCGCCTGATTGCACTCAGCCCGAGTCGGGCTCCGAGCTCGTAACCCGCCCAGCTGAGACTGGTTGGGCGGTCGAAAGCCAACGTCAATCGCGCCTCGTGCAACGGCTCGGCGGGGATTGT
>Ga0209027_1000944_pt1 | contig 10714 bp, 8 predicted proteins | sample GraSoi013_1_20cm_3_FD_185821 | JGI IMG/M metagenome (GOLD analysis project Ga0209027, IMG submission 185821) | Grasslands soil microbial communities from the Angelo Coastal Reserve, California, USA - Sample 09_27_2013_1_20cm (SPAdes) (version 2) | ecosystem: Environmental > Terrestrial > Soil >...
GCGCTCACCGAGCAGGTCGGCCGCAACGACTCGCTGCTGCGCAAGACGCAGGAGCGCGAGCTGGAGCTGCTGCGCGCCGGCTCGCTGTCGCAGCTGTTCGAGCGGCTCATCGCGGGCTTGCGCAGCTCCTACCAGCTCGATGCCGTCGGGCTGATCCTGCACGATCCGCAGCACGAGATCCGGCATCTGCTCTCCGGGGCCGGGGACGGCCCGGCGCTCGAAGCTCTGCCGGGAGTGTGCTTCGTGGATGCGCTGACGACGGTGGCGCCGCAGCTCGCCAACCTCGAGCGCCCCTGGCTCGGGCCCTTCCACAAGGCCGACCACGAGCTGCTGCTGCCGGGGGTCGCGCGTGCCGAGAGCCTCGCGCTCATCCCGCTGCGCCGTCACGAGCAGCTCGACGGCGTGCTGGTGTTCTCCAGCCTCGACCCGTTGCGCTTCACCCAGGAGCTGGCGAGTGATTTCCTGGCGCATCTGGGGCTGGTGGCGGCGATCTGCGTCGAGAACGCCGTCAATCGCGCACGGCTGCTGCGCAGCGGATTCACCGATTTCCTCACCGGTTTCCACAACCGCCGCTACCTGCACGCGCGCCTGCGCGAGGAGCTGGCGCGGGCGCAGCGCGCCCGGCAGTCGATCGTGTGCCTGATGATCGACCTCGATCACTTCAAGCGCATCAACGACCAGTACGGACATCTGGCGGGGGACGCCGTGCTGCGCGAGGTGGCGAGCCGCATCGACGCCGAGATGCGCATCAGCGACACCGGCGCGCGCTTCGGCGGAGATGAGTTCGCACTGGTGTTGTCGGAGGCGACGATCACCGACGGTGAGAAGGTGGCGGCGCGCGTGCTGCACGCGGTGCGCCACCAGCCGGTGGCGATCGGCAGCACCGTCACCGAGACGGTGACGTTGTCGATCGGGCTGGCAGCCGCCACACCCGGGCCCGGCATGCGCGACTACAAGGCGCTGGCGGAGCGGCTGATGGCCGAGGCCGACGCGGCGCTGTATCGGGCCAAGAGCGCGGGTCGCAACCGGATCGCGACCTCGCCGAACCTGGTCGCGTGACGCAGGACTCCAAGCCGCAGTCGATAAAATGGCGCTTCCGGCGCCGCCGCGAATCCATCCCTGGAGGCTCCGGGAAAAACTTTCTGCGCTCTCGCAATCCTGCTTCGCGCAGAAAGCCGGGGCTTTGCCGTCCGGGCAAAGCCCGCTCGGCGCTGCGCGCCGAGCCCCTGTTTTTCACGGCGCCGAAAGCGCCATTTTATCGCCCCCGGCCGTTTGCCCTACGAGCGTCCGCGTCTGCGCAGCAACACCACGAACAGCGGCGCGCCCACCAGCGCCATGATCGCCCCGACCGGCAGCTGCCGCGGACTCGCGATGGTTCTCGCCACCAGATCGGCGGCGGCCAGCACCATCCCGCCGGCCAGCGCCGCGGCGGGCGCCACGACGCGGTGATCGCTGCTGCGGAACATGAGGCGCACGGCGTGCGGGGTGATGAGCCCGACGAACCCGACCGTCCCGGCGCTCACCACGGCGATGGCGGTGAGTGTGGCGCAGGCGATGAACAGCAGCGTCCGCCAGGCTTCCAGCGCAAGCCCCACCGAGCGCGCGCGCAGCTCGCCTGCGGCCAGCACGTTCAGCGGGCGGGCGACCGCAATGGCGACCGTCACGGCGAGCGCCGCGGCGCCGGCGCTCAGGGCGGGGCTCACCGCCCACTCGAGGTCCCCCGCGAGCCAGAAGACCATGCCGCGCACCCGCGAGGAGTCCGCGAGCGCAAGCAGCACGCTCACCAGCGCCCCGCAGGCGCTCGCCAGCACCACCCCCGTCAGCAGCAGGCGCGGCGTACCGCCGCCGCGCGAGAGCAGATACACCGTGCCGACGGCGCCCAGGGCCCCCGCGACCGCGGCCGATTGCACCACCAGCGCCGCGGCACCGGCGATCATGGCGAGCAGGGCGCCGACGGCGGCGCCACCCGAGACCCCGAGAACGTAAGGGTCGGCGAGTGAGTTGCGGAACAGGGCCTGCAGCAGCACGCCCGAGAGCGCCAGGAGACTGCCGACGCCGAACGCCGCCAGCACTCGCGGCAGCCGCACGGCGATGAGCACGCTGCGCGTGGTCTCATCGCCGGCACCGGCGAGGGCGGCGAGCGCGCGGCTCACACCGATCCCGGAGCTGCCGATGAGCAGCGCCGCCACGAACACGGCGGCGGCCAGCGCGGCGAGCAGCACCAAGCCGCGCAGGGGTGCCCGTTCCGCGCTCGGCGAGCTCATGCTGTGGCGCCCACACCGTCTGACAGGGGCTGTTAGCGTAGCTCACGGCGGGCGCGCCTTGTGGCAGACTCTCTCCGACATGAGCGACGTCATCGATTCGGACGGTTTTCGCAGCAACGTCGGCATCGTGCTGATGCACGGCGATGAGGTGTTCCTCGGCCGCCGCACCGGCGGGCGCGGCTGGCAGTTTCCCCAGGGCGGGGTGCGCGCCGGAGAGGCGCCCGAGCAGGCCCTGTACCGTGAGCTCGATGAGGAGATCGGCCTCGAAGAGGCGCACGTCGAGCTCCTCGGCCATACGGGCGATTGGTTGCGCTACCGCCTGCCGTCGCGCTACATCCGCCGCAACCAGCATCCGGTGTGCATCGGCCAGAAGCAGCGCTGGTTCCTGCTGCGACTGAAGAGCACCGAGGCGCCGTTCGATTTCGGCCGCACGGCTGAGCCGGAGTTCGACCGGTGGCGCTGGGCTCCGTACTGGGAACCGGTGCGCGAAGTCATCTACTTCAAGCGCCCGGTGTACGCGCGCGCGCTCGAGGAGCTCAGCTCCCTCGCCTTCCCGCAGGGGCGGCCGGCCTTACCTGCGTGGTGGGACAAAGTGACCGCGCGCGGCGGCCACCGTGTCGCATCCGCACCGGCGCACTGAAGCGGCGCCGTGAGTCCGTTGGCGAGCATGCTCGGCAAGCACGGCGGCCCGCCGCTCATCGTGCGCCAGCACACCTCGCGGCTGCGCACGGCACTGCTGATCGCCGGCGTGCTCATCGGCGTGCCTGCGCTCTACGTGGTGTACGAGCTCGGCCGCTATGACGCAGGCTACGACCGCCAGGCTGTGGCGCAGCAGCGCACCGAGCTCGAGGTGCAGATCGAGCACCTGGAGAAGGCCAACCGCGAGATGCGCACCCGGCTGGCCGAGCTCGACACCTTGCGCGTGGGCCGCTCGCACGAGCAGGCGGAAGTGGCGCGCACCATGGGCGACCTGCAGGCGCAGGTGGCGCGCCAGTCGCAGGAGCTGGCGTTCTACCGCGGCGTGGTGGCGCAGGGAGCCGGGAGCGTCGGCGTCAAGATCGAGCAGCTGCGCATCACCGCCGGAGCGAGCCCGGCGACTTATGTCGTCCACATGTCGCTGGTGCGCTCGGGACGGGCCGATACGGCGGTCACCGGCAACGTGCAGATGAGCCTCGACGGCACGGCGGCCCAGGGCGCGCGCACGCTCGATCTCGCGACGCTCACCGCGGGCCGACAACGCGAGCTGCGCTACAACTTCCGCTACCTGGAGAGCTTCGACCAGGAACTCAGCGTGCCGCCGAGCTTCAAGCCCGAACGGCTCAACGTCGAGGTGAGCTCCGGCCGCCGTGATGTGGCGCCGCTCTCGCAGACGTTCCTGTGGAACGTCGAGGCCTCTCCCTGAAGCCCCGCGCTCCAGGACGCCATCGGAGGAAGCATGTTCACCCGCGAATCCAGGCCGGCCCGCATCGACACGCTGATCGGCAAGGCGGCACGCGTGCACGGCGATGTCGAGTTCCAGGGCGGGCTGCACCTGGACGGCCAGATCGCCGGTGCCGTGCGCTCTGCCGGGGCGCCGGATGCGACCCTGTCGGTCAGCGCCAGCGGCTCCATCGAAGGGCCGGTGGACGTGCCGAACGTGATGCTCGAGGGTACGGTCAAGGGGGATATCCATGCCGGCGGACGCGTGGTTCTGGGGGCGACCGCCCGCGTGGAGGGCAACGTGTACTACGGTGTCATTGAAATGACACTGGGCGCCCAGATAATGGGTAAGCTGGTGCGCCTCGGGCCGCAGGCCCCGCCGGCGGGGCAGGGCAAGGTGGGCTGAGGCGGATGTGAAGTGCGGCTTTGACCGCGTCGCGGGCGGCTTCTAGACTGAGCTCATGAGTACCGAGACGATGAGTACGACCGAAGCCCTGCAGGAGGCGCCTGCGCTCCTGTTCACCGATGCCGCGGCTCGCAAGGTCGGGGACCTGATCCGTGGCGAGGGCAACCCGAAGCTCATGCTGCGCGTGTTCGTGCAGGGTGGCGGCTGCTCGGGGCTGCAGTACGGCTTCGAGTTCGACGAGCAGATCCAGGACGGCGACACCTGCGTCGAGAACCTGGGCGTGAAGCTGCTGGTGGACCCGATGAGCGTGCAATACCTCAGCGGCGCCGAGATCGACTACCGCGAGGGGCTGGATGGTGCGCAGTTCGTGATCCGCAACCCGAACGCGACCACCACCTGCGGCTGCGGCTCGTCCTTCGCCGCCTGAGCCTGCGGCATCGCGCGTGGGTCCGGCCGTCACCGCCCGACTGGCCGAGTTCCTCTCCAACGTCCGCATCGCTGCCCGCCCCGTCCCCGAGGTTCTCGCGGCGGTGGACCTCGGCAGCAACAGCTTCCACATGGTGGTCGCGCGCCATTCGCACGGCCAGCTCATCATCATCGATCGCCTGCGCGAGATGGTGCGCCTCGCCGCGGGCGTGGCCGAGAACGGCCGCATCGACAAGGACGTAGCGGCGCGGGCGCTCGCCTGCCTCGAGCGCTTCGGCCAGCGGCTGCGTGACATGCACGCCGACAGCGTGCGCGTGGTGGGCACCAACGCGCTGCGCCTGGCGCACCGCAAGCAGGCGTTCCTCGAGCGCGCGCGCGAGGCGCTCGGGCATCCGATCGAGATCATCGCCGGCATGGAGGAGGCGCGGCTCATCTACTCGGGCGTGGCGAACACCATGCCGAGCGAGCCGGGACGGCGCCTGGTGGTCGACATCGGCGGCGGCAGCACCGAGCTCATCATCGGCGAGGCCCTCACGCCGCTGGAGCTCGAGAGCCTGCAGATGGGCTGCGTCGCGCTCAGCGAGCGGTTCTTCCGCGACGGCAAGATCTCCGCCAAGCGCTTCGAGCGCGCGCGCCTGGCGGCGCGCCTGGAGCTCGAGCCGGTGCAGGCGACCTTCCGCCGCCGTGGCTGGGACACCTGCGCGGGCAGCTCCGGCACGGTGCGCGCCATCGGGGAGACGATCCGGGTGCTCGATCCCCAGGCAGCCATCACGCCCGCGGGACTCGCCCGCGCGATCGAGTACTGCGTGGATGCGGGCCACACGCGCGAGTTGAAGCTCGAGCCGATCACCGAGGATCGCCGCCCGGTGTTTCCCGGCGGGCTCGCGATTCTCGCCGAGGTGTTCAACGTGCTCGACATCAAGGACATGCGCATGGCCGAGGGCGCGATGCGCGAGGGTCTGCTGTACGACATGCTCGGCCGCTACCGGCGCGAGGATGCGCGCGAGCGCACCGTGCGCGGCATGCAGCAGCGCTATCACGTCGACATCGAGCAGGCCGAGCGCGTCGAGTCCACCGCGTGCAACTTTCTCGAGCAGACGCGCGCGACCTGGCACCTGGAGGAGCCGCTGGCGCACCTGGCCCTGCAGTGGGCCGCGCGCCTGCACGAGATCGGCCTGGACGTCTCCCACAGCGGCTATCACCGCCACGGCGCCTACCTGCTCGCGAACGCCGACATGCCCGGCTTTCCGCGCGAGGAGCAGCGGCTGCTGGCGCGCCTGGTCGGCGCTCACCGCCGCAAGCTCTCCCTCGAGGGCATGGAAGAGCTCGTGCCGCCCTGGGATCGCAGCGCGCTGTACCTGATCGTGCTGCTGCGGCTGGCGGTGCTGCTGCAGCGCGGCCGCAGCACCACCGCGCTGCCCGCGCTCGATCTGTCGGCGACGCCGCGCTCGCTGGAAGTGCGCTTTCCGGCGCGCTGGCTCAAGGAGCATCCGCTGACTTCGGCGGATCTGCAGCAGGAAGTGGATTATCTGCGCGCCGTGGACTTCCGGCTGCGGGTGTTCAGCGCGCGCTCGGCGCCGGTTCCCTGACCCCTCACACCACCACGGTCGGCCCGGCGGCGTACGCCATCAGCAGCTCCGACTGCGCGCTGAGGGCGCGCTCGCCGCCGCGGCTGATGCGCACGTAGCGCCCGTCGGCCTGCAGCTTCCAGGCCTGGCAGTTGTCCTTGAGACAGAAATCGAGGTCGCGCAGGATGCGCTCGGCGTGGCGCTCGCGCCGGACGGGAAAGGCCACTTCCACGCGGCGGAAGAAGTTGCGCTCCATCCAGTCGGCGCTGGCGCAGAACATGTCGGGCTCGCCGCCGTTCTCGAAATAGAACACCCGGGAGTGCTCGAGGAAGCGACCGACGATGGAGCGCACGGAGATATTCTCCGACACGCCCGGCACGCCGGGACGCAGGCAGCACACGCCGCGCACGATCAGATCGATCTTGACCCCGGCGCACGAGGCGCGGTAGAGGGCTTCGATGGCCTGCGGGTCCACCAGCGCATTCATCTTGACGATGATCCGCGCCGGACGTCCGGCGCGCGCGTGCTCGGCTTCGCGCGCGAGCTTGCTCAACACCATCTCGTGCATGCCGAACGGGGATTGCGTGAGACGGTTGAGCTTCGGGGTCTGGGTGAGGCTGGTGAGCTGCAGAAACAGCTCGTGCACGTCCTGGCCGATCTCGTCGTCGCAGGTGAACAGGCCGTAGTCGGTGTAGTGGCGCGCGGTGCGCGGGTGGTAGTTGCCGGTGCCGAGATGACAGTAGCGGCGGATGCCGCCGGCTTCGCGGCGCACGATGAGTGTCAGCTTGGCGTGGGTCTTGTAGCCCACGACGCCGTACATGACGTGCGCGCCCGCCTCCTGCAGGCGGTTGGACAGCTCGATGTTCGCTTCCTCATCGAAGCGGGCGCGCAGCTCCACGATCACCGTGACGTCCTTGCCGGCGTGCGCGGCCGCGACCAGCGCATCGACCAGCGGGGAGTCATGGCCGGCGCGGTAGAGGGTCTGCTTGATCGCCAGCACCTGGCTGTCGGCGGCCGCCTGGCGCAGCAAGTCCATCACCGGCGCGAAGCTCTGATACGGGTGATGCAGCAACACGTCCTTCTGGCGGATGCAGGCGAACAGGTCGGTAGCGCCCACCAGGCGCCTGGGGGTCCCGGGCGTGAATATCGGGTACTTGAGATCCGGCCGTTGCACGAGCTCGTACACGGCCGACAGGCGGTTCAGATTGACCGGGCCTGCCACCGGGTAGGTGTCGAGTCCGTTGGACGCAAACTGCCCCTGCAGGAACATCACCATGTCGTGCGGGCAGTCGCTGGAGGTCTCGAGCCGCACGGCCGCCCCGTAGCGGCGCTGCGCCAGCTCGCCCTCGAGCGCGCGCCGCAGGTCGTCGATTTCCTCCTCGTCGACGAACAGGTCGCTGTTGCGCGTGACGCGGAACTGGTAGCAGCCGATCACCTTGATGCCGGTGAACAGCTTGTGCACGAAGGCCTGCACGATGCTGGAGAGCAGCACGCAGGCGCGGTGCGCGCCTTCGCCGGGCAGCGGCACCACGCGCGGCAGCGAGCGCGGCGCCTGCACGATGGCCAGCTCGCTGTCGCGGTCGAACGCGTCCTTGCCCTCGAGCCGCACGATGAAGTTCAGGCTCTTGTTCTGGATGCGCGGGAAGGGGCGCGCGGGATCGAGCCCGAGCGGGCTGAGGACCGGTTCAATCTCGCGCTCGAAGTACTGCTCGAGCCACTCGCTGTGCTGCGCGGTCCACTCGGCGGGGCCGAGCAGCGGCACGCCTTCCGCGGCCAGCGCCGGCAGCAGCAGACTGTTGAGGCAGCGGTACTGGTCGGCCACGAGGCGCGTGGCGCGATCGTGGATCGCGGCCAGCTGCTCCGGGATCGACAGGCCATCGGCCGCCAGCTGCGCGCCGCCGAGCTCCTGCAGCTGCTTCAGTCCCGCGACCCGGATCTCGAAGAACTCATCGAGATTGCTGCAGCAGATGCACAGGAACTTCAGCCGCTCGAGCAGCGGCACCGACTCATCGAACGCCTGATCCAGAACCCGCTGGTTGAACTCGAGGAACGACAGTTCCCGGTTGATGTAGTGCTGGGGCGCCTTGAGGTCCGGCGAGTCCATCGGCTCAGGATACCAGCGGCATACGAGGCGACGGTGAAGAGGGCTCAAGCCCCGGGGGCGAGAGCTGCATCGCCCGCGCGCCCTTCAGCGCGAGACGAGCATCGGTCCGGGCGCCGGGTAGAGCGAGGCGAGGAGCGGTGCCGAGCGGGCGAGGAAGTCCGCCTGCCAGCGGGCATCGATGGGCGCCGCCGCCGGCAGGATCACGGTCTGCGGGTTCTTGAACACCCCGTTGACGCGGTACTCGTAGTGCAGGTGCGGGCCGGTGGCGAGCCCGGTCATGCCGACGTAGGCGATGACCGCGCCCTGCGTCACCGGTGCCCCGACGCGGGTTCCCGGTGCGAAGCGAGACAGGTGTCCGTAGACGGTCACGATGCTGCGGGTGTGCTCGATTTCGACCAGGTTTCCGTAGCCGCCCTTGCGGCCGGCGAAGCGGATGCGCCCGTCGCCCGCGGCGCGCACCGGAGTGCCCATGGGGGCGGCGTAGTCGACCCCCTGGTGGGCGCGGATGCGGTTCAGGATCGGGTGCCGGCGCGCGGAGTTGAAGCGCGAGCTCACGCGCGTGAAGTCCACCGGCGCGCGCAGGAACGCCCGGTACAGGCTTCTGCCATCGGGCGTGTAGTAGCGCGAGCCGCCTTCCGGGTCGGTGTAGCGCACCGCCCTGAACTCGCGCCCCTGGTTCACGAAGGCCGCCGCCTGGACCGGACCATCCTTCAGGTAGGCGCCGTCGCGCCAGATCTCATCGTAGGTCACGACGAAGACATCCCCGGGCCGCACGTCCAGCACGAAGTCGATGTCCCAGCCGAAGATATCCGCCAGCGCCACGGCGATCTGGTCGTTCGCGCCCGCGGCTTCGACGGCCTCGAAGAGCGAGTGGTCGATACGTCCGCGCACCGTGCGGGCGCGTGTCTCGAGCGCATTCTGCAGCACGTCGGCCTTGAGGCCGGAGGGCTCGCGCGACACCTTGAGCGTCTCGCTCTCGTTGAGGCGCCGCTCGAGCCCGAAGAGCAGCCCGTCCTTGTGGGTGAAACGCAACGCCTCACCCGGGCGCAGACTGTCGAGGTGCGCGCGCAGGCCGGGGAGACTGCGCAGCGAGGCGAGGTCGGCGAGGTTGAGCTTCAGGCGTCTGAAAATGCGGTCCAGGGTGTCGTTACGGGTGACGATCACGTCGATGGACGAGAGCGCGAGCCGCGCTTCGGCGAGCCCGGGGGCCGAGGCCAGCTGCGCCGGGGAAGCGGCCAGCCGCATCGGGGAAGAAGATAGCGGTGCGCCGGCGGCGCGCGCGGGCGTCCCCGTGCCCGACGCGGCGCCAGCCATCGGCCCGGCGGCGCCCATCGGCCCAGCGGGGGCTATCGGCCCGGCGGAGGCGGCGCCGGCGGTGGGGTCGGCGGGCGCGACCGTGAGACCGCCGTGCAGCACGGACCAGGCGACCACGGCACAGGCGAGCGACTGCAACAGGAAGGCCGCGGAGACCTTGTGGCGCAGCCGCGAGAGTGGCTGCAGAGTCCGGTGGAAAGTGAGTGCCATCGACTACACTTGCTTTTGTTCGGTCGGACAGACCAACCGTACCGGACCCATGACCCCGGGGTCAATGTATGTTAAATGCCGAAGGAGGCTCACGGGTTACGTTACCGCCGGGCGATGTTGCGTTGCACGATCAATTTCACGGGAATGAGATGAACTTCGCGGACCAGATCGCAGAGCTGGAGCGGGGTGCGCACGAGGTGCTCATCGGCGCCGACCTGGTGCGCAAGCTCAAGCGTGGCGTGCCCCTGCGAGTGAAGGCGGGCTTCGATCCCACAGCCCCGGACCTGCATCTCGGGCACACGGTGCTGCTTAACAAAATGCGCCAGTTCCAGCAGCTGGGGCACGAGGTGACCTTCCTCATCGGCGATTTCACCGGGCTCATCGGGGATCCGAGCGGGCGCGACGTCACCCGTCCGCCCCTCACGCCCGGGGAGATCCAGGCGAATGCGGGCAGCTACCAGGCCCAGGTCTTCAAGATCCTCGATCGCGAGCGCACCCGTATCGAATTCAACTCGCGCTGGCTGTCGGCCCTCACCGCCGCCGACGTGGTCAAGCTCGCCGCGCACTACACCGTGGCGCGCATGCTCGAGCGCGATGACTTCTCCAAGCGCTACAAGAGCGGCCAGCCCATCTCGATCCATGAGTTTCTCTATCCGCTCGCGCAGGGCTACGACTCGGTCGCCATGCGCGCGGACGTGGAGCTGGGCGGCACCGATCAGAAGTTCAATCTGCTGGTCGGGCGCACTCTGCAGGAGGCCTACGGGCAGGAGCCGCAGGTCGTCATCACCACCCCGCTCCTGGAGGGGACCGATGGCCTCAAGAAGATGTCCAAGTCCCTGGGGAACTACATCGGCATCACTGAAGAGGCGGACGGCATGTTCGGCAAGCTGATGTCGATCTCGGACGAGCTCATGTGGCGCTACTTCGAGCTGCTGTCCTTCCGGCCGCTCGCCGAGATTGCGGCGCTGAGAAGCGAGGCCGCCGGCGGGCGCAATCCGCGGGA
>Ga0209027_1000945_pt1 | contig 10702 bp, 12 predicted proteins | sample GraSoi013_1_20cm_3_FD_185821 | JGI IMG/M metagenome (GOLD analysis project Ga0209027, IMG submission 185821) | Grasslands soil microbial communities from the Angelo Coastal Reserve, California, USA - Sample 09_27_2013_1_20cm (SPAdes) (version 2) | ecosystem: Environmental > Terrestrial > Soil >...
GGCGGCCTACGCGAGCGAATTCATCGAGCGTTTGCCGGAGGGCATGGACTCGTATCTCGGAGAGCGCGGCGTACGCCTTTCGGGCGGCCAGCGCCAGAGGCTCTCGATCGCCCGCGCGCTGCTCGCCGACCGCGCGGTGCTGCTCCTGGACGAGGCGACGAGCTCGCTCGACGCCGAGAGCGAGAGCTACGTGCAGAAGGCGCTCGAGCACCTGATGCGGGGCCGGACCACGCTTATCGTCGCGCACAGGCTGGCGACGGTGAAGAACGCCGACCGCATCGTCGTCATGGACCAGGGCCGGGTGATCGCCGCGGGCACGCACTCAGAGCTGGTGCGCGAGGAGGGTTTGTACGCGAGGCTCGCCGCGCTGCAATTTCTCGGCGAAATCTCGCCCGCGGCGGTTGAATGACGAGGCTCCTCCCGCTCCTCGCGCTGCTCCTCGCGCTGCCGGTGCACGCCGACACGCTGCGCATCGGCTCCAAACGCTTTACCGAGTCCTACATCCTCGGCGAGGTGCTGCGCCGGACGGTCGAAGGGAAAACCCCCGTCGTGCACCGGCCGGGCCTCGGCAACACCGGCATCGTGTTCGCCGCGCTCAAGGCGGGCTCGATCGACCTCTACCCCGAATACACGGGGACGATCGCGAGGGAGATCCTCAAGGTCGAGGGCAATCCGGGCATCGGGGATCTCAACGCAGCCCTCGCGCCTCAGGGCCTCGGTGTCGCGGTGCGGCTCGGCTTCAACAACACTTACGCGCTCGCGATGCGCGAGGACCGCGCGCGGGCGCTCGCGATCCGCACGCTTTCGGATCTCGCGAGGCACCCGGGCCTGAAGCTCGGCCTGTCGCAGGAATTCATCGGCCGTGGGGACGGTTGGCCGGGACTGAAGTCCGCGTACCGGCTGCCCTACGCGACACCCTCGGGTCTCGATCACGGCCTCGCTTACGAAGCGATCGCCGCCGGCAAGATCGACGTCATGGACATCTATTCCACCGACGCCAAGATCGAGCGCTACAAACTTCGCGTGCTCGAGGACGACAGGAAATATTTTCCGAGCTACGAGGCGGTGCTCCTTTACCGGCTCGAGGTGCCGATGCGCTTTCCCGAAGCCTGGCGCGCGCTTGAGAAGCTCGAGGGGCGGATCGACGAGCGGCGCATGATCCGCATGAACGCGGCGGCGGAGCTGGAAGGAAAGAGCTTCGCCGAAGCAGCGGCGCTTATCGACGTCGAAGGCGGACCGCAGCGCGCGGCCCGGCGGGATTTCTTTAGCGCGCTGTTCGGCCCGGATTTCCTGCGGCTCACCGGCGAGCACCTGCTGCTCGTGTTCGTGTCGCTCGCCGCGAGCATCGTGCTCGGCGTGCCGCTCGGCGTCGCGGCGGCGAAGCTGCCGAAGACGGAGCAGGCAATCCTCGGAACCGTGGGCGTGATCCAGACGATCCCGTCGCTCGCGCTCTTCGCTTTCCTCATCGCGCTGACGGGAACGATCGGCACCTGGCCTGCGCTCATCGCGCTCCTCCTCTACGCGCTGCTGCCGATCGTGCGCAACACCTGCACTGGGCTGACCGGCATCGTCCGCGGCATGCGGCAGGCGGCGATGGCCTTGGGCCTCAAGCCGCGCGACCGGCTTTGGCTCGTCGAAGTGCCGCTCGCGCTGCCTTCGATCCTCGCCGGCGTCAAGACTTCCGCAGTGATCAACGTCGGCACCGCCACCATCGCCGCGTTCATCGGCGCTGGCGGCTACGGCGAGCGCATCGCCTCGGGGCTGGCGCTCAACGACAACGTGACCCTGCTCGCGGGAGCCATACCCGCTGCGGCGCTCGCCCTGCTGATCCAAGGAGTATTCGAGTTCGGCGAACGGCAATTCGGCTGGATGGCGCGGGCGCAGGGGCGTTCGTAGCGGCTCTCAATTGCAGCGGCGGCACCGCACCCGTGGAGCAGCCGCGGACCGGGGCGCTTCCCTTCATCCCGCGCGTCCGTAGAATCCGTCCGTAGAATCCCCTTGATTCACCGGCCATTAATTTCCTCCGCGCCACCTATCCTGTGTTGATTGGCACGAAACCGCATCGCAACAACAAGACTATACGTACATACAGTACCGTAAGGCGTTGATTCTTAGAAGGGATGGCAAGGGCGGGCGTTCGGGTGTCTAATATAGGGGACTTTTCGGAAGTTCACTATACGTTAGACGGCAATAGAGAAAAACGGGAGGCACTATGGAAATGGAGATCACCTGGGGTAATGTAATTCGGGTTTGGTGGGCATACTTTTGGCGGAATCTCATTGCGCTCATTGCTGCTGTAGTTATCGGTGCCATAGTGGGCGGCATTCTCGGGTTTGTGATGGGAATGCTCGGAGTGCCGGTAACCACAATTCAATTTGTTACTGCTCCTATAGGTGCCGCGATCGGCATCGCTCTTTCCATAATTCCGATGAAGCTGATTCTGGGAAAAGACTTCGGGAAATTCCGTCTTGTCCTAGTTTCAAATACTCCGTCGACGCAACGCTCCGTTGGAGCAAACCTATGAGGTTGCCGTCTAACCACACGGTCGAGCGGGACGGGGAACCTCATCCGATAATGTGGACACATCGACCTAACGCTGTACGCTTCTCGATAGTCACTGACAGCCGTCATATGCTCGCAGGCTTCTACGCAGATCGGACCGACTTGTCTCCCCTAGACAGCACGTTTTCTTGTGTCGGCCGATCAGCGTTAGTAATTAGAGAGTGCACGGGGGCATAACTGCTGACTCGTTCAAAAGATGTGTCCACTAAATCGGATGAAGATCAACGCTCGCAAGCGTGGCTGCGCACGCTTGCTCTCGCCGTTCAACGCGAACGTTAGTCCGCTAGATTGGTCTCGAGCGTCAATTCGAAATTCTAATAGTGCACGAGAGGAGGAGCTTATCGTGAACCCTGAACGTGACAATCACAAGAACCGTGACAGCTCCATCATCGGCACCTGGCGTCTGGCCTCATTTGATGCCGAAGACCAAGCGACCGGGGAGCGATGGCCCACGTTTGGCAAATCACCGAGAGGGCGCCTGATGCTCATGCCGGACGGATACATGATGGTGATCTTGACTGCCGAGGGCAGACAACCCGCGAATACGGAAGCGGACCGCGCAAGAGCCTTCAAGTCGATGTTCGCGTACTCCGGCAAATATACGTTCGACGGTGATAATTTCGTCACCGATGTGGATGTGGCATCGTTGGTGGAATGGACGGGCGCCGAGCAGGTTCGCACTTGCCGCTTCGTGGGATCAAGGCTGCAGTTCATCTCGAAGTGGGCGCCCAGCCCGTTTGATCCCAGCCGAACAACGAGGGGCATCATTGAATTCGAGCGTGAGGCGTAGTGCGGCGGACTAACAGCACGCCCAACGCGGACGCGCGCGCGAGCGTCGTGCTTTGCGCCGGCTCTGAAAGCGCGCGCTGGTGGGCGTGAACGTTAGGCGGCGCATGTCAGAATAGCGCGGATCCGCATTCGCACTGCGGCGAGGTGTCCAACCAAAGTCAGTATGCGGAGGCTCTATGAGCCCAAAGAAGGATACACAGAAGTCCGCCAAGAGCGCCACCGTGACCGGCAAGGGGGTCAAGGGATTCACGGACGAGGAACGAGCCGCGATGAAGGAGCGCGCCCAAGAGCTGAAGGCGGAAGCGCGCCGCGGCCCGCGCGCAGAGAAGGCGGACGGGGAAAGCGACGTGCTCGCGAAGATTGCCGAGATGCCGGAACCGGATCGCGCCATGGCCGAGCGGGTCCATGCCATCATCAATGCCAGCGCGCCAGCCCTCTCGCCGAGAACCTGGTACGGGATGCCAGCGTACGCCAAGGACGGCAATGTCGTCTGCTTCTTCCAAAGCGCGCACAAGTTCAAGGCGAGGTACGCGACGTTTGGGTTCAGCGACAAGGCGAACCTCGACGAGGACACAGTGTGGCCGGTCGCCTTCGCGCTGAAGGAGTTGACCGCCGCCGACGAGGCAAGGATCGGCGCGCTCGTGAAGAAAGCGGTGAGCTGAGGAGGTTGCTGCACTTCCAGGCGCAGGGCGTTATTCGTGATGAAGAGATTTCTCGGCGGTCGGCGTCAGGGAGTTCCGCGAAGTCCTAAGGGATTCCGTCATGCATGATAAGCAAGTGGCGGCGCCAGACAACACGGCGGTGCGGGTCGCCTTGTGGCGGGCGCTGCACGTAGAAGTCGATTCGCCGCCGCACGTGCTCGAAGACGAAGTCGGCTTGAAGTTGGCGGCTCCAGACGACGGATGGCGCAGCCGTCCGGACATGAGCTCGTTCACGCGGCCCTTCCGCGCCTCCATCGTGGCCCGCGCCCGCTTCATCGAAGATCTCGTCGCGGAACAAGCTGCGCGTGGCGTCGGGCAGTACGTCATCCTCGGAGCGGGCCTGGACACTTTCGCCCAGCGTCGGCCGGAGCTTGCCTCCCGTCTGCTCGTGTTCGAGATCGATCGGCCCGGCCCTCAGGCGTGGAAGCGCCAGCGCCTCGTCGACCTCGGCCTCGGCGTCCCGTCGTTCCTGCGGCTCGTGCCAGTCGACTTCGAGGCAGGCGACGCGTGGTGGGAGCAGCTGGTCGCGTCGGGCTTCGATTCCGGGCGGCCGGCGCTCGTCGCGTCCACCGGTGTCAGCATGTACTTGACCAAGGAGGCGATCGCGGCGACGCTGCGCCAGGTCGCGGCGCTCGCTCCGGGCTCCACGCTCGCCATGTCGTTCATGCTTCCGATCGAGCTGGCGGACCCCGAGGTGCGTCCCGGGATTGAGCGAGCGGCAGCGGGGGCGCGAGCAAACGGCACGCCCTTCATCAGCTTCTTCACACCGACGGAGATGCTGACACTCGCCCGCGATGTCGGCTTTAGAGATGTCCAGCACGTATCGGCAGCTACGCTTGCCCAACGCTACTTCGCGGGCAGGACAGATGGCCTTCGTCCGCCAAACAATTCAGAGGAACTGCTAGTGGCGACTACCTGAAATCGCAGCGAAACCCGATCCACTACTCGGCCGCTTCACGAAGCGCAGAAAGGAATGACGCGATGAACAAACCAACTAAGCGGTCGCTGCCGGTTTCCGCTCTTGTGGCGATCGTGGCAGCGTTCGCAATCCCCGCACGCGCTGAAGGGCCAGTCGCCCGCGTGCCGGCGGTGCAGGAAAATTCCACCGATCCGGATCTGAAGGCGATGTTCGACAACGCGCGCAGCCGCGGCGGCCAGGTCATCAACCTCGCCCTTGTCCGGGGCAACGCGCCGAAACTCGCCAGGGCCGCTTCGGCCATCGCCTACGCCATCCGCTTCGACACCAAGACGCCGCGTCCGCTGGTCGAGCTTGCCATCCTGCGCACGGCCCAGCTTTGGGAGGGCGATTACGAAATGAACCAGCACCGTCCGATGATGCGCGCCTGCGGCTACACGCCGCAGCAGATCGAGGCCGTCGGCAACTGGCGTGCGAGCACTCTGTTCAACGACCGGCAACGCGCGCTCCTGGCCTACGTCGACCAGGCCGTCCGCGGCGACGTCGACGACGCGACCTTCGCCGCGTTCGAGAAATTCTTCGATACGCAGGAAATCGTGGAGATAACCATCACGGTGGACACCTATGTCGGCACGGCGCTGTTCACGCGGGCGCTGAGGATCAAGATCGAGGACGACGGAAGGCTGACTGCGATCGGCAAATGTTGAGGCTTGGCCTCATCCGAACGCGCCGAGCAGCTTGCCTCCCGCCACCGCGGGTTTCGCATCGACCAGAACGAAGGCCATCACGCACGGGGCCTTGCCGCGGTTGATCCAGCAGTGCACTGTGCCGCGCTGCACGAGGACGTCACCCGCCTTGAGGTGCACCTCGCTGCCTTTCTCCAGCTCCATGTCGATCTCGCCCGAGATCACCACGCCGTAGTCGATCGAGTCGGTGCGGTGCACGCGCGGCGCGACGCCGGGCGAGAACTCGATCACGCGGAAAACCGTTCCGCCGGGAAGCGTGGTGCCGACTTTCTTCGTGGAAGCATCGGAATCGCCCGAGTTGTCGGCCGGGATGGTGTCGGTCGTCCACACCACGCAGGCCGAGGCCCCGGGCCGGTTCGAAACGATGTTCTTCGACACTTCGTCGATCTTCACGACGGCGCGCCCATTGCCGTCGTGCCCCGTCACCACGCGCCGCACCTTGAGGGTCATGACTCCTCCCTGTTGAGTTGAGCCGATTATACGAGGCCGTGTATCATCGGGCTTCGTTTCGGCCGCGAGAGAAAAATCCATGAACATCGGCATACCCGCGGAAACCCGCGCGGGCGAGACGCGCGTCGCTGCCACTCCCGAGACCGTCAAGAAGCTCGCCGCCGGTGGGCGCCACGCGATCCTGGTGCAGTCCGGCGCGGGCGTGGCCGCGAGCGTTCCCGACAGGGATTTCGAGGCGGCCGGCGCGAAAATCGTCGCGGAGGCGAAAGACCTTTCCATCGCAGACATCGTGCTCAAGGTGCGCGGTCCGCAGGACGGGGAGGTGGGCCTTTTCAAGCGCGGCGCGATCCTCATCGGGCTTCTCAATCCCTACGACCGCGCGACCATGGAATCCTATGCAGCCGCGGGGCTCACCTGCTTCGCCATGGAATGGCTGCCGCGCACCACGCGCGCTCAAGGCATGGACGTGCTCTCCTCGCAGGCGAACATCGGCGGCTACAAGGCGGTGATCCTCGCCGCCGCCGAATACGGCCGCTTCATGCCGATGTTGATGACCGCCGCCGGCACGGTGAAGGCGGCGCGCGTGCTCGTCCTCGGCGCGGGCGTCGCGGGGCTGCAGGCGATCGCCACGGCGAAGCGCCTGGGCGCGGTGATCGAGGCGTCCGACGTGCGTCCGGCGGTGAAGGAGCAGATCGAGTCGCTCGGCGCGAAATTCCTCGACGTTCCCTACCTCACCGACGAGGAGCGCGAGATCGCGCAAGGCGTCGGCGGCTACGCGCGGCCCATGCCGGTCGACTGGATGCGCCGCCAGGCGGAGCTCGTGCACGAGCGCGCGAAGGCCGCGGACATCGTCATCACCACCGCACTCATTCCCGGCCGGCCTGCTCCCGTCCTCTTGAGAGAGGAAACGGTCAAAGCCATGAAGCCGGGCTCGGTCGTCGTCGACATGGCGATCGAGCAGGGCGGCAACTGCCCGCTGACCGAAAAGGACAAGATCGTGGTGAAGCACGGCGTGAAGCTCGTCGGCCTCGCGAACCTGCCGGCGCTGGTCGCTGCGGACGCGAGCGCGCTCTACGCGCGGAATCTCCTCAATTTCCTGAACTTGCTCGTCGATCCCAAGACCGGGGAACTGAAGTTGAACCGTGAAGACGAGATCATCGCGGGAAGCCTGGTGTGCATCAACGGAGAAGTGGTGAAGAAATCATGACCGGAGCCATCGACCCCACTATCGTCAACCTCGTCGTGTTCGTCTTGGCGGTCTTCGTCGGCTATCACGTCATCTGGAACGTGACGCCCGCGCTGCACACGCCGCTCATGAGCGTGACGAACGCCATCTCGAGCGTGATCATCGTCGGCGCGATCCTCGCGGCGGGTCCGTACGAGACCGATTTCGGCGCGATCCTCGGCGCGGTCGCGGTCGGGCTTGCCGCGGTGAACGTGTTCGGCGGGTTTTTGGTCACGCAGCGCATGCTCGAGATGTTCAAGAAGAAGGCGCCGAAGGCGGAGAAGGAAAAGGCATGAGCGCCAACCAGCTCGCGCTCTGGTATCTCGTCGCCAGCGTGCTTTTCATCCTGGCGCTGAAAGGCCTCTCCTCGCCCGTGGCGGCGCGGCGCGGCAATCTCTTCGGCATGATCGGCATGGCGGTCGCGGTGCTGGTCACGCTCGCCATCACCAAGAAAGTCGCCTTCATCCTCATCGCCGCCGTAATCGGCGGAATGATCGGCGCCTTCGTCGCAAGGCGCGTGCAGATGACGCAGATGCCGCAGCTGGTCGCGGCGATGCATTCGCTGGTCGGCATGGCGGCGGTGCTCATAGCCGTCGCCGTGGTCAACAACCCCGCGGCCTTCGGCGAGCACGATCCCTTGCCGGGCGGCAACCGCTTCGAGCTCTTCATCGGCAGCTTCGTCGGCGCGATCACGTTCTCGGGCAGCGTGATCGCTTTCGGCAAGCTCGCAGGCCTCGGGAAAATGTTCCGTCTTTTCTCCAGCGCGCCCGTGGTCTACAAGGGCCAGCATCCGCTCAACCTGATTCTGGCGATCGTGATGATCGGCTTCGGCGTCGCGTTCTTCCTCGCGGAGGGCAAGGCCTGGACGCCGTTTCTCGTCATGCTCGCGATCGCCTTCGCGCTCGGTGTGCTCATCATCATCCCCATCGGCGGCGCCGACATGCCGGTGGTGATCTCGATGTTGAACAGCTACTCGGGCTGGGCCGCCGCGGGAATCGGGTTCTCGCTCAACAACAGCATGCTGATCATCGCCGGGTCGCTCGTCGGCTCCTCGGGCGCGATCCTCTCCTACATCATGTGCAAGGCGATGAACCGCTCCTTCATCTCGGTGATCATGGGGGGGTTCGGCGCGGCCGAAGGCGCGGCGGCGGCGGGCAGCGCCGACAAGACGGTGCGCTCCGGATCGGCGGAAGACGCGAGCTTTCTCCTCGCCAACGCCGAGTCCGTGGTCATCGTGCCGGGTTACGGCCTGGCGGTCGCGCGCGCCCAGCACGCGGTGAAGGAGATGGCGCAGAAGCTCATCGCGAAGGGCGTGAACGTCCGCTACGCGATCCATCCGGTGGCGGGCCGCATGCCCGGCCACATGAACGTTCTGCTTGCCGAGGCCGAAGTGCCGTACGATCAGGTGTTCGAGATGGAGGACATCAACGGCGAGCTCGGAACGACCGACGTCGTGCTCGTCCTCGGCGCCAACGACGTGGTCAATCCGCTCGCCCACGAGAAGGGCAGTCCGATCTACGGAATGCCGATCATCGAAGCGCACAAGGCGCGCACGGTGCTGGTCAACAAGCGCTCGATGGCCGCGGGATACGCGGGCCTCGACAACCCGCTCTTCTACATGGACAAGACCATGATGGTGTTCGGCGACGCCAAGAAAGTCGTCGAAGACTTGGTGAAGGCGCTTGAATGAGCAGCCGCGAGAGGATTCTTGAGCGCATCCGCAAGGCGCAAGGCCGAGGCGGGAGCAAGCCCTCCGGGGCCGAGCTGGAAGCGGTCGAAACCTATCTGCGCGCGCACCCGCGCGGTACTCTGCCGAAGGTCGAAGCGGATCTCGTCGCGCGCTTCCGCGCCCGCGCCGAAGCGACGCAGTGCACGACCGAGGAGGTTACCGCAAAAGCGGAAGTCCCTGCCGCAGTCGCGCGCTACTTGAAGTCGAGCGACTTGCCGCTTGCCGGCTGCGTCTGGCCGCAGCTGGACGATCTCGACTGGAAGGGCGCCGGGCTCGCGCTCGAGCCGCGGGCAGCGAACTCCCAGGACGCCGTCGGCGTGACCGGCGCGTTCGCCGCCATCGCCGAGACGGGAACGCTCATGTTCGCCTCCGGTCCGGATACGCCCGCTGCCGTGAGCCTACTGCCGGAAACGCACGTCGCGGTGGTATCGGCACGCCGCATCGTCGCGCACATGGAGGAAGCCTGGGACCTTGCGCGCGCTGAACTCGGGCAACTGCCGCGCGCGATCAACTTCGTCTCCGGACCCTCGCGCACCGCCGATATCGACCAGACGATCGTGCTCGGCGCACACGGTCCGTACCGCGTGCATATCGTCCTGGTGCGCTCCTGACCGGAGGGGCGTCACCAAAGCCGCGCCGCGCCGCGGACCCCGCTCGCGTCGCCGTGCGCCGCCTTTACGAGCGACGTCACGACGGACTCCGAATAGACGTAGGGTCCCCAGCGCGCGGGCACGTTGCGGTACAGCCGAGCGGTGTTCGACAGCCCGCCGCCGAGCACGATGACCTCGGGATCGAGCAGATTCATGACGCTCGCGAGCGCGCGCGCGAGCCGCTCCTCGTAGCGCTCGAGCGTAGCCGCGCAGCCGCGGTCGCCCGATTCGGCGCGCGCGGCGATATCGGCCGGCGCGCGCGCCTCTCCCGTCGCGAGCAGGTGATCGCGGGCGAGTCCCGGACCCGACAGGAAGGCTTCGATGCAGCCGTCGCGGCCGCACGCGCAGCGCGGGCCCGGCATTTCTTCGGGCGCCGGCCACGGCAGCGAGTTGTGGCCCCATTCGCCGCAAATCGCGTTCGCGCCCTCCATGGCGCGGCCGTCGACGACGACCCCGCCGCCCACTCCGGTACCGAGAATCACGCCGAACACGACCCTCGCGCCTTTTGCGGCGCCGTCGATCGCCTCCGAGAGCGCGAAGCAGTTGGCGTCATTGGCGAAACGCAGCTCGCGGCCGAGCAGCCGCTCGAGATCCGGCCTGACCGGCATCCCGTTCAGCGCGCTCGCATAGGCGTTCTTGAGCACGCCCGTCGTGCGCGACACTGCGCCCGGCGTGCCGATGCCCACGGTGCAGGGCGCGCCGAGCTCGCGCTCGGCTTCGAGAACGAACTGCGCGATCGCCTCGATCGCCTGCGCGTAGCCCCCGCGCGGCGCGGGTGCGCGGCGCCGCAGCAGCTCCGCGTCCGATTCGTCGATCGCGGCGATTTCCATCTTGCTGCCGCCGATGTCCACGCCGATGCGGATCATTTCGGGCGGAGCACGCGGGAATTCAATAGGCCTCGTCCCAGGGGATGCTGAGACGCATGGCGGAATTG
>Ga0209027_1000946_pt1 | contig 10696 bp, 10 predicted proteins | sample GraSoi013_1_20cm_3_FD_185821 | JGI IMG/M metagenome (GOLD analysis project Ga0209027, IMG submission 185821) | Grasslands soil microbial communities from the Angelo Coastal Reserve, California, USA - Sample 09_27_2013_1_20cm (SPAdes) (version 2) | ecosystem: Environmental > Terrestrial > Soil >...
GGGTATGTGCAGGCCGTCAGCCAGAGTCCGGCGAAGAGTCTCCGCCGGAGCGTGTGCCGCGGCGAGAGTCCGATGACGAGGACGGGCGTCTCGACGGCGACCGAGAAGAGATAGCCGATTGGAAGAAAGAGCCAGAGGTCTGCGGGGCGCATCACTTGTAATCGAGCGCGACTAAGAGCAGGTCAGTGCCGCCTGCCGCAAGCGGGCCACGGGATTTCGGAATTCGGATTGCGGATTGATGAGAGCTACGCTGTCTTCCAATCCGCAATCCACAATCCACAATCGAATCACCCGCCCGCTTGCAGCAGGCGGTACTGACCTGAACCCTGATTCAGATCATCCGCAAAAGGAAAGGCACCTCGGCCAGCACGTGCGCCATCGCGACCGTGAAATAAACGTCGCGCGTCGTCGGATAATCGGCGAGGAAGCAGAGCCACAACGCGACGACCGCCGCCGCGCCCGCGACGAGCAGCGTGCGAATCGTGCGCGGCCAACCGCCTTCGCGGCGCACGAGCGGGATCGGGCGGAAGCGCCACGGCGCGAACCACGTGCCCGCCGCGAGCGGAATGGCGACGAGCCAGACACCGTAGTGAAGCGTCTCAAGAAAGACGTGCGTCGAGACGAGCAGGTGCGACGAAACATTCGGCAGAATTCCCGCGCCCGCGTGCTGCACGATGCGGAGTGTGATCGCGTCGTCACCCGGAAGCGGAGGCGCAGAAGAAAGACGCCACCAGAGCAGGCCGAGCGCGAGCGGCAGGAGCGCGAGGGCCGCGTGATACGCGCGCCTCCACTCGCGCCGCGTGCGTTTGAGTTGTCTATCCAAGAACCAGAGCGCGACGAGCGGGTGGAGGTAGACGAGCGACAGGCCGAGCATCTGCGGCGCGAGCCAGTTCAGTGCTATCAACGCTGAGCCCGCGGGCAGCGCCCAAGCCCAGTCGCGTCGCGGCGAAAGTCTCCCGCGCATTACGACGAGCGCGGCAACCCACGCGACGAGCAGGCTGTTCCAGACGGCGGAGGCCGCGTACCACTCGTCAACGCCCCACGCGCCCGAGTTCGCGACGAGCGCGAGCGCGCCGTAGGAGGCCGTCAGAGTGACGACGCCCGCCGCCGCGACCGCGAAGAAGTCGCGCGAGCGACCGAGACGCGTGGGCAGACGCGTGATGAAGTAGCGCAGCTCGACCCAGTTGTGCGGCCCCGCGAAGAGGAAGACCGTCGCGACCGAGAGTCCGAGCGGGGCCCAGCCCGCGAGCGCCGCCGACGCCGCGAGCACGCACGCGCAGACGAGCGCGAACGAAGCGGGCGGCGACGCCGCCACGCCGCGCGCCGTCATCGCTTCAGCGCCCCACGTCGCCGTCGCCTCAGCGCCACGCGCCTCGGTCAACGTCGCGCCGCGCGCCCTACCAGGGCCGATGTCAGCCGCGCTCTGCACGCTCTACTCCTCTTCGTCGCCCTTCCACTTTTTCTCGGGGACGAGCAGGATGATGTCGTACCCTTCCTCGACGACCTCGACCCGGACGTGGCCTTCGCGCGCCCTGCCATCCGGGGCGATTTTGAGCAGGTCGCCCGGGTCTTGCGCGCGCCAGCCCACGGGCGGGGCAGCGTTCGCGTAGGCCGCGACCGCCGCAGCCGCAGCCGTGACGACGCAGACGAGCACGGCGGCCACGGCGCGGCCCGCGACCCTTCGACGCGAACGCACGAGGACGAGACCGGCGAGCACGATTGAGAGCGAGAGGAAGAGACCGGCGACGACCGTGCTCACGGTCTTGAACGCGTCGGGCCGCGCGCCGTCCACACTTCCCGCGACGCCCGCGGGCGCGGCTGGGAGTTTGCCGAGCAGGGCGCGCGGCACTTGCAGTCGTGCTTCGCGCAGGCCCGGGACCGGCAAAATCGTCATGTGCGAAAAGGGCAGGTCTGTTCTGATGGCGTCCGGCTTCTGAGCCTTCTTGTTGTCCGGCGGCGCAACGTCCGCCAGCGCGGGGGAGACTGCCAAGAGCAGCAATAGAGCGGCGGCCCACAGGTGCAGGGGTTTCATCGTGTAAGCTCCTTTTTGAAGGATCGAAGTACGAGGGTTGTTGCTCTGATTGTCGGCGGCGCGGGGCGGGATGCTTCCGCGTTAAAAAAATTCCGGGCGTGGGTTCTCTGCGAGCCGCGGCACAGGGGTTCGTCGCGGCGCGCGTGCGCGCGCGGTGCGCGTCAGCGCTCGCCGCCCGTGTCCTCCGTGATGGAGGGCTTCGTCGTCGGCTGACGGAGCCTGCGCAGGCGAGCGGAGACGTGGCTTTTGAGTCGCGAGGAGACCTGCGTGCTCAGCCTCTCGCCGCCCCTCGTCGTCTCCGGGTCGAAGATCGAGTCGAACCAGGCCTGGTCGTCGGCGAGCGATGCGTCGGCCCTCGCCTCTTCGACCGGGGCCTGCGCATCAGTCTGCGGCTCTGCGTAAGGCTCCTCCTCCGGCTGCGACAAAAGGAGCGCGCTCAACTCCCTCTCGAAGGAGTCCTTCAGCACCTCAAGCTCGTCCGCGAAGTTGAGCGCCGCGAGGACGGCCACCTTCGCAACGTCGTGGACGGCGAGCTGCGAGGCGATCAGGCGCATGCGCTCGTCCACGAGTTGCGCGACGCGGCGCACGTGCTCGCCGTCGCCGCTCGCCGAGCGGAGGCTGTAGGTCTGGTTGAAGATGCTCACTCTGATCGAATCGGCGTTTGCGCTCAAGTCGTGTTCGCTCCTTCCAAATCGTCGGCCCGGTGCGTGGTACGTCGGCGGGCAAGCATTATAAAGCACGCGGGACTTAAACTCTCGCCCACGCCCCCGTCATCAAAGTTTTCTCACGAAGCACTTGCCGGGCAGTTGTCGTATGAGGTCGCGCATCTCCAGCGCGAGCAGCACGCCCGCAAGCTCCGACACGTGAAGGCCGCTCGCCTCCGCGAGCGCGTCAATGTGCGCGGCCCCGTCGCACGAAAGCAGCTTCAGCACCGCGCGCTCGCCGTCGGAGATGTCCGCGGGAAGCGGCGCGTCCGGCTTCTGCTTACCCGCGCGCGTCTCCTTCACTTCGGGCGGCAACAGCGACGCGGCGATCTCCGGCGGGAACTCCGCGACCACGTCCTGCCACTGTTGCACCAGCTTCGCGCCCGCGCCCTTGATGAGAAAGTTCGTCCCGAAGGAGTTTCGCGAAGTGATGTTGCCGGGCACGGCGTAAACTTCCCTGCCCTGCTCCAACGCGAGCCGCGCCGTAATCAAAGAGCCGGAGTTCTCCGCCGCCTCCACGACGACGACCCCCAGGCTCAGCCCGCTGATGATGCGGTTGCGGTACGGAAAATTTTCGGCGACGGGCGGAGTCCCCAGAGGGAACTGCGTGACGAGCGCGCCGCCCCGCTCAAGTATCTCCGCGGCGAGCTTTCGGTGGTCGCGCGGGTAGACTTCGTCAACGCCTGTGCCGAGCACCGCGACCGTCCGCCCTCCCGCTTCGAGCGCGCCGCGGTGCGCCGCGGCGTCTATGCCGCGCGCGAGGCCTGAGATGATCGTCACGCCGCGCGACGCAAGCTCGCGCGCGAGCATCAGCGCGACGTTCTGCCCGTAGGTCGAGCAGCGCCGCGAGCCGACCACGCCCACGCAAGGCGCTTCCAAACACTCGGCCCAGCGCCCGCGCACGTAGAGCGTGATCGGCGGGTCCGGAATCTCGCGAAGAAGCTGCGGGTACGAGCCGTCGTCTAAGACGAGCACGTCCGCGCCCTCTATCTCGCGCACGCGCTCGAGCTCGCGCGCGGCCTCTTCGTGTCGGTCGCGCAGAGCGATTGACTCGACCGCTTCGGGCCTCAAGCGTAGACGCTCGAGCTCAGACCTCAAGGCCCCGAAGACGCCCTCCGCCGACCCGAACCTCTCCAGAAGCTTCGCCGCCGCGCGCGGCCCCACGCCCGGCGTCATGTTCAGCGCAATCCAGTCTCTCATCAATTTTTGATTCGCGATTTTTGATCTCTGATTTGGAGAGAATGAGGGCGGCCAGACGGTCATCAGTCGCAAATCAAAAATCCAAAATCAAAAATTGTGGCGTTGGCGGAGGCGTGTGGGAATCGAACCCACCCGCGCCTGCTCTCACAGGCGCGCTGACGGTTTTGAAGACCGCGCCGCTCACCAGAGCGGATGCGCCTCCACTTCGTCCGGGGCGTGACAAACCCTAAGTGCCGAGCGCGCCAACTGTCAAGCTCGCGCGCGGCGCGCGACCCCTAGACCGGCGCGGCCAGTGGCCCGCGCTTGACTCGCGCGCTCATAGACCGCCATCATTGCCTCGAATTTTCGACCACACTAATAATCAAACTTCACGGAGTCAAAAGCGATGGCAGAAGCCGAAGCGAAAGCTCAAGGGGCAGCCGGGCAGGAGGCCGAAAGAGAGCTTGTCAGGTACGAGGCGCGGGGCGGCGTCGCGTTGCTCACCCTGGACGACCCGCCCGCGAACACTTACACGTACGAGATGATGCAGCAGCTCGACCGCGCAGTCCTGCGTGCGCGTATGGACGAGGGCGTGCACGTCGTCGTCATCACGGGCGGCGGCGAGAAGTTCTTCTCGGCGGGCGCGAACATAAAGATGCTCTCTGAAGTGACGCCCACCTTCAAATACTTCTTCTGCCTCCACGCCAACGAGACCCTCTCACGTTTGGAGCAGACGCCGAAGCTCGTCATCGCCGCCGTGGGCGGCCACTGCGTCGGCGGCGGATTAGAGATCGCCCTGGCCGCGGACATCCGTGTCGCGCGCAAAGGGGCGGGCAAGATGGGCCTCCCTGAAGTCACGCTCGGAGTTCTGCCGGGCACGGGCGGCACGCAGCGCCTCGCGCGCGTCGTCGGCAAGTCGCGCGCCATTGAGCTGATGGCGACGGGCGAGTTGTTCGACTTCGAGCGCGCCTTGGAGCTCGGCCTCGTCAACCGAATCTTCGAGGCCGACAACGCCGCGTCGTTTCTCGAACAGGTGTTAACTTACGCGCGCCAGTTCGCCGCGCCTGAAAGGGCGGCGCTCGCCGTCGGTCTCATCAAGCGCAGCGTCCAGACCGGCGCGGAAATCCCCTTCGAGTCCGCGCTCGCGCTCGAACGGGAACTCCAACAGCAACTCTTCCAGTCCGAGGACGCGCGCGAGGGACTGAGCGCATACGTCGAGAAGCGCAAGCCGAAATTCAAAGGAGCGTAAACCGTAAACCGTAAACCGTGACAAGAGAAAACACGTGACGAAAAACGCTGAGTCATTTCGATGACGCTTTAGTCTTGTCACGGTTTACGGTTCACGGCTTTTCACATGTACGAAAACATCAACATCGAATTCGACGCAGGCATTGTGACGATCACTCTGAACCGCCCGGAGAAGTTGAACGCGCTGGCGGGTCACATGCGGCGCGACCTTGCGGAGGCTTTGGAGCACGCGGGGAGCGACCCGGAAGTGCGCGTCGTCGTCTTGACGGGCGCGGGGCGCGCGTTCTGCACGGGCGCGGACGTGAGGCGCATGAGCGAACTGATGGAGGCGGACGAAGTCGAGGAGTTCAAGCGTCTATTGGGCGCGGGCCGCCGCGTGCTGACGGCGATGAGGCAGATGCTCAAGCCCGTGGTCGCGGCTGTGAACGGCCCGGCCTACGGCGCGGGCTTCAACCTCGCGCTCGCGTGCGACATACGACTCGCCGCGGAGTCGGCGACCTTCAGCCAGTCGTTCGTCAAGGTGGGGCTGCACCCGGACTGGGGCGGCTCGTTCTTCCTGCCGCGCGCCGTCCCGTCTAACATCGCCTGCGAGATGTTCTTCCTCGGCGACGCGTTTGACGCGTGGCGCGCGTACCACTTCGGCCTCGTCAACCGCGTCGTGGCGGACGCGGAACTCGCGGACGAAACCCGCAGGCTCGCCGTGCGTCTGCGCGACGCGCCTCACACCTCAATCGCCGCGGCCAAGCGCGCCGTCTACATGAGCGAGCACGAGAGCCTCGAACGGATGCTACAGTACGAGACCGAGGCGCAGTTGCAGTGCTTCCACTCGCGCGAGGCGCGCGAGCGCGTGCGCGCCTTCCTCGAACGCCGCGCGCCGCGAGTCGAACGATAAGTTCCAAGTTCAAAGTTTAAAGTTAAATGCTCCGGCCTCGAACGTTAAACTTGGAACTTGGAACTTGGAACTTAGCAGATGAAACTCGCTGACAGGACGGCTTTCGTGACGGGTGGCGGGCGAGGCATCGGTCGCGCGGTCGCCTTGGCGTTCGCGCGCGAGGGAGCGCGCGTCTTCGTCGTCGCGCGAACCGTCACCGAAGTCGAGGGCGTCGCCGAGGAGATTCGCGCGGAGTGCGGCGGAGAGAGGGCGGCGCACGCCGTCTGCGACGTGGCCGACGTGAGTTCGGTCGGGCGCGCGTTTCAAGAGGCGCGCGAGTCCTTCGGTCGCGGCGTGGACGTGCTCGTCAACAACGCGGGCATCGCCGGGAGCTCGAAGTTCTCGGAGACGACGGACGAGTTCTGGCAGCGTCACCTCGCCGTCAACCTGTCAGGCACGTTCTACTGCATGAGGGCGGCGCTCCCCTCGATGGTCGAGCGCGGCTGGGGGCGCGTAGTCAACGTCGCTTCAATCGCGGGCAAGACCGGTGCGCCCTACGTCGCGGCCTACTCGGCCTCGAAGCACGGCGTGTTGGGGCTGACGCGCTCGGTCGCGTTAGAAGTGGCGTCGAAGGGCGTGACGGTCAACGCCGTCTGCCCCGGCTACGTTGACACGGAGATGACTGCGCGCGCGCTCGACAACATCGAGGCGAAGACGGGGCGCAGTCGGGAGGACGCGCTCGACTCCATCAAGCGCATGAGCCCGCAGAACCGTCTCGTCACTTCGGAAGAGGTCGCGGCTGTGGCCCTGCTGCTCGCCTCCGAAGACGGGCGCGGCATCACGGGCCAGGCCATCAACGTTGACGGCGGGACAGTTCTTTATTGAATCATTGATTCATTTTTTCATTGAATCAATGAACCGATGAATCAATGAATAATTTTTTCACTCTCATTAATCCCGAATCGCTCGGTCGCCCGCGCGGCTACTCGAACGGACTGCTGACGACGCCGGGCGTGCGTCTGCTCTTCGTCGCGGGGCAGGTCGCTTGGGACGAGCGGCAGCGGATCGTGAGCGACGATTTCGTCGAGCAGTTCGAGCGCGCGCTCCGCAACGTGCTCGAAGTGGTGCGCGAGGCGGGCGGGGCTCCGGGCGGCGTGGCCCGCCTCGTCGTCTACGTGACGGACAAGCGCGAGTACCTCGCGCGCACCGCCGAGATAGGCGAGCGCTGGCGAGCGCTTATGGGCCGCCACTACCCGGCGATGTCGCTCGTCGAGGTCAAGTCGCTGCTCGACGACGCCGCGAAGGTCGAGATCGAGGGCGTCGCCGTTCTTTAGTGATGAGTGATGAGTTAAAGGCAGATTGCTTTAACTCATCACTCATCACTCATCACTCATCACTCATCACTTATGCTTGAGCCGAAATCATTCCTCTTCGACGTGCGCGAGGGCGTGGCGCAGATCACGCTCAACCGCCCGGAGCGCCTGAACGCTCTGACGTTCGAGGTCTACCGCGAGCTGACCGACACGTTCGCGGCGCTACAGGCGGAGGGCGAGGTGCGCGTCGTCGTCATCACGGGCGCGGGGCGCGCCTTCTGTTCGGGCGGCGACGTGCGCGACATCATCGGCGAGCTACAGGGGCGCGACGCGGAAGGGCTTCTGGAGTTCACGCGCGGGACGTGCGAGCTTGTGCGCAACATTCGCGCGCTCCGTAAGCCCGTTATAGCTTCCTTAAACGGCACGACCGCGGGCGCGGGCGCGTGCATCGCGCTGGCGTCGGACTTGCGTATAGCTTCCGCCGAGGCGCGCATCGCGTTCCTCTTCGTGAAGGTCGGGCTGTCGGGCGCGGACATGGGCGCGGCACACCTCCTGCCGCGCCTCGTCGGCCTCTCGAAGGCGACGGAGATGCTCTACACGGGCGACTTCATCGAGGCGGACGAGGCGCTGGCGATAGGACTCTACAACCGAGTCGTGCCCGCCGCCGACCTGGAGGCGGAGACGCGCTCGCTCGCCGAGCGACTCGCCGGAGGGCCCGCCTTCGCGCTCGCCGTGACGAAGGAGATGCTCGCGCGCGAGTCGGACGTGTCGCTCGACGCGGCGCTCGAACTCGAAGCGCAGGCGCAAAGCCTGTGCATGCAACACCCGGACTACGGCGAGGCTTACCGCGCGTTCGTCGAGAAGCGAGAGCCGCGCTTCAACCGACGCACGCCGGACGAATGACGAGCGGCAAGAGGTTTATACTCCGCACCGAGTGAATAGCGAGAAGACGATGACGCAAGACCGATTCATCGAAGAGACGCCGTTCTTCACGGACGAGCACGCGCGCCTCGCCGCGAGCGTCGCGAACTTCGCAGCGCGCGAGGTCGAGCCGCCGGCGGGCGAAGACGGCGTTGAGACGGACGAGCACTTCCGTCAACTTCTCTCCCTGCTCGCGCAGGCAGACCTCCTCCGCTACTCGGTCGCGCGCGGCGACGGCACCCGGCTCGACGCGCGCTCGCTCTGTATCGTACGCGAAGCGCTCTCGTACCACTCGCCGCTCGCAGACCTCGCCTTCGTCATGCAGGGCCTCGGCACGTACGCCGTCTCTCTCGCCGCCAACGAGCACGTGCGCGACTTCTGGCTCGGACGCGCGCGCGCCGGAAAATCAATCGCCGCCTTCGCGCTGACCGAAGCCGAGGCCGGCTCCGACGTGTCTAACGTACAGACCATTGCCTGGCGCGACGGCGACTCCTACGTCATCACGGGGCGCAAGTGCTTCATCTCGAACGCGGGGCTCGCCGACTTCTACACGTTGTTCGCGCGCACGGGCACGCGCGGCGACGGTCGCGCGGAGCTTTCCGCCTTCATCGTCGGCGCGCGCATGCCGGGCTTTCGCGTTCTCACGCGCACGCCTCTCATCGCCGACCACCCCATCGGCGAGATCGAGTTCGAGGGCGTGCGCGTGCCATCGGAAGACCGCGTCGGCAAGGAGGGCGAGGGCTTTCGCCTCGCGATGCTGACGATGGACATGTTCCGCGCGAGCGTAGGGGCTGCCGGATGCGGCATGGCCCGCCGTGCGCTCGACGAGGCGATTCACCACGCGAAGACGCGCCGCCAGTTCGGCGTCACGCTCGCAATGCACCAACTGATTCAGGAGAAGCTCGCAGTCATGCAGACCGAGTTGGACGCCGCGCGACTTCTCGTCTACCGCGCCGCGCACCTCAAAGACGGCGGCGCGTCGGGCTCGTCAATGACGCGCGCCGCGAGCGAAGCCAAGCTCTACGCGACCGAGGCGGCGCAGCGCGTCGTTGACGAGTCAGTGCAGATTCACGGCGGCTACGGGCTGGTGCGCGGCCACACGGTCGAGCGCCTCTACCGCGACGTTCGCGCGCTTCGCATCTACGAGGGCACCAGCGAGATTCAGAAGCTCATCATCGCAAGGGAGATGCTGAAAGAATAGTTCAAAGTTCCAAGTTTCAGGTTCCAAGTTAAAGACAACGAGTCTGTCGTCAACTTGGAACTTGAAACTTGGAACTTTGAACTTACATTAAGTTGATCGGGTCTATCTCGACGTTGACCGCGCCCGTGTCGCAGCCCGGCGTGCGCGCGGCATCGGTGAGCGCCATCTCGACGAGGGCGCGCAGGCGCGGGCGGTTGCGCGACTTGAGGAGAATCTGTACGCGGTGCTCGCCCCGCAGACGCGCGAGCGGCGCGGGCGCGGGGCCGAGGACGCGAACGTGGCGCTCCGTGTTGGCCTCGTCGAGCGCGCGTCGGATTTCGACGGCGGTCGCCTGCACGCGCGTCAGGTCTTCGCCGTGTACGAGCAGAGAGGCGAGCGCGACGAAGGGCGGGTAGCTAAGGTTCTTCCGGTAGTTGATCTCCTCGTCGAAGAATCCTTCGTAGTCCTGCGCGCAGGCGTGGCGCAGTGCGTAGTGCTGCGGGTGGTACGTCTGAATCAGGACGCGACCGGGGAGGCGACCGCGGCCCGCGCGCCCCGCGACCTGCGTGATGAGCTGGAACGTACGCTCCGCGGCGCGGAAGTCCGGGAGCGCAAGCCCCGCGTCAACCGAGACGACGCCGACGAGCGTGACGTTAGGGAAGTCGTGACCCTTCGCGATCATCTGCGTGCCGACGAGCATGTCGAGTTCGCCCGCGGCGAAGCGCAGAATGGCCTGCTCGTATGTGGAGCGCCGCGCGGTCGTGTCGCGGTCGAGGCGCGCGACGCGGAGGGCCGTGAAGCGCGTGCGCAGAATTTCTTCTATCTGCTCCGTGCCCTCGCCGACGAAGTATATGAACTGACCGGCGCACGCGGGGCACGCGTCGGGCACGCGTCGGCGCAGGTTGCAGTAGTGGCAGATGAGACTCCGCTCGCCGCGGTGGTACGTCAGGGTCACGTCGCAGTTAGAACAGTTGATGCGCTCGCCGCACGAGCGGCAGAGGACGAAGCTCGAATAGCCGCGGCGGTTCAGAAGGACGATTGACTGTTCGCCGCGCGCGTGCGTCTCCTCGATGGCCGTGAGGAGTTCCGCCGAGAAGACCTGCGGCTTGCCCCCCTCTCGAAAGACTTCGCGCATGTCAATTATCTCGGCGCGCGCCATCGCGCGGTTCGCGATGCGGTTGGACAGACGCAGGTAACGATACTTGCCCTGACGCGCGTTCTGGAACGACTCAAGCGACGGAGTTGCCG
>Ga0209027_1000947_pt1 | contig 10686 bp, 8 predicted proteins | sample GraSoi013_1_20cm_3_FD_185821 | JGI IMG/M metagenome (GOLD analysis project Ga0209027, IMG submission 185821) | Grasslands soil microbial communities from the Angelo Coastal Reserve, California, USA - Sample 09_27_2013_1_20cm (SPAdes) (version 2) | ecosystem: Environmental > Terrestrial > Soil >...
CGCCGCTGATGAACGGCGGAAGCCCGATCATCAATATGTTAATCGCCGTGCCCGTCACCACTTGATCTGCTTTGAAGCGTATGCACGCGATGGCGTGAATCGAGGCAATCAGGACGCCCGCGCAGATTGCTGCAATCAATCCCGCCCAGGGGTTTTGAAGATAATGCGTGACGGACGCAGCCGTGAAAGCACCGGCCAGCATCAACCCTTCCAGCGCAATATTGATGACGCCAGACCTTTCGGAATACAGCCCGCCGAGCGCCGCCAGAATCAGCGGCGTCGCCAACCTGATAGTCGAGAGAAGAAGCCCTATGTTGAAAAGGTCACGCATGATTTTCAGTTTTTAGTTTTCAGTTTTCGGTTTTCAGTTTTTCAGAAGAGCAATCTTGATTGAGCAACATTAGTGGTTAATCTTCGCTCTACAATTGATTGCTGAAAACTGAAAACTGTTCTTCTCACACTTTCGATCTCTTCAGCAGGCCGAACACGTTGAGTGAGCCGCGATAACGCGCTCCGGCTGCGACAAAGAGTATGACGAGCGCTTGTAGAATCTGAACTATGTCTTTTGAGACGTGATCTGTGAATGCGTCAACGAAAATCCCGCCGCGCAGCAGTATGGCGAAAAGAATCGCGGCAAGCAGAACGCCCACAGGATGATTGCGACCAAGAAGCGCCACAGCAATTCCTGTGAACCCGTAGTTATCCGAGAAGCCGTCGTAGTAGCGATGATGATAGCCAAGCACTTCGTTAATCCCGACCATTCCGGCCAGCCCGCCCGATACGGCCATAGCAAGAACTATCTGCTTGCGAACAGAGATTCCACCATACTCGGCTGCGCTGGGGTTCGCGCCCGTCGCGCGAATCTCGTAGCCCCACTTGGTCTTCCACAGAAAGACGTAAACGAGCGCGCACGCTATGAGCGCGAGAATAAATGCAAGGTTTACAGGAATGCGCTCCGGCAAACCTGGAATAAATTTTCCCAAGTGCGCTATGTGCGCGCTTTCTCCAATCGGCGCGGATTGCATAATCGGGTCGCCGGGAACTTTGTAGTGATACTGCGTGAAGTAGCTACAGAGCGCGACGGCTATGAAGTTCAACATGATGGTGTTGATGACTTCGTGCGAGCCGAAGCGAGCTTTCAGGAAGCCTGGAATCGCGCCCCAGAATGCGCCAGCAAAAATCGCAGCGAATATCGCCAGTGGAACTAGAATCACCGCGGGAAGCGTCATCCACGAATAGCTAACCTTCTGCCCGAACACGTCAACGACCACTCCGCCGAACTTCATAGAAACCCACGCGGTCGCAAACGCAGCGACGTACAACTGCCCTTCCGCCCCTATGTTCAGCAAGCCACAACGGAAAGCCACAGCAACAGCAAGCCCCGTAAAAATCAGCGGCGTAGCATTGAAAAGCGTATAGCCTATACCGTCAGGCCAGGCGAAAGCATTACCTATCAACTCGCTATATGCCTTTATGGGGCTATCGCCTATCGCCAGCACGAAGATGCCGCCCACCACAAAGGCTGCGATAACGGCAATCAACGGAAAGAGCAGTTCGCGTAAATGCTTCATAAGAACAGTGACGAGTGACAAGAAACAGTTTTCAGTTTTTAGTTTTTAGTTTTCAGTTTTCAGTAAAAGCATTTCTCTTATTTCTGAAAACTGAAAACTGTTTCTTGTCACTGCTTTTTTCCTCCCGTCATAAGCAATCCTATCTCTTCGTTGCTGGTCTGCTTGGGGTCAACTTCGCCGACTATCTGGCCATGATAGATGACGAGCAGGCGGTCTGCCAGAGCAGTGACTTCTTCAAGCTCTGCGGAGACAAGCAGGACTGCGCATCCAGCGTCGCGCAAGGCCACCAATTTGCGGTGAATGAATTCTATAGCGCCTATGTCAACGCCGCGCGTGGGCTGCGAGACGAGCAATAGTTTGGGATTCAATTCAAACTCGCGCCCTATGATTAGCTTCTGCTGGTTGCCACCCGAAAGTGCGCGCGCAGGCAGATCAGGGTTCGGCGGTCTCACGTCGAAATCCTTTATAACCTGCCGAGCGCGCCGCTCAATTCCCTTTTCATCCAGAAGTATGCCGCCCAGACCTGTGACCGCAGGCTGACGATAATGAATCCCAAGAATAGAATTTTCGGCCAGATCGAAATCGAGAAGAAGACCGCGACGGTGTCGGTCTTCCGGCACGTGAGCGATGCCCAACTCTTTTCGGTCGCGTGCGCTCATGTTCGTAATATCGCGCCCTGCGAAATCAACTTTACCGCTTACGCGCGACTGTGCCGTTAATCCCGCCAGCGATTCGATCAACTCTGTCTGACCATTCCCTTCGACGCCAGCCACACCTACAATCTCGCCCGCGCGAACTTCAAACGAAACATCATTCACGCGCCTGGTACCATCGGCTACGGCAACGACCATGTTCTGTACTCGCAGAACAGTCTCACCCGCCTTCGCTTCAGGCTTCTCAACGCGCAAGAGCACGTCACGTCCAACCATAAGGCGCGCAAGCTCTGCTGCGTTTGTGTCGCTCGTCTTCAATTCGCCCACAACACGACCATCACGCATCACTGTGACTTCGTCCGAGATTGCGAGCACTTCCGAGAGCTTGTGCGTGATGATAACGACCGTCTTGCCCTGCTCGCGCATGCGGCGCAAGATTGCGAAAAACTCTTCAACCTCTTGCGGAGTCAGCACAGCCGTTGGTTCATCCAGAATGAGAATGCGCGCATGACGATAGAGCGCTTTGAGAAGCTCTACACGCTGCTGTTGCCCTACAGAAAGAGTTTCAATCGTCGCATGCGGATCAACGGCCAGTTTGAACTCATCCGAGAGAGCGCGAATCTCCGATGCAGCCTTATTGAGATCGAGCGCGGCAGTCGTGCCCGGCTCAGCGCCTAGCACAATATTCTCAGCAACGGTCATAGGCTCGACCAGCATGAAATGCTGATGAACCATGCCTATGCCGAGCGCAATCGCGTCGTGCGGCGTGCGGATTTCTCGCACCTCGCCATCAACAAGAATCTCGCCGCTGTCCGGCGTGTAGAAGCCGTAGGCTATGCGCATAGCCGTTGACTTGCCCGCGCCATTTTCACCCACTATGGAATGAATCGTCCCCGGCTTGACCTTGATATTCACATGGTCATTCGCCAGCACATCGCCGAAGCGCTTCGTTATGTTCCTTAGTTCGAGCATGAAAGCAGTTTTTAGTTTACAGTTTTTAGTTTTCAGAAAAAGCTACAAACCTTGCTGACAATCAACTAACTGAAAACTGAAAACTAAAAACTGTAAACTATTATTGTGCCATTGCATCTGTGACTTTAATTTGTCCGTTGATTATTTTCTGCTTAGCGGCCTCTGTTTCTAGAATCACGTCGGGCGAAATCAGCGAGCGGTTGTTGTCGTCCATGGCGTAACCTACGCCCTCTTCGGACAGGCCGAAAACGTGGAAGCCGCCTTTGAATTGATGATTGACGACCTGCTGTACTATGTCGTAGACGGCGTTGTCAACGCGCTTGACCATGCTGGTCAGGACGAAGCCGGGTTTGACGCCGTTCTGATTAGAATCAACGCCTATGACGAAGTGCGTGGCGCGACCGTTCTGTGTGCCTGCTTGCTCTACGGCGTCGAATGCTCCAAGACCTGAATTACCGGCAGCAGTGAATATTACGTCTGCGCCTTTTCCTATCTGGGACAGCGCAAGCTCTTTTCCTTTACCGGGATTATTCCACGCGCTGTCTGTGACGCCAACGTAGTTTTGAATGATGCGTATGTTCGGGTTAACCGCGCGCGCGCCCTCTTCGTAGCCCTTCTCGAATCGGTGTATGAGCGGAATGTCCATGCCGCCTATGAATCCTATAGTGCCGGACTTGGATGTCTTCGCGGCTATCATGCCTACCAGATAAGAGCCTTCGTGCTCGCGGAAGACCAGGGATGCGACGTTTGGCAGTTGGCTTACTCCGTCAACAATTGCGAAGTTGATATTTGGGTAATCGCGCGCGACAGATTCCATGATGGGCGCTTGCGCAAAGCCCACGCCGATAATCAGATCATAGTGGCGCTCGGCGAACGCGCGCATAGCAGGCTCTATGGAAGTCGGGTTGCCGGGTTCAACGTCGCGCAGCACGATGTCCAGCTTTGGCTTTCCGCATGACTGGCCGTTTGGTAGCAATCCGGTCTCTGCGCATTTGACTCCAGTCCACGCTGCTGCGTTGAACGAACGGTCGTCCTTGCCGCCTATGTCGAACACTATGCCCACGTGAATCTTGTGCGGGTCGTCTGCGGTCGCGTAGCTTGTGGGCGTGCGACATCCCGTACTAGCGAGCGCTATGGCAAGGGCGCAAACCAGAAGTAGCGCAAGAGATAGTTTCATACAGAAATAACTTCCTTGATTAAGTCTGGAAGAGTTTGCGGCGGCTCATCAATAATCTCGTAAGCAGCACGGACGCGCGCCGTTGCTTCTTCAGCCTGAGATTCATTGCGGCAATAGAGCACGCCCAGGGCTTCACCATCGCCCACCTCGTCGCCAATTTTTGCCTCTGCGAGAAATCCTACCGCCACGTCAATCTTGTCTTCGACGCGTACACGGCCACCGCCAATCGTAGCCACGGCAAGCCCAATCTCAGCCGCATTAATTCTATTAATAAATCCTTTTCGCCGAGATTCTACCTTAACCCCGCCGAGTTTCAAATCCAAAATCTTTGCGGGTTCATCGCACACGCGCGCGTCGCCGCCCTGTGCCTCTACATTTTTCCGAAAATATTCAAGAGCCGAGCCGTCGTCTAGAGCTTTACGAACTCGCTCGCGTGAAGCCGTAAGCGATTTTTCAAGACCGGAGTTGGTCAGCATTCTTGCAGTTAGTTCTATTGAAAGGTCTAGGACAGGTCGCGTTCGGTCATCAACCTCACCGCGCATAATGTCAATACATTCTTTTGTTTCCAGCGCATTTCCAACAGCTTCACCCAGAGGCTGATTCATGTCAGTGATGAGAGCTTCCGTGCGAACGCCGCAAGAGTTACCAGTCTGTACTAGAGCGCGAGCCAGCCGTCGTGCGTCCTCTTCTTCGCGCATGAATGCGCCGCTGCCCGTCTTCACGTCAAGCACGAGCGTTTCCAAACCTGCGGCAAGTTTTTTCGACATTATGGAAGCGACTATGAGCGGAATTGCTTCGACCGTCGAGGTCGCATCACGAAGCGCGTAGAGCTTTTTGTCTGCGGGAGCAAGTTCCGCCGTCTGTCCCATCATTGCGAACCCTACTTGCCCTAAAATTTTGCGAAACTCTTCGAGCGAAAGTCTAACTCTGTAGCCCGGAATTGATTCCAGCTTGTCGAGCGTTCCACCTGTGTGCCCAAGGCCGCGCCCCGAAATCATTGGCACACACAGGCCGCATGCGGCAGCAAGCGGAGCGATTATCAAAGAGGTCTTATCGCCAACGCCGCCCGTCGAATGCTTATCGGCTTTCGGTTTCTGAATGTCCCGAAAGTTTAGAATCTCGCCGGAATGGAGCATAGCCTGCGTGAGCGCCTGCTGCTCATCTTCGTTCATCCCGTTCAGGAAGATTGCCATCAGCAGCGCGGCAGCTTGATAATCAGCAACCTCGTCGTTCGTTGCGCCGCGAACGAAGAACTCTATCTCTTCGCGCGTGAGTGTGCCGCCGTCACGCTTCTTACGAATGATGTCCTGTGGTCTAAGCAAATGTTTAATCTTGCTCCAGTAGAATCACAGCCTGCGCCGTCACTGCTTCATAGCGCCCGACAGCATCAAGCCCTTCGCCCGTTTTAGCCTTCACGCTCACACAGTCACAATCAACTTTCAGCGTCCCTGCCAGATTCTCTCTTATAGCGACCACGTGCGGCCTCAACCTGGGCTTTTCCAGCATAACGGTCGCATCAACGTTCACTACATGAAAGCCTCGCTCGCCCGCCAGCCATATGACGCGTGCAAGCAGTTCAAGACTATCCGCGTCCTTCCATCTGGGATCACGATCAGGAAAGTGCACGCCAAGATCGCCTTCGCACAACGCGCCTAAGATAGCGTCCGTTATAGCGTGCGCTAACACATCCGCATCCGAATGCCCATCAGCCCCGCGCTCAGACTCTACACGCACCCCGCCAATGATGAGAGGTCGCCCCTCAACCAGCCTGTGCATGTCGTGACCAATGCCGACTCGATACATAAAGTCTGGAGTCTGGAGCCGGAAGGATTTTCGATTTTGGATTTTAGATTTTCGATTGGAAGAAGCGAAAAGCTTTTAAATCGAAAATCGCAAATCTAAAATCCAAAATCAATCTGACTCCAGACTTTTAAGAAGTATTTCCGCCAGCGCGATGTCTTCGGGGCGCGTGATCTTGATGTTGCGAGGGTCGCCTTCGACGATTGTCACCGCGACGCCAAGACGCTCGACAATGGCGCTATCGTCAGTCGCCTCCCTTATATCCGCTCCTGCTTCTTCGTAAGCTCTGCGCAGCAGAGAGTATCGAAAGCACTGCGGCGTGAGCGCGCGATAGAGAAGGGCGCGTTCGAGCGTCTGCTTAATTTTTTCGTCTTGAACTTCTTTGATGGTGTCAACGACCGGAGCGGCCAACACCGCCGCGCCCGTTCTTTCGGCGGCTCGAACCGTTCGCGTTATCTCTTCCGTAGTGACCAGAGGCCGCACGCCGTCGTGAACGGCTACGACTTCAGCGGTCGCAGGGCGAATCAGTTGAAGACCGCGAAGAACCGATTCACTTCGCGTTGCGCCGCCCGCAACTACGCGCGCGACTTTTCTCAGACCGTACTTGCCGGCAAGCTCCACGAACGCGGTCGCGTCTGGCGCAGGCAGGACAACTATCACCTCATGAATCGTCGCGCACTCTTCAAAGTGCCTGAGCGTATGAACGATGATGGGCACGCCTGCTAACTCTAAAAACTGTTTCGCGCGCCCAGCACCGAACCGCTTCCCCTCCCCTGCGGCGGCGATAATGGCAGTATTCATAAGTGATGAGTAATAAGTGATAAGTGATAAGAAAGAAAAAGAGGTTTTCTCTTATCACTTATCACTCATCACTTATCACTGCCTTTTATCAGTCTGCGGCTGATTCGCTGTGGTCTGTGATGCGCGCAGGCGCGCCTCCGCGCACGTCGCGCACCTGGCGTCGGCTGCCTCCATTGGGCGCGCGCGAATTTTCTATGGACGCGCCGCCTTCGGGCGACTCTTCCCAGAGCTTGCCGAAGATCATCTTGCCTGCGGTGGTTTGCAGCACGCTTGTGACCGCTATGTCAGCGTTCTTGCCTATGAGACGGCGCGCGTTGTCCACTACAACCATCGTGCCGTCATCCAGATAGGCTACGCCTTGGTTGTACTCCTTGCCCTCTTTCAAGATGAAGACGCGCATGGCCTCGCCCGGAAGCACTACGGGTTTCAGGGCGTTAGCAAGCTCGTTGATATTCAGAACGTTCACGCCGCGCAGTTGCGCCACTTTGTTCAAGTTGAAATCGTTAGTGACGATGACGGCATCGAGTTGCTTGCCAAGTTCAATCAGCTTCAGATCAACTTCACGCACCGCAGGGAAATCGGTTTCGACAATCTGAATGTCCAGAGAATTGTTGTTCTGAAGCCGGTTGAGCATGTCAAGGCCGCGCCGACCGCGCTGGCGCTTTGATGAATCGGGCGAGTCTGCAACCTGTTGAAGCTCGCGCAGTATGAATTGCGGGATGATGAGCGTGCCTGTCAAGAAACCTGTCTCGGCAACGTCTGCGATGCGACCGTCAATGATGACTGAAGTGTCAAGAATTTTAAGGTCGCGGCGCGAAGCCTTGTCGCTAAAAATTCCGCCGAGCGCAGACAGGTCAAGGTAGTCGCCTTTAGCAGCGCCCACCATCAGCCCTACGTAGGCCATGAAGAAGGTGAGCGAGAGCGTGAGATAAGTCTTCATCTCTGAAGGGACGGCCTGCGATTCCTGGCTGCTGATGAGCGAGCCTATCAAGTAGGCTCCTACGATTCCCATTATAGAGCCTACGGCTGCGCCTATTAGAGTTTTCAAAGATGCACGCCTGATTCTCAACTCGAAAAATATAATTGCTGCCGCAACCAGAGCGCCCACTACTGCCGAGAGAATTCTATTGCCCTGTATAGGATGCAAAACGTAGCCAGCGCCCACCAAGATCGCTGTAAAGACTATTCGTATAAGAATAACGTTTGTATGCATACCGGCGAGCATATTAGCACGCTCCAAGGCGCGCGCGCCATGAAAAGGTTTAAGCCAAATCGGAAAAGAGAATTTTGGGGAAATACAGAGCATGGAAGCAGTTAGAGCTTTGATAAAAATCATAAAATGCGCGTATTCTTGCGCCTTACATCGTGTTCCATGATGGCGCTCGGAATCGCGGCTTGAAAGACAGTCTCAAATTTGCTGAATCAATCAGGAGTTCACACGAAAAAAGATTCCATGTCCTCAAGCAGGGCGCAACCCACATCTTTCTACGCAAAAGATTATTCCATCGGCGCTGGTATCTTCATCGTTACGCTTATAATCTTCACTCTCTCGCCCGTTCGCATAATGACGGACTCGAACTTCTCCATGCTCCTGAGCGAAAATCTTTTGCGGCATCACACGTTCGAGTTGGACAATTACAAAGTAATTGAGTACGAGCGCAAACCCGATGGTCGTCTCTCTAAGGTCTGGGATTATCATCTGGAAGAGATTAATAATCACACCTTCTATTTTCTGCCCGTAGGCACTTCCATTCTATCCGTCCCGCACGTCGCTATAATGAACGCGCTTGGGGTTTCAGCAGCGAACCCCGACGGAACATATTCGCGCCATAATGAATTGATTATTCAGTCAAGGCTCGCTGCAATTCTTATGGCGCTGCTTGCGGCAATCTTTTTCTTCACGGGCAGGCTTTTGCTTTCAATCTCCTGGAGTCTATTGATAGCTCTGGGTGGCGCGCTGGGAACTCAGGTGTGGAGCACTGCGTCCAGGGTGATGTGGAACGATACGTGGGCGATTCTTCTGCTTGGGCTAGCTCTCTTCATGTTGATAGCGCAACGTACAGGCAGACATAAACTCAGTCCTGTTCTATTTGCCACAATTCTTTCATGGACATATTTCGTACGCCCGACCAATGCTGTAACTATTATCGCAATCACAATCTATCTGTTCATCTGTCATCGCAATCTTCTCATCCCGTTCCTTATCACGGGCGCACTCTGGCTAGCGGCTTTCATATTCTATTCATGGCACTACTTTCATAGCCTGCTTCCAAGCTACTACGAGGCCAGTCGGTTGAGATACAACGAGTTCTGGACTGCGCTGCCGGGCAATCTCATAAGCCCGTCCAGAGGTCTCTTTGTCTTCGTCCCCGTTCTCTTCTTCGTCATCTATCTTCTGCTGCGCTATCGTAGAGAACTGAATTTTCCCGCTCTCATCATCACAGCGCTCAGCGTCTGCGTTGTTCACGTAATCGCCAGCTCAGGCTTTGTTCCCTGGCACGGAGGCGGCTGCTACGGCCCACGATACACGACCGGAATCGTTCCCTGGTTCATTCTATTAGCAATCCTCGGCATCGCCGCGATGCTTGCATGGCGAGAAAAGAATGCGCAGAGAGTTTCCATTTTCAGATGGCGCGGCCAATTAGCAATCGGCGCTGCGCTTTTAATGATCAGCGTCTTCATAAACGCGCGCGGCGCGCTCGCGTGGGACACCTGGCGATGGAACGGTTGGCCTGTGAGCGTTGACTTTGACCCCGCGCGCGTGTGGGATTGGCGATACCCGCAGTTTCTGGCCGGGCTGATTCACCCGCCGCTTCCCCAAAAGTTTCCTGCGGTCGAAGTTGATTCTAGGATTGATTTCACGCGCAAAAGCGCCGACCCATTTCTCTGGTACGGATGGAGCCACGAGGAAGGCGAGTATCGCTGGAGCGACGGCAGAGAGGCAGCGCTCATCTTCGGCTTGAACAGGACGAGCGACCTGACGCTCAAGATAAGGACGGGCGCGTTTCTAGCTCAAGGAAAGCTCTTTCAACAGAGAGTTCTATTTTTTCTGAACGGGCAGAAGGTTGGAACGCTCTGGCTCAGGAACGAGGCGGCGAGTGAAAATACAATTGCGCTTCCCGGAAATCTTTTGAAGCAAAACAACATTCTTGTCCTGAAACTGCCGGATGCCGACGCGCCCGATCAAATCGAAGACAGCCCGGAGCAGCGCCAGCTTGCTTTGAGAGTAGAATGGATTCAGATAGAAGAGAGCAGGTCAGGGCAATAAAGCTAGCGCGGAGGACTTAAGGGAATTTCAGTTGAGTGAAGAGAGAATTGAAGATTCGCTACAGAAGGCACGTAGGAAGCACAGAGAATTTTTAATCTTAAATCTCAAATCTGAAATTTGAAATCTGAAATGCTCTATTTTTTTCTTTATATAACCTGCGTGTCCTCCGTGGTTAATCTTTAATTCTCTCCTCAATTGACGATTGATTTAGAACAGTTCATCGAGCGCTTCTTCGACAGAGCGAACGCCGACGACGCGCAGGCCAAGAAGCCTTTCAAGCCCGGCTGTGTTCGACGCGGGCATGACGATTTTTTTGAAGCCGAGCGCCTGAGCTTCGCGCGCGCGCACCTGCGCCTGAAGCGCGCCGCGCACTTCACCTGTCAATCCGACTTCGCCGAAGACAGCCGTGTGCGCGTCAATCGGCCTCTCTTTGAAGCTAGATGC
>Ga0209027_1000948_pt1 | contig 10686 bp, 8 predicted proteins | sample GraSoi013_1_20cm_3_FD_185821 | JGI IMG/M metagenome (GOLD analysis project Ga0209027, IMG submission 185821) | Grasslands soil microbial communities from the Angelo Coastal Reserve, California, USA - Sample 09_27_2013_1_20cm (SPAdes) (version 2) | ecosystem: Environmental > Terrestrial > Soil >...
GGCAGAAACCATCGACGCGGTGGAGCTAGCCGAAACCTACACCCGGCGCTGGCCTCTTCAGGAAAATATCATTCGTGACTTTTTGCTCCCCTTAGGGCTCGATACCAACCACGGCTACAGCAAAAGGCCAGTGGAGAATTCTGAGGTTGCGAAGAAACGGACAGCACTAGAAAAACGGCTGGTGAATGTGCTGACGCTTCAGCAGAAGGAGCGCGCAAGCGGAGTCGCAATGGAAGCCTCCTCTACGCGAAGCGGTGCAAGCTGACCAAAGAACGAGCCAAGGAGTTGTATCATGTTCTCAACACGCATCTCATCGAGTTGGAACAGCAGGGCATGGAAGATTGGCGTGTGCGAAAAACCATCAAAGAGGAGAAGGCGGTTGCCGATGCCGAAATTGAGGAGTATCAACAACGGCAATGGAAGGCGTTTGAGACAAGCAATCAAGAACATCGCAAGTGTGAGCGGTATTGCCAGGAACAGCGCCAGTTATTATGTGCGTTAGAAGATCTCAAAGCACAGGAGCGAGCGATGCATGAGTTGGACAATAGCAAAGATCAGGTCATGACCGTCTTCAAAGTGGCTTTAGTGAACTTGGTAATGTGGACACGTGATCACTATTTCCCAGCATCCCATGCACATGCTACCTGGAAGCGCCTGACTCCCTTTTTCCATCTGCCAGGGGTGGTCACACAAGGACGAAATACCGTGGAGGTGGCACTTCGGCCTTTCAACGACAAGCGGTACAATCAGGATCTGGAAGCGCTCTTGTGAACGGGTCAATGCTGTTGCGCCGCGCTTACCTGATGGGCGTCGGTTGCATGTTTCCGTGCAGACCAATGCACTGGTGCGTCCCATTTTAGATATGCAAAAACGTCGAGTGGCCTGAAACCCTGTCTGTGTATGATCGTACTTTGGTTCGCATCATGGCGCTACGCTCTCTTCCTCGTCGATTCTAGGAAGCAGCCGCGTATGCCGTTGCCCGGACTGTTCAGGAGGGCGTAACCAGAGCGAGACATGTGCCGGCTGCATGGTCTCCTGAACGACTGCCAGCAACTGCTCACGCAATTGGTTCAGATCCACCTCATTGCGTAAGGACGCACTGAAGGCTGCAAGGGTACGAGCGGCATCATACCTGGAGCGGTAGAACCTCCGGTCGATTATGGTCTGAAGAAATCGTTTCAATGGCTGGAACAGAGCAGCAATGCCAAGCGTGGAGGCGACAATCACCACGGGAGTTTGTGTTCCCGCTGAAAGGTGTCCTGTGAACACGCCCAAAAGCGATTGCAAGGCAATGACACTTGCGAAATAGATCACGGCCAGGATTGCCGTCAACGAGCCATAGACCAGGGTGCGGTTGATGATGATATCGATGTCCCAGAGCCGGGAACGTAGGATTGCAAAAGCGATGGAAATCGGGATGAGCAGGAGTAAGAGATGGTTGACAGTGTTCAAGAGGATTACAGCAAGTGGACTGTGGCTTGCCGAAGGGAAAAAAATTGCAAAAAACGAAGCGAATACGATGTATCCCCCAACGGCTATCGACATTCCGAAAACGACCAACTTGGTTTGCTGACGCTGCACGCCGTTCGATACACGAAGATAGCGATAGACCTGCGCAACGACCATAAACCCTACGAATACGAGAAAGCCTATTGACGAGAATATGAGGTTCATGTAGGGATTAAAAGGGAAAGGGGGCCAGAAATACTTGAGACCCCAATAGAGGATCGCTGCGATTGAGAGCCAGCGGGTCCAGCGCGGGACAAACCGTCCAGTTGGAAACAGATAGAAGAAGACGACAATGCTGACTGCTCCAAGAAAGATCACGAACTGAAACAACCAATAAGGCGTTGCTTCCAACGTGTCGGAAGAAAAAGTGATAGCAAAGGTCATCAGGAAAAATGCTGCGAAGAGCGCCATCCAATCATCGGACCTGCGCCAGAAAAGCACGATGGCGACGACGAAGTAGGCACAGACGAAGACGATATTGAGCATCATGTAGTAGATGGCATAGGCTTGAACAGAGAGGCCCAACGCCTGGAGTTGCTGAACAAACCGGACTGAGGCTTGTGTTGGATGATTGCACAAAGGTCCTGTGCACAGGAGAGAAAGAAGAGCCTCATAGGTTGCCGGGACACTTGCGACGAAGACTCCAAAGGAGAGTATACCAGCAACCAGACATGCCGTGCGAGCGAGAATCAACCGCTTACCATGCAGGCGAGTGTCACCTTGTTGTGGTTTATGGCGAGCTCCTGCCGGCGCTGACCCTGTAAACTGGCCGTTCATAGTGCTGTCTGCCTTTCCTCTCTCTCCTTCACCTGGGAGCTGATGATGTATGCCCGTTCCTATCGAAAGCTGATGCAAGCTCATGGAGCTTCCTCAACTTAAGATATACCGCCAATCAAAACGCCACTTCCTTGTGGTACCTTTTCCCTCAATGTATCGTACCATATTCGTATCTCACGATGGTGACGAACTGCCAGGCATGAGTGACGTTCGGATGGTTCAGATTTTTCTTTGTATCTTGTGTTGGCTACTTGGGATATCCGTTCCAATAAATGTGCTCTTATGATAAGCTCTGCCCATGTCTTTTCCTCTTTATCCACATTGCTCTTTCCCCCCTTATTTTAGAACGGATATCCCAAGTAGCCAATACAAGCCAGGACAGCTTAACACTCATCCTTATTCCAAATGCATCGGGCCGTCTATTCCACAAATATTTGGGTTATCCGTACTTAATCACCATACATCTTCGGGCTACCCATCCATCAGGATCTTCGGCATTCTCTCGCGCTGCTTATCAGAAGTGGGACACCACAAGCAGATTCACGCTCAAAAGCAGAACGTCCCTGGCCTCACACTCTGTTTATACATGGCCGCCTGCGGTCACCGTGCCGATGGTCAACTGGGGTTGGCCTTCGAGAAATTCCCCGATGCGTTCCACCTGCTCGTCGAGGTCGCGGCGCTGCGTGGCGGTGAGGTTGTCGAATGGCTCCACTGTGATGTCGAGTTTGCGGCCAGAGCGGCGCAGGTGCCAGACCCCGGCAACTGTCCCATCAATGAGCAGCACCGGGAAGTTTCCCGCCTGGCCAGCGGGAGTCAGCGCACGTTTGGCAGCGAGGGCGGTCTGTCCATCGGCAGGCCGGAATCCGGGTAGCCACCGGCGCGGATTGATGTAGGTGACCTTGCTGCCGCGGTGAGGGCCGAAACACAGCGCGCCCCGGTCAGCCGCCGTGGTGAGGGCCTGGCGCCATCGGGGCCACCTTCCGCCGAAGGCAGGCATGACCAGGTCTGCGGCCCAGGGTCCGGTGCTGGCGATGACCGCCTCGCTCAGCTCGTCGATGGTCAACTCGGCATCCTCCAGCGCCATCGCAATCGCCTCAACGACTCGCTCGGTCTGCTCGGGCGTCAGCCGCACGTCTTTTGCCTGACTCTTGCGAGCAGGCGGAAGCGCGGACAGCGCCCCGGTCCACATGGGCAGGTCCTGCGTGGGCAGCAGATGCACAGTGCCGCGTGGCCCGAACGTCTTGACGAGGCTGCGCTCGGTCCACAGGGCTTGCCGGATAGCTGTGCGTGTGATCCCGGCGAGCCGTAGTCCGATGGACAGCTCAGCGGCGGACAACACCTGGGCGTGCGCGCCGCATATGGTGGCGACGATATCGGCAGGCCGGGCATCCTGCAACGGGGCAGACAGCGCATGCCGGTCGAGGCGCCTGGCACAGACCTCGCCCCACGACAAGCACGCCACCTCTGTGGTACGGTTGGTCATCTACACTCACTCCCGCTTTGTGAGAAAATTCCTAACGTTCGGCCTGGTCTCTTCGCTATTGAGAGTATATCCTGAAAGGAGGACAGAATCGTTCCTTCTTCTTTTCAGATCGGTGCGAGTTTCTCCGGCTCGCCCATTTCGGCTTCCTCTGTCGTGTGGATGGATAGGCTCCGGTAACCAGGGACCCGCGTACAGATCTCGCTTTCTGCGCGCGAATTAGCACGCTTCTCATCCTTTTAACCAGCGATCGTACCAGCGCCTGACCCGTTGCAGTATATCAATTTGATGTGCTCGTTCTGCAATGCCATGTGGTTCTCGTGGGTAGACGACAAACTCGACTGGGACCCCCTGTCTCCTTAATGCCCGGTGAAAACCGGTCGCCTGACTGAGCGGTACTCGCGCATCGTTCTCCCCATGCAAAATAAGTACTGGCGTCGTGACGTTGCGAGCAAAAGTCATCGGGCTCAGTTCCAGGTGTCGTCTCTGTGTGACGCCATCCCATGGCGCGCTTCCCCCTAGCTCCTGCTCAAAGTCAGGGACATCGCTTGTCATGACCATCATGCCCCAATCGCTGACTCCCGCGCCCATCACGGCTGCTTTAAAACGCGCGGTCTGCGTCACCGCCCATGCAGACATAAAACCTCCCTGGCTCCATCCTCCAATCCCCAGTCGCTCAGGGTCTGCTATCCCTCGTGCAATCGCGGCGTCTACCGCCGCGATCACATCCTGGTAATCAGCCTGCCCGACTTCACCTCGTGCTGCTGCCGCGAACTGCTCTCCATGCCCGAAGCCCCCACGAGGGTTCGGCATCAACACGATATACCCGGCCAGCGCCAGCCATTGCCCCCAGTCGAGGGGGTGCAAGTGGAATTCGTGTCCCCATCTGCCATAGGGTCCGCCATGGACGAGCACGACCATCGGCAAGGGGGAAGCCTCCACTTCCCCGGCCGGCCGGATCAGAATCCCATCCAGCTTCAACCCGTCTCTGGCGGTCCAGAGGAACGGTTCTTGCTTGCCAAAGGAAATGCCAGCCAGTTGCTCCTGGTGGGTCGAAATCTGCTGAAGGCCTGTCGATCTGGCGTTTTGCCCGGCCTGTTCCTGGCCGGACCACACCTCCCGGGGCCGGTCTCCTGCACTGCGAACGACTGCGACGGTCAGCTTTCCATCTTCGCTGCGCCGCACATCCCAGGAGTCGTACTCCACACCGCGCTCCCCGTCCATATCACCCAGGAGCGTGACCGCCTCTCCCTTCTTGGGATCCAGCAGGTCTATGCGACTTCCCAATCCTTCTCCTATCAGGACAGCAAGCGATGAAGTCTGATGGAGCGCCCGCACCTCGGCTGCACAGTTGGTCTGGCCACATGCAATATGCGTTGGCTCTCCTCCCTGAACCGGAACGGCATAGACCGCAAATGATGACTGGCTTTTCTTGGCAACAGAGGCCAGGAAAAAGAGGGTGCTTCCATCCTGAGACCAGGTCAGCGAATGGATCGCGCAGGGAAAATGGCACACGACCTGAGGTTCGCCCCCGGCGATGGCGATGCGTTCAATCACCACTTCATGAGCACGGGCTTCCAGGTCCGGAGTCTGGTGGACGACGTAAGCAATCTCCGTTCCATGTGGATGCCAGGTAAAATCGGCAATGTGCCGCTCCCCCACGGCCAGTGTGGTGATCTCCCTGGTCGCCAATAAGAGGAGGCGCAGCCGCGCGTAGGGCCATTTTTCACCATAGACGCGCGCGTCATCGCGCTCCTTCTCTTGCTTCTCATCCTCTTCCGTTGGTTCATCAGAGCTGGTAAAGGCAATCTGACCGCCTCCCGGCGACCAGGCGAAATCATCCACGCTTTTCTTGTTTTTGATCGAGGTCAGCGCCAGCGCCTCACCGCCATCAGCAGCGATGAGGTAGAGTTGGCCAGTGCCCCGTTTTGCCCGATCAGAAAGAAAAGCCAGGTATTTGCCGTCCGGCGACCACCGTGGATGCCGATCGTGTGCCTCCCCCGCGGTGAACTGCCGCGCTTCTCTGTCGCGATCAGTGCTGGCAATCCAGATGGCGCTGCTCTCATGCTCCTCTTTTTTGCCCGTAGGAGCCAGGATATACGCCACCTGTTTCCCATGGGGCGCGATTTGCACATCCTGTGGGAAATCTTGATCGACAATCAGTTCGGCGGTCAATTCAGACATCGTTTTCTCCTTCATCGCGTTAGGTTTTCTACCATGTAGTGTGACATTTCAGACGTCTCCTTGGCAACTATTCGCACGCGTTTCGCTTATTCGCGGTCAGGTACAATCAGATAACGAGTGAAGGGGCGGAATACTGACGAGAACTGATGGCGTGGTACAATGTGGTTCCTGGCAGTCTCAGGCGGTAACCATGAGAAATTGGAGAGTTTTTGCTATGTCGTCATCCTCGTCAGATTACAAAGAAGTTATTCGACAAGAGTTTACGCACCAGGCACAGGCGTATGCGGCGAATCCCTTGATCGCGGACCGGTCCCAACTCCTGCGCCTCGTCCAGGTTGTGCGTCCCCAGCCACAGGATCGTGTCCTGGATGTCGCTACAGGGCCAGGCTTTGTCGCGATAGCTTTTGCGGAAGCCGGGTGCGAGGTAGTAGGTATCGATCTTACTGAAGCACCGCTTGCGATTGCGGAGCGGACGCGCCAGTCACGAGGACTCACGAACCTGCGCTTTCAACTGGGGGATGCTGAGCATCTTTCCTTTGGAGAGGAAACATTTGATATAGTCGTCTCTCGTTTTGCCCTTCATCACTGCGAAGATCCGCAACGCGTAATTGCTGAGATGGGGCGAGTATGCCACTCGCAGGGCCTGGTAGCGATTGAAGACCTGGTGGTGAGCGAATATCTAGAGCGGGCTGCCTATCAAAACCGCTTTGAGCAGCTTCGTGACCCCTCGCATACATGCGCGCTCTCCATCAGCGCGTTCCTGGCGCTGTTCACCAACTGTGGACTGGAAGGAGAACAGGTCTCTACCGATCACCTCGACCAGACGGTTGAACAATGGCTCGCGAATGCTCATACTCCGGACGATCTAGCTCAGCAAACTCGAAAAATGATTGAGCAAGATCACCTTCACGATCTCAGTGGAACCCATCCGTTCGTTCAACAGGGGGCAATGCATTTTCGTCAACGAACGGCTCTATTCGTGGGCCGTAAACGCGCTGTTCCCTCGCATGATTCTCCTCAAGGTGAGCCCTGAGTGTGAGGCAGATCTTTGTATAAGCATAAACGGCCAATGATGACCCTGGCAATAATTCAGAAGCCCTGACAAGCTGGATGATGAGTTATTCCAGACCGGATCAGTAGCGTGTCTATGCCCAGGTGGTTTGCAATTTTAGGTTTCTTAGACTCACTATCTTTGAAAACTATTTCTCAGTAATTGTGATCACAGTCTCAGTAACTATGAGATCCTACAAATATGTATGACAATTAGCACAACTGGTAATAAGCGTGACAAGTGAGCAGGCTTTAAGGTGACGAGTGAGCCCTCAGCGCGAAGAGTGAGCAGCACAGTCATTCACCGTTTGAGAAACCGCTCCCCATCTCGCTTCATCCATCACTCTCCTGTCAATTGGCTGCTTTTGAGATGCGAGCGTCGGTGCATTGACACTTTAGAGAGAACGGTTGCACCTGTCATTTTTCCGCTGCTCATGCGCGTCTCTCTCTCTCCTGGAGCACCTGCTTCCACAACGCTCGTACCTGCCCCTGCGGATCATCGACCACATGCGCAACGTCGTTGAAGATCATGGTGGCGCGCCTTTCCAGATCGTAGGGCGGCCAGGCTGGCAGGCTGGCGATGGCAGGATGGCCGCTGCGGATAAAAGCGGCCCATGCCGCCTGCATCAGGTCGGCCAGCGGCTGTCTGGTTGGCGAGTCGCCGGTAAACCTGCGAGCGATCTCCGTGTCGAGCGTATTCCAGACGAAGGGGATCTCCACGGCGTGCGCGGCTCCCAGCACGCCGCCAAAGACTGGTGATTCCCAGTCAAAGCGATACATCCAGATCGGCGCTCCCTGCTGGACCTGCCCTTCAGCCAGGCGAATCGCCGGCATGCGGAAGACCATGTCGCTCATGATATCGACCCAGGCCAGCTCCGGCGATTTATCGGCGCGCGCTTCCGTATACATGGCGAGCACGTGCTGGGCCGCATCACCAAAGATCCGCTTGAGCTGCTCCTCATCAACCTTTGGCCCTCCGCTCATCAGAGCGAACAGGCGCCATTCATCGCGATTGGTTCCCGCCAGGATGGCAACATTGGCGGCCGAACCCTGTGCGATCATAGCTGATGGATGCTGCGGTAGCGTGTCGCCGTCTATCATCGGGCTGTAGGCCAGGATGCCGCCGAACTCACGTCCCAGCTCTGGCTGAACCGTGAGCAGGGCCTCAAGCGGCACATCCGCCAGGGCTGCAAGCTGGGAGGTCTGCAGACCGAGCTTTGCCAGCAGAGCCTGCGCGACTTTGGTGGCCCGTGAACGCGTCGTCATGTCGCTGCCAGCGCCGCTTTGCAGGACCGCGCGCTGGAAGAGACCGTGCGCCGCTGGCATCCCCAGCAAGGTTCCAATGCTGATCGCACCGGCCGACTCGCCCATCACCGTCACCTGGTCGGGATCGCCTCCGAAGGCGGCGATATTCTCGCGCACCCACTCGAGGGCGGCGATCTGATCGAGCAGGCCGCAGTTGCCCGTATAGGCCGCATCTTCTCCGGCCAGATCTTTCAGAGAGACAAAACCCAGGATCCCCAGCCGGTAGTTGAGCGTCACCACGACGATGTGGTGTGTGACGGCGAACGACGTCCCGTCATACCAGGGATCGGACGCCGAGCCGAGCGTGAAGGCTCCGCCGTGAATCCAGACCATCACCGGGCGCCTCTCGTGGTCAGCGCCCGGCGACCAGATATTGAGGGACAGGCAATCCTCGCTCATCGGGGGCAACTTTGCGGCTCTGTCAGCTCCCCCGGCGATGCCCCCCATGATCTCCGGCACCTGAGGCGCCATGGGGCCAAACGCGGTCGCCTCGCGCACGCCCGTCCATGGCTCAAGCGGCTGCGGCGCCCGAAAACGCCGCTGGCCGGTGGGAGGCTGCGCGAAAGGAATGCCTTTCCAGACGCTGATCGAGCCTTGCTCGCGGCCCTGTACTTTTCCATACCGTGTCTCAACGATCAGATTGCTCATCTTTTTGCTCCTGCAGCTTTTCTATTTCTATGGTGCTGAAATGCCTATGCTAAATCCAGTACGACTTTTATCGCAAGACTCGGGTCTGAAGCAGTTTCAAACGCTTCTACTGCATCATCTAATGGAAATGTATGGGTAATGATTTGGGTGACATTTGACTTTTTGTTTGCCAGATTATGAATAACCTCCAAAATGTCATCCTTTGTATATCCGCGTGACCCCATGATCTGGCATTCGGTGCTCATCACCTGCATGAAGTTGATGGGAACCTCTTTTTTCTGCAAAGCCACACACGATAACCTCGCCCCTTGTTTGGCATACCTCAGAAAATCACCCGGGACATTGGGCGCCCCCGCACAGTCGATGACCACATCAATATCGATCGCCGAATCCCCATAGTATTTTTTGATTTCCCCGAAATGTTCGATGAAGAATTGGCGGGTCTCTCCAGACTTCGGGTTAAATCCTACGCCGCCCAATTTCCTGACCGTTTCCAGGCGGCTGTCGTCAATGTCCAGGACGACGACGTTGTTGTTTCCCTGGGCAACTAAACCACTGAGGGCACACAGGCCAATTGGTCCAGCACCATAAATCACCACATGATCTTCTGGTTTGGCCTGCGGGGTATTCTTCCCATGGGTTCCGACCGCAAACGGTTCAATTAACACCGCATCCTCAAAGGAGAGCGAATCCGGCAAGAGAAACAGGTTATCCTCCAGCTTCGCATCTTGAACTAACACATATTGCGAAAAAGCACCGGCCCTCACGGAGGCCGAGGGATCAGCAGTACGAAGACGCGTCATCGGATTGACAAACACGCGTGTCCCTTTTTCGACACAGGTGACATGTTTCCCTGTTTCATAGACATACCCCACCATCTCATGTCCAAACTCGGAATCCGGGAAAATGCCAACGGTTCTCCCACCGTACAAATACCCCGTCACATCCGTTCCGCAAATCCCTGCCCGAACATTGCGCACAATCACATCATCAGGACCACACACCGGCATGGTTCGTTCCTGGACTTCTACTGTTTTCGTGTCTTTATAAATGACTGCTTTCATCGATTGGTCTCCTTCGTGGAAGTGGTTTGTGAGGGGAGATTCCCCTGGAATGGCGACATGAACAACGTCAGGAATCACCACCGAGTGGATGCTGTCTCTAGTTGTCATATTTGTCTGTTTAGATTATAGTGTCATAAATGACAAAAGTCAATAGGAGAAAAAGGTAAAATGAACGACACACAGTCTGCTCAGCACGACGACTTGCAGCCGATGAGTTTGCGAAAACGCAAGTCACCGCACGCGGCCCTGCGAGCGATCGTTGAGTACCTGGCAAGCCTGTATCAGCAGCAGCGGGCCAGTTTTGGCCCTTGAGTATGAACGGAACGAAAAACAACGCTAAGAAATCGGATCAGAGAATACGCATTGACCAGGCGTCTGTGACGCTGCTGGAATGACTGTGTGTTGCAGAGGACGGGGATGGTGCGGGTGAATGGCTGGCCAATGCGTTCTCAGCTTGGCCAGCTCACAGATGGTTTCAAAGGGAAAGGTTCTATACTTCTCTCACTGCCTTCGTGCTTTCCACCGACTCCTCTTGCTCTTGTTCCGTTTCTTCCGGCTCCCGCAACGGATGGAAGGCTCCCTGACGGATCTCATCAGAGAGCGAGAACGTATACCGACCCAGGAGATTGATATGATCATACCCCAGCGGGGAAAGACGTTCCACATCCT
>Ga0209027_1000949_pt1 | contig 10684 bp, 12 predicted proteins | sample GraSoi013_1_20cm_3_FD_185821 | JGI IMG/M metagenome (GOLD analysis project Ga0209027, IMG submission 185821) | Grasslands soil microbial communities from the Angelo Coastal Reserve, California, USA - Sample 09_27_2013_1_20cm (SPAdes) (version 2) | ecosystem: Environmental > Terrestrial > Soil >...
AACGCAGGAGCGGCTCGCCTGTACGAGCGGCTCGGGGCAACCCATGCAGGCCGTGAGCCCGCGTCGTGGGCGGACGGCGTCTGGCACGAAATCTACCGCTGGTCCGACATCTCAACGATCGCGTAACCGTTCATGCGTTCCCTCGGGCGCTACACTCGCCGCGAAATGACCAGCCTCGGCGACGCGTTCACCTGGCCCTTCTCGGACCGCGACTGGTTCCCGAAGATGATCCTGCAGGGCTTGATTGCGATCATCCCGATCGTCGGCCACATCGCGCTTCTGGGCTGGCTGCTGATCACGATCGACAACTATCGCGCCGGTCGCCGCGAGCTGGCTCCGGCCGGCTTCCACCTCGAGCGCGGGATCGCGCTGTGGGCCGTGCTGCTCGTTTACGTGATCGTGCTGTTCATCCCCGGCGGGATCATCAACGGCATCGGCGCCGCCAGTGACAACGGCCGCGGGCTCGCCGTGATCGGCGGACTCCTTTACCTTGCTGCGCTCATCCTGCTGGTCTTTCTGATCCCGGCCATCTTTCTGAACACCTACCGGGCCGGCTTCAGCGGCGGGTTCGACGTCGCGGGGATCTGGCAGCTCGCCACGACCAACCCGACGCCGACCGCATTGGCCGCGGTAATGATCCTTGTCGCCAACCTCATCAGCGGCCTCGGAGTTATCGTGTGCTGCGTCGGGCTGCTGTTCACGGTGCCGTATGCAGCGGCGATCGTGGCCGGGGTAGTGACCTGGTACGAAAGGGAGCTGGCCGGACCAGCGCCCGCGCACACAGCAACCGCCTGAGGAGGAGGAGCGGAGCCTGCGCTCCGCCCCTGGCCCTCCCTCCGAGTGATTACCAGGTCATGCGAACGTCAGCTGCCGGAGACGCAAGCCGCGAAGGCTTGGTGCTCGGCCTTGTCCTCAATCTGATCGGCTGACTTCGCGGCTTTGTCGCCCTTCGCGGGCGCCGTCTCCGACGAGTCTGCGGCCGTGGCGGACGCCTTGCAGGCTTTCACCTTTGCCGCCTCGGCGGCGTCAGAGTCATCGGTTTGGCTTTCCTGGCCCTGAGTCCTCGCCACGGCGCTGACGCACTGACCGTGCACGCCTCCCGCGCCGTGCGGACACGTCCGCGCTGCCGATGCCACGGCATCGCCGTGAGAGTCCGAATTGGTTCCCCCGCCGGCGCTTTGCTGCATGGCCACGGCTGTCCCCGTGCCCAACGCGAGCGCCGCGACGGCGCCAAGGATCGCGAATCGCAACCTGTGCATGAATCCCTCCTGAATACGGCGATTGACGACCCCGACCCCTCGTGGAAAGCACTAACGCCGAAGCCAGGTGGATCAACCAAACCCCGACCCCAGGGGTAATCGCCCCTCACCCTGGACGCTGGCGGCAAGCCGCTCGAGGACGCGCTTACCGCGCCGACTGATTGCTCCCCTGAAGGGGAGAGGGGATCCTTGTGACAAGGAATTTGGCTCGGCCCCGTTATCCCACTTAACGTCGCACCAACCCCGGAGGAAACATGACAGCACTACGTCGCAGAAAAGTCGTTGCAACGTTGTTGAAGTTGGCCCGCCGAACTCGGCTTTCGAGTTCATTTTCTGTCGGTCCCGGCTGCACCTGCGAGAGCTGCGTGCAAGCCTGGGACCGGCATCGGCCGATAAGGGTATCGGGCAGTCGCGAATCCCGAATCCTGAGGCTCGGCCTGTACTGAGGGCTACTGGATCGAGGTCAGCAGGACCAGGTTGCTGATCGAGACACAGGCCAGGCACACCGTCGACGCCTGAACGGCGGTCAGCGAGGCTCGGAAGGTGAATCGGGCGAGGCGATGGTTGTGCTCTCTCACCTTGTGCGCGGCTGCAATCAGAGCCGCGGCGGCGCCGGCGACGATCATGAGCTTGAAGCACCAGAAAAGAACGACGCCGCCGACATCCAGCATCTGCGCGCTGATCGGCATCGCCTCGACCGCGCCCTTAGCCCTGTCGATGGCGGTGGTCAACGTATCGGTCGTCTGACTCCCCAGCAAGAGCCCACTCCAGAGCATCGCCATCCGGAGCTCCACAGAGAGACAACGCGCTCACCGAGCGAGGTGGCTTCAGGATTGCGATTGCGTTTCGTACTTTTTGACCCCGCCGCTCTGCAGTCGCAAAGCATGCAGGCACGCGAGCCACAGGATCATCACGCCGACCAGCGCCGAGTCGACCCACACCTCGAACAGAGCCTGGAATCCGAAGCCGATCGCGAACGCGTTGGTGAACGCGAGATAAGCCGGCCCGATGAGCAGCCAGCTCGCCGCCACCGCAGCGACGAGGCGCCGCGACCGCACGCGCAAGCCGTAATCGAGGATGACGATCATCGGCACGAGCAGCAAGATGAGCTGGCCTGCCCACACGAGCGTGAGCAGGAGCGGCATCGCCGCGAACGCGGCCGCGAGCTCGAGTGCACGTCCGCTCGGATCACGCCTGGGCGCGCGCAGGCGCCACGCGGTGACGGCGAAAACGGCGAGGCTGATCGTCGCGGTCAAGGCCAGCACCGGCGTGTCCACGCCGCGGCCCTGCAGATACAGGCTCTCGGGGTGGAACAGGCGGGCCACAGCGCCGAGGGGGGCGATATTCATCTCCTCGCCTGACCCGCGGCCGAAATTGGGCAGCACCTGAAAGAGATATTCGGGCAGCAGGCGGGGAACGGCCAGGAGCCAGAGCACCGCCCAGGTCCCCAGGCCGAGTGTGATGAACCACCATCGCCTGCCCCACAGGCCAAGCACGAGCAGCGGCGCCTCGACCAGCTTGATCGCCAGGCCCAACCCAAGTGCCACGCCCGCCCACCAGCGGTCACCCTGCCGCCAGGCGAGCAGCAACAATCCGCTGATGAGCAGCAGCAGGACCTGGAAGTTGCGGTTCTGCACCTCGGTTAGGGTCGGGGCGAAGCTGACGCACAGGAGCGCGATCAAGGCGATGAGCTGCCAGTCCTTCACCGCGAGCGACCGCACGACGATCCAGATGAAGCCGATGAGGCAGAGGTTGGCGGCCACCAGCGCGATCGCGTCGACGGTCGCGGGGTCGAGTCGCGCGAATGGCTGCATGACCCACAGGGGGAATGGGGGATAGACCGCTCCGGCGGCTCCGAGCCAGCCGTTCGAGTGGCCTGAGCAGAAGGTCGTGCTGCACTGGTACGGATCGCCTCCGGCCGCTATGACGCGGGCGCCATCGAGGTAGACCTGGCGGAAGTCGCTCAGCTGGTTCCAGAACAGCGGCCAGATCACGCCATACCAGAGGTAAGCGGCGGCGATGGGCACGCCGGCGACCAGCAGAACGAGGGTTCGGAACCTTCGGTTGCCGAGCGCCGCGCCCCACGCCGAGGCCGCCGGCTGGGGCTTGGCTCGAACCGGCTCGAGCTCCGAGATCGTGGCCACGGGGGCCTATTCTGCGGCCCGCATCTCGAGTTCATGCGCGGTTAGGCCCGCCGCCCTCCGAGTCGAAGCGACCGCGCTGGCGTTCTTGAATTGGAGGTGGCTGTTAGATGAACACTGGAACCCTGATCACGATCCTCGTGGTCGCCCTGGTGGTCGTGGTCTTGCTATTCCTCGTGCGGGCGGCCGGACTCGGCCGGAGCCGGGCCAAGCTGCGCCCGCTCCCGCCCGGCTCTCGTGACCGCTACATCAATGAGTGGGACGAGATCGAGACCAAGTTCGTCGACAACCCGGAGCAGGCCGTCCGCGAGGCGGAGGCACTGGTCATGTCGGTCCTGCGCGAGCGCGGCCACCCGCTGGTCGAGCGGGATCTGCCGGATGAGGTCCGGCGCGCACACAAGCTCGGCTACACGTCGCGCGATCGGACGGAGGGGATGCGCCAGGCACTCCTGCAATACCGCTCTGTGATGGAGCGAATGGTCGGTCCCGAGGACCGGGCGCGCCAGGAGCAGCGCAAGCCCGAGATCGCTTCGTAACGGCCCGGCGGCCGCCAGGGGCGCTTAAAGGCCGGGGGCGGTCACCTTCGGCCAGGCGTCGCTCGTGCTCGCCAGCCGCGACGTGATCTCAGACGAGCCGGCAATGCTGTAGATGTAGGTCACGCCGGTCGGAGTCGGCTGGCCGCCAAAGCACGTCGAGCACTGCTTCTCGCCGATGTACCAGACAAGGTCGTTGGTGAGGAACCTGACGCCCGACCGGCCGGGTGGTGACGTGTTCTGCACGCTGTTCGACTGGACGCTGTAAAACCCCACGCCTCCCACGCCACTGACGGTGGGGAACGTGTAGGCGATCCAGCGGCCGTCGGGCGACGCCTTAGGCCGCACCCAGCCGAGGGAGGTCATTGCCGAGAGCCCGCTGCTCGGGTCCCAACGGTGCAAGTTGCCTGAGTTGTCACGGAAGAAGAGGCGGCTGGGCACCGAGGCCCAAACGGCCATCGTCATGCCGGTCGTGGAATAAACGAGCTGGCCGTCACTCGCCTTGCGGACCTGGTCGGGCGCTGTCTCCCCGCTACCGCCGACGTGGAATGTCTGGAACAGCGCGACGTAAAGACCGTCGGGCGAGAACGCGAGGAAGCTGTCGTCCTGGTTGAAAGCCACGCCGCGGTTGGGTGCGGCGGGCAATGTGGAAAGCACGCGATTGCCAGAGGAGCTCACCACGCGCCACGCGTTGCCGTCGAGGTATGTGACTGAGCGCCCGTCAGGACTGACGGCGTACTGACCCGAACCGAAGCCCGAGCTGTAGGTGGCGATGAGCGTCGTCGGCCCGCCGGCCACAGGGGCCTCGACGATCTGGTTCTCAGCCGTCTCATACGCGACCGTAGAGGCGCTCACGAACTGCGGAGCAAGCGCGCCGGCGTCGAGTGTGCACACGTTCTTCGCGTTGGCCGGGTCCTGGATGTCGCGCACGACGATGGTGGGATCGCCGACCACAGTGCCGATGACGAGGTTGTCTCCGGCGGGCACCGGACCGGGGCAGTGGACAAGGGACGCGGGGCCAGGACTGCCGGTGGGAATGGCTGAGGTGCTCGCCGTCGGTGTAGCGCCGGCGGATGAAGTCGCGGGCGTTGCTATGGGGCTATGCGCGGCGGTCGGCGTTCCGCCGCCCCCGCAGGCCACGGCGACAAAGAGTGATAGGACCGCGACCCCGAACACGCGCACGGCGTAACAGTAGCGGGCGAAAGCTAGCCGACCAGGCCGCTCAACAACTTTCGTGTCTCTGTCGGCATTTTGTCGCGGAGGCGGTAGTACACCCAGACGCCACGCTTCTCCGATTCGACCAGGCCGGCCTCTTTCAACCGCGCCATGTGGTGCGAGATGGTGGGTTGGCTCAGCCGTAGGCCGGCGGTGAAGTCGCAGATGCAGATCGGCGAGCCTGCTTTCAACAGCGAAGCGACCATGGTGAGGCGGGTCGGGTCGGCCAGAGCCTTCATCAGCTCGGCCCTCTGTTGCGCCCAGCTTTCTTTGACCACGGGGAGGGCGCAGCAGACACCTCGCTCGCGAATCATCGGAAGGTCCTTGACCGCCATGTGGCGCATGATACGATATCCATCGATAATCGTCGATGGATTCATCGGAGAAGGTGGTACAGCCATGAGCGAGGTCAAGGAAGCAGTCCGGTCTCGATACGCCAATGCAGCGAAGCAAATCGCTGTGATTCAGCCGGGCGATGCAGCCGGCTGTTGCGGAGTTGACGGACCTGATTGCGGGTGCGCGGGCGCCTACGACTCGTCGGAGCTCGAGCACGTCGGCCTGAGCGACGCCGTGAGCCTCGGCTGCGGCAACCCGACGAGGCTCATCGACTTGAAGGCCGGCGATGTTGTCCTCGACCTGGGGTCTGGCGCGGGACTGGACGTGCTGCTGTCAGCCCGGCGCGTGTGGCCTGGCGGCCACGCATATGGAGTCGACATGACGGATGAGATGCTCGCGCTCGCCAATGCGAATCGGGTCAAGGCGGGCATCACCAACGCGACATTCCTGAAGGGATCGATCGAGGCCATCCCGCTCCCCGACGCGTCGGTTGACGTTGTCATCTCGAACTGCGTGATCAACCTCGCGGAGGACAAGGGCGCCGTGATCAAGGAGGCGTTTCGCGTGCTGCGGCCAGGCGGCCGGTTCGCGGTCGCGGACATGGTGGAGCTGGAGCCGCTGAGCACCGAGTTGAAGAAGCAGCTCGACTCGTGGGCGGGCTGCGTGTCGGGCACGATCCCGATCGACGAATATCGCGCGGCGCTCATCGATGCAGGTTTCGAAGTGCCGGAGTTCGAGGTGCACGCGACAGAAACGCTGCCCGACGTGGGCAAGGTCGGGAGTGCTTACATCCGCGCGCGCAAGCGTTAACGCGATATGGCAACCACCAGGCAGAAGGCTGCAGCCAAGCGCAATGTCAAGAAGGCGGCCGCTGCCGCGAAGTCAAAGCGAACGGTCGCGCATCTGCCGAAGAAGACGCGGACGGCCCTCGGCAAGCAGGCGAACAAGGTCAAGCGACAGAAGGCCTCGCGCTAACACCCCGTTTTGGGGTGTCAGGCAGCCTTGGGGTGCTCGACTACCGCCAGAACGCGCGGGGCGATGAAGCGTGCCGTGCGCACCACGCCGCCACCGCGGTTCAGCTCGCGGACCTCGACCGTCGTGCGCGAGCTGCGGACCTCGACGCTGCGCCCGGCACGGGTGGCTTCGATGACGTACTCCCGGGCAGCGCCGTTGCCGGCGTCGACCAGGACCTCGACAAAATCTCCTTTGGCCATTACGCATCTATTTCTACCCAATTCGGGCGTTATTTGAACGTGGCGCAGCCGCCGGCGAAGGCAAAAACGGTCGGGGAGCTCAGCGCCGCCGCGGCCGCCTGCCAGGGCTGCGACCTGTGGCAGGAAGCCACCCAGACCGTCTTCGGCGAAGGCAAGGAAGGCGCCCGGATGATGCTCGTCGGCGAGCAACCGGGGGACCAGGAAGACCTGCAGGGCCGGCCGTTCGTCGGTCCCGCGGGACGGGTGCTGGAGCAGGCTCTGGACGAGGCTGGGATCGACCGCCGGCGGGTCTACGTGACCAACGCCGTGAAGCACTTTCGCTTCACCCGCCGCGGCAAACGGCGCCTCCACGAGAAGCCGAACGCGGCGCAGGTCCGCGCCTGCAGGCCGTGGCTCGAGGCGGAGATCGAGGTGGTCAAGCCGGGCCTGATCGTTCTGCTCGGCGCGACGGCCGCGCAGTCCGTGATGGGGCCGGCGTTTCGTGTCAGCAAGCAGCATGGGGAGGTCCTGGAGTCGCCCTTCGGCATCCCGGTCGTCGCCACCGTCCACCCCTCATCGATCTTGCGGTCGGTCGACGACAAGTCTCGTGACGCGGCCATGTCTTCGTTTATTGCCGACCTGATGGTTGCGGCCAAGCAAGCCTGAGTCCACAATGCCCGCTGCATGGCCCAGGCAGAGGAGCAGGTTGGGCGGGGGGCGTTCCTGCCGCTTCCGGTGCAGAACGCCTACCGCGAGCGGTACCGCGCGATCAAACCCGGCTGGCGATCGAGCGGTGACCAGCTCGAGGCGATAGTCCGCAGCCACGTCACGCGCGAGAGCCGCGTGCTGGACCTGGGGTGCGGTCGCGGCGGCGTGGTGGAGCTGATCTGGCGCGACGTCAAGATGGCCGCGGGCCTCGACCCCGATTCGCCATCGCTGGCGGACCACCGCGCGGCCGGCATGCCGGTGGTGCGCGGTGTCGGCGAGCGGATGCCCTTTGCGGACGAGTCGTTCGACCTGATCGTCTGTCTGTGGGTGCTCGAGCATCTGCAAGATCCGCCGGCCACGCTGCGCGAGGTGCGGCGCGTGCTGAGTCCTGGTGGGCATTTCGTGTTCATCACTCCGAACATGCGCAACCCGCTGATGCTGGCGAACCGCATCGGCAAAGCGCTGCCGGCGCTGCAGCGGCGACTGGTGCCGCGGGTATATGGGCGCGATGAGGCGGACACGTTCCCGGTGCAGTACCGAGCCAACACGGTCGAGTCCATCCGCGAACACGCTGAGCAATCGGGGCTGGACGTGTATGACCTGCGGGTGGTGCCTGACCCGACCTATCTCGCGATGAACAGCTTCATGTTCCGGGCATCGGTGATGTCAGAGCGGCTCATGCCGAAGGGTTGGGGAGTGCATCTATTGGGGGACCTGGTCCGCAGGTAGCCCTCCTGCGCCTCCCCATCCGGCCACCTCCATGAATGGGGAGGAGCCATTTCTAATCGGGGCCTAGGAGGTAGCCGAGGCGCCGCGGGGTACGCGCCAGCTGCGACACCACAAAACCCGGCTTCCGGCCCCGCTCCTCAGCGGTCTCCTTGGCGATCATCGCGCGCCGCACCACGGCCGCGCCGAACGAGCGGAACGGCTCGGGCGGAAACGCGCGGGGCTGTGCGTTGACCATCGGCAGCCTCAAGTTGTCCGAGTCGGTCTCCGTGATGAGGTCGGCCAGGACCTGGCCCGCCAGGTGAGTCGGCGCCACCCCGTTGCCCGTATACCCCATGGCGTAGTAGACATTGCTCGCCCCGGCGCGTCCGAACGCCGGCAGGTGCGTCGGCGAGACATCGATGGGCCCGCCCCACGCGTCTTCGATCGGCACGTCGGCGAAGGACGGAAACATGAGGCGGAACCCTTCAGCTGTCTCCGCGACCGCGCGCGTGTCGTGCGTGAACATCGAATCGATCGAACGGCGCGCGCGGCCGCCGCCACCACCGAAGGCGATACGCCCGTCGGGGGTGGTGCGGAAGTAACGCAGCGAGGTGCGGAAATCGCTGATCAGCTCGCCGCCGGTCCAACCGATCTCCTTCAGTTGCTCGGGCGCCGGGGCCGTGAGGACGATGTAGCTGCTCCACGCGACGACCCTGCGGTTGAGCTGCGGCCACCCGATCCCCCATGCATTGACGGCGAGCACTGCATGCGAGGCCTTGACCGATCCGTGTTCTGTGGCCGCGGTCGTGCCGTCCAGCCGTGTGACCGCCGTACCTTCGTGAATCTGCACGCCTCGCTCGAGAACCACGCGCCGCAGCCCGCGAACCAGGCGCGCCGGCTGCACCGACGCGCCGTCCCGCATCAACGCTCCACCGCCAAAGGCGGGCGATGCGCACCGCGCCCGCACATCGGCCGGGCTCAGCGCGCGCAGCTCGTCGGGCGCGCCGACCTCGTGCACCAACTCCACCATCTCGTTGCGCAAGCGTTCGTGCGCGGCAGCCGTGATCGCGTACATGTAGCCGCCTCGCCTGTACCACGCGTCGACGCCGTGCTCGGAGCAGAACTCGCCGATCGACGTGATGCTCGCGGTGATGGCGCGGCACGCACGTACCGCCGGCTCCGGCCCATACAGCGTGACCAGGCCGCCGAGCTCGTCCCACCAGCCGCTGGCGAAGCCTCCGTTCCGGCCGCTGGGGCCGCCGCCGCAGATGTCTTGCTCGAGCACCACGACGCCAAGGTGCGGGGCCCGCTCGGTGAGGAAATATGCGGTCCACAAACCCGTGAAGCCGCCGCCCACGATCACGACGTCCGCCTTGACGTCTCCGCGGAGGGGTGGGCAAGAAGCGCCGGGGTCGTGGGCCAGCGCCTCGCGCAGCCACCAGCTGCGCTGGGCTCCCGGGGTGAGCGCTAAGCCGGTCAGATTCAGCATCCGGTTGTGGACAATATCGCCATGAGTTTGAGCTTGACTGTGCTGCTGTACGTCCTGGCCATCATCGCCTTTGTTCTCGCTGCCCTGGGTTGGACCTGGAGGAAGACTGACCTGATCGCCATCGGACTCGCATTGTGGTCACTCTCGATCCTCATCGGCCGTCTTTCCTCGCTCAACATCGGGACCTTGCTGCTGTTGCTTGCATTCCTCGCTTTTGTCGCCGCGGCGGTCGGCTGGCGCTACCGCAAGATCAACCTGATCGCGGTCGGCCTGGCACTCTGGCTCCTCTCATTGATTCTTTAGCGCCGCCCAGGCGCTGACCCAGTCGGCATAGGGCACACAGGTCCGGCCACCGCCGCACTCGGCGCGTGGAGTCTTCCAGAAGGACAACGCCGCGAAATAGGACGACGACGCGTCGGCGTGGTACTTCGCGCACGAACCCTCCTGCCGGGCGTTCATCGCAGGGCACGCTTTGGGGGTGACCGGGGTCTCACCGAAAAACAGAGCCTGCTGCGCCTGCACCTGGGCGGTGCTCACATATGCCATCCAGCGGTACGCGCAGTTCGGGTGCGGCGCGCCGGCCGCGAGCATCCACGAGTCGCCCCACGCCGTTGCGCCTTCCGCGGGCACCGTTTCCGCGACCGGGATGCCGATCGACTGCAGGGCGACGGCCTGGTAGGGCCCGCCCGACCCTGCGACGACCGACCCGTCCTGGAACATGGAGATCTCATCCGAGGCGATCGGCCAGTAGCGCTTGACCAGCGGGTGCTGCAGCGAGAGGAGCGACAGCGCGTCGTCGAACTGCGCCTTGTCGAGCTCGAAGGGATCCTTGATGCCGAGCTCCGGCCGCGTCTTCTGCAGGTATAGCGCGGCGTCGGCGATCTGCATCGGGTTGTCCGGCACCGTGATCGCGCCCTTGTGGCTCGAGTCGTAGAGGACGCTCCAGCTGGTCGGCGCAGCGGTCAGCTTCCTCGTGTTGTAGAGAAGGGTATTCGGGCTCCACTGGAGCGAGATCCCGTAGTGCACGCCGCCGACCGTGTTGTAGGGAGCGGCCTGGAAGAAAGCCGGGAAGTCGCTCCAGTCGGGTATGAGGGCCGGGTTA
>Ga0209027_1000950_pt1 | contig 10683 bp, 7 predicted proteins | sample GraSoi013_1_20cm_3_FD_185821 | JGI IMG/M metagenome (GOLD analysis project Ga0209027, IMG submission 185821) | Grasslands soil microbial communities from the Angelo Coastal Reserve, California, USA - Sample 09_27_2013_1_20cm (SPAdes) (version 2) | ecosystem: Environmental > Terrestrial > Soil >...
AATGAGGTTGAGTATAGCAGAAGTTGAGGAGCAAATTTGAGAGCATTTACGCGGTTGCCACAATTCATCCCGGCTATAAATAGCGAGCGTCTTCTTCTGGGTTTTGATAAACAATCCGAAGCGCTGCCTCGGATTATTCTTCTATTTCTGGCAGAAATGCACTATTCGGAGACCGCCGAAATTTAAGAAAATGGCGCTAGGGGACTTGCAATTCGGCGGAAAATCGGCCAAACTTTGCGACGTTTTAAGCGATGGGTCTTATCTACGGCCTATACTTTCGGTCGTTGGCTGGAGCGAAAAATTCCCCCGTCACTACTCGATGGAAGCTTTCGCGGGACCCGAACGCGGCTGAAGCGTTTACTCATTAAGCTATCAACAAAATTTCCGAGCCATTGGACAGATTCTCGAAAAAACTTTGTGTCTGTCCGACGCGCCCGCCCGAGATTGTAGAGTTTGAAAGGAGACCTTTAGATGGCAGCAGAGCTTAAGCCACCGACCGGCACGGCGACACCGCCCCCGTTCAGGATTGACCAGAAACTTCACCAGATTCTCTACTCGCCAGCTTCAAGGCCGACACTTGAAGCGTTGCCGGAGCCGGAAGTTCTGCCGGAGCCTCCGTACCCGATTCACCCGGACCCGCAGCCTATGTCGAAGAAGGAGTACCAGAAACTAAACGCCATACGGACGTGGAAGACATGGGGATCGCCCTACTTCAAATCGCTCTATCATCGCGGCGAGTTGCGACCGATCATCCCTTACCTCTTCACAGAGTGGAAGTGCAATCTGGATTGCCACTACTGCTGGTCTTACAACAACAAGGTGAAGGGCATGACCGAGGACGTTGCGAAGCGTTCGATTGACTGGCTGCATTCAATAGGCTCGCGCGTGCTCGCACTCATGGGCGGCGAACCGCTCCTTCGCCCCAAATTTATTCACAAGATCGTTTACTACTCGGCGAAGAATGACATCTTCGTTTACTTGCCGACCAACGGTCGCCTGATGAAACCGGACGTGGTTGACCGTCTGGGCGACGCAGGCATTGCGACTGTGAATTTGGCGGTTGACTCCGTAAAGGATCGCAAGGCGCTGCCGAAAGCGCTTGAGCCGATTCGTCATTACGTTGATTATCTTGTGAAGCGCCAGCACCATTACGGCTACACAGTGATGTTCAATATCAACATCACGCGCATCAACATAGAGGACGTGAAGGAACTGACTCTTATAGCGCACGACATGGGCATTGCGACCGACTATCACATCAACGAGACGCCCATGACCGAGCAGACACACTTCAAGCACCTGGATGAGAACAGCACGTATCTCACGCCAGAGGATTGGCCCAAGGTTGACGAGCTTCTAGACTGGCTGGACGCCAAGCGCCACCAGGAGGGCTACAAGATGGTCAACCAGTCGAAGCACATGCGGGACATGAAAGACTTGATGCGCGGCGAGGTTCCGCCATGGAAGTGCCGCGCAGGCCAAAGCTCGCTCATCATACGCACGGACGGCACGCTAGCGCCCTGCTTCCCCATGTACTCTGCTACGCACGACTGGGGAACAATCGAGAATCCCAAGTTCGAGGTCGCGCAATTGGACGAGATGAAGAAAGAGTGCTCGAAGCATTGTCTCTCGACCTGCAACTACATCCTGGCCTACTGCTACGACACCAAGCGCGTGCTCAAATGGATCACGAAGCAGGCCATGAACGGTTTCCGTGGCTCGATAGACACGATTCAGTAAGATTGTTTCCTGACATTAGCTCTAGCGGAAAACCCGTAGCAGTTTCACAAAAATCTCAAAGGCCGGAAGGACATCCTTTCGGCCTTTGAGATTTTTGAGCAATAGAGGTTAAGAGTTCAAACTTTAGTTTGCCGTCGTCCTTGAACAAAAACAAACTAAAGTTTGAACTCTTAACTCATGTTACGCAGTTGAAATGTTAGAAAGAAAGCGCTCAACGAGTCTGCGCTAGCAGACGATTAGAGTAAAGCCCCAGACGAAGCCGAAGGCGTAGTCTGGGGTAAGGGATGAGAAAAATAGTTAAAGTCTGCTTTAGCAGACGGCAGAGGCGCGAGATGAAAGATATTTTTAGAGAGTAAACATCTGCCGTCTGCTAAAGCAGACTCTGTTCGCTGTGTGATGAATAACCCCAGACTCCGCTCTCGCTTCGTCAGGGGCTACAATCTGGCCGCCTGCTAGCGCAGGCTCATTCGGGCGACTTCGACAAAGTTACTGATGCGTAACATCAGCTCTTAACTCTCATTTCATTGCTATTCGGTATAATCTAGTCTTCGATGATTTCGATTGACGGCTCATTCGGTGAAGGCGGCGGCCAGATAATACGCACGTCGCTCGCGCTTTCGCTCATCACGGGAAAGCCATTCCGCATATTCAATGTTCGCGCTCGTCGCGAGAAGCCCGGACTTCAGCGTCAGCATCTCACTGCTGTTCTGTCTGCGGCCAAGATAGGGAACGCGCGGGTTGACGGCGCGGAGGTTAAATCTCAAGCTTTTACTTTCATGCCCGGCGAGGTCACGCCCGGTGAATACACTTTCAGCATAGGCACTGCGGGGAGCACTACGCTCGTGCTGCAAACCATCTTGCCGCCGCTCATGATCGCCAGAGCGCCTAGCATGTTGACGCTAGAAGGCGGCACGCACAACGTTCACGCGCCGCCATTCGATTTTTTACAGAAAACTTTTCTGCCCGTTCTGAATCGCATGGGCTGGCCAGTTGAGATTGAGTTAATGCGCTTCGGCTTCTACCCGCCGGGCGGAGGCCGCCTCAACGTTTTGATAGAGCCTGCGGAAAAACTTAATCGTTTGGAGATTCACGAGCGCGGCGAGATAACGAGAATGTGCGCACGCGCGCTGGTCGTCAACCTTCCTCTCAGCATAGCCGAGCGCGAGTTGACCATCGTGCACGAGCGTCTTGGATGGACGGCGGACGAGATGCAGGTCGAAGCCACTACGAACGCGCTCAGTCGCGGCAACGTGCTCATGCTCGAATTCGAGAGCGAGCATTTGACTGAACTTATTACTTCAGTAGGCGAGCGCGGCGTGCGCGCCGAGACGATTGCAGAAAGAGCAGTCGAAGAAGCGAATCGTTATCTGTCCGTTGATGCTCCCGTCGGCGAGCATCTTGCAGATCAACTGTTGATTCCTATGGCATTGGCTTGCGGCGGCTCGTTCGTCACAAGCCTGCCATCGCTTCACACGACGACCAACATAGAGGTCATCAAAAAATTTCTGGACACAGAGATTACTACTCGTCCGCTTTCGGGCGAAAGATGGATGGTCGAAGTGAAGAGAAAGGGGTAAAAGGAGAAAAGGGAAAGAGGGAAAAGGAAGATGACTAAATGCCTTCTCCTTTTTCCCTTTTACCCATTTAACTTTTCCCCTTTCTCTTCTTCCCATCATCTTCTTCGAGTGTAAGTGAGGTCGTATGTGACGTTCCAAGTCCTACCATCGTCGGTCGAGTTTTCTCCGAGTTGCCGCACGCGGTCAGGCCCAAGATTGAACAGAGTCATCCTGACTTTTATAGGCTTGCCCTGTCGCGTATGCGCTTCGCCCTCGAAACGCATGGCGCCGTCCCTATACTCGCCTGTATAGTAGTTGGAGCCGCCCACGCTATCAACCCACGTCTGCCGCCATTTCCCTATTGTCGCATCGTAATAGCTAAAGCTCTTTCCGCTGTATGCGCCGTTTGTGTAGTTCTCAAAAAGAACGCACTGGTTGGTGACGGACTGAATGCTGTTTGAAGCCGCAACGCCCGCTTGCGCTCCCGCCAGCGTTCCCCTCACGTCCCACTCGCCAATCCAGAAATCGAACTGCCTGTATTCAGGGAGGCTCGCGCACGGCGTTGCGTTCACGCCAACCTTCTTAACTATCGCTGCAAACTCTGCGTTGCCACGCATTGCCGCAAAGTCTTCGTCCCGGTTCAACAGATCGGCTTGCGCGAAACCTGCGTCCGAAGCCTTGTGCAGCCACTCAAACGCTTTCGCCCTGTTGCCCAGACGGGCGTAAGACGCCGCCGCGTTGTACATAGCGCCGGGGAAGCTGAGTATCGCGGAGGCGCGCTCGAAGGCCGCAGCAGCCTGCTCGTACCTGCCCATAGAGTACAGGCTCATGCCCAGACGATACCATGCGCGCCCATTGTCAGGCTCGGCTCTGACAATAGCTTCGTATGCATGCGCAGCCTCCGGCCAGTTCCTTGCTTGATACAGAGCGTTCGCGTCCGTGCTCGAAGCCGACTGCGTAGTCGTTTGTGTAGGTGTCTGTGCAGCGCATACCAGCGTGGCTAGCGATGCGAGCAAAATTTTTAGGAGCAATGCTCGTTTGAACATGGTGTTAATCCTTTAAGAAATGAGAGTAGGGAAAAACCGCTAGAACTTCTTTTACAACCGAAGTAAGAGTAGAAAGTAATGCGAAGCGTATGAGCGCGGAAAGGTAAACGTTGCGAGACGCTGGTTTTGAGGGACGAAGCGCTGGAATTCAGGGACGAAATTTCATGGCAAGGTTTTGAGGATTCGATATATTACAACTCGTTCCAAATCCCTTTGCGTTCTTCTTAGCGTCTTTGCGACTTGGCGTGAAATAAAGTCTCACGCAAAGACGCTAAGAAACGCAAAAGGAGTTTGAGATGTTCTCTTGAATCTATTTTGAGATGATTTATGCGTTGACGCTCAAACTCGGTCTCCTCACGTGCCTTGAATCTTCTGGCGGCTTCAGGTTGACTTGCAGCCCGTGTGGTTGCAAGTGCACACGCTCGTCGGGTCAGTGTCCGCCATATCTTCGCACTCGTGGCTGCAATACCTTCGCTCGCCTGACACCATGCATGTGCAACTCTGGTGCGCGCACTTCTTTTGCTCTCTCACATCATCCATCTTCTACTGCCCTCCTGCTGCTCTTGCTGGCATGGGAGACTTGGGCTACTCCTGCTGCTTCTGGTTCTGCTCTTCTTATTAGCAGACCTCTTCTTACTCGTAACCATCTTCACTCCCCTGCTTGCTGCTTTTGATTGATTGCAGTCACGGATTATAGCAAATGCTGTATAGAAGAGACGCATGTATGAGAGCTAATAGTGAGTGCTGCGGAGGCGAATTTATCTTTTCGGAAGAGAATCTTCTATTTTTTGCGATGAGATGGGCTACTGAAACTAAACTTAACGAGAGAGCGTATAACCCGCGTTCTACCTTTTCTTTGAGGAGATACCCCCTTATGTCCCGAAAAATCTGGTTCCCCGTTCTCGTCCTTGCGCTCTCCTGCGCTGTGGCGTTCTCTCAGGCCGCCAAACCCGCAACGCTCACCGTTGACGAGATTATCAACAAGAATATTAAAGCGATGGGCGGACTTGATAACATGCGCGCCATCAAAACCGTTAAGGCGACAGGCAAGATTACGCTCGCCCCCGGCGTGGATGCTCCTGCCATTTTGCAGCAGAAGCGACCGAACATGGTGCGAATCGAACTGACGGTGCAGGGCAAGACGCTCGTGCAAGCTTATGACGGCACGACCGCGTGGGAGATAAATCCGTTCGAAGGCTCCTCAGACCCGCAGAAAGCGAGCGAGGAAGACACGCGCGATCTTCAAGAGCAGGCGGACATGGACGGCCCTCTCGTTGACTATAAGACAAAGGGCAACACCGTAGAGCTTGTCGGGCAGGAAGACATGGAAGGCACGAACGTCTACAAGCTGAAGCTCACGCTGAAGAACGGCGACGTGCGGTATGTTTACATTGACTCGCAAAGCTTCCTGGTTTTGAAGGAGACATCGAAGCGCAAGCGGCAGGGCGGCGAGATAGAGGTTGATACTTACGTAGGCGACTACAAGCCCGTCAATAACGTCATGTTCCCGTTCTCGTTCGAGGGCAAGGTGGCCGGTCGCACTGTGCAACAGATTTCAATTGATAGCATACAGGCCAATGTCCCAATTGATGATGCTATCTTCAAGATGCCTGCGGCAAAACCAGCAACCAGAACTAACTAAAAATTGCGGAACGTGCCGATTGCGGAATGCGGATTGCGGATTGAAAGCTCGGATTTGAAATCTCAAATTTCAGATTTGAAATCTCAGATTAATGAATTTAATTCTTCTCTTAAATCCGCAATCCGCATTCCGCAATCTTATGATAATCCCCTAACTCTTTTTCAGGAGCACTGTGATGCGTCGAATCCCCCTGAGCACATTCATCGTGTGCCTTCTCGTCTCTTCTCTCTTTATTTCCTTAACTTCAATTCATGCGCAACAGGCTGCGCCACCTCAAGCTTCGCAGCAAGCGCAGCAGGTCAGAATTGATTCCGCAACTTTCGGTGCGATAGAAGCTCGCGCGATTGGCCCTGCCACTACGAGCGGGCGCATTGCTTCAATCGCTGGCGTTGATAGCAGTCCGAACATAATCTACGTCGGCGCGAGCAGCGGCGGAGTCTGGAAATCCATAAACAGCGGCACGACTTTTAAGCCCATCTTTGATAAGTACACGCAGTCAATCGGCGCAATAGCCGTTGACCAATCTCATCCAGACACCGTCTGGGTTGGCACGGGCGAACCATGGGTGCGCAACAGCACTAGCATTGGAACGGGCATTTACAAATCAACCGACGGCGGCGAGACGTGGGAGCGAATGGGCTTGGAGAACACCGAGCGCATAGCAAAGATCGTAGTTGACCCGAAGAACTCGGACACGGTTTACGTCGCGGCCATGGGACATCTATGGAACGATAACGAAGAGCGCGGCATTTACAAGACCACGGACGGAGGACGTACTTGGGAGCGAATTCTTTACGTTGACCAGCGAACGGGCGCGTGCGACGTTGCAGTTGACCCGCAGGAGACCGGCACGGTTTACGCAGGCATGTGGGAATTTCGTCGCCAGCCCTGGACGTTCACATCTGGCGGCCCCGGCAGCGGCCTCTATCGCTCTACGGACGGAGGCAAGAAGTGGGAGAAGACTTCCGTGGGGCTTCCCGAAGGAAACATAGGACGCACGGCTATTGCCGTCGCGCGCTCTCGCCCGAACGTGGTTTATGCTACGGTCGAAGGTAAGAAGACCGCAATGTATCGCTCCGACGACATGGGGCGCACATGGACGGAGACTAGCAAAGCGACCGCAATAGGCTCTCGCCCCTTCTACTTCAGCATCCTTGCGGTTGATCCACGCGATTATAACCGCGTCTATAAACCCGGCTTCTCGCTGCTTGTGAGCAATGATGGAGGACGCACCTTTTCTGATCGCGGTGGGCCAACTCATTCGGACGAGCACGCAATCTGGATTGACCCTACCAATCCTGCGACTATTTACATGGGCACGGACGGCGGAGTTTACAAGTCTACAGACTACGCCAACACATGGTCATTCATACGCTCGCTGCCTGTCTCGCAGTTCTATCACGCATCGTTCGACATGGAGCACCCATACAATGTTTATGGCGGGTTGCAGGACAACGGTTCGTGGATGGCTCCCACTTACAGCCCGAACGGAATAGAGTTGCGCGACTGGCGCAACGTAGGCTTTGGCGACGGCTTTTATGTTTTCGCAGACCCTACCGACAACAACCTTGTCTATTCCGAATACCAGGGCGGCCATCTGTTGCGCTTCAACAAGAAGACGGGCGAATTGAAATTCATAGCGCCCACGCGCCGCGCTGATGAACCGAAATATCGCTTTAACTGGAATACGCCTGTCGCTTTGAGTCCGAACGACCCGCACACTTTCTACATAGGCTCGCAGTTCCTCTTCCGCTCCAGAGATCAGGGCGAATCATGGGAGCGCATTTCCCCTGATTTAACCACGAACGATCCGAACAAGCAGAAGCAGGAAGAGAGTGGCGGTCTGACCCTTGATAATTCGAGCGCAGAGAATCATTGCACGATCTATACAATCTCGGAATCACCGCGCGATGCCAAAGTTGTCTGGGTAGGAACGGATGATGGCAACGTGCAGATCACAGAAGATGGAGGCGGGCACTGGGCTAACGTAACCGCAAACATAACTGGTCTTCCGAAGAACACATGGGTGAGCACAATCGAAGCGAGCCACTTCGACCGCAACACTGCTTACGCAACGTTCGACGGACATCAGACCGGCGACATGAAGACTTACGTTTACAAGACGACCGATCTGGGAAAGACATGGACGCCGATTGCTACTGACGCGATTAAAGGTTATGCGCACGTCATACGCGAAGATTTAATCAACCCGAATCTTCTTTTCGTAGGCACTGAGTTCGGTCTCTTTCTAACGGTTGACGGAGGCCAACAGTGGGCGCAGTTCACAGGAAAATTGCCGAACGTGGCGGTGCGCGACATTGCGATTCACCCGCGCGAGAACGACATGGTGATTGCAACGCACGGTCGCGGCATATACATTGTTGACGACATCACGCCGCTTAGAAAGATAACGCCGCAGATTCTAGAATCGAAGTTCGCGGTTCTTGAAACCAGACCGAGCGAGATTCGCCTAGGCGTTATTGAACAAAACTTCGCGGGCAACGACGAGTTCGTTGGCTCCAACCTGCCGGAAGTCGCTTACATCACCTACTACTTGCGCGAGCGCCACGTCTTCGGCGACTTCAAGATTCAGATTTACGACGCGCAGAACAATCTGATTACTACGCTGCCCGCAGGCAAGCGGCGCGGCATCAACCGCGTGGAATGGCCCATGCGATTGAAGCCGCCGAAAGTTCCCGTTGGGCAAAGTATAGAAGGCGGCTCAATCTTTGGCCCAGTCGTGCCCGAAGGGACTTACACTGCAAAATTCATCAAGGGCAACGACACCTACACGACGCAGGTAAGGTTGGTCGGCAATCCCTCTTCGCCTCATTCTGCCGAGGAGCGACAGTTTCAGCAACAGACCGTGATGAAGCTCTATAAGATGCTTGAGCGGCTTGCGTTCGTCGCTGCCCAGGTGAGAGACGTGCGCGACGAGGCGCGTGAGCGAGCGCAGAAGTTGGGCAACGCGCAAGATGCGGTTGCGAAATCTCTAGAAGCTTTTGCAACGAAGCTGGACGATCTCTATAAGACTCTGGTCGCCACGCGCGAGGGGCAGATAACGGGCGAGATTCGATTGCGCGAAGAGATTGGTGAGCTTTACGGGCAGATAAACGGCTACGGAGGCCGCCCAACGCAGTCGCAAGTAGAGCGTGTCGGTGGACTTAACACAGAAGTTGACCGCGCCAATCAAAGCTTAGAGTCAATCTTGAGCGCCGATCTGGATGCGATCAATGCGAAGCTCAAGCTGAAGAGGCTAGACCCTATTAAGCGCCTGACGCGCGAAGAGTACGATGCGCGGGAATCGCGAAGCCTTGTCTCTTTGGATTGATTCATTTATTCATTAATTCAATCAGTAAATGAGCCAATGAATCAATCCTCTTGGTTTGACAAGCCATGCGAGCCTCTTGTATAAACTTTTCCTTGAATCTCTCGTGCTTGTTATGAAGATGAACAGGACTCATCACACCAACGCTCGGTTTCATCATGGCGCGCAATCTAGCCATGAAGCGTTGGCTGCTGGGTTCTCTAGTTAAGAAGCGCGAGAGCGAAGAGCGCAGAAAGTTTTCTCCAGAACCCGCTGCCAGCAAAGTCGAGGGCAGCGGGTTCTTAATTTTATAGCGGTTTGCGATTAGCAAAAGGCAGAAGGAAGGCAAAAGGTAAAAGTAAAAAGGCAAAAGGAAGGCTGAAATCGCTTTATCAGATTAAGAAAGAGTAAAAACTGTCCACGAACTCACACGAAACAACACGAATTTCATCTGGCTCGTTTCGTGTCGTTTCGTGTGAGTTCGTGGATAATTCTTTTATAGAACTGTTTTCATCCTTATCCCTTTTGCCTTTTACCTTTTTACTTTTGCCTTTGATTTATGTCAGAGCCACTCTCAAAAATACCGGGCGGGATGCGCTACTACTTCGGCGCAGAGGCAAGGCTTCGTCGCGCGGTCGAGAACACGGCCATGAGCGTCTTCGACGGTTGGTCTTATGAAGAAGTCACGACGCCATCTGTAGACTACTACGCTCTGTTCGAGCGCGGCATGGGGCACAGTGAAGCGCATCGTTCATTCCGGCTCACAGACACAGACGGGCGACTTCTAGCGCTTCGTCCAGACGTGACATCTTCGGCTGCGCGCGCTGCCGCTACGCTCTTCGCAGAGCGTGCGCGCCCGCTTCGTCTCTGCTACGCCGCGAACGTCTTCCGCCAGCAGCCGCGCTCTCATGCGGAATGGCGACGCGAGAGCACGCAGTTGGGCTGCGAGTTGATAGGCGCGGGCGGCGCAACCGCAGACATAGAAGTTCTGCTCATAGCGGCTGAGATTCTACAGAAACTTAACTTGAGCGACTTCTGCATAACGCTGAGCAGCGTAGAAGTATTCAACGGCGTGGCCGCCAGCTTGAATTTTGATGAAACGAAGCGCGCAGAGATGCAACGGCTCATTGATATGAAGGACGCCACAGAGCTTCAAAAGTTTCTAGCGCCTTACGCGCCGCCCGGCGAGATAGCAGCTTTCGCGCGTCTGACAAGACTTTCAGGCAAGAGCCGTGTGATTGACGAAGCGCGTGAAGTTATCACGAACGCTCGCTCCGTTGCTGCGCTTCGCGAGCTTGAAAATCTGTGGCGCGTCATAGAATCTCTGGACCTGACCGAACTGTTCGAGATTGATCTGGGCGATGTTTCCGGCCTGGATTACTACACCGGGCT
>Ga0209027_1000951_pt1 | contig 10676 bp, 18 predicted proteins | sample GraSoi013_1_20cm_3_FD_185821 | JGI IMG/M metagenome (GOLD analysis project Ga0209027, IMG submission 185821) | Grasslands soil microbial communities from the Angelo Coastal Reserve, California, USA - Sample 09_27_2013_1_20cm (SPAdes) (version 2) | ecosystem: Environmental > Terrestrial > Soil >...
ACATTTCAACGGAGATGCTGAAAGCGTGCGGGCTTGATGAAAGGGAAGCGCGCGCAGTGCTTCTGCCGCTCGTGCGCAGCACGCTTGAAAATCTCGCCCGCGTCGCGCCCGCTCGTGCGCTCACAGGAACATTCGCTCGCGCAGATGCCGCAACGGTTCGCAAGCATCTGGCTGCGCTTCAGTCTCTATCATCCCGTGATGCGCTTGCGGCCTACGTGCTGCTCGGCCAGCGCTCTCTTCATCTAGCAGAAAAAAACGGCGCGGACGCTCAAGCATTGAAAGAGATTATGAGTTTGCTGGAAGCAGTTAAAATGTAAAAGAACGAAGGGAAGGAGAGACACGGGCGAAGAAAGTAAAAAGGCAAAAGGTAAAAGGCAAAGAGGAAGGCAAAAGGTAAAAGTAAAAAGGCAAAAGAAAGGATGAAACCTCTTTTAATAAAAAGATTGGCTTCCCCTGACCTTTACCTTTTACCTTTTGCCTTTTGCCTTTTTACTTTCTTCGCCCGCGTCGCTTTCCTTCTTTGCTTGCGCGTCCCCAGACTTTGGCGTTAGAGTTCACATCATCAACAGCCCCTGACATTTCGTTCAAAGGATTTCATTAAATCAAAGATGCAGAACACACCAAGTGCCAGCTACAGTCTGACTTTGCGCGTGAAACTCTCCAGCCGTGCGGGGATGCTGGGCGAAGTTACTATGGCGATAGGCCGTGCGGGCGGAGACATAGGAGCCATTGATATAGTAAGCGTCGGACCTGACCACATCATACGTGACATCACTGTTCAGGCCGGGTCGGTCGAGCACGAAGACGAGATAGTAAACGCCGTGCGCGACATTGACGGCGTGGAGGTTATCAACGTTTCAGACCGAGTCTTTCTGATGCACATAGGCGGCAAGATTGAAGTCGTCTCGAAGATGCCCCTGAAGACTCGCGCAGACCTTTCGATGGCATACACGCCGGGCGTTGCTCGCGTCTGCGAGGCCATTAACAAAGACCCGGAAAAAGCTTTCACGCTGACGATTAAGAAGAACACTGTAGCTGTTGTTTCGGATGGAACGGCTGTTCTTGGTCTTGGCGACATAGGCCCTGCTGCGGCTATGCCAGTGATGGAAGGCAAGGCTATGCTTTTTAAAGAGTTCGCGGGCGTTGATGCTTTCCCTATCTGTTTAAGCACGAAAGACCCTGATGAAATTGTTCGCACTGTGAAGTTGATTTCGACTGCATTCGGCGGAATCAATCTGGAAGACATCTCTGCGCCGCGATGCTTCGAGATTGAAGACCGTTTGAAAGAAGAGTTAGACATCCCGGTCTTTCACGACGACCAGCACGGCACGGCTGTAGTAGTTCTAGCCGCTCTAATCAACGCGCTGAAGATCGTAGGCAAAGAGATGTACAAGATTAAGGTTGTAGTAAACGGCGTGGGCGCGGCTGGCGTGGCATGCACGAAGATAATCATGGCGGCGGGCGTGCGAAATGTTGTGGGTTGCGACCAGAAGGGCGCGCTTTATCGTGGTCGCACGGAGCACATGGACTGGATAAAGGATTGGTACGCGCGCAACACCAACCCTGAGAACGAGAAGGGAACTGTCCACGACGTTATCGAGGGCGCGGACGTGTTTATGGGACTCTCTGTGCCGGGAGTAATTAACGTTGACGATCTGAAGAAGATGGCAGAGAAACCTATTATGTTCGCGATGGCGAATCCGATTCCAGAGATAATGCCGGAGGAAGCTGCGCCTTACGTTGCGGTGATGGCGACGGGACGCTCCGACTATGCCAACCAGATAAACAACGTGCTCTGCTTCCCCGGCATCTTTCGCGGCGCACTTCAATGCCGCGCCTCGCGCATCAACGAGGAGATGAAGGTCGCTGCGGCGCACGCAATCGCAGGCATCATCACAGAGAGCGAGCTTCATCCAGAATACATAGTGCCTTCGGTCTTCGATAAGCGAGTTGCTGAAGCTGTGGCGCGCGAGGTAGAAGAGGCCGCATATCAAACAGGCGTTGCGCGGCGCGAGCGCGTGGATTTGGAAGGAGTGATGTAGAGACTGTGAGAAAGGTTAAAGGAAGATGAGCGAGGAAAGAACCGAAAAGATTTGCGCGCACGGCGCGTGCAACTGTCTGGCTACGGAGGGAAGCGACTATTGCAGTCCTTACTGCGAGCAGGTTGGCAAGCGCACGAACAACGTCGTAGAGCATGACGCGAACCAGATAATCGTCTGCGACTGCGGTCATCCGACGTGCGTTGGCTAAGTAAGATTTGGTGCTGGCATCATTGTAAGCGAGCGGGTAGAATCAGCGCAGGGATTGAATTAACGGGGGTGAAAAATGGCCGAGAAATCTGACACCTTGAAACGCGAAATCCAGAAGCGTGTACCTGCAAGGGATCGTCCAAATCTCGAAGCTGCCCTCAATGCGCTTCGCCGTTTACGCGAAATTGGCGAAAAGCTACCTCCTGTTGATGCAGCTGCCGTCATACGTGAAGGCCGGACTAATTTGATAAATCAATCTGAGCAGATTATCTTGAGCGTATGAAAGTCGAAACTTCCATTACTGTAGATGAAGATTTGCTAGAAGCTGTTGATAAGCTATCCGGCAAAGATAAAAATCGATCAGAAGTTATCGAGGCAGCAATACAAGCTTATATTGCCCAAGTTGATCGCAACACGCTAGACGCTAAAGACCTCGAAATTATCAATGACCGCGCTGATGAACTTAACGAAGAGGCATTAGATGTTCTTGATTATCAGGTGGCTTTGTGAAGCGCGGCGACCTTTATAGAGTTTCTAAACCTTCTGCAAGAGACCCCAAGAGATTCAGAGTCTTTGTGGTCGTGAGTCGTCAGGTTCTCATAGACTCACGCTTTTCAACAGTCATCTGTGCGCCTGTATATTCAGCGCGTCACGGATTATCCACACAAGTGCTGGCCGGTATTGACGAAGGACTGAAGCACGAGAGTAGTATCCACTGCGATGAGCTTGTGAGTTTACCGAAATCGGTTTTAACGAATTACGTTGCAACCCTATCTGCTGAGAAGATTGAAGAGCTAAACAAGGCGCTACGAATTGCTCTGGATATTCCAGATTAATCTTAGCTTAGATAACAATCAGATAACCGTCTGCCTCTCGCGGCCACATAAAGGTTCGGGCAATAATTATCTGGATGATGAGATTACCTTCAGCCTACGGAAACGCCCCGGCTCAATTCCTTCATCTATGTAGCGTATGAAAACGATTAACTGCTGATTGCGACGTATCACGTACAAATCTTCACCTCCGCCAGCCCACCAGCCCTGGCAAGCGGCGATGGCTGTGGCGGGCACGCTATGCGAACGATAATCTTCAGGGGCGACGACAGTGAATTGCGCTATAACGTTGCGCCGAACAAGCACACGTCGTCCTCCAACGACTAAGAACACATTGGTTCTAGGATAGCCGTTTCTGTCTTCGTGTGTATCAAACGCCCATGTAGCCTCTGCCAATATGCTACTTGCTTTTTTGACAGCGCCTTGCGCATTCACGCCGGACGCTGCCGTGAGCACTGCCAATAGGACTAGAGATAGAAAACGCCGCCACATAACATGTATCCTTCTTCCAATAAAGTGATAGAACGAGCGTGCTGGACATTGGTCTTCTGCGGCTAGGTATATTACGCTACTTCAAGCATCACGGCCTAACAAAGCTTTATGCTCGATTCAGCAGAGATAGGTTTCCGAAAGTTGAGCGTGGACGACATGCCATTGATGCATAAATGGCTCAACACGGATTTTGTCATTCAGTGGTACGGCAAAAAAAGGCGCTCGCTGGAAGAGGTGACTGAACACTACGCGACTAGAGTCAACGGGGAGATGCTGACGAAGAGTTTTCTTATTCTCTACGAAGAGCGCCCCATAGGTTACATTCAAGCTTACAGGATTCAGGATGACCCGGACTACAGCGCGTGCGTTTGCGTGGAAGAGGATGCCGCAGGCGTTGACCTCTTCATAGGCGAAGAGGATTACATTCACAGAGGGCTTGGCGCTGTCGTGCTGAAGAAGTTTTTAAGTGAAATAGTGTTTCAAAAATTTCAGGTCGAAAGCTGCATCATAGGGCCTGAGCCTGAGAACAAGGTCGCAATCCGTGCATACGAAAAGGCTGGCTTTCGTTATCTAAAGACCGTGCAGGTTACGGGCGAAGACGAGCCGGAATACATTATGCGAATCGGCAGAGAGGATACAACCTAACGCTGGAATACACCCACCCGCGCGAAAAGCGTTCAACCATCGCCGCGAGGAAGAATGATGAAAGACATGCACGACGCGCATGTTCCCAAATATCTTTATCGTCAGCTTGGTCAAGGCCAAGCGGATAGACATGATTCGAGTCTGGATAGATGTCAGCCAGAGATTTAATCAAGCGTGGCGAAAGATGATGGTCAAAGAGAAGTTTCACGCTTCGACCACCATCAAGCGTTTTTCACGATCTGCGGCGTAGGCTAGACAGGCGAGAATATCTTCCTTAGTCAGATAAGGGAAATCTTCAAGAACTTCCTGTTGGGTCATGCCGGAAGCAAGATATTCCAGCACATCATAAACTGTAATACGCATCCCTCTAATACAAGGCTTGCCGCCACGCTTGCCGGGTTCGATTGTAATAATGTTCTGATAATTCATGGATAAGATAGTAAATCTCACCGCTCCTTGAGACAAGTATTTTCAGAACTGACTGCTTATCGCTTTTGAGGAGCAATGAGCCATTTGAATAATATCAAGCCTAGTGGCGGCAAATGTTCATTGATTCCTTCAACTCTTATAATAAAATCAAATTCCTTCAGTGCATACGAGAAGGCTGGCTTTCGTTATCTGAAGACCGTTCAGGTTACAGGCGAAGACGAGCCGGAATACATAATGCGCGTCGGCAAAGAGGCTGCAACTTAAGAACGGAATTTGAGCCGCACGCTGGCAGCATCCAATATTATCGAAGCAAGCAACGATGAAAGGACTGCTCGTCGAGGCGTCGCGCTTGAGTGAGTTGTTGGGCGTGCCATTAGGGGAAGCTCTTACGGATGTGCTTTCTCTGATTGATCTTGAATGATTTCAACTAAAGCGCGTAACGCCCGATTGACAGACTCTGAATCCGAAAACACTTGCGCCACATCGGGGTCAAGCACCACCACATGGCTGCCCTTCGTAAAACGGGCGGCGTACTTGCCGCGCACACCGTTGCTAAAATCATACTCTTCCAACATCTCTGGCTCGCGCTCATTATTCGATTCCTGATTCATATTTCTTCCTTTCACTCGGAGTAGCTAAACGCGCACTGATAATTCTGATTTTATCATCACCCTCAGAATGCACAACCACCAACTGCCGCTGCTGATTAGATAATCCGTTGGTAACAAAACGATTCTCCTTATCAGAATGCAAAGGGTCGGGGATGGTCAGTGAGAGCGGATCGAAGAAAACAGTTGCTGCCTCTTCAAAAGAAACGCTGTGTTTCTGAAGATTAGATTCAGCTTTCTCTCTATCCCACTCAAACTCCGCATCCATATCAAGAATATACGCTCAAGCAATCACCGGGACAAAGAGGAAACGCCCGGCAATCTGCTTCTGTCCTTAATACATAATACGTGTCGGCAGAGAGAATACTATCTTATAAACAATAGGCGCAGCTACTCTTTATAGAATTCAAATTCCCCGTTGTGATTGAATAAGAAAAACCTTCCTTATTGCTCAACCCAAATCGTAAGTAGAAAATCATTCATTCAGTACGAAGGGAGGTTAGATATGATATAGGCATTGCACTATCTAATTCGAAAACTAAAATATCATCAATTTGGCCAATTAGAAGAGTGCCATTATTTTGACTGGCTTTCCCTGCAATACCCCGTTTTGTGCCATGTTCCCTATATGTTAGGCTTTGATAGCCTTTAACTTGATGTGATGCCCTAATTCCATCGCGCGAAAGTGTATCTCTGTTTATAATCCTCTTGTTCTTTACTTCAATAAAAAATTCTAAGCCACGCTCGCTCTGCAATATCACAATGTCTGCCTGTCCGCCATGCACTGTTTGTTCTGATAAAAATTCTACTGCTTCTTGCTCGAAATCTATAATTCCAGCGATATCGTTCCATGCCCATTCCAAAAGCTTCTTCATTAGAGCTTGAAGATAGCATTCCTGTAAGGTGATGTCTGCTATGGCTAAATGACTGGGCGCATTAGTAAGACTCTGTATTGCAGATTCACGGGCTGCGCACTCAAGAAAAGACGCAAAAGAAGCCTGCCTACTTGATCCGCTTCTTTGGAAGTTGAAATAAGCGGCCCCCTCTTTTAGAGAAAGTTGGAAGTGAGTCTTTTTCAAGGAAACCCGAGGAATAAGGTTAATTCCGAGCCGTTCGAGACCCGCTCGAAATACTAGACTCGTATCAAAAGTGGAACGATTAATACAAGTTAATTCCAGTCGATATGGGAAATAAATCTTGGGTGCATTGCTAATCGAAACCCATTTTTCACCACTACGAACAGGCACAGGGTCTTCTAGCTCTTCGCCAGTAGCCCGTTCATCCTTGTATATATCTGGTATGAATTTCCTTTCAACTATATATAGATCTAAAAGCCGCCCGTTAAAATACATTGAAATATAATCACCTTCATCAATATCAAGATATGCCCATTGCCCGTTGAATGTATCGGGGAAGCCAGCAGTGCAGCTATCTCGACAAATCTCAAGATTCCTTTCGTGAGATAGAACAACAACGAACAGCTTGGGAAATATTTTTCGTCCTACGACATTAGATAAATGGATTAGAGCTAATTGGTTGTATTGACTCATAATAAACCATCTTAGAAAATATGCTGTATGATGGAAAGCTGAGCGAGGCAATCTATGTGTATTTCGCAGCGGAAAGTCTAAATTCGACAAAGCTAATATTCGATAGGATATTTCTGATATCTTCAAGTAAGTTAAAAGTTCATTTAAATTCAATCTATTTCAGCTTTCTAACTAATGAGAGTAAGCTAGCCTTCGAATATGTGTACTTTAATCCAAATTCTATGGAGGAACATATAAATGGCTGACGAGAGAGAAGAGAGAGTGTGCAAGAATCCCGCTTGCAGTTGCGTAGTGCCTGAAGGCCAGAAATATTGCAGCGCTTCGTGTGAGGGGTCTGGGTCAACAATCGAGCTTGATTGCGATTGCTCGCACCCGGAGTGTCAGGGGAATTTCTGAAAAAGCGGGCTAACACTCTCCTCAAATTTCGTGCGGAGCAGGAAGTTAGTAGCAGGCTAATGGCATTCGCTGGTTTTAGCTTTGCTCATAAGCTTTAATAAATTCGCCGCGCGAAATTCCTGCTTGTGTGCATATCGTGCGCAAAGTGGAGCTTTTAAGCCGCGCATGATTAGGCATGGTTAGAGGAGTTTGTGTCCCGTCTAAATTATCGCGCACCATTGCTATATGCTCTCGTTCTCGCACGATTCTGAAGCCGAGCAACTCAAGCGCCTTTACTACTTTACTCTTCGGTGCGTCAACGGGGAATTTAGCCATCAGGCTGCCACTTCTGCTTCCGCGATAAAAACCTCTAGCACGGGAGAGTCGCTTTCCAAAACTTCGCCTCCGAAAGTTTCGAGATGAAAGCGTATGGCAGACTTAACATCTGTCAAAGCCTCTTCGTAAGAATTACCTTCACCGACCACTACGCCTTTAAGTCCGATAGGATAGGCGACATAGCCATCGGCGTGTTTCTCAATAATAATTTTTAGCGAATCCATAATTTTCACCTCGCGTATGAGCTAATCTTCCTATTTGATTCAAACAGCCGCACGAAGAGATTGCGCAATCAGCGGAACGATGCGGCGCGGGATTGCTATGGCCTCTTTGATGTGGCGCGAGTTGGTGAAATGGCCTGCGACGTAGATGCCCGAAATATTGGTCTCGAAAGTTTCCGGGTCGTAAACGGGAACGTCGCAGAGTCCGGTGTGAACGGTTTCGACGCCGAGTTTTCGGAGCAGAGTTAAATCTGCGTCGCTGCCTATGAGAATGAAGACGGCATCGTTGGGAAGCGTCAACGTCTCGTCGTCTTCAGTCTTCAGTCTAACGGATTTTTCTGTAATCTCCTCGACCTCTTTGAAAAGAATGACGCGCAGAGCACCTCGCTCTATCTGCTTTTGAAGCGGCTCGCGCACCCACTGTTTGATAGCGCCTCTCTTTAGATCGCGGTTCTCCCAGTCTGTGCGCCAGATTGCGAGCGAGGTTTGCGCGCCTCCTTCCGAGAGAAAGAGCGCGGCTTCGGCTGCGCTGTTTCCGCCGCCAACGACGAGCGCGTTCTTTCGCACGTAAGGGAATGGTTCGACAAATCTATGGTGAACTTTCCCCAAAATCTCGCCGGGGACGTTCAGGCGGCGCGGGCGCGACATGGCTCCTATGGCGAAGAGAATTCGCGCGGCGCGATAACGGCCACGACTGGTTTGAACTAGAAACTCGCCTGACTCTGTACGCCCAACCTCAACCACTTCCTCTTCAGTCTGAACACGCAAGTTGTTTTCGAGCACGAAATGAACGTAGTGCGAAAGAAGCTCTTCGCGCGTTGGCTTCTCGCGGCAAGGCTTTAGGGCGCCTTCACGCATCGCCAACTCGTTCGGAGTGGAGAAGACCGTCAGGCCAATCGGATAATGATAGACGGTGTCGGCTATGAGACCTTTTTCGACGACCAGATAGTTCAAGCCCTCGCGCGCCGAAACGTCAGCCGCAGAAATCCCCGCGGGGCCAGCGCCGATAATCAAAAGGTCTAGCTGCTCACTCATAGATACTTTCGATTTTGGATTTTAGATTTTGGATTTTGGATTAGCGAACGAGATTGAGTTTAACTTATACCAAGATGCAATGAAAAGAGAGGAAAAGATAATCCACGAATCCACACGAAACTACACGAAGAGAACAAAGCATTTCGTGTAGTTTCGTGTGGATTCGTGGATCGCCTCCTTCCTCTTATTTGATTGCATCTTGGTATTACAAGCTGTCTTTCAATCCAAAATCCAAAATCTAAAATCCAAAATCAATCGTCGCACGCTGTTCTCTAAAATATCAACTCGCCGCGCGCGACCAGTATAGATGAGCCTGCGACGCGCACCTGTTCGACGTGATTGTGTGCGCCCGTGACCTCCAGGTGAATGCGACTTGGTCTCTGCATGAAATCACCTTGCTCAATGATGAAACGATAGACGCCGTTTTCAGGTTCAACGGAAAGCGCGCCGTGATGAACCATGTAACCGCCGAGCGGGCCTGCGGCGCTGCCCGTCGCTGGGTCTTCTATCATTCCAAGATCGGGCACGAAGAAGCGCGCGTGCGCAGCGCTCTCTTCTTTCGTCTCTAACGTGAAAACATAACAGCCGGTCGCGCCTGCGGAGCGATAGGCGGCGATTAGGGATGCGGAGTCCACGCTGCAACGCCCCAGAGCGTCGAGCGAGTTGACGGGCACTATGAGCATGCTGTTTCCAGTAGAGATGGCCTGAACCGGCAAGCTCTCGTTCAGATCGTCAACGGAAAGACCGAGCGCGCGAGCTAAAGTTCTGCGACCGTCAAGGTCTGCAATCTCTTTTCCGATTTCAAAAGCCCCTTGCGTCATCACCACGCGCGCAGGCTCGCCCGCTTGAAACTCAATCTCTACGGGGAGCACGCCTATGCCGAGTTCGTGTTCAATTCGCACAGAACCATTTCCGCCTTCGGGCGCTGAAACAACGCCTTCACGCGCCAGAGCGTTCCATGTGCCCACTACAGGGTGGCCTGCAAAGGGAAGCTCGCGCGTAGGCGTGAAGATGCGCAGACGACGCAAAGCTCTCTCTTCATTTGAAGGAAGAACGAAAACGGTTTCGGACAGATTCATCTCGCGCGCTATCTGCTGCATCTGCTCGTCCGAGATTCCTTCGGCTTCTGGAAAGACGGCCAGAGGGTTTCCGCCGAATGCGTGATCTGTGAAAACGTCCAACTGTTGAAAGCTGTATTTGGGCACGGGCTTGCGGTCTCCATTTCAGTGAAAGAAATTTTTCGTCATCATCAGGCTGGAAAGCTCAGCCAGTCAAGTTTGTGAAGTTGATTGTAGCCAAGAAGTTTGGGAGTCAGAAGGAGGATTAACCATTGCAGACCCGAAGAGAGATTTGAGTATGCGCAGAGGATTTCAAATCTCAAATTTGAAGCTTGAGCCTATATCGGATTGCAGAGCAAAATAAGGTTCAGCAAAAGCTGTCCACGCGCACGACACTAAACATAGCGCCTGACTTCGTATCGTGCGCGTGTGGCTTCTTGGATAACTCTTTCTCTTATCATCGTCTTGCTCTTTCATCTGCACCAATCCTCTACATGAGCGGTCTGGTTTTTAGGGTTAGAAAGCTAACAGAATCTAGCCAGAAACTTGCTTGAGAAGAAGGTGAAGAGAATGGCTAAGACGATGGCTCCAATTCCGAACGCGAGCATGCCTGCGGGTAATAGCCAGTTGAACGCGCGACCAATGAAGCCTAGAGCGTTCAGAATTGTGCCCAGCAATCCTAGTAGCCCGCCGAGCATGAAGAGCGCGCCAGCAAGCGTAGCCCAGTCGCGCTCGTACGAGAGTAGAATGATCGCAAGCAGAATGAAGACGATGAAAAGGCACGCCCACTTCACAAGCGATGCATGACGAATGCTCAAAGCGAGTGTGTTGTCGGCTATGCCCGG
>Ga0209027_1000953_pt1 | contig 10670 bp, 7 predicted proteins | sample GraSoi013_1_20cm_3_FD_185821 | JGI IMG/M metagenome (GOLD analysis project Ga0209027, IMG submission 185821) | Grasslands soil microbial communities from the Angelo Coastal Reserve, California, USA - Sample 09_27_2013_1_20cm (SPAdes) (version 2) | ecosystem: Environmental > Terrestrial > Soil >...
CGGGTCGCTGCGACGTTAAAGCTACTCGCGCACGATGTTCCTTTGCACTACCGTAAGGAGTCGGCATCTCGCGTCCCGGTTCCCGCATCCGCTTCCCGCTTCCCGCGTCCCGCTTCCCGCCATGGCAGACCCGCTGCTCGTCGAGAGATCTTCGCCACCTCCGGTCGCGCGCACCGACAACTTCGAGCGTGCTTCATCGCTGCCCCGCCAGCTCGGCATGTGGAGCGCGGTCGCGGTGCTCGTCGGCTCGACCATCGGTTCGGGAATTTTCCGGTCGCCTGCCAGTCTCGCCGACAAGCTTCCCGGTCCGCTGCCACTTCTCGCGATCTGGCTAACTGGGGGATTGTTCGCGCTCTGCGGCGCCTTGACACTGGCGGAAGTAGCGGGGGCGTACCCACGCACCGGCGGCGTCTATGTCTTTATTCGCGAGTCGTGGGGCCGACTGCCGGCTTTCCTTTTCGGCTGGTCTGAGCTCGTGATCATTCGTGCCGCTGCACTTGGCGCGATATCGACAACTTTTGCCGAGTACATGCTGCGCGTGCTCGGTCACGATCCACGTGTCGCGCCTTATAGCGGATACGTCCACTACGTCGCTGCCGCCGCGATCATCTTCACCGCGACCTTCAACTACGTCGGCCTGCGCTGGGGATCACTGGTTCAGAACATCACCACGCTGGCGAAAACCGGCGCACTGATCCTGATCATCGTTCTCGCGTTTGCGCTTGGTCTGCCGAGAACGGGCGGTGGTCATTTCACGCCGGCATTTCCTGAAGGAAGTTTTTCTTTCGCGAAGTTCGGCCTGGCGCTGGTGTCAGTGCTCTGGGTCTACGACGGTTGGGCCGACGTGAGCTTCGTCGGTGGTGAGGTGAAGGATGGCGAGAGAAATCTGCCGAAGGTTCTCATCCTGGGGACGGCGATCATCATCGTTCTTTATCTGCTGGCGAACGCGGCCTATCTGTCAGTTCTTCCCATCGAGCAGATCAGGCAGTCGAAGCTGGTCGCCGCCGACGTCGCGGAGACTCTGATGGGTACGGCGGGCGTCGCTTTCGTCTCGGTCGCGGTGATGATCTCGACATTCGGAACGCTCAACGGCTCGGTAATGACTGGATCACGCGTTCTTTTTGCCACTGCCGCCGATGGGTTGCTGTTCCGTCGGATTGCGCACGTAGATCGTCGCTTTCAGACTCCATCGGTTGCGATCTGGCTCAGTGCCAGCCTCGGCGTCGTATTCGTTCTTCTCGGAACCTTCGAGCAGCTGGCCGACACCTTCGTCATCGCGATCGTTCCCTTCTACGCGTTGGCCGTCGCGGCCATTTTCGTATTGCGACGCCGGGCCGACTATCGGCCGACGTTCAGAGTTCCGGGTTATCCGGTTGTTCCTGCCATCTTCATTGTTGCCACCATCTTACTTCTCGGGAATGCCCTGCTCGATCCTTCGAGCCGCCTCGCCACGCTCGCAGTACTCGGCGTGATTCTTTTCGGAATTCCGGTTTTCTTCATCACAAGAACACGCCGCGCGGCGAACAACATTTAGAAACGGCGAGCGTCGCGGCCGCTGCCAAGGCGTGACAAGAATCTCTTGCCGCGCACGAGATTCCATCACTAAGTTTTGGCTTCCCTCCAACTCTTTTTTTCCGAGACAACATGCCCAAGACACGTCTATTGTTGACTGTCGCTACGGCCTTGGCACTGGTAACTGGAGCTTCTGCTCGTCTCCTTGCGCAGGGCGTGACCACCGCGACGATCTCCGCACGAGTAAGTGATGCCAACGGGAACCCGCGTTCAGGAGTTCGAGTTACAGCAGTGCATCAACCATCAGGGACATCCTATCAGGCTCGAACCCGAGACGACGGCCGCGCCACACTTTCTGGAATGCGCGTCGGCGGTCCCTATACCGTGACGACGTCGGCCATCGGCTGGGAAGGCCAGCACCAGGACAACGTGTACCTGACGCTCGGACAGACCGCGGATCTCCAGTTCGTCATGCGCCAGGCGGCTGTACAGATCCAGGAGGTTACCGTAACTGCCGCGGCTGGAGTTGACAAAATCCTCAACTCTTCACGCACGGGAGCGGCGACGACGGTGAGCCGCGAGGCACTCGCCACTCTGCCGACAGTGACAGGCAGACTCGAGTCCATCGTGCGACTGACGCCGCAGTTCGGCGGCTGCACACTGTCGACTGGCTGCACTCTCGCGGGCCAGGATGGGCGTCTCAACAACATTAGCGTCGACGGCACTTCCTTCAACAACTCGTTCGGGCTTGGCGGTCAACCCGGCGATCGAACGAACGTTGCTCCGATCTCACTATCAGCGATCGAGCAAATGCAGGTTGACGTGGCCCCGTTTGACGTTCGTCAGGGGAATTTTGTCGGCGCCAACATCAACACCGTCACGCGTAGCGGTAACAACCGCCTGCAGGGCTCGATCGGCTACAGTCGCAGAGACCAGGGGTTGGTTGGCAAGAAAGCCGGCGACCTGCCGTTCGATCCGGGCGTCTTCAATTACAAAAACCTGAATGGCTGGCTAAGCGGGCCGATCATTCCAAACCGGCTCTTCTTCTTCACCAGTCTGGAAAACGAGTCGCTGACCCAGCCGGGAACGACCTTCCTGGCAAACACTGGCGGGCAGCCAGTGGCGGGGAATACCACCAGAGTGCTGGCCTCAGATCTGGACGCCCTCAGCACTTACCTGAAGAGCAATTTCGACTACGACACCGGACCGTATCAGGGATACAACTTTGAAGTTCCGGCCCACCGCTTTCTCGGCAAGCTGGATTTCAACCTGAACGATCAGAACAAGCTTGTGTTCCGCTACAACAGGCTGATCTCGAGCTCAGACATTCTGGTGTCGAACTCGAACTCGCTCGGCATTCTCGGCAACCGGCGAACTAACACCAACGCTCTGAATTTCTCGAACTCGAATTACGGCATGTTGGAGAACATCGAATCGACTGTCGGGGAGTGGAATTCGACTCTCGGCGGCGGCACGATGGCGAACAGCCTAATCCTTGGCTACACCCGGCAGAACGAGAGTCGCAAGCCGAAGGGGCAGTTCTTCCCAATGGTCGACATACAGGAAGCTGGTCTCACATATACCACTTTCGGTTTTGAGCCCTTCACTCCTGACAATCTGCTCTTCTACAACACGCTGCAGCTGCAGGACAACTTTACCAAATACCTTGGCAGTCATGATCTCACAATCGGCGCCAGCGTCGAGCGCTACAAGTCGGAGAACACATTCTTCCCCGGCTCGCAAAGTGTGTATGTCTACAACTCACTCGCCGACTTCTATACAGATGCGAACGGTTATCTCGCCAATCCCGCTCGAACGGTCTCACCGGTGACTCTGGCGCGCTTCCAGGTGCGGTACAACAACATTCCAGGGTTGGACAAGCCCCTGCAGCCGCTCGAGGTGCTGTACAGTGGCATCTACGCGCAGGATGAATGGCGAGCTACGGAAAACCTCAAGCTGAATCTCGGTGTCCGCTTCGACGTTCCGAAATTCAAGAACACCGCATTCGACAATGCCAACGCGGATCAACTGTCATTCCGCGATGAAAACGGCAACACCGTGAAGTACAACACTGGCAAGCTTCCGGATGCGAAGGTCTCAATCTCGCCGCGGTTGGGCGTGAACTGGGACGTGCACGGCGACCGCAGTCTCCAGTTCCGCGGTGGGACGGGCATCTTTTCCGGCCGCCCGGCGTACGTCTGGATCTCCAATCAGATTGGTAATACGGGAGTGCTGACCGGGTTCGATGAATTCAACAACACCACGACGCGTCCCTTCAATCCAGATCCGAATCACTACAAACCTACGACGATTACGGGAGCCCCCGCCGCGAGCGTCGATCTCGCATTAACCGATCCGGATTTCAAGTTCCCGAAATTGTGGAGAACCGACATCGGATTCGACAAGTTGTTGGCGTTCGGCGTTGTTGGAACCGTCGAATACATGTACAACCGAGACGTTGACGGTATCTACTACATCAACGCCAACCTGCCCGCTGCGCAAGCAAACTTCATCGGCCCGGATTTCAGATTGCGGTGGGTCGGACCGTCCTGCACCAATCCAACGCCTGGCCCATGCCAGAACCGTATCAACAACGCGACCGGGAACGTTGTGGTGCGCAACATCGTGATGAAGAACGAGAACAGGGGCCGTTCATCGAACATCGATGTGTCGTTGGAGAAGCCCTTTGGTAACGGACTTTTCCTGAAGACTGCCTACAACTACGGCGTGGCGAGAAATACGATCGATCCCGGCAGCATCGCATCGGGCTCGTGGAACGGTAATCCGATCTACAACGATCCTAACAATCCAGCCCTCGGTTATTCCGCGAATTCTCCGGGTCACCGTTTCTTCGTCGCCACCACCTATCGCAAAGAATACTTCAGCTTTGGCGCTACGACGCTCTCTCTCTTCTTCGACGCCCACACCAACGGTAACACGAGCTACACTTTTGCCGGAGACATGAATGGTGATGGCGCGAGCAACGATCTGATTTACATTCCGCGCAACATCTCTGAGATGAATTTCCAGCAGTTCACCTGCAATCCTCCGACGTGTCAGGCCGCCACTGTTTTTACGCCGTCCGATCAGGCGAACGCGTTTGAGGCCTTTATTGAACAGGATGATTATTTGAACCACCACCGCGGACAGTACGCCCAGCGTAACGCGCTGTTTTTCCCTCTGGTGAAACGCGCCGACCTCAGCATTCAGCAGGAAGTATTCACGGATTTCGTCCGCAGGAGAAATACGCTGCAGATCAGAGCTGATATCGTCAACGTCGGCAACCTGTTGAACAAGCACTGGGGCCAAGGTCAGCGGATATACGGCGGTAATGCGCAAATCCTTACCAATCCTGGCGTTGATGCCTTGGGTCGATCGATGTACCGCCTGAAGGTTGTGAACGGTGCGCTGATCAACAAAACGTTCGAACCGACTTCCACCAGAAGCGATGTGTTTGAGGTACAGCTAGGCTTCCGGTATACCTTCAACTAGGTGTCGACACTCGATCTGCCCTAGACTGAATTGCAGCTCTTTTCAGCGCTCGATCGAGTTGGTTCGTAAGAATGCCGGTGGCATAATCCCACCGGCATTCTTTTTCATTAACGCTTCTCGTACAACGACATTCCATCCGGTATGAGCGCAATCGAGATCTCCAGCTACTTCGGCCTGGCGGCGATGACGCTGCTCACGCTCAACATCCTGATCGGCCTGACGATGTCGGTGAAGCACAATCCAGTTCGTGAATGGCCACACCGGCGCATCAACACCTTCAAGATTCACAACTGGACTGGGTACATCGCGCTCACGGTTGCTGCAATTCACCCGGTCATCATTCTTTTTTCCTCGACTGCCAAGTTTCACCCGATCGACATCATCTACCCGGTGAACGCGCCCAAACAACCATGGATCAACGTCCTGGGCGCACTCGCGCTCTATTCACTCGCCTTCGTGGTCGTCACGTCGTACTTCCGTCACGATCTCGGCCGGAAAACCTGGAAGTCCCTCCACTTCACGGCGTATGGAACAGCGCTCCTGTTCTACGTCCACGGGATCTTTACGGACCCCAACCTCAAGGATGCGCCGATCGATTATCTGGATGGCGAGAAGGTCTACGTCGAGTTATGTATGCTGCTCGTGCTCGTTGCGATCGCCCTGCGAATCCGCTGGCAACTCCGCCAACCTCCCGCCCGTGCGCATCGCGCGAAACCTCAGCGCGCAGCGCGGCTGCGAACAATAAAGGCCCGTAGTTAGAGTCCGCGCCCTAGAAGATCTTTACGTTGATATATCTCTTCGGATTCTTCTTGATATCCGCCAGCAGCGAATCCATCCGTTGCAACAACCCGCGGACATCGTTGTAGGCTCCGGGGTCATTCAGCAGCCTGGAAGCCGAGCCGGGACCGCTGTCGACCTTTGCCAGAACGGCATCGAGCTTCTGCGAAGTCTGCTTCACCTGCGCGCTGAGCTCCGCCAGGTTTGCGCTCGTCGTCCGGAAATTGGCTAGTGTCGAATCGACCTTCGCCGGATCGATCGCCGTCGTGGCGCGTCTCACCGATTGCATTGTCGCCGTCAGCTGCCGCGACTGTTCATTGGCAATTGCCGAGAAGTCACCTACCAGCCGGTTGGTCGCGCCGATTGTATTGCGCAAATCGCGAATGCCGCCGGTGCCGACCATCTCCCGCTCGAGGGCCGTCGTAATCGCGTTCACCGAGTTCATCACTGAATCGGCCTTCGCGGTCAGCTCCGCAATCCCGGGCGTCGACGGTCCAATCGGAACCGTATCGCCAGGCTTGAACGAGACCGGATTCGGCTTCGACGGCGTTAGCGCCACCGCCATGTCGCCGAAGATTCCGTTGGGAATTACCGTCGCTTTGCTCGTCACCGGCACCTGATAGTGCTTCTGAATGCGCAGCGTCGTCACCAGCGTGCCATCCTGATGCAGATCGACATTGTCCAGATAGCCAACACTGACGCCGACGAGTAGCACGGGCTGCCCTTGCTTCAATCCCGCTCCCCACGGGAACTTTGCGTACAGCGGATAGCCCTTCGACAAGCCCCCACGCGCCAGCCAGAGCGAGCCGAGGATGGTTACGACTACAGCCGCTGTCACAACGAGTCCAACGAGAACTTCGTCTCTTGTCTTCATGCCTGCAGATAAGGAGCGAGGAGAACGGCGATCAGGGCGTCCAGTACCAGAATGGCGACTGATGTAATGACGACTGCCTGGGCGGTGCTGCGACCGACGCCCTCGGCGCCGACGTTGGCGGTATAGCCTTCGTAGGAACAGAAGAAAGCTATCGCGCCCCCGAATATAGTCGCCTTGATCAGGCTGTACACAATCTGAAATGGGGTGAACGAGAGCCGCAGGCCGGCGGTGAAATCAGCCGTCGTTACGTCCGTCGCCGAGACCGCCGTGACCATCGCTGTTACGACTCCGATTGCATCAGCGAGCACCGTCAGCACTGGCAGCATCACCAACGCGGCGATCAATCGAGGCACGACGAGATATGCGACAGGATCGTACGCCAGCGTCTCCAATGCGTCGATCTGCTCCGTCACTCGCATCGTACCGATCTCGGCGGTGATGCGCGCACCCACTCGACCTGTGAGCACCAAACCCGTCAGCAAAGGGCCGAGCTCGAGAATCACCGACTGGCGTGAGATAAGTCCAACCACCGAGAGTTGCACGCCGCCGAACAGCTGATATCGAGTCTGAATTGCGGTCACGGCGCCGATGAATGCGGCGACGATCGCCGCCAGCGGCAGGGAATCGACGCCGATGTTGCGCATCTGACGGATTGTCTCGGGACCATAAGTGCGAACATCGGGCAGCGCGCGACCAATGTCGCGCATGAAGTACGCGCGCGCTCCGACCCGGCGGAATGGCTCCAGTGGATCGCGAATCAAGTTCTAACGCGCGCGAAGAGAAATAGGCCCACTATTCCGAAGATTATGCTGGGCAGCCACGCTGCCAGATCCGCCGATATCATGCCCTTGCCGCCGATCCCCTTGGTCAGCTGAATGAGCATCAGAAAAATCACCGTTGTCGCCAGGCTAAGCCCCACTCCGTAAGCCGCACCGCCGCGCTGCGTGCTCGTTGCCAGCGGTGCGCCGAACAACAGAATCACCACGCACGTAACTGGAATCGCGATCTTGAGCATTCGCTCCACACGGAGCTCGTTGACGTCCGCCCCCGATCGCTCCATCGAAGAGATGAACCGACCGAGCTCGGCGAATCCCATGTCCGTCGGCGCCTTCTGCGCCAGCGTCAATTGTTTCGGCGGCTCGGTGAAATGTTTGTCTATCAGCGAATCGAACGCAAAGGTGAGATTGTGTAGGGTGTCAGGAATCAGGTGCATCGCGCCCGCTCGGATCAGCCATCCCTTTCCTGTGCGGTATCTCGCGCCATTCGCTGAAATCAGGTACGAGGGGTAATCAGGGCCCTTACCCTTCCGCTCTATCACCATCGATTCGAGCGAGTTATCCAGCAAGTGCAACGCACCGATCTTGTAGACGCGTCCGCCATCAGCGGCGTACGCAAAATTGTAGCGGTCGTTGCCAAGGGTCTGGGATCCCTGTAAAATCTCCAGCCTTTTCTTGTTGGTGATTGGCGCGAGCTCGCCGAGTATGAGCCCCAGAACGGTTGCGATTATCGCGCCGGCAAAAATCGGAGCGATGAATCGATAGAAGCTGATTCCCGACGCCTTCGCTGCGGTGATCTCCGAATGCCTCGTGAGCGCACCGATCGCAAACACAGTAGCGAACAGCACCGCCGCCGGGAGTACCATGAACATCGAATCGGGCAGCCAATACACATAACTGAGCGCGATCCTCGTCGGCGTCAGCCTCTGCCCGAGATACTTGTCGAGGTTGTCGGTCAGATCGATGATATTGACGAGGATCGGAAAGCCGAGCGCCGTCGTAACGAAGATCTTCCAGAATTCGGTGAATACGTAGCGGTCGAGGGCCCGCACCATTTTCTTCAAGCGGCGATTCTCTCCCGCTGCACTCGGCGATCCTTCCAGCCGATCTTCGAGCGAATGGCGCCCTTAATGGTGCCGAGCATCTCCTTCATGTCGCCACCACGAGCAGTGCTTCCTTCCTGCCCCATCTTGGCGAGCAGCCAGAGCGCGACCAGGGCGAAGATCACGTTCGCCATCCACATCGAGACGACCGCCGGCATCATCCCGCGCTTGGCGATCGATTCACCGGCAATGAGGCACACATAGTACAACGCGAACACGAACAGACTCACTCCGATTGTCAGTCCGACACCGCCGCGCGGAAAACGCAGTGCGATTGGCGCGCCCAACAACACAAAGACGAAGCACGCGACAGCCAGCGCGAATTTTTTGTGAATCTCTACCCCGTACGAATTCATCAGCTGCGCGCTATCGATGAGCCGCAGACGCAGTCCCTCCATTTGCGACAGCGCAGCCGCGTCGATTGCCGGCGGAGGCGGTTGCATCGACGGCACGGGATTGTGAGTTCTCGTCGGCGGAGGCACCACCTTGGCGTTGGTAATTGGCCCGCGTCTCGGCGTTGTCGAGGCGGTGCTCGGCGCGGCCGACTGCAACGGCGTTCTCGACACTCCCTGCGCCCGAGCCTGCTTCGGAGCGAGGAACGAGAAAGCTTTGCAATAGAGTCTTCCCAGTCCCACATCCCACGGGGCATCGATCTTCGCCCTCATCAGATCTTCCGTAAGCGTGTTCTTCATGCCTTTGATTTCGGGAAGCCTCTGCAGAAACTCGCGTCGGGCGAGATCGTGATCGCGGCGCGCACGTTCCTGCGCCCGTTGCATCTCGCAGACCGTCATCTCGCGATCGCTCTTGTACGACTCGTTCGTCGTCTTCTGAAACTGATTACCGACCCCGCGCACTTTGACGTTGTCGACGTCGAAATAAAGGCGACGAAGCTCGGCCGGATTGTTCGTCGGCACGTCCTCGGTGTTCCCGTTGTAAAGGAGCAGCTCGAGATCGGTCATGTTGTTGACCATGCGCATGTTGCCGCTGTCGGCGTAGATGGTTCGCTTGACGCCGGGGTCGGCCATGTCGTAGATGGTCACCTCGCGCATCAGGTTCGATGATTCGTCGATGTGACCGGCGCGCAGGTAAAACTTTCCGGGACTCACTTCGTTGATTACCTGCTCGCGCAAACCAAAGGTCGGTTTCTTCTGCGCGATGTCGCGCTGCAGAACTGCCAGCTTGTGATTCGAACGCGGCAGAACCTGATCGTTGAATGCGATCATGACGACAGTCACGCCGAGCGCTGCCCACAGCACCGGCTTGAGAACGTTGACCAGACTGACGCCACTCGCCTTTAGCGCGGTGATCTCGTTCTCAGCAGCCAGGCGGCTGAACGCGTAAAGGGTTGCCACGAGGACCGCCATTGGCAGTGTCAGGGCAACTGTCAAAGGAATGGACAGCGCGAAGAACTCAGCGATTACGATTGCCGGTAGCCCTTTGCCAACCAGCTCGCCAAAGTGCTTTCCGATGTATTGCAAAAGGAGGATGGAGGTCAACGCCGTCAGAGCAAAAGTCAGCGGACCCACATGTTCCTTTAGCACGTAACGGTGCAGTATCTTCACAAGGTGAAATATACCGTGCGCTCGTGGGTAAGCGACACGCAGACAACGAGTTCCACGCTTGAGCAGCATCGAGCTTCACGAGTTGTTGTACGGCTTCTCGGCCCGACCAAGCGGCGGGCGCTCGTATTCAGCTCTCTGGTCGCCGCTTCACTGTTGCTGGCGACGCAGCCGGCGCACGCTCAGGATCCGCGCGACACCACCCGGAAGACCACGCCCGCGCCGCCGGTGTCTCCGCCCACCGGCACACCCGGGACACCAGGAATCAGACTTCGCCTCGGTCGCGACACCTTACCGCTGGTTCTCCCGTCTGTGGTGTCGCTCAGTGACCGCGAAGCGTTTCGACAGGCGCAAGCGCAGATCGAAGCCGCACGGGCCACGGCCTTCCAGCACAACATGCGCACGATTATGGAAGCGGTGTGGGGAGAGGTTGCTACCAACAACTTCGCGACTGCCACACCCACGCCGTCCTATCCGGGAGAGCTCCCGCCAAAACCAAAATCACACGTACAGCCGAAACCGCTGCCAATTCTTGGCGAGTACGCCGACCTCGGCTTGCAGCTCGATGGACGACTGG
>Ga0209027_1000954_pt1 | contig 10668 bp, 4 predicted proteins | sample GraSoi013_1_20cm_3_FD_185821 | JGI IMG/M metagenome (GOLD analysis project Ga0209027, IMG submission 185821) | Grasslands soil microbial communities from the Angelo Coastal Reserve, California, USA - Sample 09_27_2013_1_20cm (SPAdes) (version 2) | ecosystem: Environmental > Terrestrial > Soil >...
ATTTTTAGAGTTCCAAGTTCCAAGTTCAAGGTTCAAAGTTAAGAGCCTGTCTTCAAACTTTGAACCTTGAACTTGGAACTTGGAACTTGGAACTTTGAACTTTGAACTTTGAACTTCTCTGCCGGCTTCAGCGCGCGTCCGGTGTAGCGCCGCGCGAGTAGACCTCTGCGGCGGCGACGCCGTTGACGAGGACTTGCTGTTCGAGCGTGAAGCTCGTGCGCACGCGCTCCATCTCGTCGCGGTTCTCGAAGTATGTTCGCCCGCGCTGGAGTATGACGTAGGTGGGCGCGGGCTCCGCCGTCACGTCGAACTGCGCGTCGGAGATGGTGCGCGGGCGAAGGTCTGTGCGCCCGAACTTCTCCAGGTAGTAGCGCACGACGCCCGGCGTCTCGTTAGCGAGCACTGCGCCCTGCGGCGCGCTTTCGGCGACGAAGCGGATCGCCTCGCGCAGCCCGTCGTCGTAAAGCTCGTCGTGCGGGAAGTAGTAGCCCGCGCCGTTCGGGGCGAGCGCGTTCGTGTAGAGCGCGTAGTGCGGCGCGGCCATGAAGGCGGCCCACGCCGGCACGCCTATGAAGAGCGAGAGGACGCACGCGCCGACGAGCGACGCTAGCGCGGGCCTCTGCTCGCGGCTGATCTTCAGGAGCGCGAGCGCGCCGCGCGCCGCGGCGACCACCCCGACCGCGGCGATCATGTAGACGAACGGCAGCAGCGAGAGCGTGTAGCGCAGCCACTTCGCGCCCATCACGGAGTAGGGCATGATCCACCACAAGAACATGAAGAGCATGAAGGCCGGCCCCGGCTCGCGCCAGCGCCGCGCGAGCGCGAAGAGGCCGGCGGCGAAGGCGGCGAGGACGAGCGGCGGCGTCTTAATCAGGAGGAAGAGCGCGTAGAAGTAGACGGGCGTCGCGCCGAACGGGGTCTTCGAGACGACGTTGTGGTAGAGCGTCTCGCCCATCAGGTAGCCGTGGTGCGTCAGCAGTTGCTCGCTCGAATACGCGTTCAGGTAGGCCCACGTCTGCGGCAGCAGCACCGCCGGGTTCGCGATGAAAAACGCGGCGGCGAAGACGAGGTAGAAAATCCCGGGCGTGTTGCCGCGCGGCTCGCCCGCTTCGCGCTCGCGCACGCGGAAGAGGTGGTGGTAGAACATGTTCAGACCGAAGTAGTGTGGGAAATACTTCGACGCCAGCATCAGCCCCCACGACGCGCCGCTGAGGATGTAGTTCCTGCGTTTAGTCTTCTGGTCGAACCCGCTCGTCTGCTTCGCGCGGACGTAGAAGTAGAAGGCGTAGAGCATGAAGAAGACCATCAGCGTGTCTTCTTTAGCCACGCGGTTGTACGTGACCGCGCCCACGCCGAAGGCCCAGAGCGACGCCGCCACGAGGCCCGTGCGCCGACCGAAGAAGGCCGCCGTGAGGAGGAAGACGGGGAAGACCGTGAGCGAGCCGAAGACGACGTTCGGGAAGCGGAGCGCCGCCTCGTCGCTGACCTGAAAGTCCGGCGCGGCGCGCTCGTTCCAGGCCCGCGCCGCTCCGACCGAGGCGAAGACGAGCGCCTTCATCACCATCGGGTGCTCGGCGTTCTGCGTGAAGTCGCCGCGCTCGTAAGCGCTGACGGCTTCGAGCTTGTTGATCTCGTCCTCGGCGAAGCCGACGCGGGCGACGCCGCCCACGCGCAGCGCGAACCCGACCGCCGTCAGCATCAAGAGCACCACGACCGCGTAGCGCTCCAAAGTCTCCGCGACGCCGCGCCCGCGCTCACCGAGCGCCAGAGCCCGCGCCCCTCCCGACCCCAGTTCGATAATTCGTGACAAGAGAACACCCCTCGACGAAAGAAACGATGAACGCGGAACGCTGAACGCTGAACTGAAGTAATTGACTCATCGGCTCATTTATTCATTGAATCAATGAATAAATGAGTCAATCCTTTTCAGTTCAGCGTTCAGCGTTCATAGTTCTGACTTCCTCTCACGCCTCGCCCTCGGCGCGCGGGCGCGTCTGTTCGCCGAGGGCGGCGGCCTGCGCGCGCTCGGCCTCCTCCGCGACCGAGCGGAGGGAGAGGCCGCGCGCGGCGAGCAGCGCGACGCCTACGGCCATCCAGAAGATCATGCGCGCCTTTCGCACTATGGCGAGCGTGACGCCCGCCGTCGTGCCGAACGTGAGCACGCGCGCCAGTTGTCCCGTGCCCAGTTCGTCAATGCCCGCGCGCAGCGGCACGAACTTGAAGATGACCGTGATGATTCGGTTGACCGACTCGAAGAAGAACGACGAGAGCACGGTCGGCTGAACGTCGCTGATGAGCGCTATCGTTATGTAGGCCTCGACCACGCCGAGCATGTGGAAGGCGACCTCGCACAAGAGTATCGGCAGGAAGCGGCGCTGCCCGTGCTCGTAGAAGCCGTAGATTCGCTCCTCGAACGCGGCGACCTTCGCGCGCCTCCGCTCGAGCGCGCGCCGTCCGAGGCCCCGCGCCGCAGTCCATTCGAGCGCGGCTGTCAAAAACCTCCACTGACGCTTGAGCGCGTAGGCCGCCATCACGACGAAGAGGAGCGCGCCCGCGACGGTGCCGTAGCTCGAATAGCGCAAGACCTTCGGCAGGTGGAAGCTCGCCAGCAGGGCCGCCGCGCCGCAGAAGATGAAGAGCGCGACCGAGAGCATGTAGAAGATGTTCTCGACCGCGATGGCCGAGAAGCCGGCGGCGAACGGCACGCGGTCGCGCACGAGCGCGGCCTTCGTCGGCTCGCTCACGACGATGCCGAGCGGCACGACGTTGCCCGCCACGTCGCCTATCAGGTAGGCCTTGAAGGCATCCCAGAACGGGAGCCTGTGCGGCCCCTCGAAGCAGAGCGTCCACGCCAGCGCGCGCACGCCGAAGCGCAGGCCCGCCAGCATTAGTATCGCGACGAAGCCCCAGCCGATCTTCGAGATGTTCGACCAGATTTCGCCGGGGCCGGCCTGCCAGACGAAGTACGCGAACAGCGCGAGCCCGACCGCCGCGAAGGCCACACCCGCGGGCGCAAGACTCCTCGTCGTGCCCTCTGCTTTCACCTTCTCTGCCATCACGGAAGCCTGTACGGACTCGCGTCCCTCTCGGATTTTGGAAGAGCAACAAAGATACGCCAACAGCGCGCCCCGCCACAAATGCCCGCGCACCGCGCTCCGATACAAACTAACCGCGTGCCACGCCCGGCGCGCCGCGCCGACCCGGCGAGTTTCCACGCTAACGCGCGGCGCGGGCCGCGCCCGGGGCGCGAGACGTTTGTTGCGGGTGACGGGCGTTTGCTGCACGCCGCCACGTCGCCCGAACAACTTTTCCGGCGTGCCGCCCGGAATTGAGATACAATGGCTGTAGCCCGACCGACGGGTCGGGCGTGGTCAAAGTTTGAAGGACGACGAGGGCCGCCGTCGCGCGGCTGCCTTCACCCCGTCCTTACGCCCCCATCCTCATCTTTGCCCCTGATGCTCCTCATCAATAATCTTCATTCAAAGGCCTGAAAGTTGAGTGACCTTTTCGCGCGCGAGCGCGTCTAAGTTTTGAGCACGCGCCGGCGTGCGCACTCACTGACGACGGCCCGTTAAGCTTCGCCGTCAAATTTCATCGCCGCGCCCGGCCCGCCGAGAGCGAGTCAGACGGGCGGGAAAAGAGTGCGCCCCGGTCTCTCAGGAGAACGAACGTTGGACACGCGACGCTCCCCCCTCATCAAATCAGTGTGTGCCCTTATCGTGCTCGTCTGCGCGATGACGACGGTCGCGCGTGCGCAGACGCACGCGCCCAACGACCCGACGACTCAGAAGAAGAAGACCTCAGCCGCGGACTCGAACGCCACTTTAGACCTGCGCGACTTCGGCGCGGTCGGCGACGGCACGACCGACGATGGCCCGGCCCTACAGAGCGCGCTCGACGCGCTCGCAGCCGCGGGCGGCGGGACTCTCTTCGTCCCCGCGGGCCGCTACGCAATCGCCACCCCGGTCTCCGAAGACTTCACGGGCCTCGCCTCCTCGGTCACGATACTCGGCGTCGAGTCGGACACGCCCGCGCCGCCGCCGACCGCCGACGGACAGACCTTGACCCGCGGCCTAAATCTCGTCTCCGAGTTCTACCCGCGGACGGGAGACCAGCGGGTGGCGATAAGCGTCGGAGGGCTGCAAAGTTTTCTCGTCGAGCACGTCGCCTTCGTCGGCACGCCCGATGTCTTAAACGACGCGCTCGTCACGCTCTACATCCACGACATCGCCGACGCGACCGTGCGCCACTGCGAGTTCTACGGGCTGAGCAGCCTGCAAGAAGGCGGCGCGATAGTGGAGGGCGTGCGCAGCGGCCTGACGGTCGAGCAGAGCGTGTTCCTTGGCTCCGCGACGAGCAGCGGCGTCTACGGCTCCGTCGTCCAGAACATCGAGTGGAAGTCCATCACCGTCACGGACACGGTCTTCACCGACTACGGCCAGAGGCCGGAGCTTTTCGGCAAGCTGAGCTACGGCGCGCCGGCCTCCTGGGTCAACGTCGGCAACGCTGCGGCCACTGACAACGAGAGCCCGCGCCGCGAGGTCGCGTTCCGCAACGTCTTCTTCGACGAGGGGGGACTGAGCGGCATCTCAAGCCTCCCCGCGAGCTTCCAGCCGCCCAGCGCCACGATTGATCTGCTCTACGTCACGAACCTGCGGATGAACGTCTCGAACCTCGGCACGTCGGGGCTCTACCTGTCGGGCTTGCGCGGCGCGTTCGTCGAGAACTCCTTCTACGGCTGGAGCCACAACGCCGACTCGGCCATCAACCTCATCGGCGCGGGCAACGCCATCCTCGACCTCGTCGAGACCGCCGCCGCCGCGACGCGAATACGCGCCGACGACACGACCGCGCGACTCGTCGTCATCAACTCCACTTACGACGACCTTGCCTCGCTCGCCCCCGACACGAAGGTCATCAACACGGACTCGTCCGACGGCGACCCCGTCCAGTACGTGCGCGCGCACTTCCAGGCCCGGCTCGGCAGGGACCCGGACGCGGCGGCACACTTCTACTGGTCGGATCAGATTCTCCGCTGCGGCGACGACGTGGCGTGCGTCGCCGGGCGTCACGCGGCGCTCGACGCTTACCTCTCCGCCTCGCCGTCGCCCACCTTTGCGATCACGGGCCGCGTCCTCGACGAGAACGCAGAGCCGCTCGCGGGCGTCGCCGTCACGCTCTCCGGCTCGCAGTCGGCGGCGACCGAGACGGACGCCGACGGCCTCTACCACTTCGCGGGCCTTCCGACGAGCGGCTCTTACACCGTCGGCGTGTCGAAGCGCCACTACACGTTCGACGCCCCGACGCAGACCTTCACGACGCCCGCCGGAGACCGCCGCGCAGACTTCGCGGGCGCGCTCGACCGCCACACGCTCGGCGGAGTTGTCGTTGACCGCAGCAACCACCCGCTCGCCTCCGTCACCGTGACCCTCTCGGGCTCGCAGGACGCGACCACGACGACCGGCGCCGACGGCATCTACTCGTTCGCAGACCTCCCGGCGGGCGGCGACTATACCGTCGCGCCTTCGAACGAGCGCTACTCGTTCGCCCCCGCGCAGCAGACGTTCAGCGACCTCGCCGCCGACCAGTGGGCGGCCTTCATGGGCTCGCCCGTGTTCCGCTCAATCGCCGGTCGCGTCCACGACAGTAACAACGCGAGCATCGGCGGAGTCACCGTCACGCTCTCCGGCTCGAAGTCCGCCGCGACGACGACGGACGCGAACGGCAACTTCACCTTCCCAGACCTGACCCTCGGCGGGAGCTACACGGTCACGCCGTCGCGGTTCTACGTCTACGACTCCGCGTCGAAGACCTTCAACAACCTGAGCGAGGATGGCTATGTGGTCTTCGTCCTGACCGCGGTCGCACAGTACTCGATCAGCGGGCGCGTCACAGAGAACGGCGTCGCGATGGGCGGCGTGACCGTGACGTTGTCGGGCGCGCAGACCGCCAGCGCGACGACGGATGCCGCGGGCAACTACTCGTTCGCGAACCTGCCCGCGGGCGCGAGCTACACCATGAAGGCTTCGAGGGCCAACTACACGTTCGCGCCGCCGAGCCAGTCGTTCGACAACCTCGCGTCCGGCCAGACCGCGAACTTCACAGGCTCGCTCGTCAGCTACCGCGTCGGCGGTCGCGTCACTGAGGGCACGTCCGCGCTCGTCGGTATCACTGTCGCGCTCTCCGGCTCGCAGACGGCGACGGCGACGACGGATGCCGCGGGCAACTACTCCTTCACACTGCTCGCCGAAGGCAATTACGTCGTCACGCCATCGAAGGCGACCTACACATTCACGCCGCAGAGCCTGAGCTTCAACAACCTGTCCGCCGACAAGTCGGCTGACTTCGCCGCCACGCCCGCGCCGACTCCGACTCCGACTCCGACGCCCACCCCGACCCCGGTGCCTACACCAACGCCGTCCCCGACTCCGACGCCGACCCCGACTCCTACTCCTACTCCGACGCCGAGTCCCACTCCCGCGGCGTTCGCGATCAGCGGCAAGGTGACGGAGAGCGGGCGCGGGCTGAGCGGCGTGACGGTAACGCTGAGCGGCGGCGCGACGGCCACCTTGTTGACGGACGCGAACGGCGACTACTCCTTCGCCACCGTGCCCGCGGGCGCGAGCGTCGCGGTGTCGGCGTCGAAGGCGAACTACACCTTCGCGCCGCAGAGCCAGAGCTTCAACAACCTCGCCTCGAACCAGACGGCGAACTTCGCCGCGACGCTGAACCGCTACGCGGTCAGGGGTCGCGTGATTGACCTTAACAACAACGGCATCGGCGGCGTCTCCCTCGCCCTCTCCGGCGCGCAGTCCGGCGCGACGACGACGGACGCGAGCGGCAACTTCTCCTTCACGGGCCTCGCCGCCGGGGGCCTCTTTAAGGTCACGCCTTCGCTGCCCGGCTACGCCTTCGACCCGGCGTCGCAGAGTTTCGACGGCCTCGACTCTGACAAGTTCGTGGTCTTCAATGGGGGGCTCGCGACCTACAGGATCAGTGGCCGCGTGACGGAGAAAGGCTCCGGCCTGTCGGGCGTGACCGTCACGCTCGACAGCTTCCACCCGCTGCTCGGCCAGCAGAGGACGCAGGTCTTGACGGGCGCGGACGGCTCCTACTCGTTCGGTGCCACGTCGGGCGGCGACTACACCGTCACGCCCTCGAAGAAGAACTACACCTTCGCCCCCGCGAGCGCGGGCTTCGCCGGCCTGCTCGGCGACCGCGTGGCCGACTTCGCCGCGACGCCGCAGGCGGTCGTCGGGTTCAGCGCCCCCGCCCTCAGCGTGAACGAGGGCGACGGCCAACTCCGGATCACGGTCACGCGCGGCGGCGACACGTCGTCCGCCGTCACGGTCGTCTACTCGGCGCAGAGCGGCACGGCGAAGCGCGGCAGCGACTTCGTCGCCTCCACCGGCCAGATCAGTTTCGCGCCGGGCGAGACGGCGAAGACCTTCGACATCTTCATCACGGACGACTCCTTCGTCGAGGGCGCGGAGCAGTTCACGATCACGCTCGTCGCGCAGGCACCGGCGGTCGTCGGCGACAACGCGACGGCGACGGTCACGGTAAACGACAATGACGCGGCGCTCGTCGCCCCGAACCCGATTGACGACCCCGCGTTCTTCGTGCGCGAGCACTACCGAGACTTCTTCTCGCGCGAGCCCGACGCCGCCGGCCTACAGTTCTGGACGAACCAGATAACGAGTTGCGGCTCGGACGCGGCGTGCCGCGAGGCGAAGCGCGTCAACGTCAGCGCGGCCTTCTTCCTCTCCATCGAGTTCCAGAACACCGGCTACTTCGTCTACCGCGTGTACGAGGCGGCTTACGCTCGACAGCCGCGCCGCGTCGAGGAGTTCCTGCTCGACTCGCGCATCATCGGCGAGGGTGTCGTCGTCGGCGCGGACGGCTGGGAGCAGAAGCTTGAGGCGACGAAGGCCGCGTTCGCCGCCGAGTTCGTCGGGCGCGACGCGTTCGCCGCCAAGTACCCGGCCTCGCTCACGCCCGCGCAGTTCGTCGCCTCGCTGAACGCGAACACGGGCGGCTCACTCAACGCGGAAGAGGCCGCGGCGGCGGCTTCGGAGTTCGGCGGCGCGGCGGACACGCGCGACCCTGCGGCGCGTGCGCGTGCGCTGCGACTCGTGGTCGAGAACCGAGCCTTCTACCAGCGCGAGACCAACCGCGCCTTCGTCCTGATGCAATACTTCGGATACCTGCGCCGTAACCCGGACGAAGCTCCCAACTCGGACATGAGCGGCTACAACTTCTGGCTCGCCAAGCTCGAATCCTTCGGCGGCAACTTCGTCAACGCCGAGATGGTCAAAGCCTTCTTCTCTTCCGTCGAGTACCGCACACGCTTCGGCAACTAAGAACCGCAGCCGCGAGCGGAAGCCTCGTGGGTGTTTTAACCACAGAGACACAGAGGCACAGCTTAAAACAAAAAGCTGTGCCTCTGTGTCTCTGTGGTTAATCGTTGAGACTCGCTACTGCTCGCGGGTCTGTTCGCTTGTCCTGCGTTAATTCCCCGCCGCGACCGCGCCGCCCTTCAGGTACTTGTCGAGGAAGTCGAGGATGGCCTTGTAGGCGCGAATCTCGTTGGCCTTCTTGGTGAAGCCGTGCCCCTCGTTGTCGAAGACGACGTACTCGACCACGCCTCCGCGCTTCCTGATGTTGTCAACTATCTCGTCCGACTCCGGCTTAATCACGCGCGGGTCGTTCTTGCCCTGGAGCACGATGAGCGGGCGGACGATCTTGTCGGCGTGGAAGAGCGGCGATGTCTCGCGTAAAAGTTCGAGCTGCGTCGAGGGGTCGCCTATCTCCTTGTAGAGCGCCTTGCGGATGGACTCCCAGTAGGGCGGGATTGACTGAAGCGTCCGAACCCAGTTCGACACGCCGAACAGGTCAACGCCGACGGCGAACTCTTCGGGCTTGAAGGCGAGCGCGGCCAGAACCATGTAGCCGCCGTAACTGCCGCCCATGATTCCGATCTTCTGCGGGTCGACGTAAGGGAGCGTCTGCAAATACTTCTTCGCCTCGACGCAGTCCCACAGAGGCTCGTGCCCGTGCTTGCCGTCGTCAGCGGTGTAGAAGGTCTTGCCGTAGCCGGAGGAGCCTCGGTTGTTGACGCCGAGGACGACGTAGCCGTGGTTGACGAGGAACTGCGTGATGGCGCTGTAGCCCGTGCGCGTCTGCCCGCCGGGGCCGCCGTGTATCAGGAGGAGCGCGGGGGCCTTGTGCGCGGCGTCGGCCTGCTGCGGCTTGTAGAGTATGGAGGGGATTTGTGTCCCGTCGAACGACTTGAAGCGTATGACTTCGGAGTCGGCGAGGTCTGCGGGGTTGATCTCAGGATTGAGCGAGTCCGTGAGCTTCGTCGCCTTCTTCGTGGCGAAGTCGTAGACGTAGAGGTTCGAGGGCGAGCGGTCGCCGTTCAGGTAGAAGGCCATCAGACGCTCGCTCGGCGAGATATTCACGCCCGTGATGTCGCCGTTCGGAAGTTTCGGCAGAGGGACGGGCTTGCCGGTCTTCGTGTCGTAGACCTTTATCTCCGTGCGCGCGTCGGCGTTGACGGCGACGACGCGGTACTTGCCGTTGTGAGAGAAGTAGGTGTAGGACACGTCCCACGGCGCTTTCTCCACGGTCTCGGTCTTGCCCGTCGCCAGATCGTATCGCGCGACGTAGCTGAACTCGCCGCCCGCGTCCGTTAGAAAGTAGAGGTACTTCGAGGCGGGGTCGAACGACTGCGGCGAGTTCGCCACGTCGCCCTTGTGCGCGGTCAGGTTCTTCATCTCCTTCGTCTCGGTGTTGTAGACGTAAACGTCGGAGTCCGAGGTCGAGTCGCCGTTTTTTTGGAAGGCGATGAACTTCTTGTCGTCGGAGATGTCGCCGAAGTCGAGGCCCTTCTCGTCCTTGTAGACGAGCGCGGGCTTGAAGTCGGCCAGCGCCATCTCGTAGATGTCGAAGAAGCGCGGGTCGCGCTCGTTCGTCGAGTAGAAGAAGGACTTGCGGTCGAAGCTCCACCCCAAGAAGTTCGCCTTCGTCTTCTCGCCGGGCGTCAGGTCGCGCTCCGAGCCGTCGAGTTCGCGCACGTAGAGGTGGCTGTTCTCGTTGCCGCCGCGGTCGTGCGTGTATATGAAGCGCGTGTCGCTCGGAAAATATGAGACGGCGTACGTGCTCTCCTTCGTCGAGTTCGTGAGTTGTCGCGCCGCGCCGCCCGCGACCGAAACGGAGTAGACGTTGAAGATGCCCGTCTTGTTGCTGTGGAAAAGAATCTCGCGCTCGTCGGGCGAGAACGACGCGCCGCCGATGCGCGTCGTGTCCATGAACTGCTCGATGGTGTACTGTCGGACTTCGCGCGACGGCTGCGCGGCGTAGCGGCGCGGCGGCTTCGTCTCACCGCGGCTCTTCTTCTGCGCGAGCGCCGTCGCTGCGAACGCTGTCAGCGCGAGCAGCGCGGCGAGCGAAAGCCTCAGACACGCGCGGGGGGAAAGTTTGTTCGGCTTCATGGGTTGTTCCTCTGTGTCGTTTTGAAATTAGTTTGCGGCGGCGGCGTAAAACTTTACGACGGACGCTCGGCGACCATCAGCACAACGTCGCGGAAAGCGCCGCGCTTCCAGTAGCGGCGCGGCAGGCGCGCGACCTCGCGGTAGCCCGCGCGCTGAAGCATCCGCAGCGAGG
>Ga0209027_1000955_pt1 | contig 10666 bp, 14 predicted proteins | sample GraSoi013_1_20cm_3_FD_185821 | JGI IMG/M metagenome (GOLD analysis project Ga0209027, IMG submission 185821) | Grasslands soil microbial communities from the Angelo Coastal Reserve, California, USA - Sample 09_27_2013_1_20cm (SPAdes) (version 2) | ecosystem: Environmental > Terrestrial > Soil >...
TCGTTGGTGAATCGCTGCCACTCGGGGTCGTTCTGGTGCGCCCAGCTCACATCACTCTTTGTATCGGTGAAGTAACCGTCGATGGAAATGCTGTTGAATACGATTAGCTTCGACATTCTCATTCGCTCCCTTTCCAGTTACAACGAGGCTGAAGCATGAAGTATCTGGTGATCATCTACACGGATCCTGCAATGCTCGACGCGATGCCGCAGCAGGAGTTCGACAGAACCATGCGCGGCTGCATAGAGCATGCTGACGAATTGAAGACCGAAGGACGCCTGATTGAATCGCAACAGCTCGAGGCTCCAACGACTGCCAGGACACTTCGTCGCCGCAACAACAAGCTGACCATCACCGATGGCCCTTTCGCAGAGACAAAGGAAATCCTGGCCGGATTCAATTTGATCGAAGCCGCGGATATGGACGAGGCAGTGAGAATCGCTTCATCGTTCCCATGGGCTGAGATGGGATCGATCGAAGTGCGCCCAATTCGAGATTTCGAGGCAGTACGGACTCGAGTTGGTGCGACGCGTGAGGCGGGAAGCGGGAGGCGGGAGGCGGCAACGTCGCACAGACAAGTGCTTGAGGAGGGAGTACAATGAAAGCGTATCTGATGACTACCGGCGTTGTGTTCGGCCTTCTCACGATCGCCCACATCTGGCAGATGTTTTCCGAGACCGGTTCTCATGGCGATCGCGATCCATGGTTTATCGGCATCACCGTTATTTCGGCCGGGTTCGCCATCTGGGCTTTTCAATTGCTGCGCAAGACATCACGCTCGACCTGATGCTTTAATCAGGTCGACAATCTCGTTTCGTCGAAAGAAGGTCGCCCAGCCAAGTGCGTCACTGTCGTGCATGCTGTCGCGAATCGTGACATCCGCGCCTGCATCGAGCAACGCGTGTGCTACGTCCGCGTGGTTGCCGAGCGCGGCGAGGTGAAGCGGTGTCACTAACGCACCCCAGTGACTCCACTGCGCATTGGGATTTGCGCCATGCAATAGCAGCCACTTCACGGCGTCCACGTTCCCACGCTTTGCCATCAGATGCAGGACACCCTCTTCGTTTGCCGACGCCGGACTCATGTGAACGATTCGGGCTGCTGACTCCCAGTCATTCAATCCGACCGAGGTAAGAACCGTCGGTCCTATACCCTCACTAATTGCCTTGAGCACCGGAGCGTCAACATCAGGCTCGGTTGCATAGGCGACAGCGGTAAAACCTGATGCATCGGTTGCCAGTGGATCCGCTCCCAGCTCGAGGAGCAAAGCGATCATCCGACGCAGCTTCTTGTGCACGGCAAAATGCAGCGGCAGTCGAAAGTTCTCGTTATGACTCTGCGGCCGCCTCAGCTGCGATGAGTCTGCGGCGACGATGCGGCATACTTCCTCCGCATCGTCGATCGACATCGCCGAGTAGATGTTATGTCGAGCACCCCGACTCACCAGGAAATCGGCGATCGCGCGGTGGGTGGCATCGTCGCAGCCGTCCCAGCCAGTTGCCCAGCCAATCACCTGCAGCGCGTGATCGTCGCCGTCGCCGATGACATCTCCTCCGGCATCCGCCAGCTTTCGAACGACATCAAGGTGTCCGGCGGCAGCCGCCCAGTGCATCGGGTAAGTGTTGTCACCCTTCTCGCGCGTGTTGGGATCGATGCCGTGTGCAAGCAGCAGCTCGACCGCCTCGGCCCGACCGTTGTGCGCGGCGACGTGGAGCAGGGTGTGCTCATACGGTTTGTTGCGAACATGGAGCTTGTCGGGGTACGCCTCGATCATCGCCTGCAACTTTTCGGCGTCGCCACCGCGCGCGGCGTCGAACAGCTGGCCATCGATTGTCAGCGAATCAACGTGCGCCTTTAGTGAACGCCAGCTGGGGAATCCGAATCGGCGAGCTACCTCAAGCTGCGCGTCAGCGAGCCTGGCATCCGGATTCGTTTTGCGAATCTCCTTGAGACGTTGCTTCGCCTGCTTGCGAAGCCAATCGAGATTCGGCGCGTCTGGCAAGGCGAGAGAGCCGGACGCAGAAATCGGTTCGGACATAGGCACCTTCCTTCCTTGAAAGGGCGAGCCCTTTCGTGCACCCGGTGTCCGCGTTTTCGGGCGAGGAGTGAAGGTTATGCAAGAAAGTGTTGCGGGCGGGTTGAACCCTTTACGCGGACCGTCGGCCGCCCCTCGGCGCTGATTCGAATCTGAGTCGCCACGCCAGCGCTGGCAACCATCAGTCAGTCTTGACGACCGAAACCTGACGCACCATCCTGAAGTCGGCGCCGATCCACGCCCAACCTCTTAAGACTCCGCCCCAGCCGGAGTCGGTAGCGAGGCAAAGGGGGGCAGACTCCCGGATGGTTTCGTCGATCCTTTGCGTCACCGCGGCGCGCTGCTGGGGAGAGCACCGTGGTGTGGCCAAGGGAGACTGACGATGCCTACCAACAAGGATTTCAAGCGCCTGGTTCGCGCGCGCATGAAGAAGACCGGTGAAGCCTATACCACCGCCCGCACGCAAATCCTCAATAAACCAAAATCCAAAACCGCCGCGACACGTCGCGCATCAAGCAAGGCGGCTGCGTCGAAACGCGAGGCGGGCAAGATCGATTACGCCGCGCTGGCAGGAATGCGCGATGACGTGATCAAGGCGAAGACCGGCTGCACGTGGGAGAAATGGGTGAAAGCGCTGGATTATCACGGCGCGGAGAAGATGTCCCACCGCGAAATCGCTGAATTAGCAAAGAAGACGTATAAGGCGGGAGACTGGTGGTCGCAGACGGTCGCCGTCGGGTACGAGCGAATCAAAGGACTGCGCGCGATCGGTCAGCGTCGGGACGGGACGTACGAAGCCAGTAAATCGCGGACTTTCGATGTGCCCGTGAAGACATTGTTCGAGGCATGGGCCGATGATGTCACTCGACGGCGCTGGCTCGACGGCGCCGAGATAAAGGTTCGGACAGCAACCGCGCCGAAGTCCATGCGTCTCGATTGGACGGACAAATCCATTATCGCGGTTGGCTTCATGTCCAAAGGAACGTCGAAGAGCACGGTAGCAATTCAGCACACCAAACTGCCTGATCGCGCGACTGCGGACGAACTCAAGAAGTATTGGGACACTCGTCTCGACGCGCTTGACGATGTACTGAGCAGCCGCTCGACTTGATTTTCGGGATGCCGCTGGCTGCATAAAAGCAGCCGGCGGCTCCCTGCGCATTGCTATAACTCGCGGTTGAACCATTTTGGTGCATGACGCCGGTGAGGAAACGTGAGCCATAACCTGTCCTGGACCGCGACAGCTGACGATTACGAGCGCGAAGCAAAGGCTCTGTACGACGCATTGCAGATACGCGATAACGCGGCGTTGTGGAACTTCAAATGGATGCATCCGCACTTTCGGGGCAAGACAGTCACCGATGTGAATCCGGATACACTCGACCTCGATGACGCTCGACTGGTTGTGGCGCACGAGTACGGATTCCCCGCCTGGTTCAACCTCATCAAGTTCGCGGACGAAGTGGCGCATGACGAAGGTGCGGCGAAATTCGAAAGGGCCGTGGAGGCGGTGGTCGCCGGCGACGTCAATACGTTGAAGCAAATGATCCGTGACGATCCGACACTGGTTCATGCGCGATCGGCGCGATTTCACCGCGCGACGTTGCTACACTACATCGCCGCTAACGGCGTCGAGGGTATCCGGCAGAGGACGCCGCCGAACGCAGTAGAAGTGGCACGTGTTCTTCTCGATGCGGGTGCGGACCCCGACGCGCTGGCCGTGATGTACGACAACCTCTGTACTACGATGAGCATGCTCGTCTCGAGCGCACATCCGGCGGGTGCCGGGCTCCAGGCGGACCTCGCAGAGCTACTACTCGACTACGGAGCATCGCACAAAGGGCCCGGGTCAGAGTGGCAGTCGGATATCATGACAGCGCTCGCCTTCGGATACTGGAAAACGGCTGAGCGTCTAGCGGCGCGCGGTGCGCCGGCCGACACTCTGCCCGCCGCGGCGGGCCTGGGTCGCGTCGAGGAAACCACTCGGCTGCTCCCGACCGCGGACGATCGCAGCAAGCACATCGCGCTCGCACTAGCTGCGCAGCACGGCCACGCTGACGTCGTGAGAATTCTGCTCGATGCGGGAGAAGATCCCAATCGATTCTGTCCGGAAGGATTTCACTCGCACGCGACGCCGTTGCACAACGCGATTTCGTCTGGTCGAGACAATGTCGTCAAGCTGCTGCTCGATCGTGGCGCGCGCACCGACATCAAGGACGCAATCTTCGAGGGTACGCCCCTGGACTGGGCCGTTTACTGCAAGCGTCCCGAGATCGCCGATGAATTGCGCAGTCGAGGCGCGCCTGCGCGCAGTTAATGCGACGTCTTGCATTCGCCGTTGGTCTTGCCCTCGGAGCTACCGGGTGCGTTCGCGCCGCAATCACGCCGCCGGCCAGCATCGTTACAGCACCGGCCGGCCGGTTCGAGTCGGAAATCCGCGCGTTCGAGGACAGCGATCGGATCAATCGTCCTCCGCCCGGTGGAATCGTGTTCGTGGGAAGCTCCTCGATCAGGCTGTGGCCTGATCTGCGCGGTGATTTCCCAGGGCTCAACGTCATTCAGCGCGGTTTTGGCGGTTCACGACTCGACGAGGTAGTCGGCTACACCCCGCGGATCGTACTCCCGTACAGACCAGACCTAATCGTGCTCTATGCCGGAGAGAACGACATCGCGGAAGACCGCACACCGGAGCAGGTTTTCGACGCGTACAAGGCATTCGTTAGACTTGTGCGCGATGCTTTACCGCAGACACCGATTGCATTCGTGTCGATCAAGCCGAGTCCATCGCGATGGCAGCTGGTCGACAAGATGCGGGTCACGAATGAGATGATCAGAAGCTACGCTGCAACGCATCCTGGGCTGAGCTTCGTCGACGTTTTTTCGCTGATGATTGGACCGAGTGGCCGGCCGCGCAGCGAGCTTTTTGTAAGTGACAGTCTGCACATGAACCACAAAGGCTACGCGATTTGGCGCAGTGTACTGTCGCCAATCGTGTCCTCCGCCCCTACACACTAGACATGGCAACCCAGAAATCGAAATCCGTTCACGGTCCGGCAAAGGAAGGCGACGCTCTGCCACATTTTTCGTTGCTGGCCGACGACGGCAGTGTCGTCAGCGACAAGACGCTAAAGGGTCAGAAGGCAGTGTTGTATTTCTACCCGAAGGACGACACCAGCGGGTGCACCAAAGAAGCTTGTGATTTCCGCGACGCATTTCCGCGCTTTGATCAGACGGACGCCCGTATCATCGGCGTCAGCCCCGACGGCATCAACTCACACCGCAAGTTCAAGAAGAAGTACGAGCTTCCGTTTCAGCTACTTGCTGACGAGAAACACGAGCTCGCGGATGCGTTCGGTGTGTGGAAGGAAAAATCGATGTACGGCCGCAAGTTCATGGGTATCGAGCGCACGACAGTCATTGTCGACGCCGATGGACGGGTCGCCCGCATCTTCCCCAAGGTAAGCGTGGCCGGTCACGTCGCGGAGGTCGAAGAAGCTCTCCGCGAGCTGCCGTCATCGCCTTCCGGCCGATAGCGCTACTTGTGGGGCGATAGTCCCGGGAAGGGCTCGTCGGCGGTCGGACCGTAAATCGACGGCACCGGTACATCGATCAGCCGCAGATAAACAGTGAGCTGCCCGCGATGGTGGACCAGATGGTTAATGTGCTGGCGTACGACTGCAGCCCGCGGCAGAGTGAAGAAGGTCTGCTCGCCGCGCCGCAATGACCATGGCACCATGAAGTCCGAGTCCTTGGACTTCGCGATCGCACTGCGTGCTTCTTTTACGTGCTGGTCGAAGGTCTTGAGCAAATCCTCCGTATTCTCGTACGAGTAACCCGGATAGTCGAGAAGGTTGAGCGACGTTTCAGTAACCGCGTTGGTTATCCATCCCGGCATGTTGGCGACCAGCTGTGTGAGATGCCCGAGTGAGAATGATTTCTGGTGCGGTTTCCACTTTCCCTTGTCGGACGGAACGCGCTCGATGACGCGGCGCGTCGATGCCATCTCCTGATCGAACTCCGGCAGCAGCGTGTCAGCCATGCTCATACAGTCTCCGCAAGTCAGGCTTGATTGATTGACTAGTATCGCGCGGGATGTGAGCGGCTGCCAGACCGCGCCTCACCCATTCATCCGATACCTGCGCCGATCTCAACTAGTGATGCTCCTGTCAGCGTCACTCGTTTAAGGAAACAATGTCCACACCAGGTTCCGGCGCAGTCAGCGCTCTCTCGGAATTGTCATCGCAGCTGGCGGCAGCCGTAGAGTCAGCCGGCAAATCCATCGTCGCAATCCATGCGCGCCGCCGAATTCCGTCGAGCGGCGTCGTTTGGCGCGATGGCGTCATTGTCAGCGCCAGTCACACCGTGCGAAGCGAAGGCGAGATCTCTGTCGCGCTCGCCGACGGCGAATCGGTCAAAGCCACGATTGCAGGTCGGGATTCTGCGACTGACCTGATCGTCCTGCGTGTTAAAGGCAACACCGCAGTAAAAGCAGCGCCACGCGCCGACGGGAGCGCATTACGCGTTGGCTCTCTCGTGCTCGCAGTAGGCCGGCCCGGTCGCGACGTCTCAGCCAGCTTCGGGATCATCAGCGCGGTCGGAGAAGGATGGCGAACCTGGCAGGGCGCGCGGATCGATCGTGTGCTACGACTCGATCTCGCCGTGTACGATGGTTTTTCCGGCGGACCGCTGGTCGATGCCAGCGGTGGCGTGCTTGCGATCAACAATTCGGCCCTCGCACGCGGTACTCCACTCGCGTTGCCCGCCGCAGCTGTCGACAGAGTCGTCGACGAACTGCTCGAGCGTGGCCACGTGCGCCGGCCTTTCATCGGAATAGCGGTGCAGCCGGTAGCGCTGTCGGCAGCGCTGACAAAACAACATCAAATCTCGGGCGATCAGGGACTCCTGATCGTGTCGATCGCCGACAATTCACCCGCTGACCAGAGCGGAGTACTGATCGGCGATGTATTGCTGGAGGCGAGTGGGCAGCGACTGTCGCGTCCGGATGATCTGCTCGACGCGCTGTCTGAGACGGCACACGGAGGCACTGTCAACCTGAAAGTCCTTCGTGGCGGAGCGATAAAGACCCTTTCCATAACACCGAGCGACAGAGGAGAACGGGAATGAACGCGGCAATCTTCGGCTCCGCTCGTGCGGCGTCGTCCAACCTGAACGGCCTCGCGGAGCTACTCCGCGAAGCGGTTGTCGAGGTACGGAGCGGGGACACAGGGAGCGGTACCGGCATCATCTGGGGAGGTGCCGGGCTCGTTGTCACCAACGCTCACTGCGTCAGGCGGGGATCGACGCTCGAAGTCGAGGCCAATGGCAAGTGGCGCGAAGCGCGCGCACTCGCGTACCATCCCAAGCATGATCTGGCGCTCATCGCCGCCCCCTCGATCAGCGGACCAATGCTGGAGCTCCGCGATCCCGAATCCCTGCACGCGGGCGAGCTGGTGTTCGCGCACGGACATCCCCTCGGCGTGCGTGACGCACTGGCAATGGGAGTCATTCACACCGTTGCTCGCGATCGGTCGAAGCTGCCGCGCTGGATTGTCGCCGATGTTCGACTGGCGCCGGGTAATTCCGGAGGACCGCTTGTCGATGCGGAGGGACGACTGGTCGGCATCAACAGCATGGTTGTCAACGGACTGGGGGTCGCAATCCCGTCGACTCTCGTGCACCAGTTCGTCGAGCGCGCGCTGTCGCAACGCGCCGCTTGAGTCCGACGCGCGCCAATGACGCGCGTTGCTATCGTCGCGCCGACAGAAAAACTGCGCGTATCACTGGCGGCAGCGCTCAGGTCGAGTCAGGAGTTCGAGATTGTCGGCGTCGCCAATTCGAGCGCAAATGTCCCCGCCGACACCGAGCTGATCGTTATCGCACGCGCGCCTGCTCCCGTTGCGACAGGTGCGCCGACTCGAATCCGCAGCGAATCAACTGCGGCAACCTTGAGCCGAAGAGAGCAGGAAGTCCTGGCCCTGCTCGCAGATGGCCTGGTGAATAAGCAGATCGCTGCTCGGCTTGGCATTTCCACAAACACGGTCAAAACTCATCTCGAGCTGTTGTTCGAGAAGCTCGGCGTTACAACACGCGCCGAGGCAGTCGCGACTGCCGTAAAGCAGGGCCTGTTGCTGCTCTAGGGCGCGCAGGGCTGACTGCGCCATTACAGCGCTTGATGGGAACCCGGTTCGGCTCCAATGTATGGAGAGCCTATCGCGCGAGGACCAGCAGATGACCGAGGGCCCGATCGAAAACCAGCTGCTCGATTGCGAGAAGCAGTATTGGTCGGCGATCAGAGACAAGAACGTACAGCAAGCGATCCGACTTACCGACGATCCGTGCGTCGTCGTTGGGGCGTCGGGCGTTGCGCGCATCAGTCACGAAACGTTTGGCAAAATGCTCCAGGCGGGCGGCTGGACGCTGCACGAATTCACTCTTTCTGATGTGCAGGTTCGACTTGTATGCGATGATGCGGCCATCATCGCATACAAGGTGAAGGAGCTGCTCACCGTCGACGGCAAATCACTCACTGTCGAAGCAGCTGATTCATCGACGTGGGTCAGGCGCGAGGGACAGTGGGTCTGCTCGATGCACACAGAAGCCCTGCTCGGCGATCCGTTCGGCCGCGACAAGGCGCCGATGCCAAGAAAAGCGTAGCGCCTGAATGTGGATCGTGACGACCATTCGGCATCTCGTCGCGATTCTGGTGCTGCCATTCGTGATGACGGTGCTCGTCCCACGTTGGCTGATGAACGGTTATTCGCGATGGGACACGCGCTGGATTTACGGCACTTTCACGGCGACGATCGGGCATTGGGCGGGAACGGCGATCCTCCTTTTCGGGATTACACTCTTCGTTTGGTGCGTGGCGCTGTTTGCCCGAGTCGGTCGAGGCACCCTCGCACCGTGGGATCCGACCAGGCAGCTCGTAGTTGTCGGTCCTTATCGCTTCGTTCGAAATCCAATGATCAGTGCCGTGCTGATAATCCTTATCGGCGAATCGCTATTCTTTGGCTCGCGGTTGGTCGCGGTCTGGACGATTGCCTTCTTCGCTATAAACGCGATCTATTTTCGAGGCTTCGAGGAACCGGGGTTGGAGCGCCGGTTCGGCGAGTCCTATCGGCGTTATAAGGCCGCCGTCCCTCGCTGGATTCCGCGCTCAACGCCGTGGAAGAACGTTTGAGTGGGTCGGCAGAGACGGACGGTCGCGCACGGAACTTGATTGCAACGGACAGCAAATCATCCCTGAAAACCATGACCGCTCCCACAACTACGGATATCCGCACCGACCGCCTGCCGCCTGATCCGTTCAGAACCGTTCTCGCCATCCTAATTGCGCTGTTAACGATCGGGGGATGGGTGAACGTGTTTGCGAAGCCGCCACTGCGCGCAGCGCTGTTCTTCCAATCGAGAGCGTGGTGGTGGATCGAGCAGATTATTGGTGTCGCGCTGGCACTCTTGTGCATTGCCATCGTCATGCGCAAGCGGCCGTTCCTGAACGCGGCGTTCTGGCTGACTATTTACTCGATCGCCTTTGACGCCGTGCGGTGGTTTTTCGAGTTCAAGGCAGGTGAACTACACATTCCGATAGCGCTGATCCTGTATCTCTTCTTTGCGTGGCGGCTTTGGGTTGCTCGCAAGCAGGTCGCGGTCATCGAAAACACTGCGACAGTCGAGGCGACGGGCTAGCGACGCCGGTCGCCGGTGGCGTAGGCCGTGCACCGGCGCTAAGTATTTAGCGTCGACTGTTCAGCGGGCCCGTCATACGTTCTCCGCCGCATCTTTTGGACGTAATCGAGTGTCCCATCCAGGTATGAGTCACAGACTCACCTGGCGCTTTGCATCGTGTCTATTGGCAATCGCACCGATCGCTCCCACCGCGATTGTTGCTCAGCAACAGTTAGTCAAAGCCACTTCCACTGACGAACCTTCCCGGATCGACTCAGCCGGGATTAGCGATCACGCTCACGATCTCCAGGCAAGCTTTGAGCTGCGGCGTCGTCGCATGCTGCCGCGGTTTTACATCGGCACCGTCGACCAGAACCACTGCCTGATCGTTGGTCGATTCTGTGAGTGGCATCCGAATCTCAAAGACTACACAATCCCCGAGGAAGGCAGCGACATAATCAAGGCGCGAAACAAGCTGCTGCGCGATCTCGAGCGTGCATCAGCAGTCATTCCCGGCGACGACTGGATCATGGGTCAGCGCATTCGCTACCTGGTCGAGGGTCATGACTCGTCAACGGTGGCAGTCGCGCGCGCCTGCCGAGCGACGAAATGGTGGTGCGATGCATTGCTTGGATTGTCGCTGCACGTCCGGGGGGATTACGTCGCCGCCGACAGCGCGTACGCCTTGGCGCTTGATGAGATGCCATCACCGCTCCGCTGCCACTGGATGAATCTCTCCCCGCTTTTGGACGACGACATCCGCGGCACCTACCACAAAATGAGCTGTGCGCAGCGCGAGGCTGCTGACGCCCGCATCTGGTGGGTGTCGGATCCGTTGTACATGACGCCGGGCAACGAACGGCGCACCGAACATTACTCGCGGGTGCTGCACACGATGCTGCAGCAGAATTCGGTGAATACTTACGGCTCAAGCTGGGGCGGGGATCTGGCCGAGTTGATTTTGAG
>Ga0209027_1000956_pt1 | contig 10662 bp, 7 predicted proteins | sample GraSoi013_1_20cm_3_FD_185821 | JGI IMG/M metagenome (GOLD analysis project Ga0209027, IMG submission 185821) | Grasslands soil microbial communities from the Angelo Coastal Reserve, California, USA - Sample 09_27_2013_1_20cm (SPAdes) (version 2) | ecosystem: Environmental > Terrestrial > Soil >...
TGAAGCGCAGCGCGGCGAGGCCCCAGTCTACCTCCGTCGGCTGGAATCCACCGAAGGTCGCGCCGTGGCCGACGACGCCGCTGCCTTGCGTGCGGCGCTTCGAGGCGACTGCCACACGCACTCCGACTGGTCGGACGGCGGCAGCAGCATCCGGGAGATGGCCGAGGCGGCGCGCTCGCTGGGTCACGAGTATGTCACCCTCACCGACCACTCGCCGCGACTCACTGTGGCCAGGGGCCTCTCCGCGGAGCGGTTGCACCAGCAGCTCCAGGAGGTGCAGCGGCTCAACGTCAGGCTGGCACCCTTCCGCATCCTCACCGGCATAGAGGTCGACATCAACGAGGACGGCTCGCTCGACCAGGAGGACGGCCTGCTCGAAAGTCTCGACATCGTCGTCGCCAGCGTGCACTCGGTTCTGCGCATGCCCCGCGAGCAGATGACCGAACGAATGATGACGGCAGTCGCCAACCCGCTCACCAACGTGCTGGGCCACTGCACCGGCCGCATCGTCGTCCGCAGAGGGCGGCCGGAGTCGGAGTTCGACGCGGAGGACGTGTTCGCGGCTTGCCGGCGGTTTGACGTCGCCGTGGAGATCAACTCGCGTCCCGAGCGGCTCGATCCGCCTAAGCGGCTGCTCAGACTGGCAGTGGAGGCAGGTTGCCGCTTCGCCATCGACACCGATGCTCACGCCCCCGGGCAGCTCGACTGGCAGATGGTCGGTTGCGAACGGGCCGCAACCTGCGGCGTTGCGGCCGATACTGTCATCAACACGCTGAGCGCGGCCAACCTCGTCGCCTGGGCGGATCGCGCCTAGACGCTGCGCCAACCACGCGCCTCATGGTTGGTAGCCCGACCGCTGCCGACATTTCCGGTCGAGCCCAGGAAATCTGCGCACGGCTTGCGGCCCCCGCCGGTCCGGCCATTTCTCTTTTCGCGGCCCAGTTCTAGAGAGCTCTGCCCCCCAACGCCACTAGGGTCGCTGGAAGGTGAAGGAGCCTGACAGATTGAAGAATCGGCTTGAACTCGTGCCGAGTGTGCAGGGCACCCCGGCGACCATGATGTTGCTCCAGGTCAATTGGTTGGGATCGTACCGAGAGAAAGGACACACCGGCCACGGCCCAGCCAGCACTGAGGGCAGATGCTCCGTCCCTGGGAGAAAGTAATCGCCGCCAACCTGGTTGACACCGTCCGGCGCCGCATACCATTGGTTTGGCACTCCACGAAGTGCGGCGCTCATGAATTGATGCCAGATAGGAGCAGCCCCAACGATCCCGGTCGAGCTGTGACTGAGGGGCGTGCCGTCTGGATTTCCGACCCAGACTGCCGTCGCCAGTGTTGGTGTGTAGCCAAGCGTCCAATTGTCGCGGAAATCCTGCGAAGTCCCGGTCTTGGCTGCCACCTGGCGACCAGGGAGGGTGAGGTCGCCACCCGCCCCGAACTCCATCCATCGATTGCGATCGTCGGAGAGCATGGCGCCCATGATGAAGGCCACCTGGGGGCTGACCGCCTGGAATGTATTCTGGCTCGGGTCGTAATCGTAGATGGGATGACCGAGGGCATCGCTGATGCTCAGGATCGCTGTCGGTTCACGTCGTATGCCGAGGTCGGCCAGCGTCGCCGCGCCTAACGCCATTTCGATCACTGGCACGGGATAGGAGCCCAATGTAAGACTTGGGCCGTAGGTCGAATCAGGCTGAGTTAGGGTAGTGACGCCCATTCGTCGCGCGACGTCCAGCACCGCCGGGATCCCGGTGTACAGCTCGGCCTTGATCCCAGGAATGTTGAGCGAGTTCCCCAGGGCAATCTTCAGCGGCACCACCCCATGCCACCGGAGATCGTAGTTCTGGGGAACGTAGGGCCCGTTGTTTGGTCCGCCCATCGGAAACGCGAGCGGCGCATCGAGGACCGGACTGCTCATGGTCGCCTTCCGGTCCGCGATCGCCGCCGTATAGGTGAAGATCTTGAAGGCCGATCCCACCTGGCGCGTGGGAGAGGTCGCCATATCGATGTCGCCGTTGGCGCGATCGCCAGGCGCGCTGCCAACCATGGCTAGGATCTCGCCAGTGTGCGGGTCCAGGCTCGCCAGCGCCGCATCGTGGAAGTTGTAGTACCGCCCTGGTCCGAGGACCTGGGCCTGAACCGCCTGCTCCGCCTGGTCCTGCAGGGCCACGTCCAGGCTAGTGAACACCTTGACCGCGCGGCGGGTCCAGGGTGTCACGTGAAACTTCTGCCGCAGGATGTTCAGAACATATCGGACAAAGTGAGGCGCGCGCACGGTATTGGCCGGGGCGAAGATGCGCAATCGCGCGGCGCCGGCCAACCGGGCTTCCGTCGCACTGACATAGCGTTCTTTGACCATCGCGGCCAGCACCTCAAGCTGCCGCTGGTGCGCTGCTTGCGGATGCAGGATCGGGTTGTATGCCGTGGGTGCGCGCGGTAGCCCGGCGAGCAACGACGCTTGGGCCAGCGTCAGACTTGCTGCGCTGGTGTGGAAGTAGGTTTCGGCCGCGGCTTCGACGCCGTACGCCTGGTCGCTGTAGTAGATGGTGTTTAGGTAGGTCTCGAGGATGGCGCTTTTCGAATATCGATTCGTCAACACCATCGCGAGGATGGCTTCTTTCATCTTCCGCTGGAAGGTTGCGGGCGCGTGTGGTCCGATGAACAGTTGCTTGGCCAGTTGCTGCGTGATGGTGCTCCCGCCCTGGACGATGCGGCGACTTTTCAGGTTATCGAAGGCGGCCCTCGCAATCGCCACGAAGTCCAAACCGTCGTTGCGATAAAAGGTCCGATCTTCGATGGCGATCGTGGCTTTGAGCATCAGCGGCGCCACCGAGCCGAGCGGCACCACGATTCGGTGATCGCCCTGCTGGGCGATGTCGGCGAGCAGGGTCCCATGGCGATCGTAAATGAGCAGGTCCTGCGGAAGGCCTGCCGACGAGATATGGGCGACTGGCAATAGCGGAGACACCATCGCATCTGCGACTGGTGCTCCCGCGATCAGCAGCATGGCACCGACGGTGGCAATGACAAGACCGAGGGATTGCAGCTTGCGGATTGCCCGGCGGTGGTGGCGACGACGAGACACTCGACACGCAAGCGACAGCCTCGTACGCGTTGTCGGCTGGCGCAATGGCCCCACATTGGTGCGCCTCCGAATGCTGTTGGTGATTATCCGATCCACGTCGCCACCTGAGGCGGAACTGTGGGGCACCTTCGGCGCCATTGGAAGTACCGCACGGCTCATCGCCCTTCGGGAACCTGCTTTGAATGAACTGGGCCCTAAGGCACTGGTCTGCTTCGTCGCCTATACGTTGACCCGATGGCCCAACCCAAGCACCCCAGTGGCGCCTGCGACTCTTGTTGGCGGGTTGCTGCTTGCCCGAAGCGCCTTCTCACCGTGAAGGGGCGGCTGCGCCCGGGACGGCAATCCCCACACATATATATGTATGTGTGTATGGCGCCTCCGGTGGGCCCTTTAGCTAGGCCGCGGGCTCCCTTGCGCCATCGATGATCTTTCGGTAGACCCGTAGGTAGTCGGTCGTCATTCGCTCCACGCTGAAGCGTTGCAAGGCCCAATCACGGCATGCTCGGCGATCGATCGTGTATCGATTCCGGCATGCCTCGACCAGCTCATCCTCCGACTCGACGAGAAAGCCGTGCTCGCCGTCGCGGAGGAACTCAGGTACGGAACCTCGTGGGTGGGAGATCACCGGCGTCCCACTCGCAAGCGCTTCGATGAAAACCAGCCCGAACCGGCTCCTCACACGGTCCAGTTGACCATGCGGGTAGGCAACGGATTCGGACGGATCCAGGTCCCAGAGGGGACGTGGCGAACAAGGTATCAGCCGAGCCGACGTTCGTGAGGTTCCGGCCGCAAAGAGCGTCACGTCATGACCAAGTCGGACGAGCTCCTCAGTGAGCGCGAAGATGACTCGCTCTGTCCCGCCATAGCGAACCGGCGGGACCAGCAACACGAGCGGGGCAGCCTGTGCAATTCTCACGCTGCGGCCGCCTGCTGCCGCAGGCTATGCGCTCGTAGCTTGCGCCGGTACTTCTTTTGCTGCCTCCTCCAGGGCGGCCTCTTCCGTATCGTGCGCTTCCGCATCGCCGCCCAGCTCAGTGAGTTTGTCCTTGATCATGGTGGACTGGTCCTCCGGCGCCAGGACGCCGACGACCGCGCGTCCCTGTTCCAGTTCCGCGGTGATGCGATCCCGGTCCGACTCGTCCAGACCGAGGCCCTTACGATGCAACCGCCCGAGCACGGCGCCCCCGACAGTTCCCGCGACGAGCCCCACGGGTGTCAGCATCACGAGAATCAGACCGATGCCGGCTCCCTTGCCCATGCTGCGAGCACCCATTTTGTGCGTCTTGATCTTGCCTCGATCGTCCATCACCAGGACGCCGATCGAGCTGAGCTTGATCTCATCGGTTGCCTTGTCCCAGCTCTTTACCTGATTCACTGCAGCATCCGCTGCCGCTTCGTCGTCGAACACTGCAAGCACGACTTGCTTGTCACTCATCTATCGACCTCCTTGATTCTTGGGCCAGCACTCCGGCGGCATCGCCATCGAGCGCGGACTGCGATCTTCAGTCTGAAGGAGCCGCCGCATCCGCGCGAGAGCCGGAAGTCCTAGATGCCGCTGGGTACCATGCTCACGGACCTACTCCATGAGCTGCTGAACAAGTGCCCGAATCCTACCGGGAACCAGGAGTTCATCTTTTGTCATGATCCGTGCGGCCCCGCTAGTCGTGAGATCTTGAGGGGCATCTCTAAGGCTGGCGGAGAGCAGAACAAGCCGTGTATCGGCCGACGCCGCGCGAATCTGGCGACAGGCTTCAAGGCCGCCGATCCCTGGCATCCGCAAGTCCATGAAGACGATCTTGGGGCTCAACTCGCGACACATCTTCACGGCGGCCTCGCCCGACGGCGCTTCGGCAACCTCGCACGCACTCTGGTCCAGGAGGTAGCTTCTAAAGGCAGTACGGAACGTGGAGCTATCGTCCACGATCAACACGCTGGCGGCGGATCCATTTGCACCAGTCATCGCGCTATCCTCGGGGCCGATCCTTTCTCAGTGGGATGCCGCCGGAAATCGTCGTGCCCTGTCCGGCGCGCGACTCGATGGTCAGCCAACCACCGATGCCATTCATCCGTTCGAACATGTTTCTCAACCCTTGTCCCTGAGCTCGAGTTTGGTCGAAACCACGCCCGCCGTCGCGGACCGTGAACGATAGTGCGTCATCCGACCCGATGATGTCAATCGACGCATGGGTGTCCTGGCCACCGTGCTTCTCGGCGTTCTGAAGAGCCTCGAGGCAGCAGAAATAGATCGCCGCCTCGACGTCAGCTGGATAGCGTCCAACTCCACTAGCGCGAAAGACGACGGGAATTGGTGCTCGCTGGGCCGCCTCGGCAAGTGGAGGTGTCAATCCCTGAGCCAGGACGTTGGCCGGTTGCAAGCCCCTGGCGATGTCCCGCATATTCTGGCGCGCCAGGGCAAGATCCTCGCTGATTCCCGTGAGGCGGTCTCGAAGAGCCACATCTTGCGTCAGGTTACGTGCCAACTGGACACGCATATCCACCGCGAGCAATTCTTGCTGAAGGCTGTCGTGAAGATCACGTTCGATGCGTCGCCGTTGGGTTTCCGTGGCGGCGGCCGATTCCGCTCGTGAGTTGCTGAGGTTTTCGCGCGCTGTCTTCAGGTCTCCCTCGAGCCGTCGCTTGTCCACCGCGATGCTAACGACCCGCGCCGCCGCTTCAAGCAGTTCGGGATGCTGACTGATCGCCGCGTCGGAGATGATGCCACCAATCAGCTGGCCGCCCCGGCGAAACTCCGTCATGACGCGGCCGGAATTTGCGGTTGGCGGGCCGACGTGGGCGCCATCAGTGTCGACGAATTGGTCGGAAGCCGGGATCCAGAACGCGAGCTTGATGTCGGGGTCGCTCAACGCGTCCGCAAGCGTGGCCTCCTCGTTAAGACGCGAACCGGAATCAAGCAGTCGGATGACTGTTCGGAGGGAACTGGCGGTCAACATTTCGGACGCGATCAGACCGGCAAGGAAGGCGAACGGAAAGATTGCGCGACCAAGGTAGAGAACCCAGAACAGCACCTGAGATTCCCGATCGGTGAGCTGGACGGCGCCGTAAGCGGTCGATCCCAGGAGCCAGATCGAGAAGATGACCAGCACCGGGAGCATGACCTGGCGCTCGGTGGCGCTTCGCCTAATGGTCGGGAAATAACGCAGGAAGACAACGGCGAGAAGAATGAAGGCGCCGATGCGCCAGGCTCCAACCGGCCTGGAAAGAAGGGGCTCGAGGGTGCCAGGTGCGCTCACAAGTAGGAGCGGGTTGGCCGGGCAGTTTGCGTTGCAGGCCCCCAGGGCGGTGGGCGTCATCACCGTTGGATGAAGCAGAAGCCACGGCCCATAGAGAGCCATCACGAGACTGCCCCAACCGGCGAGGATCCAGCGCCCACTACCACCGAGTCGCGGCCTTTGATAAACAAGGATCAGCCAAACAATGAGGATCAGCACCGGCACTTCCGCCAGCACCCCGATGTTGCTGATGAGCGGATTGGATGATCCTTGTAGGCCGATGGTCGCGTTGCTGAACCCGAAGGCGACAAGCAGATTGCCCAAACGGCTGGTTGGCCGATTGCTCCAGTAATAGAGGCCAATTGCGACCGAGCTCCAAACCTCGACCGCGTCCAGGACGGCATAGGGAACCGAGTACGCCAGGTGATTGCTGGTGGCGATGAGCCAGCCGGCCGCCAACCCGGCGAAAAATCCGGTTAAACCGACCAGCACGTATGGGCGCTGGCCGGCGGCCCTCGCCAGTCGGACGACCGTCAATGCGCCGCTGCCTGGAAATGCGCCCGACACGTTCCCCTCTGCGCGGGTCGCCTAACGCGCCACGGCATCATAACACCGGTCGCTCGTGACGGCTCACTGTGAAGCGGATTTGGCAGGGGCCCAGTCCTGGGTAGTTCCTTCGGCCCTTCACCTGGCCGGCCCGAAGGTGTGACGATTCAGCCGAAGCGCCGTCAATGCGAGGAGGCCGATCACAAGATGCCGGCATCACCGCAACAGCAGCGGTTTTACCCGTGGAGGCGGGTCGACCCCATTTTCCCGATGGGTCGCCGCAGGTTTTCCGCGGCCGATAGCTGGTCCGGGTTTCAGCTGGGCACTGAGTAGCCGCGGAGAACGGTCGGTGAAAAGCTCAGGCCGCGGGTCGTTCGTGAGCGGCCTCTGCAGAGAAGGGTCGCACGTTGAGAGCGAGGTACTAATGGTACTTGTCATTTGCAATTTGGGCCGCGCGGCGGCACCATCTCTCTCAGAAGGCGCGGAATCCGCTGGTCGGCGATGGTGGGGGTTATGGCCACACAACAGAGCAATCGGCGTCGAGCCAGGATGACGCCTGACCGCAGAAATCAGGAGCTACTGCGCTCGCTGCGGGACTTTCTCGGGCAGCCCGATCGCAGGGCGATGTTGCGGGAAGCGACGGCGATGCTCAACCGTTCTCTCGAGCCGGAATCGGTTTCGATCATACAGCTGCGTCCGCTGGACGGCGCGCAGCGGGTCGTCGCTCAAACCGGCTCGATGTCAATCCTCCGGCGGCTGATGGGAAGCGCTGAGTTTCGCCAGGTTTTGACCACGGTCTTCCGCTACCGGCATCCAGTCATGTTCTCGGATCTGACCAAGGCCGGCCGGAGAAATTCCCCACGCGCTGTCCTGGGCCGCTCGCACGGTCGAGTAATTATCTGCCGCATCGATGGCATCCGGCGCCCCTATGGCGCCCTCACCGTCCGCGCCCGCCCTGGCGCGCTCTTTGGAAGGGCGGAAGCGAAACTGGTCGATGGCGTTGCCGCACTGCTCTCCGTGATGCTCGGACGGTTAGAAAAAGAATCCAGAGTCCGCGAGACACTGAGCCAGTACCGGCAACTCGTCGAACGCGGCGATGATGTGATGTTTCTCGCAACCGTCAGGCCGCGGTTGCGGATCACGTATGTGAGTCCCGGTATTGAGCTGCTGACCGGATATCGGCCATCAGATTTCTACGAGAAGCCCGGACTCATCGAGAAGGTCGTCCACCCTGACGACCTGCCGGCGGTACGCGCCGATCTTGCCCAACCGGAGCGGCTCACGGGCAGGCTCTGGATTCGACTCATGGGCCGGGACGGACGGCTGGCGTGGGTCTCTGTGTCTCGCTCTCCAATCCACGACCCTCGCGGCAAGGTGATCGCCGTTCAGGGCAGCATTGGTCGGGCCTGGGACCAGGTTGTTGAACGGGAGGCCCTAAGGTCGCGCGCAGAGGCCACGACGGCGATTCTGCAGGGGCGCCGACTGAACGGAGCGCTCCTGCTGATTGTCCGTCACCTCCGCTACCTCCTGGAGGCTGAGGAGGTCCTGGTTGCCGCCGACCGCGACCGGAAGGGAGCGCTGCAGATTCTTTGCCGTGACGGGATCGATCGGGGCGGTCCTCAGGACGGCCACAAAATCCGGGACGGCCCGCTGGCTCGCCAGGCCTTACGAACCGGCCGGCCGGTGGTGCGCGGTGGCGAACTGGCGACCATTATTCCATGGTCAAGCGACCGCAATGGGCTCCTGATTGGCCGCGGGCTGGCCACAGACGAGGGCGATCGCGGCCAGGCGGCGGCTTCCGTCGATCGGTTCGCCCGCGAGATTGCGACCGCCGTTGAATCGATGCGCCTGGACAGGGAGCGGGTCCGCAAGGCTATCGGCGCCGATCGGTCTCGCATCGCACGCGAATTGCACGATGGCGTCGTTCAAACGCTCTTCGCCGCTGCCTTCCGGTTACAGCTCCATGCCGATGAGGTTCCCAAGGCGCTAAGGACGACGATCCAGCAGACCACGGCAGGCATCCGCGAGGCTATCAATGATATTCAGGCATACGTCCACGGCCTCGAACCGAGCCTGGTAATGCTCGGAGGACTCGCCGCATCGCTAAAACAGCTGGCGGTGGAATTCGAGAGCTCGTCCGGGATCCCGGTTACCGTGGACCTCGAGCCCAACGCCGTGGCTGCGCTTGACGGCGTAGATACCGACATCGTGCAGCTTGTTCGGGAGGCGCTCTCCAACGTACGGCGTCACGCACGAGCCCGCCGAGTCGCACTGACCATTCGGGAGGCAGCACATGCCACGGTTCTCGAGGTCCGCGACGATGGTCGCGGATTCAGCCCTGAAGCCGCGCAGGGTCTTGGACTCCGCAACCTTCGCACCCGAGCCGCGCTGTTGGGCGGGCAGCTCGAGCTCCACTCCGGGCCTGGCAAGGGATCACTGGTTCGACTCCTCGTCCCGGAACCACAGCAGCGGCCGGAAAGCGCCGAGTCGCTGCCCGTCTGATTTCGTCAGCCTCTCGGGACCTCCGGGAACGCAGGCGGGCGGCGCGCCGGCAGCGCCGGGAGATGCACGTTCCTGAGCCAGCGCGGGGGGTGCGATGTGGCGGCGGGTGTCCGCGGTGCCAGCAGCAGGGCGCCCATGCCATACGTAACCGAAGCGAGAGCGACGAACGCCCCAACGTAGGGAATGAGCGTTAGCACGCTGATCAGCGCCAGACCGCCGAGCAAGGCCCAGAAGATGTTCAGGCTCGTCCAACCCAGTCGATCGAAGAGTACGCGGCCTACCACCATGCCGCTGTAGGTGTACCCGGCGGCGAGCGCAATGGCGCACAGGCCCACCATCATCAGGCCCAGCCACCAGACACCGAGGAAGACGCCGCCAACCAGTAAGGCGATGCTGGCACTCGGCATGGCGATCAAGGCCAGCAAGCCTACACCGAGCCGCTCCCACGGGGGTCGCATCGCCGTCCCGCGAACGCCGCCCCCCAGCGTCGGGAGTAGCAGGATGAGAAGGAGTCCCAGCAGCAGGAAGGGGACCACGGTGCGAACCCAGCGGACGATCTCGTCCAGGACCCCACTGCTAAACGACCCGAGGTTCTCCAGCGCGCCGGCCGACGGCGCCGCGAATGGGGCGCTGGCAGCCATTAGTTGATGCTGGCCGGGCGTTTCGCCCCGGGGAAGCGGGGAAACGACGCTGAGACCCGCGACATCGACGCGAAGGGGCTGTCCGTCGGTCTTATTCAGCGTCAAGGTCGTTGGACCGACCGTGACCAGCGCGTTGCCCGTGACGCCAGCCGCATCCCAGTTGACGGTCGCGTGCAAGCCTTGGCGAACGTTGGTGGTGAACTGTGCCTGGAGTCCGGTGCTGCCGGTCGTCACGTGGAAATCAAGGCTGCTCGTGACGTCTGCCGCCGCTCCGGTGATGAAAGCCCACAGAAAGAGAACTGACAGGTGCATGACCTCAGCATCGTGGGTCGGTGTCGGAGCGCCAAGGGCCGAAAGATGCGACTTGGGGGGAGGTCACGATAGGCTGGTTGCGGTGTCGAAAGGCCTGCCCTTAGCCGAACGGGTTTCGGTGCTGGGCGACGTAGGCGGCCGCTTCCGTCCGGCGCTCCACCTCGAGCTTTCCGAGGATGGTGGAGACATGGTTCTTGACGGTTTTCTCGGAGATGTGAATGTCTCGGGCGATCTGCGCATTGGTCTTGCCCTGGGCCAGCAACCCGAGGACCTCGGCTTCCCGACTGGTCAGCCTCGAGAGCTTTTCGTCCCGTGCCAGAATTGGGCTCTGTCGGACGCGGGTGAG
>Ga0209027_1000958_pt1 | contig 10653 bp, 9 predicted proteins | sample GraSoi013_1_20cm_3_FD_185821 | JGI IMG/M metagenome (GOLD analysis project Ga0209027, IMG submission 185821) | Grasslands soil microbial communities from the Angelo Coastal Reserve, California, USA - Sample 09_27_2013_1_20cm (SPAdes) (version 2) | ecosystem: Environmental > Terrestrial > Soil >...
GTCCTGCTCCTGTGAGCGCATTCCCCTCCAGCCAGGGCGACGCAAGCGTCCCCCCGCCCCTACGGGTACGAAGCGGCTTCCGAAGGGACATTACATATAACCTACCCATGTAAAACCACCCCCTCCCCTCAAATAACCTGCCCATGTAAAACCCTCCTCTCCCAGATGTGATATATTCAGGAGGAAAATGTTATTGCACAGATGGAGGAACACCCATGGATTTTGCCTATTCCGAAAAAGTCAAAGGGCTGCGCAAGCAGCTGAACGATTTTATGCAACGCTTTATTTACCCCAACGAACAGACATATCAAGAGCAGATCGCCGCGTCGGGCAACCCGCATCACCATGCCGAAATCGTCGACGAATTAAAGGTCAAAGCGCGAGCTGAGGGGCTCTGGAACCTCTTTCTGCCCGACGAAGAGTACGGGGCCGGGCTGACGAACCTTGAGTATGCGCCCCTGGCAGAAATCATGGGCAGAGTCGCCTGGGCCTCCGAGGTATTTAACTGTGCCGCCCCGGATACAGGCAATATGGAAATCCTGGCGCAGTTCGGCACGGAGGAACAGAAGAAGACATGGCTAGAACCTCTGCTCAATGGCGAGATTCGCTCGGCATTTGCTATGACCGAACCGGATGTCGCCAGTTCAGATGCCACCAACATCCAGTTCTCCATCAGGCGCGAGGGCGATGAATATGTCCTCAATGGCCGCAAGTGGTGGATTTCAGGCGCGGCACGAGAGCGCTGCAAAATATTCATCGCCATGGGCAAAACCGATCCCAATAACCCGGATAGATACCGCCAGCAGAGTATGGTGCTTGTACCGAGAAACACTCCCGGCCTGACCATCAAGCGCAACCTGCCGGTTATGGGCTATATCGATAACGAAAGCCACTGCGAACTCCTCTTCGAGAACGTGCGCGTCCCCGTGAGCAATCTGTTAGGAGAAGAAGGTGGTGGTTTCGCCATTGCCCAGGCACGCCTGGGACCCGGACGTATCCACCACTGTATGCGCGCCATTGGCTCGGCGGCCTACGCCCTGGAGCTAATGTGCCAGCGGGCCACGTCACGTGTAGCCTTTGGCAAGCCGCTGGCAGAGCAGGGCGTCATTCAGGACTGGATCGCCCAATCGGAACTGGAGATCGAACAGGCCCGCCTCCTGACCCTCAAAGCGGCATGGATGATCGATACGCTGGGCAAAAAAGCCGCCCAGAAAGAAATCGCGATGATTAAGATCGTCGCGCCCGCCATGCTCACCAACGTCGTCGACCGCGCTATCCAGGTCTTCGGTGGGGCTGGCGTCAGCGACGATTTCCCGTTGGCCTCGATGTGGGCGCATGGCCGCACGCTTCACCTGGTCGATGGACCTGACGAGGTCCATAAACGCTCGTTGGCCAGGCAGGTCATCCGCCAGCTGGCGCAACAGTGAACAGGATACACGAACACTTATGGAAGACCCTTTCTTAATCAGGAGCAAAGATGCCACCGAATTATTCATTGTCCGCCATGGAGATGCTCTTCCAGACGCGGACGAAATTATACCTGGTGGCGTCTATGATGATTTACCGCTCAGTCGCCTTGGACGCGAACAGGCACAGACCCTTGCCGAACGGCTCGGCAGCGTCCATTTCGCTGCTATCTATAGCAGTCCTCTGCGACGCTGCCAGGAGACCGCCGCTCCATTGGCGCAGCGTTTAGAGCTGACCCCCATCCTCGTTCCAGCTCTTAAAGAGATAAAGTTGGGTAACATTCGTCCTTTACCGGACCATGGTGAAGACCTCTCCATCCTGACCGAGGCATTGAAGGAGCGGCAAATCGATATCGTGCGTATTGCCGGTGAAACTGGCCATTGGGACACTATACCCGATAGCGAACCCTCCAAAGAGTTTCGCCGGCGCGTCGTCGATGCATTTGATGAAATCGCCAGCAAGCACCGGGGAGAGCGGGTCATCGCCTTTGCCCACGGCGGCGTGGTGAACGCCTACGCTGCGGAAACGCTTGGGCTGGAGCGGGACTTTTTCTTTCCTGCAGGAAATACTTCGATCACGGTGATCAAGGTCCTGGACAAGCAACGCGTGCTCTACGTCTTGAATGACATCGCCCATATCAAGAGACACGTCTAGGGAACCATCCTCAAAGACGATCAATCCGATTGCTTGGATCGCGTCCAATGGTATCAACCTTTCCACACTATTCGTGTTTCCATTGATACGCGTTGGACGCAATCCAAGCAATCGGATTCCTCATCGAACAAAATGCTCGGCAATCCTACGAGGTGTACCGCTCCATCAGATTCTGCGTCTGTTTAACAAACTGCTGCAAGTATCCTCCAAGCCGACTGCGAGTCTCGGTGCCGGGCCACGGCGTGTATAGCAGCGCACCGACAATCCCCGCAACCAGGCCGATACGGAAGAGCGCTTTTGCCCTCGCTCGCCTGCGTTGATAGCTCTCCAGTCGGCCCTGTAACGTCTCTTGCACGTCCTTGACATTCTCGGTGACCTTTTTGAGGCTCTTACTCGCCTGCTTCGTGCCCTTTCTGAGGCTCTTACTCGCCTGCTTCGTTCTCTTATCCAGGACATCCTGCGCCACACTTAAACCACTTTGCACACTTTCACCGACTGTACCCTGGATGTTTTTCAGGTTTTTATTACCACGCCTGAGCTTCCGGCCCAACAAGACCTGTGCTAAGCCTAGCGCGGCCCCTATCAGACCTTGCGCCATAGGTAGAGTGGATTGAACCTTATTCTGGGCGCTTTCCTGGACACGGCCAATTTTCTTCTGGGCTTTATTGAGCCTCTTTTGCGCTTTATTTAAACTCCTTCTACTCTGTTTTTTCCCACGCTTCAATTGCTCTTGCGCAACGTCTAAGCCCGTATACAATAAATCTTGTGTTTTCGACAGCCCGGATTGGACAGTAGCCACCGCTGTTTGAGCAACACCACTGGCCTGTCCCTTGACATCACTTGCCGTATAACCGTTATATGTGTCAGAGTTGTTCCTGGTCATCGCACGCTTCTCCTTCTCTGTTTTCCTGGTTGTCGCGTTACAGTTAGATGACAACTACACTAGAGCACGCTTCAACGCGGCTCCTGGTTTCAAAATACATCCATTCGCTGCCTGATATCTGTATCCAAGAACCATTTGAGAGGTAGTGATGTCCCCGTTCACTTCTTCCACAACTTTTATAGCCTGCTCAGACGTGCTATAATAAAGGGTATGAGGACAGAAACCCAACCTATCATTTACTATCTACACGCAACTGTCGAGCGCTACCTGCTTGCCGCCGGTTAGCGGAATATCCTCATGCCTCCACACGTTTTAATCAAGAAGTAACACAAAGCTATACTTAATTCTTTTCATAATTTATTACATTTCGTCCATTTCGGCATCTCTAACAATTTTTTTATGCGTTGACAGCCATCTTGACGAGAGGAAGAGAAGAACCTGGGGGACTTACACATATGGATTTAATGGACAAACTTGCCAGCCTGGCACAACGCTATGAAGAACTCAACGCGTTGATGGCACAGCCAGAGATACTCGACGATATCTCAATGCTCCAGCGCTACGGGCGCGAACACGCGGAGCTTGAAGAGGTCGTCAACAAATATCACGAGATCGTGGATAACGACAGACAGATCGCGGAAGCCCAAGAGATGTTCGAGAGCGACGACCTGGAGATGCGCGACCTGGCCTTTGAAGAGTTAGAACGCCTCAAAGCGCGCAGAGAAAAGCTGCTCGAGGAGGTGAAAATATTGCTCCTCCCTAAAGATATCATGGATGATAAAAATGCCATTGTTACCATCCAGGCCGGAGCAGGTGGAGACGAGGCAGCGCTTTTCGCTGGAGAACTCTTTCGCATGTACACACGCTACGCGGAGAGTAAACGTTGGAAAATCGAAATCCTGGATATCAATGAGACGGGACAGGGGGGTATCAAAGATATTACCTTCGTCGTCAAAGGCAAGGGAGCATATCAACGCTTGAAGTACGAAGGCGGTACGCACCGCGTCCAGCGCGTACCCGTTACCGAGGCCAATGGACGTATTCATACCTCAACGGCCAAGGTGATTGTCTTGCCCGAGGCCGATGACGATATTGAAATCGACATCAAAGAGAGTGACATCCGTGTTGATGTCTATCGCTCCACCGGCCATGGTGGTCAGAGCGTGAACACTACTGATTCTGCGGTGCGCATTACCCATCTGCCGACCGGTCTCGTTGTCACGTGTCAGGATGAGAAGTCGCAACTGAAAAATAAGCTGAAAGCTCTGACCGTCCTCAAGGCACGCCTCTGGGATTTGCAGGAGGCGCAGCGCCAGGCAGAACTGAGCAAATCACGGCGTTCTCAGGTGCAGACAGGCGATCGCAGCGAAAAAATTCGTACCTATAATTTTCCACAAGACCGCGTGACCGATCACCGCATCGGCCTATCGCGTCATAATCTACCCGGCGTGCTCAACGGTGAGCTCGACGAATTCATTGACAACTTGATCACAGCCGATCAAGCGGACAAACTCCAGCATTTGTTTGAAGAAGAGGTAAAGGTGAAATAGAGTGGGCCGTTCGCGAAACGACTGTGTTCAGGGCGATTGCTTAATCGGGCGCGCAACGATTCGCGCCCCTATTGAAAGGTAGGGAATCTCATGACACAACTGGCAGCAGGCCATCTGAAAATTCAGCAGGATACAATCCCTGAACTGAATCCTTCTTACAGGTTACTGCTCGGCCCTGGCCCATGCAATGTAGACCCGCGCGTCCTGCGCATCACTTTGTCGCCGCAGCTTGGCCACCTCGACCCAGAATTTTTCGCTATCCTTGAAGATACCGCACACTTGCTGCGCTGGATGTTCCAGACGAAGAACGAGATGACCCTGTGCGTCTCCGGCTCAGGTTTTTCTGGTGCCGAGGCTGTTTTGTGTAACCTTCTCGAAGAGGGTGACACTATTATATCCGGCAGTCTCGGTTTTTTTAGCGGCCAGATTGTTGAGATTTCGCAGCGTGCCGGGGCCAATGTCGTTAACCTGGAGACAGAACTGGGTGCGCCCCTGGAAGCGGATGTCCTCGAGCAGGCATTTAAAGATCATCCCGAGGCCAAAATATTTGCTACCGCCATTGCGGAAACCTCCACGGGGCTCTTGCAACCATTGGCGGAGCTGGAGCGCGTCACCCACGCGCATGGCGCGCTTTTCGTGGTGGATGCGGTCTGCGGCCTCGGTGGCGTCCCCATGAATGTGGATGAGATGAAGATCGATGCCTGCTATGCCGGGAGCCAGAAGAGTATCGGCGCTCTGCCAGGTCTAGCTCCCGTGACCCTCAATGAGCGCGCGGTCCAGGTTATCAAGAATCGCAAGCGGCCCGTGCAGAGTTATTACTTCGATCTCCAATACCTGCATCGCTATTGGAATGGTGACCATAACTACCACCATACCGCTTGCAGTAACCTCGTCTATGGCCTGCGAGAGGCCGTATGTATCGCTATGGAGGAAGGGTTGGAAGCGCGCTGGGCGCGCCACCAGCTTAACGGAGATGCCCTCAAAGCAGGGATCGAGGCAATGGGCCTGAAGCTTCTCACCAGACCCGGCTATGCCCTTTCGGTCCTGACGGCCGTGAGCCTGCCAGAAGGCGTTGATGAGCTTGCCATCCGCAACGGACTGCTCGACGAGTATAATATCGAAATTGGTGGTGGCTTTGGCCCACTCAAAGGCCGTTTGATTCGTATTGGCCTGATGGGTTACAATTCTTGTCGCAAGAATGTTGATACTGTACTGGCGGCGCTTGAACACATATTGCCACGCAGCGGCTTAACCCCTCAGGCTGGCGCAGCGCTGGCCGCCGCCGATGCCGTCTATACGAGATAATACATGAGCCATCCCGAATTTTTGCTGAAGTGGGGCTCTCAGGAGGTACATTTCGGGATGGCTCATGGTAGAGGTGATCATGCCCTTTGAACAGCCACAATCTATTCGCACTGTCTTTTTTGATGCTGGATTTACCCTCATACGTCCCAACCCATCGACAGCTGAAATTTGCCAGCAGGTCTGCCAGCGGCTCAATCTACACATCCACATTGACGAAGTGAAACAGCGCATGACCGAGGCCCAGGACTATTACCTGCGCCATATGCGCCTCAACCGCCATACCTGGGGCAGCGAAGAGGCAATTTCAGAGTTTTGGATCGGCTACTACATGAACCTGCTACGCCCCTTTATTGAAGAACACGATGAGCATCGGCTCTACCAGCTCGCGCTAGGCATCAACGAAGAATTTGACAAGCATACCAGCTGGCAACTCTATCCCGATGTAATACCAACCTTAGAAGCGCTGCGCAGTCGCGGTAACTATACGCTCGGCGTCATCTCCGATTGGGGCATCTCACTGGGCCCTATTCTCCGAAAGTTACACCTCACCCCTTACTTTGATTGCTTGCTCATCTCCGCCGTAACTCGTCATGCCAAACCATCGCCTATGCTCTATGAGCTGGCATTACAACGAGCCAACAGCATCGCCGACTACACCCTGCACATAGGAGATTCCTACATACACGACGTTCTGGGCGCGCGCTCGGTCGGCATCACACCAGTTTTGCTCGATAGGGACAGGCATTTGGATGAAAGCAATGTAGATTGCCTGCTCGTCCATTCGCTCACAGAACTGCTCGACCTGCTGGAAGTTCCACGATAGATCAATAGCAAGGAAGCAAGGTTACATATTTACCTCCTTGCACAAAACTGGTATACTACAGCTACGCGATACACAATTTCCCCTGCCAGTTATCTATATTTTTAAAGCGAGACACGGCATGCAGAAGCTTGAGAGTCAATACACGCCGACCGCACTCCAGAATATCATCGGAGAGCCCTTACGTTCTGAGCAACGTACAGGTGAATTGCTACCACGTACCCTTTCACGAGTAGACATGTTCGTCATCTTCATTGCCATTGTCCTCTTCATTCCCAATTCCTCAGTCGTGCAGGCAACACAGGGCGCAGGAGTTGCTACTTATCTCTACTGGGTCATTGGCACCTTAACCTTTCTCGTTCCAGGAGCGATTGCCTGCGGGCAACTCAATCGCTTTCTACCGGCCGATGGCGCCATTTACGTTTGGACCCATCGCGCACTGGGGCCACTATGGGGCTTCTTCGCCGCATTTTGTGCCTGGTTCCCCGCCGTCCTGGTCTTGCTTGCGGCAGCCGATACCATCATCACCTTGATCCAGGGCATCGGCGCACAACTTGCTGGCCCCAACGCGAACTGGCTGTTAGCGCCATGGCAACAGGGCATCATCGTGCTAGGCGTGATTCTCCTGGGGGGATGGCTTTCTACATTTTCCCTTCCTCAGATCATGAAGATAGCCAAAGTGGTGGTTGCTCTCTACATCCTCGGCATTTTCATGGTTGGCCTTGCTGGCGTGGTATGGTTAACCAGCGGCCATCATGCTCAGGTTCCTCTTACTATCAATCAAGCGAATGTTGGCACCCCTCACATCGTCTTATACGGCGTGATCGTCCTGGCTTTGCTCGGTGTTGAAGTACCCCTGAATATGTCAGCTGAAACGAAACGGCCCGATGCCTCTAACTTCTTCCTCCGCTGGGGGGCGCTCATCGTATTGCTTGCCTATATTTTCGGCACATTTGGCGTCATGGTTGTTGTACCTCAAAGTGAGGCAAGCAGGTCCTATTCGACTCTCACAGCGGTTGGCCTCGTATTTGGCGCTCCTGTGGTTATCGCGGTATCATTCACCTTTATGACCTTCTTTGCGCTGGCCTCTGTCATGTATAATGTCACCTTCGCCCGTATTTTATTTGTCTCGGCGCTCGATCACCGCCTCCCAACGAACATCGCGGAGGTAAATCGACATCACGCGCCCGCTCAGGCAATTCTGGTACAGACAGCGCTTGCCTTTGCCATCGCGCTCTTCACTTACTTCCTGGGACCACTCCTCTATTTAGGCGAAGGCGCTACCTTCTCTGCCCAGGTCTATAATGTCTTTCAGGCCACCACCAGCGTTATCTGGTGCATCTCTATGCTATTCCTCTTCTTCGATCTTCCTGTTCTCTTGTACCGTTTCCGCTCGCTTCTTGCGAAAAGACCCGAACAACTCATTGCCCCCACCTGGATATTGTACTTCTGTTGCATCCTTGGCGCAGCAGCAAGCATACTTGGTATATGGGCAACCCTTACTTCCTCCTGGGATACCAAACTCCTTTCCAACTCCGAGTGGACGCTCTATGTCGGCGTCTGCACAGTTCTTTCGCTGGTTATCGGCCTGGTTGGCTCGGCCTATCCACGCTTGCTGAGTAACCTGAACGAGCAGACAGCCGCTGCGCGCGAGAACGCTCGCATGTACACTGAATTGCGCCAGGCGTACGCGAAAATGAGTGAGCTCGATCATCTTAAAGACGCTTTCTTGACCACTGCCAGCCATGAATTGCGTACACCACTGACCATCGTGCAGGGCTACCTGGAACTGCTGGGCGAGATGGAGCATTTCGACGCAAAAACGCGCGGGGAATTTCTCAATAAAGCGCGCCGCGCCTGCGATGAACTGGTACTCCTCCAGGCCAACATCATGGATGCCAGCCGCATCCAGTTCGAGGCTTCCTCGCTGATCAACAGATCACTAGCACTCAAAGAGATCTGTACAGCCATTATCGATCTGTTTGAACCGATCATTCTCCAGGAGCAGCGCCAGGTCACCGTCAACATTGCCGATTCTATCGTCGTCTGGGCTGACGAGACGCGCCTGAAGCAGGTTCTTCGCAATCTCTTTGCCAATGCCCTGCGCTACTCCCCACGGGAAACACCCATCTGCATAACCGCGACCATCGAGGAGCAGGAACCAGCCATGGTACGCGTCAACGTCATCGATCATGGCTTTGGCGTTCCTCCCGACAAACAGGAGGAAATTTTCGAACGCTTTGTCCGCCTGGAGCGCGATATGCATGGCACCACACGAGGCAGCGGACTCGGCCTGTCCATTACCCGGCAACTGGTGGTGGCTATGCATGGCACCATCAATGTCGAGAGCAGCGGCATAAAAGGAGAAGGTTCGACGTTTTCGTTTACACTGCCCACAACAGGTATTCTATAATTTAGCCTCTGCCGCGGGATTAAATCGATAGAGGCGGGCGGGCCGGTGTGTCCCCTCCATCTTCTTCGCGCCTGTATCCTCCAGGATACCCGTCGAGAGTATCTTCTTACGAAAATTCCGTTTGTCCAGGCGCTTGTGTAGAATTATCTCATAAACGCGCTGCAATTCTCGCAGCGTGAATTGGTCAGGTAACAGGCTGAAGGCAATCGTTGTGTAGTCCAGTTTTCCCCGCAGGCGTTCCAGCGAGTAGTGCAGGATCTTCTCGTGGTCAAAAGCGAGCGAAGGCAGATCATATACTGAAAACCAACCCACATCGGCGGCATCGTCGGCAGCCTTGACCTGCAGCCGTTCAGAGTCCAATAGCGCGAAGTATACGACGGTAATCACGCGGGTGCGCGGATCACGTCCTGGATCGCCAAAAGTATACAACTGCTCCAAATAGACATCCTGAACACCTGTCTCCTCTTGCAGTTCGCGTTTGGCGGCCGTCTCCAAAGATTCATCTATATTCACAAAGCCGCCTGGGATCGCCCACATCCCTTCGTACGGCCAGGAACGGCGCTTGATCAGCAATACCTGCAAGTCTCGCCGCCGCAGGCTCATCATAACCACGTCCACCGTCACCGAAGGTCGTTCATATTTGCTGGCATCATAATGATGCGCCTTCGCCTCAGCCGTCTGCTGCCTGTTATTCGCCGATTCGCGCTGCTCTTCCGTCTGTTCCATTGCTTCTGCCAGCCTCTTTTCAAAAACAATGCCCTGCCAGGTAGCATTTCCTGGCTATCGTTCCTCGACCTACCAAACTTGAGAAAAAATATGTTATACTTAACACGTAGATACACTTCACGCGCGCCCTCTTCTACCAATTAGCTCACTTAGTGTACTTCTTACACTAATATACACCACCTGATAAATGCTTGTCAAGGCTGAATTTGCGTGGAATGAACACACAATGCAGTGATGCAAAGCAGAGGAAAGAAGAAATGAAGACGTGATGTCCTAAGAAGCCGAGAAGGGGACAAGCTCCGTCTCTGCATGTAGAGATGGGGCTTGTCTCCATCTGGTTCGCTCCTATTTTGCCTTTTCGTGTTATCCGTGGTAGCGCTGCGAGCGATTCAGAGCGCTGAGCACAGCCTTCACTGCAGCTAGCTCGATATTTGTATCGATTGCAGCGCCAAAGAATGTTGCGGCAGAGGATGTTAGGATCTGGATATAGGCTATGGCCTGTGCTTGAGCTCCCTGTTCAAGCGCATGCTCTGTATAGGAGAGCACCTTAAAATCGGCTACATCGCCCTTGTTGAGCGCCTGCACAAAAGCGTCAATGGGACCGTTGCCATGACCGCGCAATTCGCGCACGATACCGTCAATAGAGATGTGGGCTGTACATGCAACGGCCTTTGAGCCATGCTGCGCTGCTATTTCCTCCACATGGAACGATTCGAGCGCAAACGGCTCGTTGCGCTGCAGATATTCCTGCTCGAAGGCCTGGAAGATCTGCTTACCCGAAAGTTCCTCGCCGCATTCATCAGCGAGATTTTTGATAATCTTGCCCAGTTCAACA
>Ga0209027_1000961_pt1 | contig 10626 bp, 9 predicted proteins | sample GraSoi013_1_20cm_3_FD_185821 | JGI IMG/M metagenome (GOLD analysis project Ga0209027, IMG submission 185821) | Grasslands soil microbial communities from the Angelo Coastal Reserve, California, USA - Sample 09_27_2013_1_20cm (SPAdes) (version 2) | ecosystem: Environmental > Terrestrial > Soil >...
CCGCCGGTCCGGCGTCAATTCAGGATGGAAGGCCAACGCCAGCCGGTTGCCCTGCTTGACCGCGACCGTCTGGCCGGCATGACTCGCCAGCTCCTGAACGTCGGGCGCCCGCTCGGTCACCTGAGGTGCGCGGATGAATACCGCCGGGCCGGCGCCACCGATGGCGGGAGATTCGACTACCGCCTCGAAGCTGTCGATCTGCCGACCGTACGCGTTGCGCCGAACGCCGATGTCCATCAGCTTGAGCGGCTCCTGGTCGGCCCGTCCGCCCTGGATGTCGCGGGACATCAGGATCATCCCCGCGCAGGTGCCCATCACCGGCATCCCCGCCGCGCTGCGGTGCTGGATCGAGGCTTTCAGTTCGGGTTCCATGAGGCGCGCCATCGTCGTGCTTTCGCCGCCGGGCAGGACCAGCGCGTCGACTGCATCCAGATCACTCGCCAGGCGGATGGGTACGCCCTCAACCTCGCAGGCGCGCAACGCCGCCAGGTGCTCGCGAAAATCCCCCTGCAGCGCGAGGACGCCGACCCGGCGAGGACCTCTCAAACGCTCGTTTGGCACGTCCCGCGCCACTCGCGTGGGGCGAGGCCCCGTACTCACCAGCCTCTGCCGGCGAGCAGCTCCTCCTGGGGAATGGCCCCGATCTCCAGCCCCTTCATGGCCTTGCCGAGGCTCTTGGACGCATCGGCAAGGATGTCCGGCCGATCGAAGTACGTGGTCGCCGCCACGATGGCCTTGGCGCGGGCGGCCGGATTCTCGGCTTTGAAGATGCCCGAGCCGACGAAGATCCCGTCGCAGCCAAGCTGCATCATGAGGGCGGCGTCAGCCGGCGTCGCGATGCCGCCGGCGGCGAAGTTGACGACCGGAAGCCGTCCCAGGCGTGCGGTCTCTTCGAGCATGTCTGCCGGCGCGCCGATTCGTTTGGCCTCCATGACGATCTCCTCGGGGCCGGCGCCATGGAGCTTGCGAATGGCGCCCGTCACGGCCCGCATGTGACGGACGGCCTCGACGACGTTTCCGGTGCCGGCCTCGCCCTTGGTCCGGATCATCGCCGCACCCTCGGCGATCCGTCGCAGGGCCTCGCCCAGGTCTCGGCACCCGCAGACAAACGGGATTTTGAAAGCATGCTTGTTGATGTGGTGCTCGTCGTCGGCCGGGGTCAGCACCTCGCTCTCATCGATGTAGTCGACGCCGAGCGATTCCAGGATCTGCGCTTCGACGAAATGCCCGATGCGACACTTGGCCATCACCGGGATGGTGACCGCATCGATGATCGCCGCGATCAGGCTGGGGTCGCTCATCCGCGCCACCCCACCCTCACGCCGGATGTCCGCCGGGACCCGCTCCAGGGCCATGACCGCCACCGCCCCGGCGTCCTCGGCGATCTTGGCCTGCTCGGAGGTGACGACATCCATGATGACGCCGCCTTTGAGCATCTCGGCCAGCCCCGCTTTGACTTTCCAGGTCCCCCGGCGGTCGGTCAGCGCGGGGGTCAACTCCTCCACGACGACATTTTACCGCCCCCTCCTTACAATTCATCCGCAATGCGGGGCGCCCGGCGGACGCGGCGGCAGCAGGTGATCGCCGTGATCGTGGCCGTCACGCTGGGCCTCCCGGCCCTATTCGGGATTGCCGTGCTGGTCGGGCTCATCATCACGCCACCGATTGACGACATGCCGAAGCGGGTGGATGCCATCCTGAAGGAACACGGTGGCACGCGCGTGCCCCTGGCCCAGGTTCCGGATCAGCTCAGCGAAGCTCTGATCGCCATCGAGGACGAGCGCTTTTACCAGCATCGGGGGGTCGACACCCAGGGGTTGATCCGTGCAGTCCTGACCGACCTCTACCACCATCGGGCGCTCGAGGGCGGCAGTACCCTGACCCAGCAGCTGATCAAACTGCTGTATATGGATAACGACGACGACGGTTGGCGGAAACCGGAGGACCTGATGTTGGCGCTCAAGGTCGAGGCCCGCTTCGACAAGCACACGATCCTCGAGAGCTACCTCAACGCCGTCTACTACGGTCACGGCGCCTACGGCATCGGGCAGGCGGCCCAGGTGTATTTCCATCAGAGGCCCGACCAGCTCGACCTGGCCCGCGCGTCGATGCTCGCCGGCCTGCCCCAGGCCCCCTCGTACTACGACCTCTATCGCAACCCCTGTTCGGCGCGGGCTCGCCAGTTCAACGTTCTGGCCCAGATGGCACACGACGGCTACATCAGGCAGGAGCAGGCGGCTGCCGCGTACAACGAGTCGATCGGCTTTCCGTGCAAATATTGAGCGTGCCGCTCGATCTCGTGCTCCTCGGCCCGCCGGGGTCCGGAAAGGGGACCCAGGCAGCCCGACTCGCAGCGAAATACGGGATCCCAGCGATCGCGACCGGCGATATCCTCCGGGCGCAGGTGGAAGCCGGCACGCCGCTCGGTCTCCAGGTCAAGGCGTATCTCGACCGGGGAGAGCTCGCGCCTGACAAGCTGGTCATCGACATCATCCGGCACCGCCTCTCAGACCCGGACACGCTGCTCGGGTTCATCCTGGACGGCTTTCCCAGAACGGTCCGCCAGGCCCAGGCGCTGGACGCGCTGCTGGCCGAGCTGGAGCGGCCGCTCGATGCGGTGCTCTACCTTCAGGTCGACCGGCAGTCCCTGCTCGACCGGCTCGGGCACCGCGCCGAGATCGACCAACGCAGCGATGATCGCCCGGATGTCATTGCTCACCGGATCGACGTCTTCCTCGACCAGACGGCGCCCTTGATCGACTACTACCGCCAGCAGAGCAAGCTCAGGCTGATCGATGGAAGGCAGCCTGCGGACCAGGTCGCGGCCGCCATCGACGGCCTGATCGGCTCGCTCCAGTAGCGGTCGTTTGGCGCCCGCCAAATTGGGCATAAACGAAACATCTCGCGGGTTGTTCCCGACGAGAACACTGAGGAGAAGCAACAAATGCCTGAACTAAAAACTGAACTCATCCCCCTCCTTCCGCTCAACAACGGGGTAGTGCTGCCGAACATGGTGGTCACGGTCCCGCTGGAGCGCGAGGAGGCGCAGGCCGCCGTCGCCGCCGCGAGCGAGGGCGACCGTCTCGTCCTGCTCGTTCCCCGAGTCGAAGGGCGCTATGCCAGCATTGGCACGGTCGCCAGGATCGAGGATTCGCGCAAACTGCCCAATGGCATCGAAGTGGCCATCCTGCAGGGGCAGTACCGCGCTTCTGTCGGGAGTGCCGCCGCCGGTACCGGACCGGCCCTGCGCGTTATGGCGCAGCCGGCCGCCGACGTCAACCCGCTGAGCGAGACCTCGCACGTGCTCGCCCGCGAGTACAAGGCGCTCATCGAGAACCTGCTCGAGCTGCGTGGTGCGGGGGAGGTCATACAGATGGTCCGTGGCATCGATCGCCCCAGCCAGCTCGCGGACCTGGCCGGTTATTCCCCCGATCTTTCGCTCGAGCGGAAGGTCGAGATCCTGGAAACCCTCGACGTCGAAACTCGGCTGGGCAAGCTGATCGCCTGGACGCGCGAGATCCTCGCCGACGCCTCGCTCAAGGACAAGATCCGCAACGAGGTGCAGGAGGGGATGGAAAAGCGGCAGCGCGAGTTCCTGCTGCGCCAGCAGATGGAAGCCATTAAGAAAGAACTTGGTGAGTCCGACGGCGACGTCGCCGCCGAGTATCGCAAGAAAATTGAAGATGCCGGCATGCCGGAAGCCGTCCGCAAGGAAGTTGAGCGTGAGCTCGACCGGTTCGAGCGCACCAGCGAGCAGAACCCCGAGGCCGGCTGGATCAGGAATTACCTGGATTGGATGCTCGACATGCCCTGGAACAAGCGCACCGTCGACCAGTTCGACGTGGTGGAGGCCCGCCGCGTGCTGGACGAGGACCACACCGGGTTGGAGGACGTCAAGGACCGGATCATCGAGTTTCTCGCCGTGCGCAAGCGGCGCGATTCCCGTGGCCTCCAGGTGATCGGTGGTCGGGGATCGGGCGCGATCATCACCCTGGTCGGACCGCCCGGCGTCGGCAAGACCTCGCTCGGCGAGTCGGTGGCGCGCGCCCTGGGGCGCAAGTTCACCCGCATCTCGCTGGGCGGCATTCACGATGAAGCCGAGATCCGTGGACACCGTCGGACCTACGTCGGTGCGCTGCCCGGCCGGATCGCCCGCGCCTTGAAGGAGGCGGGCACTCGGAACCCGGTAATCATGCTCGATGAGATCGACAAGGTCGGCAGTGACTGGCGCGGCGATCCGTCGTCGGCACTGCTCGAAGTGCTCGACCCCGCCCAGAACCATTCGTTCCGAGATCACTATCTGGAGGTCGACCTGGACCTTTCGGAAGTGCTGTTCATCCCGACGGCGAACGTGGCGGACACCATCCCGGGACCGCTGCTCGACCGGATGGAGATCATCCGGCTGGACGGCTATACCGAGGAAGAGAAGCTGGCCATCGCGCGCGATCACCTGCTTCGCCGGCAACTCGACCGCAACGGCCTGAGCAATGACGAAGTCATGGTGGACGATGAGGCGCTGCGCCGCATCATCGCGGACCACACCCGCGAGGCCGGGGTCCGCAACCTCGAGCGCGAGCTCGGCCGCCTGCTCCGCAAGGTCGCGACCCAGATCGAAGCCGGGAAGGTGGTAGCTCCGGTGAACGTCGGCGGCGAAGCGGTCAAGACCTACCTGGGCCGCGCGAAGTTCCACGCGGAAGTCGCCGAACGGACCGAGGTCCCCGGCGTGGCCACCGGGCTGGCCGTAACAGGCGTGGGCGGCGAGGTCCTCTTCGTCGAGGCGGCGGCCATGGCCGGGCAGAAGGGTCTGACCCTGACCGGCCAGCTGGGAGACGTCATGAAAGAGTCCGCGCAAATCGGCCTGTCGTACGTGCGCTCGCACGCGACCGAGCTGGGCATCGCGCCCGGGTTCGAAGAGAAGGCGATCCACGTGCACGTGCCGGCAGGTGCTATTCCGAAGGACGGACCGTCAGCCGGCGTCACGATGGTGACGGCACTGGTCAGCCTCTTCAGCGGGCGGCCGGTGAAGAGCACCGTGGGCATGACCGGCGAGGTGACGTTGCAAGGCAAGGTTCTCCCGATCGGCGGCGTCAAGCAGAAGCTGCTGGCGGCCCACCGGGCCGGCTTGACCGAGGTCATCCTGCCTTATCGCAATGAGGCGGATCTCGATGATCTGCCGCAAAGCGTGCGGGAGGCCATGACGATCCACCTGGCCAGCGACGTACGCCAGGTGCTGGACTGGGCCCTGGAACCGAAGAGCGTTACGCTGCCTCAGGCAGCGTAACCTCGCCACGGCCGCCGTCCGTCTGTGAGCCGGGCATTCGTCAAGGAGGGCGATGGAGCGGCCAGCGGTTCGGCGATCGATCGTTTCTACCAGGGCGTGCTCGGCCTCAGCGATTCGGCCCGGACCCTGATCGCGAAGCGGCAGCAGCAGGCCTGGCTTCAGGCGAGTGACCAGGTCGTGCAAGCGCGTGAAGCGGCGCGCACCGCGCTCGGCGCCGACTCCTTTCGCGAGATCTTCGAGGCCGCTGCCCAGCGAGCCGGTGATCCGCCCCAGAGTCCGACCTGGTGGGCTACCGGCGATGCGGCGATTGCACTGGCTGCGCGCCGGCATTTAGCCCCGGAGCAGTTCGCGGTCCTGGTCGGGCCGCTCAGCGTCGCGCTGCCCTGGCTGAGGGATGCCGGGAGCGCCGCTTGACTTACTGAGCGCTAAACGAGCGCATCTTTGGGTTATTGACAGGCAGCTGTCAAAGGCTGGGCTCATCATCGAAGCATGGCCGCATCAGGCAGCGTCGTAGAACTCAGGAACAGCCGAGCGCGTACCGCCGCCCAGCACCTACAGGCGGCCGTCAGCTGCATCGCCGCCTGCGTACTCGAAGCTGACGGGCCCGAACTCGGCGAGCTGCTTATCCAGATTCGCGAGGTCGGCGTCGACCCCCTGGAAGCGGCGTTCGCCACGGGAGTGCGCCGCTTCGACAGGTCCGGCGAATACGCTGCCGACGGCGCGCTGAGCGTCGTCGCCTGGTTGAAGTGGAAATGCAAACTGTCGGGAGGCGCCGCCGCCGAGCGGGTTGAGATCGGTAAGCAGCTCGAGCGCCTCCCCAAGACCGGAGAAGCGTTTGCCCGGGGCGACCTCGGCTACCAGCACGTCGCGGTCATCGCTCGGACCGCCGAGAACGTCGGCGCCGAAGCGGTGCGAACCGAAGAACGCAACCTCCTCAAAGCCGCGCAGTCGATGGACCCCGGCCAGTTCACGACGGTCGCCAAGAACTTCGAACATCGCGTGGATGCCGCGGGGGCCCTGGCCGAGGCTAACCGCGCGTACCAGCGCCGCTACCTGCATGTCGGCGATCCGCAGGATGGGGTCGTCCGGATCGACGGCCTGCTTGACTCGGAAGGTGGCGCAACGGTACGGGCGGCGCTCGCCGCGCGGATGAAGCCGATCAAAGACGATGATCGGACCCACGGACAACGCTGCGCCGATGCCCTCGTCGAGTTCTGTCGTCAGGGATCAGGGAGCAAACGCGACGGCTCGGGCCCGCGGCCGCAGCTGATCATCCGCGCCACCGTGGAGACGCTGGCCGGAATCCCGGGCGCGCCCGCCGGTGAGCTCGAAGGTGGCGGGACGGTGCCGGCGGAAACTGTGCAGCGCTTTGCTTGTGACTCGGCACTGATTCGCATGACGGGCCGGGCCGAGCTCGAGCACGAGCGTAACCACGCCAGCCGCACGCTACCGTCCTCGACGCGGCGTGCGCTGGAAGCGCGCGACCGGCGCTGCGTCTGGCCCGGTTGCGGCCGGCCTTCAGTCTGGTGCGATGGCCATCATCTCGTCTGGTGGACAAGAGGCGGTGAATCGTCGCTCCCCAATCTCGCCTTGCTTTGCCGGCCGCATCATCGAATGGTTCACGAAGGCGGCTGGTCGCTCCTACGCCGAAAAGACCAGTGGCTCGTCCAGCCACCCGGGCAAATTCCCGTCAGGGTCGTCGCTCGCCGAGAGTAGCAGCTGCGCGGCTGCGAGTGAGCTCGCCTCTGAGTTCAGCCCGATGGCTGGGCGGCTCTGGCGAAACCCTGGAACAAGCGTCGCACCCAGGCAAGATCATCGATCTCTTCGGGGTGCCACTGAACGGCGATCAAGAATCGTCGCTCCGGCGATTCGAGGGCCTCGATTACGCCGTCGTCGGATTTTCCGGTCGCGCGCAGCTGCGGCGCCACCGACTTGACGGCCTGGTGATGCAGGCTGTTGACCTCGATGCTGGTCTCGTCGATCAGTTGGGCCAGCCGCGAGTCGGGGTCGAGACGCACCCGGTGCATCAGGGCCGTTCTGGCTCGCCCATCAGCGTCAGAGTGCTCCACGGTCGTGGCGCCCTGGTGCCGTAGGTCCTGAAAGAGCGTCCCGCCCAGAGCCACGTTGATCAATTGCTGGCCGCGGCAGATTCCAAGCGTCGGCAAGTCGTCGTCGAAGGCCCAGCGAGCCAGCGTTAACTCGATCCGATCACGCTCCGGCTCTATGACATTGAGATTGTCAATTGGCTGTTCGCGGTACTCCTCCGGCGCCACATCGGCGCCGCCCGGGAACACGATCCCGTCGAGGCGATCGTAGATGGCCCGCAGCCGGTCATGATCGTCGATTAACGGGATCAGCACCGGCGCGCAGCCGGCCGCGGTCAGGGCGCGCACATAGCTCTGGTTGATGCCAAAGCGGGCCGGCTTCACGCCCGCCGGGATGGCCAGCGTCGGCAAGCCAATAACTGGATAACTCGTCAACTTGTAAACGTAAACGCCTTGAGCCGAACCGCCGGCACGCGCGACGCGCCCAGGTATTCGCTGATCTGGAGCTTGGTCGACCGGCTGATGGCCAGTGTGCCGTCCAATGCGCCGAGCATGCTTTGCGTGAAACGCAAGTCTTTGACCGGCCGGGTGATCCGGCCGTTCTCGATCAGGAAGGTGCCTTCGCGCGTCATGCCAGTGATGATCGATGTCTTCGGGTGGACGACCCGCACGTACCAGAAACGCGTCACCCAGATGCCTCGCTTGATGTCGCTAATCAAGTCTGCCTTGGGTGTGCCGCCCGGTGCCATAAAGAGATTGACCGCAAATGGACCTTCAGTATTGGGCGCCGGCAGCCCGTGGCCGGTTGATTGGCGGCCGGCCCGCTGCGCCGTCTCCATGTCGTAGACGAGCCCGCTGGCCACCCCCTGCGTGATCAGCTGGACTTTCTGTTTGGGCACGCCCTCGAAATCGAACGACGTCGGGACGCCGCTAGGATCGAGGCCGTCATCCCAGATGTTGACGCTCTCGCCGGTGATGCGCTCACCAAGGCGCATGAAGCTGCGCTCCTCCTGCGCGGCCAGCGCGCTAAAGCCGGTGAAACTCATGAACTCCAGCATCTCCGCGACGGCGTACTCCTCGAGCACCACCTCGTAGACGCCGGGTTCGATCGGTTGCGCGTTCTGGTTTCGCTGCGCCTTGTCGATGACCTCGTCGGCCAGGTCGTCCTTGTCTAGCTCTCGCACGTCGATCGCGCTGCGATCGGCGTAGCCGGAGCCGGATTCCCCCATGACAACCGAATTGACGCTCGCCTTGGTCGAAAGCTGATGATGAAAAACGCCCAGCGAGTTGGCGATGGCCAGATGCTCCGCGCCGGTGCTGTAAGCGCCGAAGGCCTTGAGTCCGGCGCGTCTGGCTTTCGCGCAGATGGCCTCCACGAAGTCCGCGCGCTCCTCCGGTGTCACTGATGCCGTCGCGTCCGACCATGCGTCAACCGGCCGGCTTTTCGCCGGCCCGGGCATAGGAACGACCTCGCCTTTCGGCTGCAAGTCGGCAATCGCGACCGCCCGGCTCAGCACGTCCGCGGCCGCAGACTCGGTCATTTGATTGATCGCAGCTACGCCGGTCTTGCCATTCTTGACGACGCGTACCCGCACGCTCACGTCGCGTTCGGCGACGTTCTGGTGGATCCCGTTGTTGGCAAAACGCGTCAGCGCGCTGTCCCATTCGCTGACCATCACCTCGGTCTGCTGCGCCGGTGAGCGCTCCAGCAGGCCGTGTATGAAAGTCTTTAATTCGCTCTCTTCCGTGAGCCGAGCAACTTCGATGCTTTTCATTTCAGGATTCCGACTTTGACGTTCTGGAAGCGGGTGGGCGCGGCGCCATGCGCCACGTGGGCGACCTGGGGCGGCTGCCCCTTGCCGCAATTCGCCAATCCCCAGACCTGCCATTCGGACTTGCCGGCCACGGCATCGCACGAGTTCCAGAACTCGGGAGTGATCCCCGCGTAGGTGGCGTTCTTGAGCATCCGGCCGCGCTTGCCATTGAGAATTTCATATGCCAGTTGGGTGCCGAACTGAAAGTTCAGACGCTTATCGTCGATGCTCCAGCTGCGATTCGTCTCCATATACACGCCGTCTTTCGTCTCGGCGATCATCTGCTCCAGTGTCGAATCGCCCGGCTGCAAGCTGACGTTCGTCATCCGAATCAGCGGAATTCGGTTCCAGCCATCGGCTCGCATCGTGCCGTTGCTCTGCTGGCCGAGCACGCTGGCCGTTTCCCGCGAGGTGAGATAGCCAACGAACAATCCGTCCTGGATGAGAAAGCTCCGTTGCGCGGGAACCCCCTCATCATCCCAACCGAACGTCCCTAGTCCCGCTGGCGTCAAGGCGTCTGCCGTGATGGTCACGTTCGGCGAGCCATAGCGCAGGTGGTTTAGCTTCTCGGGAGTCATGAAGCTGGTCCCGGCATACGCCGCCTCCATGCCGAAGACACGGTCGAGCTCAGTCGGATGGCCGCAGGACTCGTGAACCTGCAGCGCGACCTGGCTGGCATCGAGAATCAGCGTCTTCACGCCACTTGGACACTGGGGCGCTGACAGCAATTTGACGGCTTCTTCGCCGATCCGCTGCCCGTGCCGGTCAAGTTGGAGCGCCGAGATGTACTCGTAGCCGCCCGCGCCCTGGTGCCGGCCAAACGAGTTGGGATACGACCGATTCTGAACCTCGTCCGGCGAGGTCGCCGTCGCCTCGATCCCGGCGCCGCTCTCGAAGAGCTCCTGTTCCGTGTAGGCGCCCTCGGTCGAGGCGAAAATTTTCTTCTGCTTGATGAACTCCATCGAGCCCTCGCGGATGGTCACGCCTTTCACCGAAGCCATCGCCTGGTCCGCCCTCAGTAATAGCTCGACTTTCTCAGTCAACGGCACAGTGAACGGATCACGCTCGACCGGCGTTCGATAATGGCCCCTGGATGTGACCGGCGGTCCCAGGTCAACAGGCGCCGACCGGGCGCGGGCGCTGGCTCGGGCGATCCGGATCGCACGGTCGACGACTTCCTGGACTTCGCTCGTACTTAGCCGGGCGCTGCCGGCGAAACCCCAGGCGCCATCGACCAGCACCCGAACGCCAAGACCTTCGGTGGCGTCGTCGGAAACGGCCGCCAGCTGGCCATTCTTGACGGTGACGTCCTGTTGAACGCGCTCGTCCAGACGCACGTCGGCATAGCTGGCCCCCTTCACCTGGGCCGCGTTCAGCGCCGCCTCAGCCAAATCTTTCATGCGTAGAAGATTAGGCGAACGAGCGCAGGCGCTACTGGTTGGTGTACCAGTCGGCAGTCTGGTTCATCCACCAGAACTCATTGCCT
>Ga0209027_1000963_pt1 | contig 10618 bp, 12 predicted proteins | sample GraSoi013_1_20cm_3_FD_185821 | JGI IMG/M metagenome (GOLD analysis project Ga0209027, IMG submission 185821) | Grasslands soil microbial communities from the Angelo Coastal Reserve, California, USA - Sample 09_27_2013_1_20cm (SPAdes) (version 2) | ecosystem: Environmental > Terrestrial > Soil >...
TTGCTTGCACCCTGTGCGGAGACGACTGTGCGCAGGACGTCCATGGGATCCGTCGCGGGGTCAAGCGCCGTGAGGCTGCCCTGCGCCGATTGGTTCAGGTTGCGTGCTGCGGCCATCTGATCGTGGAGAGCCTTCAGCTCGCCTTCATTGGGCAGCTCGCCGTGCCAGAGGAGATACGCGGTCTCCTCGTATGACGCGACAGGAACGATGTCTTCGATCAGGTATCCGCCGCGATAGATGAGACGGCCGCCCGCGCCGTCGACTTCGCTGACGGCGGTCTCAGCGGCAACCACACCTTCCAGCCCGGGGCTGAACTCCGCCACTTCGGAACTAATAGTAGTTAGAGCCAAATGTCGGATAGTCCGGACTAACCGGGACTCAGCTCGAGCAAAAGGTCGGATAGTCCGGACTATCCGGAGGTCGGGGCTTCGGCCTTAGACCATCCCCAGTTCCCAGCGCGCCTCTTCCGACATGCGCTCTGGGGTCCAGACCGGCTCGTAGACGATGTCGACGCCCGCGTCGGCGATGCCGGGCAGCGTCAGCAGGTGATCGCGCACATCCGCCATCACGTCGGCGGCCATCGGGCAGCCCAGCGCGGTCAGGGTCATCTTCACGTCGACGCGCTCGGGCTTGATCGCGATGTCGTAGACCAGGCCGAGGTCGATGATGTTGACCGGGATCTCGGGGTCGAAGCACTGGCGCAAGACCTCGATCACGTCCTCCGGACGGACCGTCGCGTCGGGCGCGACCTGGGTCGTGACGGCGGCCTGCTGTTCGCTCAAGGTGTCTCCAGGGGAAGGCCTGCGTTCTTCCACGCGGTCGTGCCGCCGCGGAAGTTGACGACGTCCTTCACGCCGAGGGCGACAGCCATCTCAGACGCGACAGCCGAACGCTCGCCCACCCCGCAGACGAAGATCGTCTTGTCCTCGAACTTCTGGCCGGTAGGGTTCGCCAGGATCGAGCTCAGCACCACGTGCTTGGCCCCCGGCACGTGGCCCCGCTTCCATTCCCAGTCTTCGCGCACGTCGACGACGTTGTAGCCCTCGTCGATCAGCCTCTTGATCTCGTCGAGCTTCAGGTCGCGAAAGGGTGCGGTCTGTTCAGTCATACCTCTCTATTACTCCTCGTCGTCGCCGGCCAATCCATATGCGCCGACCTTCAGAACCTTCAGCGAAAGCAGCGCGCACTTGATCCGCGCGGGCGAGATGTCGATGCCGAGCTCACCGAGGACGTCGTCCTTGTTGATCCTCTTCGCGTCATCCAGGGAAAGGCCTTTCAGGCGCTCGGTCAGGAGCGACGCCGAAGCCTGCGAGATGGCGCAGCCGCGACCGTGGAAGCGGACGTCCTCGATGACGCCATCCTTGACCCGGAAGTCCATCCCGACCACGTCGCCGCAGAGGGGATTGTCTTCCTCGTGGCTGATGTCCGGGTGCTCCAGGCGACCGTAGTTCCGCGGGTTCTTGTAGTGGTCGAGGATGTACTCGCGATAGAACTGGTCGTCGGCGCTGGGCGGTGCGCTGCTCATCTCAGGCAAAGATCCTCTGGGCTTCCCGAATCGAGCTTACGAGCCGGTCCACCTCTTCCTTCTGCGTGTAGACATAGAAGGAAGCGCGGGCGGTCGCGGGGACGCCGAGCCTGGTCATGAGCGGCATGGCGCAGTGATGGCCGGCCCGCAGGCAGACCTGGTCGCGATCGGCGATGGTCGCCAGGTCGTGCGGGTGAATACCGTCCAGCGCGAACGAGATGACGCCTGCGCGGCGTGAGGGGGGCGGACCGTAGACGGTCAGCCCGTCGACCTCGCTCAACGCCTCGTACGCATACTCGGTGATGTCGAGCTCATGAGAGCGCACGGCGTCCATGCCGAGGTTGCTCAAGTAGTCCACGGCCGCGCCCAGGCCGATGACCTCGGCGATGGCCTGCGTGCCGGCCTCGAACTTCCACGGCAGGTCGTGGTACGTGGTGCCCTCCACTCGGACCGTCTTGATCATGTCGCCGCCGGCCATGAACGGGTCCATGGCCTCGAGCAGCTCGCGGCGGCCGTAGAGAATGCCCGCGCCGGTCGGGCCGAGCATCTTGTGGCCGCTGAACGCGTAGAAGTCGCAGCCCAGGGCGCGGACGTCGACGGGCTGGTGGGGTGTGCTCTGGGCGCCGTCGACCAGGACGGTGGCGCCGGCTTTCTTGGCCGCCGCGACCATGTCTCGGGCGGGGTTGATGGTGCCCAACGCATTGCTGACCAGGTTGAAGGCGACGAGCTTCGGCCCGCGCTGCAGGAGCTCGGTGAGCTGGTCCTGCCGCAGCTCGCCTTTCTCATCGATGTCTACGTACTCGATGTGTGCGCCCTTTTCGGCGGCGAGGATCTGCCAGGGCACGATGTTGGAGTGATGGTCGAGGATCGTGAGGACGATCAGGTCGCCCGACTTGATGTTCTTGCGGCCCCACGCGTACGCGACCAGGTTGATCGCCTCCGTCGTGCCGCGCGTGTAGATGATCTCCTTGGTCGACGCGGCGTTGATGAACGCGCGGACCTTCTCGCGAGTCGCTTCGTATCGAACCGTTGCCTCTTCGGCGATGCGATAGGCGGCGCGATGGATGTTGGAGTTGAACTTCTCGAAGTACTCGAGCATCGCGCCCGTCACCTGCTTGGGCCGCTGCGAGGTGTTGGCCGAATCGAGGTAGGCGATCCCCGTCTCGAAGATCGGGAAGTCCTTGCGGATGGCAGCGACGTCGAACGTGCGAATCGCCATTGCTATTCGGGCACCTCGACGTAGATGTCCGAGCCCTCGACCTTCACCGGGTACGTCGACGCCGGGATGACCGCCGGCAGCCCGGTCACCTTGCCGGTCTGCAGGTTGAACCTCGAGCCGTGCTGCGGGCACTCGACATCCATGCCCCACAGCTCCCCGTCGCTCAGGGAGAACTCTTCGTGGGTGCAGATGTCGTTCAGCGCATAGAAGTTGCCGTCTTCCGCATGCGCCAGGCACACCGGCACGCTGCCCGCGTCGACTCGCTTCATCGACTCCGCGGGAAGCTCGTCGACAGTGGCAACCCGGTAGCTAGCCAAGGCGAGACTCCAGCTCCGCTTCGACGAGCTTGCGTGCGTGCTCGAAGGGGATGCGGTCGAGGACGTCGCCGAAGAAGCCCTGGATGAGCATCCGCTTGGCGGTCGGCTCGGGAATGCCACGCGAGCGCAGGTAGAACATGTGCTCCGGATCAACCGGCCCGACGGTCGCCCCGTGCGTGCACCGGACGTCGTTGTTGTCGATCTCGAGCATCGGGATCGAGGTGGCCTTCGCCTTGTCGGAGAGGACGAGGTTGCGGTTGGCCTGGTAGGCGTCGGACCGCGCGGCGTGCTTCTCGATCTTGATCAAGCCGGCGTACACCGTGCGCGCCACATCCTGCAGCGCACCCTTGAAGAGAAGGTCGGATCGCGTGTTGCCGACCCGGTGGTCCTGCAGCGTGTGGAAGTCGAAGAACTGGTCGCCCGACGCGAAGTAGATCGCTTTCAGCTCCGCATTCGAACCCTCGCCGGCCAGCGACGCCTCGACGCGGGTCTTGGAGAACTTGCCGCCGAGCGTGACGTTGAAGAGCTTGAGCGAGGAGTCCTTCTGCAGCTCCGCGAGCTGGTCGGCGAAATGCCACACGTTGCGGCCCCACTTCTGCACGCCGACGTAGCCCACCTGCGCGCCGTCCCCGAGAAAGATCTCCGTCGATCCGCTGCGGTAGCCAGACTCATCGTCGCGCTCCGCTATGTACTCGTCGAGGTAGTCGAACTTCGAGTTCTTGCCGGCCACGATGAGCGTATGGGGGAGGACGCTGGTGCCGCCCTCGTGCGAGAAATGCTGGCCGATCACCGGCTGGTCGATGACGACGCCGTCGGGGACGTAGAGAAAGGTTCCGCCGGTGAAGAACGCGGCATGAAGCGCCGCGAAGCGGTCGCGGTCGGCGTGCACAAGGGAGAAGAGCCGCGGCTCGACAAGCTCGGGATGCTCCTTGGCCGCCTGTCGCAAAGGCTTGAGGATCACGCCCTTGGGCAGCGCCGAAGGCAGGACGAGCTTGTGGCCGTCCAGGTGCTCGAGCCTGGAATACTTCGCGGGGTCGAAGCCTCTGACGTCGGTGCGCCGCCACTCCTCGTCCGTTTTGCTCGGCGAGGGGAGCTTCTCGAAGGTGGCGAAGGCCGCTTCGCGGCGCTCGCGCAGCCAGGCAGGTTCGCCCTGGAGCTGGTCCAGGGTTTCGACGCTCAGTGCCATGGCTACCCTACCGAGCCCTCCATCTCGAGCTGGATGAGCCGGTTCAGCTCCACCGCGTACTCGAGGGGGAGCTCCTTGGTGAACGGCTCGATGAAGCCGTTGACGATCATGGTCTCGGCCTCGGCGCGCGCGATGCCGCGGCTCATCAGGTAGAAGAGCTGCTCGTCGGACACCTTGCTGACCGTCGCCTCGTGGCCGAGGGTCACGTTCTCCGCGTCGACGTCGTTGTACGGGTAGGTGTCGGAGCGCGAGTCGTCGTCGAGCAGCAGCGCGTCGCACTTGACGAAGGACTTGCAGTTGTTCGCGCCGGGATAGATCTTGATGTGGCCGCGGTATGACGTCCGGCCGCCGCCCTTGGAGATCGACTTCGAGGTGATGGTCGACGTCGTGTTCGGCGCGACGTGGATCATCTTGCCGCCCGCGTCCTGGTGCTGGCCCTTGCCGGCGAACGCGACGGAGAGCACGTCGCCCTTGGCGCCCGGTTCCATCAGGTAGACGCTCGGGTACTTCATGGTGATCTGAGAGCCCAAATTCCCGTCGACCCACTCCATCGTCGCGTCGGCGTAAGCCATCGCGCGCTTGGTGACGAGGTTGAAGACGTTGGTCGACCAGTTCTGGATCGTGGTGTAGCGGCAGCGCGCACCCTTCTTGACGATGATCTCGACGACCGCGCTGTGCAGCGAGTCCGTCGTGTAGATGGGCGCCGTGCAGCCCTCGATGTAGTGGACGAACGAGCCTTCGTCGCAGATGATCAGCGTCCGCTCGAACTGGCCCATGTTCTCCGCGTTGATGCGGAAGTACGCCTGCAGCGGGACTTCCACACGCACCCCCTTGGGAACGTAGATGAACGAGCCGCCCGACCAGACGGCGCTGTTGAGCGCAGAGAATTTGTTGTCCGCGGGCGGGATGACCGTGCCGAAGTACTCCTTGAAGAGCTCGGGGTGCTCGCGCAGCGCCGAGTCCGTGTCCAGAAAGATCACGCCCTGCTTGCTCAGGTTCTCCTGCAGCGAGTGATAGACGACCTCTGACTCGTACTGCGCGGACACGCCGGCGAGGAACTTGCGCTCAGCTTCCGGGACGCCGAGCCGGTCGTACGTTGCCTTGATGTCGGGCGGCAGTTCCTCCCACGTCTTCGACTGCTTGTCGGAGGCTTTGAGGTAGTAAAAGATGTTCTCGAAGTCGATCACCGAAAGGTCCGCGCCCCAGTTGGGCATCGGCTTCTTGCGGAAGATCTCCAGCGAGCGGAGGCGGAACTTTGTCATCCACTCCGGCTCGCCCTTCATCCACGAGATCTCTTTGACGATCTCTTCGTTGAGGCCGCGCTTGGCCTTGAAGATGTAGTCCTCGGGAACGAAGAACCCGTACTTCTCCTTGTAGTCGGAGCCGACCTCGATCTTCGGTACTGATGCCATCAAGCCACCCCCTGAGGCTCCGCGGCCTCTTCCTTGCCCCATTCGGCATACCCGGTCTTCTCGAGTCGCGCCGCCACCTCGGGCCCACCCGACAGCACGAACTTGCCGTCAACTAGAACGTGCACGTAGTCCGGCTTGATGAACTCGAGGACGCGTGTGTAGTGGGTGATGATCAGGATCCCCAGCTCGGGTCCGCGCATGCGGTTGACCGCCTCGGCGACGAATTTGATGGAGTCGATGTCGAGACCGGAGTCGGTCTCGTCGAGGATCGCGATCTCAGGCTTGAGGATCGCCATCTGCAAGATTTCGGCGCGCTTCTTCTCGCCGCCGGAAAAACCATCGTTGATGTAGCGCGGCAGGAACGAGTCGTCCATGTGGAGCACGTCGAGCTCGCCCTTGAGCAGCGAGCGGAATTCCTTTGGAGTCACCATCTTCGACTTGTCCTTCCCGTCATACCCCCGCTTGGAATTCAGCGCGGTGCGCAGGAAGTTGGCCATCGAGATCCCGGGCACGACCACGGGGTACTGGAGCGCGAGGAACATGCCCAGCCGCGCCCGCTCGTCGGTTTCCAGGTCGAGGACGTTCTGGCCCTTGAACATCACAGAGCCGCCGTCCACCGTGTAACCGGGGTGGCCCATGAGCGTGTGCGAAAGGGTCGACTTGCCGGAGCCGTTCGGGCCCATCACCGCGTGCACCTCGCCTTTGGAGATGCCCAGCGACACGCCTTTCAGGATCTGCCGTCCTTCGACGCTCGCTCGCAGGTCTTTAATCTCGAAATCAGCCAACTCTCTTCTCGTTCTCCTTCATCACGTATGTGCAGTCGTCCGCAGCCTCGGCCATCCAGGTCGTGCGCTTCACATCGGCACCCAGCAGCCGCTCGTACATGTGCTGCTCGTTGATGCAGGGCAGCCCGGTGCGGGCGGCAACGTCCTGTATGGGGCAGTTGCAGTGGCGGATGGCCAGGTCGCCGCCGCTCACTTCGACCACCTCGGCCATGTGCCCGTGCTCAGACGCGAGACGGGCGAGCTCGCGAACCCGCGATGCAAAGTCTAGGCCCGCCAATTGGGGCGCGTATTCCGCCTCGAGCCGCGCGGCGCGCCGCTCGAAAAACGCCTTCAGCTGCTCGTTCGTCATGAAGTCGACGAGCTCGCCAGTCAGCTCGCGGTGGCCGTCAGGAAAGTGTTCGCCGGCCAGCGGCGTCAGGCGGTAGACATTCTCCGGCCGGCCGCGGCCATGGGGCTGCGCCGAGGCGACGGTAGCGAGGCCTGACGACTCCAGCGACTCGAGATGGCGCAGCGCGCCTTGCTTGGAAACCTCAAGATGAGCCGCAATCTCGCCCAACGTGGCCTGGCCATGCGTCTTCAAGAAGGCGAGAATCACCTCGCGCTTGGACTCCACGAAAATTCATTCTAGGAGTTTTTCAACAGGGACGTTGAAATACCTCCCGACACGTCTGGCGGCGGCGGCGGCGGCGCTCATCGCGCTGTGGCCGTCGGCGATGCTGGCCGCGCCCGAGTGGGAACAGTGGCAGGCGGTGCCGGCCGTTTTCGACCTGGCCGGACCCCGCGTGGACGGGTCGCTGGTCGTGGCCGGGTCGGCGGCGCTTTACACCCTGACGCCGGCCGGCGACGTGGCGCCTTTCGCGCGAGGGCCGGGCGGCTACCGCGACGATCCAAACACCGAGGCATACCTCGAGTCGTCGCCGGGCCTGCACGTCGCCGCCGCGGGCTGCGACTTCGCGCGCGACGACCTCTACCTTCTGCGCCTGCACACCCCGGTCGGACTGACCCGGGTCGACGGTACGGGGCAGGAGACGGGCTCGTTCGCCAACATCGACGCGCCTAGCCTCAACGGCATAGCCTTCGACACCGCGGGGGCTTTCGACCACCGCCTACTGGTCACCGCGCCGCTCGCCGGCAAGACGGAGCTGTTCGCGGTCGACTGCCGGGGCTCGAGCCAGGTGATCACCAAGACCGCGCCGTCGGTCGAGGGCGGGATGGCGGTCGCGCCTGAGACGTTCGGCGACTTCGCCGGCTCGCTCATCGCGCCCGACGAGAACAGCGGCTTGATCTGGGCCATCGCCCCCGACGGCTCGGCCAAGCAGGTCGTCAACCCTGGCCTGCCCAAAGGCGGCGACATCGGCGTCGAGTCGGTCGCGTTCGTGCCGCCGGAATTCTCGAAGGGCGGGTACGTGTACTACGCCGACCGCAAGAGCGCCAACACCCAGTACCTCGGCACGGACCACGTGTTGCGGCTCGCGAGCGCGGACCTGGTGGCGGCCGGCGTGCAGGACGGCGACCTACTGGCTGCTACTGAAGGCGGAGCGTCTCTGGTCGCGGTTCGCTGCGCCGCGACCTGCCGCGTGATCACGGTCATCGGCAGCCCCGGCGCGGCGCACGGGGAGGGCCACATCGTCTTCACGCTGACGCAGCAGCCTTCTCCGACGCCTTCCGCGACGCTGGCCCCGAGCGCGACTCCCGCAGCTTCGAGCTCGGCCGTCGGGGCGGCGGCCCCGATGATCGCCGTCGCGGCGGCGGTGCTGGCTGCCCTGGTGGGCGCTTTTGTCGCCGTGACTGCGAGCCGTCGGCGCCGCTGAGCCGGGACCGGGCCCTCCTCCTTTCGGCCCGCGGGCTCCGTGCCTTCGGTTTTGGCTTCTCCGCGGTGCTCATCGGCCTGCACCTCGAGCACGCCGGGCTATCGGCGCCGCTCATCGGGCTGACGCTTGGCGTCGGTCTGGCCGCCGCCTCGCTCACCGGCCTCGCCGCGGTCGCGCTCGCGGCACGCATCGGCCGCCGGGCAGCGCTCTGCGTGGTCGGCCTCTTGATGGCGGTGACCGGCCTGGACCTCGCCGTGGCGACCGAGCCTGCGCTGCTGGTCCTGGCCGGCGTGACCGGGATGCTCGGCGCGGCCAGCGTCGACCTGGGACCGTTTGCGCCGCTCGAGCAACCGGCCCTGGCCGAGGTCGTGACTCCCGAGCGCCGCAACCTCGCCTTCGCCCGATACTCGCTCAGCGGTGGGCTCTTCAACGCGGCCGGCGGCCTGGCCGCTGCGTTCGCAAGCGCGACTGCCGCCCGGCCCTACTTCCTTCTTTATGCGGCGATCGGGATCGTCACAGCCGTGCTTCCTCTGGTCATGACCCCGCGGATCGAGGCCGGTGTGCGCGGTCCTGCATTCGACGTGCTGCGCCGGTCGCAAGCGATGCGTGTGTTGGCCGCGCTGTCCGCTCTCTTCGCCCTCGACTCGTTTGCCGGCGGCTTCGTCGCCAACGCCGTCATCAGCTACTGGATCCACGTGCGCTTCGGGGTGGGACCGCAACTGCTCGGACCTGTGTTCGCCGTCGTGGCGCTGCTGCAGGCGGTCTCGTATGAGATCTCCGGCCGGGTCTCGAGCCGGATCGGCCTGATCAACACGATGGTGTTCACCCACCTGCCGAGCAACGTCCTCCTCCTGCTGGTCGCGCTCAGCCCCAACCTGACATGGGCGATTGGGCTGCTGTGGCTGCGGTTCCTCCTCTCCCAGATGGACGTGCCGGCCAGGCAGGCGTACGTGGTCTCGATCCTCCAGCCCGCGGACCGCGCCGCCGCGGTAGCCCTGACCGGTGCGGTACGCGGTGTGGCCCAGGCCTTTGGCCCGCCCCTGGCGGGCCTGGCCATCGCCGCGGGCGCGTTTGGGCTCCCCTTTTATGCCGGGGGCGGCCTGAAGATCGTGTACGACCTTGCGCTGTTTCGAATGTTTCGTAGCCGCCGCGCTGAGCACGAGACCTAAATTGCTGGGTGATGGCTGACAACCTCGCGGTGCTCGACCTGGACGAGATCGAGCGCCGCGTGAACGCCCTGCGCGAGCGGATGCGTCCGCTCGAGCAGGATCTTGCGGATCTGCGCGGCCAGCGCGACCAGCTGCTGACCGAGCTGAGGCGGCGCCGCCGGCTCGTGGAGCGGACATCACGCGCCGACCTGAAAGGCGCGATGCGCGAAGGTAAGTACCCCACCGTCGCCGAGCTCGTCGCCGGCACCGACTCGGGGGCGCTCGACACTTTCGTCTTCAACCTGAAGACCGGCGGCGAGGTGCGCCTGGGCTTTCCAGGCTCGAGGACGCAGAGCCTCAGCTTCACCGACGGTGTCCGCCTTGTCAACGCCGCGGACCTGGCGCAGGCGGCTGAGCTGTACGCCGCGGGCTGGGAGCTGGGCAGCCCCGGACGGCCGGGGGTGCGAGTTCATTTTCCAGGCACCCGGCAGGAGAGGCTCCTGCCGGCGGACGAGGTGTATGCTCGCCCCGGCGAGCGGGCAGAGGGGTGAGGTCGTTGAGCACTAGCAGATGCGAAACGATCGCCCGAAGCCATGATCGCTGTCGAGCAGCGCGAGCTGCAGGCGGCGCCCCTCGAAGCACGTCCCCTCAAGCCGCGGCTGGTGGCGCGTCCGCGCAGGCGGACGCCCTGGCATCTCCAGATCTCGGCCGGGATCCTGGTCGTCGCGGTGGTCAGCTCGCTGGGCGGCGGCGGGCTCCTGGATTCCGCGAGCAGCTACGTCCTGCAGGCGCAGGCTCAATCTCTCCACGCGCGATGGGCCTACATGCGCCACAACGGGATCCCCGACGCCGACTTCGCCGCCCTGGAACGGCAGTGGGCGCAGACGCAAGCTACCGTGGTGGTCGGGGCCGGCGGAGTGTTCTGGCTGCCCGGTGGCGCCGACACCATCGCCAGGTGGCAGGCCGAGACGGATGCCATCTGGTCGCGCGACCTGAGCCGGTTCCGCAGCGAGGCGGTGGTCGCGGAGCAGTCTCTCCACCGCGCGCTGGCCCCGGAGACCGAGATCCAGCGCAAGCTTCGCCTGGAGGCGTTGGCGCAGGCTGCCACGCCGCTCGACTTCGCGACTCTGCGCGACGACTGGTCAATGGAGGCCAGGCTCGTCCCCATCGACAGGCACATCGCCGGCGTCGCGTCGGGTGTCATCGGACAGACGC
>Ga0209027_1000964_pt1 | contig 10618 bp, 7 predicted proteins | sample GraSoi013_1_20cm_3_FD_185821 | JGI IMG/M metagenome (GOLD analysis project Ga0209027, IMG submission 185821) | Grasslands soil microbial communities from the Angelo Coastal Reserve, California, USA - Sample 09_27_2013_1_20cm (SPAdes) (version 2) | ecosystem: Environmental > Terrestrial > Soil >...
GGCCGATCTTCGGACTGCCGCGGATCATCACCAATGCCCGAGCCCTGGAGCGCCTCGTGGCACTCGTGGACAGCCCGGCGAACGGCGTGACGTTCTGCACCGGCTCGCTCGGCGCGAGCCCCGAGAACGATCTGCCGGCCATGGTCCGTCGGTTGGGAGGGCGCATTCACTTCGCACACTGTCGCAACGTCCGGATCACGGGTGACCGCCAATTTCACGAGACCGCCCATCCCTCGCCCTGCGGCAGCGTGGACCTGTTCCAGGTCCTCTGCGCCCTCAGAGACGTCGGATTCGCGGGCCCGATGCGCCCCGATCATGGCCGCATGATCTGGGGCGAAACCGGCCGGCCCGGTTACGGGCTGTACGATCGGGCGCTCGGCGTGACGTACCTGCAAGGTCTATGGGAAGCGCTTTCCCGGAGCGCCACGTGAGTACCGCAGCCGCGCCTCGGCGGATCGGATACCGCTGGACGGTGTGCGCGCTGTTATTCGTGGTGACCACCATCAATTATGTCGACCGCCAGGTGCTCGGAATCCTGGCGCCGACGCTGCAGCACGAGCTCGGGTGGTCCGAGACCACCTACGGCGACGTCGTCTCGTGGTTCAGCCTGCCGTACGCCTTCGGCTTCCTCGCGGCGGGGCGGCTGTTCGACCGGATAGGGGTGCGGCGCGGCTTCGCGGCGGCCGTCGTGGCGTGGAGTCTCGCCGCCATCGCACACGCGTTCGCCCGTACGACAGCCCTGTTTTCCGCGGCACGCGGGCTGCTGGGCGTGGCCGAGTCGGCAAATTTTCCCGGCGCCATCAAGGCCGTGGCCGAGTGGTTCCCCAAGAAAGAGCGGGCGCTCGCGACCGGCATCTTCAACGCGGGCACGAACACGGGGGCAATACTCACACCCCTTCTGGTCCCCTGGATCGCGCTGAAGTGGGGTTGGCAGTGGGCCTTCATCGCGACGGGCTCCCTCGGGTTCATCTGGCTGCTCCTCTGGCTCGCGGTATACCGCAGTCCCGGAACGAATCCGCGCGTTACGAGCGACGAGCTGGCGCATATCCGCAGCGACCCACCCGACCCCGAGAACACCCGCGTGCCGTGGATCCGTCTGCTCAGTTACAGGCAGACGTGGGCGATCGCGGCCGGGAAATTCCTGGCCGATCCCATCTGGTGGTTCTACCTCTACTGGCTCCCGAAATTCCTGGATTCGACCTACGGCATCAAGCTTGCGCAGGTCGCGCTCCCGCTGATCGTCATTTATCTGGTGTCCGACGTCGGTTCGATCGGTGGGGGGTGGCTGTCGAGCGCCTTGATCAAGCGAGGCTGGACGGTGAATCGGGCGAGAAAGACTGCGATGCTCGCGATGGCGCTCTTGATCGTGCCGACGGCGTTGGCACCACTGGCAGGGAGCATGTGGACCGCCGTGCTGATCGTCAGCGTCGCCGTGGCGGCGCATCAGGCGTGGTCTGCCAATGTGTATACGCTGGCGAGCGACATGTTCCCGCGCGCGGCGGTGGGCTCGGTGGTGGGGATCGGCGCGTTCGCCGGGGGCATCGGCGGCTGGGCGTTTCAACGTGTCACGGGACGGATCCTCCAGGCCAACGGCAACGACTATACGCCCATCTTCATCGTGTGCGGGCTGGCCTATGTCTCGGCCTGGACCATCATTCACGTTCTCGCTCCGCGGCTCGAGCCCGCGACCACTGGATGAACCGCTACGAGGTACCGAACATGCCCGACCAAGCCGTGCCGCGACGAGCCTTCCTCACCGCCACCGCCATGGGTGTAGTGGGGGCAGCTCTGACCCCCTCGTTCTCCCTCTCCAGATTGTGGAGAGGGGGACAGGGGGTGAGGCCCGAGCCATTGAGGCTGGGCGTGGCGAGCTATTCGCTCCGCAACTTCTCGCGCGACAAAGCGATCGAAATGGTGAAAGCACTGGGCACGCCGTATATCAACCTCAAGTCCGTGCACCTGCCCTACGAGCTGTCGCCCGAGGAGCTGGCCACCGCGCGGCGCGAAATCGAGGGTGCGGGCCTGCACATCGTGGGCGGTGGTGTGATCACGTTCGAGGAGGATACCGACGCGGGCGTGGGGAAGTACTTCGCGTACGCCCAGGCGGCCGGCATGCCCCTGATCACCGCGCACGCCGACGTGCCGATCCTGCCGCGCATCGAGCGGTTCGCCAAGCAATACGACATCAAGGTCGCGATCCACAATCACGGCCCGGAGGACAAACGGTTCCCTTCTCCCTATGACGCCCTGAAACACGTGCGCGACATGGATCGGCGGATGGGACTGTGCATCGACATCGGGCACGCGGTCCGAGCGGGCACGGACGTCGTGCGGGCGATCGCGGACGCGGGTCCGCGGGTGCTCGACATGCACGCCAAGGACCTGCGCGATCCGACCACCGCGGCGAGTCAGTGCATCGTCGGCGAGGGCGTCATCCCCATCGCCGCGATCTTTCGGGAGCTCGAGACCATCGGGTATCGGGGCTACGTCAACCTGGAGTACGAGATCGACGCCGATGATCCATTGCCAGGAATGAAACAGTCGCTTGCCTACATGCGCGGCGCGCTCGCCGGGCTCGACGCCGCCCGCCGGAGCCCCCATTCTTGACCCGTACGGCGAGATCACTATCTCGAAGGAGTGACCGACGGCGCGTGTATGGCCAGCTCGTCCTGCGTGAACCCCTCGATCACCTACATGGCGTTGACCGCGCGCGCCTGCGACTACGCCGTGGCAGAACTGGAGCGCGGCAACATATGATCAAGGCTCGATGGTGGGTCCTCGCCCTGGCGGCCCACGGCGCCGTGCTCGGCGCCCAGACGCGCTCGAACGATCTGAGCGCCCCCGAACGAGCCGCCGGGTGGCGGCTGCTGTTCGACGGTCGCACCCTGCGCGGGTGGCGCGGGTTGGGCTACGATACCGTTCCCACGGCCCATTGGGTGGTGGTGGATCGCGCCATCAAGAAGATTGCGAGCGGCACCGTCCCCAAGCTGCCGGACGGACAACCCGCCCAGGGCGGCGACCTGATGACGCTGGACACGTTCGGCGACTTCGAGTTGAGCTGGGAGTGGAAGGTCACGCCCGGCGCGAACAGCGGCGTCAAGTACAACGTGTCGGAGGAGCTCTCCATGGCGCAGGCGCCCAACCACGCCGCGCTCGGGTTCGAATACCAGATCCTCGACGACGATCGCCACCCCGATGGAGCGCTGCCGAGCCACCGGGCCGGAGCGCTGTACGACCTTTTCCCACCGAACGAGCAGAAACACCTGAAGCCGGTAGGCGAGTGGAACCGCTCCACGGTGATCTTCCGCGGGAATCATGGCGAGCACTGGTTGAACGGCGAGCGGATCGTGGAATTCGATCTCGGCACGGCGCGGATGGATTCGGCCCTTGCGGCCAGCAAGTTCCGCGCGATCCAGGGGTTCGCCACGCGCCGCAAGGCGCACATTGTCCTTCAGGACCACGGGGACGAAGTCTATTTCCGCAATATCAAGGTTCGGGACCTATGAAGCGTCGCAAGTTCTTGAAAGCCGCCTCGGCGGCTGGGTTCGGGTTGGCGGCCGCGCGATCGCCGCTCTTCGGCCTCGCCCGTTCTCCCAATGACAAGGTCGTGGTCGCGGTCATGGGCTTGAACGGACGGGGCACCGTGCTCGCGCGCGGCTTCGCCCGGACGGCTCAGGCCGAGGTGGCGTCCGTGTGCGACGTCGATGCGGTGGTGCTCGCGAAAGGCGTGTCCGCCGTCGCCCAAGTCCAGGGGAAGTCTCCCAAAGGGCTGGGCGACTTTCGGAAGGCGCTCGAGGACAAGGACGTGGACGCACTGGTGATCGCGGCGCCCGACCACTGGCACACCCCAGCCGCCCTGCTTGCGATGCAGGCGGGGAAGCACGTCTACGTGGAGAAGCCGTGCGGGCACAACCCGCGCGAAGGCGAACTGCTCGTCGAAGCGCAGCGCAAGCATCGCCGCGTCGTGCAGATGGGAACGCAGCAGCGCTCCGCGCCACGCTCGATCGACATCATGCAGGCGATCAAGGCAGGCGCCATCGGGCAGCCCTATCTCGCGCGCACCTGGTACGCCAACACGCGAGGCACGATCGGCCGCGGGAAGGCAGCGCCCGTTCCCGCGAACCTGGACTACGAGCTGTGGCAGGGCCCGGCGCCCCGTACCCCGTACCACGACAACATCATTCACTACAATTGGCATTGGTTCCGGCGCTGGGGAACGGGCGAGATCTTGAATAACGGCACGCACGAGATCGACGTCGCGCGCTGGGCGCTGGGCGTGGGCTACCCCACGCGCGTCACGTCCGTCGGCGGTCGCTATCACTACGCCGACGACTGGGAATTCCCCGACACGCAGGAAGTCTGCTTCGAATTCGCGGACGGGAAGACCATCATCTGGCAGGGGCAAAGCTGCAACGGCCTGACCACGTTCGGCCGCTCCCGCGGCACCGCGATCCTGGGCACCGCCGGCAGCGTGGTGCTCGACCGCGACGGCTACACCACGTACGATCTCAAGGAAAAGGTGATGAAGTCGTCTCTCGCCGCGCAGGCGGGGGACGGCCTCAACACCACCGCCGACGACGAGATGACCGCGCTGCACATCGCCAACTTCGTGGACGCGATCCGCACCGGCGCCGCGCTGCGGCAGCCGATCGAGGAGGGCGCCAAGAGCGTGCTACTGGGCCACCTCGGCAACATCGCTCAGTCGACCGGCCGCGGGCTGCGCATCGACGCGGCGTCGGGCCGGATCACGGGCGACGAGGAAGCGATGAAACTGTGGCAGCGGGAGTACGCCCCGGGCTGGGCGCCGGTCGTCTGACCCGTGAGCGCCGTCCTCGACCCGGACCGCTTTTTCGATCCCGATCCCGCGGTGCGCGGCGTCGCACGCGAGTTGTATGAGGAAACCCGCCGGCTGCCCATCGTCTCTCCCCACGGTCACGTGGATCCGCAGATTCTGGCCCGGGACGAGCCCTTCCCGGAGCCCGCGGCGCTGATCGTTCAGCCCGACCACTACGTCCTGCGGTTGCTGTACGCCGGCGGCGTCCCGCTCGAGGCGTTGGGTGTGCCGCGCCGGGATGGAGCGCCCGTCGAGAGCGACCCGTGCAAGGTGTGGCAGCGGTTCGCCGACCACTACTACCTGTTTCGCGGCACGCCCACCGCCGCGTGGCTCGAGTACGAGCTGCACGAGGTGTTCGGCGTCGGTGAACGGCTGTCTCCTGAGACGGCGCCGCGGATCTACGATGACATCGCTGAGAAGCTGGCCTCACGAGAATTCCGGCCGCGGGCGCTGTTCGAGCGCTTCGCGATCGAGGTCCTCGCCACCACCGACAAGGCCAGCGATTCGCTGGCGCACCACCATGCCATCCGGGAGTCCGGGTGGAAGGGACGGGTGATCCCCTGCTTCCGCCCCGATGCGGTGTTCCAGATCGCCTCACCCGGCTGGCCGGCCGAGCTGGAAGCGCTGGGCCGGGAGCACGGCGCGCCCCTGGTGGATTACGCCGAGTTCCTTCACGCCCTGGAGGATCGCCGCACGTTCTTCAAGAGCATGGGGGCTACGGCCACCGATCACGCCGTGCTCGAGCCCTACACCACCTGGCTCCCCCCGAACGAGGCGGAGGTCCTGTATCAGCGGGCGAGGCAGCGCGACGCGACGCCGGCGGACGAACGCCGCTTCACGGGCCACCTTCTGATGGAGATGGCCCGGCTGTCGCTCGAGGACGGGCTGGTGATGCAGATTCATGCTGGCGCGTTGCGAGACCACAACCGACCCCTGTTCGAACGGTTCGGTCCCGATCGGGGCGGGGACATTCCAGTCGCCACGGAGTTCACGCGCAACCTGCGCCCGCTGCTGAACGCCTACGGCAACGATCCGCGTTTCACCCTCGTGGCCTTCACGCTCGACGAGTCCACCTACAGCCGGGAGCTGGCGCCGCTCGCCGGCCACTATCCGGCCCTGCGCCTCGGGCCGCCCTGGTGGTTCCACGACTCGATCGAAGGCATGCGGCGCTTCCGCGAGCGCACCACGGAAACCGCTGGGATCTACAAGACCGCCGGCTTCAACGATGACACCCGCGCGTTCTGCTCGATTCCCGCCCGCCACGATCTAGCGCGCCGCGTGGACGCGAACTTCCTCGCGGGGCTCGTCGCGCGTCACGTCATCGACAGGAGCGACGCACACCAGATGGCGCGGGCGCTCGCCTACGACCTGGCGAAGCAGACGTATAAGCTGTGACGTCGCACTATGCAGCAGATCCTTCGCGTCGCGCGCGTGCCGCGCGCTCGCTCAGGATGACACCGTCCGGCGGCTGCGATATGCTTATATGAAGAGGGAGAATGAGAGGAGGGGAGGAAGGGTGGTGCCGTTTCTCCCTTTCCCCTTCGCGGAACGAACTGGCCTGTCATCCTGAGCGCCGCAGGCGCGAAGGATCTGCTTCTTGAGCGCCGCAAGTCGTCCGACGTGCCGCGAACAGAATGTCGGCCAAGTCCTCCCATGTGGGGTTTTTCTGCTCGATCAGCCTAACCTTTCGTGAGCGAACCCAGCCCTTGAGCTGCTTTTCGCGTGCGATGGCGTCGCGAACATCGCCAAACTCCTCGAAGTAAACCAGCCGCTTAATGTGGTACCTGCTCGTGAAACCGGGGGTTAGGCTGCGCTTGTGCTGATGCACGCGCCGCCCGAGGTCGTTGGTGACGCCCGTGTATAAGACTCGCGAGCGACTCGCCATGATGTACACGTAGTAGGTGCGCATGCCCCGCCAAAGTGGCGTCCGGGAAGGTCGCGACCGGTATCATTTCTGGGCGGCCCGGCGCGCAAACGTGCCTTGGAGGGTGAGCGCGCGTGTCATCCTGAGCGATCTGCTTTGTGAGCGCCGCAGGGGACCAAGCACCTCGGCCCCGAAGCGGTAAGTTTGGGTGTCCCAGGAGGGGCGATGAAACGGACGAGTCAACGCGAGCAGGCGGAGGCGTTCCGGCGGCTCCATCGGGAGGGGGGGATCCTGGTGCTCCCCAACGCCTGGGACGTGATCACCGCCCGTCTGATCGAGAGTGTGGGGTTCGCCGCCATCGCCACGTCCAGCGCCGGGGTCGCCTGGGCCCTCGGCTACGCCGACGGCGAGCGCATCAGTCGCGGCGAGATGCTGGCCGTGGTCCGCCGCATCGCGTCCAGCGCGAGCGTGCCGGTGACCGCCGACATGGAGGCGGGGTACGGGACGACCCCGGAGGCCGCGGCCGAGACCGCGCGCGGCGTCATCGCGACGGGCGCCGTGGGGCTGAACCTCGAGGACGGGACCAACGACGGTCGCCTGACGGACGTCGGTCTGCAGCAGGACCGGATCCGCGCCATGCGTGAGGCCGGGGCGGCGGCCGGCGTCCCCCTGGTCATCAACGCGCGCACCGACGCGTTCGAGGTCAAGGATTGGTCGCCCACGGAGCGGCTCACCGCCGCGGTGCGACGCGCCAACGCCTACCGCGCCGCCGGAGCCGACTGCCTGTTCGTTCCGCACGTGAGCGACGCGGCGACGATTGGACGGCTCGCCCGCGAGATCGAAGGGCCGCTCAACGTCATTGCCGGCCCCCCCGCCCCGGCCATCCCCGAGCTCGAGCGACTCGGCGTGAGACGCGCGAGCCTCGGTCCTCGCGTGGTCCAGGCCGCACTCGGTCTCGTACGCCGCGCGGCGACGGAGTTGCGCGAGCGCGGCACCTACGAGACGATGGCCGACCTGTTGATCCCGTTCACCGAGCTGCAACGCCTGGTCGCGCCCACCCCTTGACGGGGTCGAACGGGCTGGTATATTTATACCGTTCAGTGAATATTAATGCTTTCGGGTTAATACTTTTGGGTGGGTCCGACATGTCGCGCAACTGTACGCTGAAGGCCGTCGCAATTCTGAATCCGGCGACTCCCACCGATGGGAGCGGGCGGCGGGCGTAAGCGCGTAGACGACTCAAAGCAAACCCCCCGGCCCGCTCCCAACAGAGCGGGCCTTTCTGTTGACCGGTCGTGAACAGGAGACACGATGCCCGCAGCCGACCGATCGCGTTGGGCCCACAGCCGCTCGCGGGAGCTCGACCCCTGGCGGGAGCACGACGCCTGTGGCGTCGGGTTCGTGGCCCGCGCGTCCGGACAACGCTCCGCCGAGATCGCGCGCCTCGCGTTGCAGGCGCTGGCCCGGGTGGCCCACCGCGGCGCCGCAGCCACCGACCGCTCCGGCGACGGCGCTGGGCTGCTCACTCAGATCCCTGCCCCGCTGTTCTACCGGGAGGCAGCGAGCCGCGCACTGGCGCTCGCGCCCGGCCAGCCGTTCGCCGTCGGCTCGTTCTTCCTGCCGCGCGAGCACGACGCGCTCGGCCGCGCCACCGCCATCATCGAGGAAGTGCTGTGCCGCGAGGGCCTCCCGGTGCTCGGGTGGCGCGACGTGCCAGTGGACCTGGAGGTCCTCGGCGCGGGTGCCCGCGCCTCCTGTCCCACCATCCGGCAGGCAGTCATCGCCGCGCCTGACGGCGGACGCCACGACGACACGACGTGGGAACGCTCGCTCTATCTCGCGCGCCGGACGATCGAACGCCGCATCGCCGACGCGGGGCCCGGCCTCGAGCCGTTCTTCGTGTGCTCGCTCTCGTGCCGCACGCTCGTATACAAGGCGCTGCTCACCGGCACCCAGCTCGCCGGCTTCTTTCCCGACCTCGAGTCCCCGGACTACGAGACGGCGCTCGCGATCTTCCACCAGCGCTACTCGACGAACACGACGTCGAGTTGGCCGCTCGTCCAGCCGTTCCGCATGCTCGCCCACAACGGCGAGATCAATACCCTGTGGGGGAACCGAAACGCGATGCTGGCCCGCGAGCCGGCGCTCGCCGGGCCGCCCTGGGGCGACGCGGTGGACCGCCTGAAGCCCGTGATCTGGTCGGAGGGAAGCGACTCGGCCAGTCTCGACAACGCGCTCGAGCTGCTGGTGCGCTCGGGGCGCGACCCGGTGCACGCCCTCATGATGCTCGTCCCCGAGGCGCACGAGGGCGCCGTGGAGATGGAGCCTGCCCTGCGGGGCTTCTACGAGTTCCACGAATGCCTGGTGGAGCCGTGGGACGGGCCGGCCGCGCTGGCGTTCTCGGACGGCGTGTTCGTGGGCTCGGCGCTCGACCGTAACGGCCTGCGGCCGTGCCGCTACAAGATCACCCGCGACGGACTGGTGGTGGCGGGCTCGGAGTCGGGGCTCGTCGATCTGAACCCGGCCGACGTGGTGGAAAGCGGCCGACTCGGGCCGGGTGAGCTGCTCGTCGTAGACACGCGCCGCAAGGCGATCCTGCGGAACGGGGAGGCGAAGCGCGAGGTGGCCCGGCGCCGCCCCTACAGCCGGTGGGCCGCGCGGGGCATCCGCCTGCTGCGTCCGACGGCAGCGGTGCCCGATGCGCCGCCCACACCGGAGCCCGAGCGCGTCGCCCGTCAGGTGGCCTTCGGGTGGAGCTTCGAGGACCTGCGCTACGTGCTCGAGCCGATGGGTAGCGCGGGGCACGACGCCGTGTGGAGCATGGGCGACGATACGCCAATCCCGCCGCTCGCGCGCATCCCGCCCGGCCTGTACGCGTACCTGCGCCAGCGCTTCGCGCAGGTCACGAACCCGGCGATCGACCCGCTGCGCGAGACGCTGGTCATGACGTTGCGGATGCACATCGGGCGTCGGGGCTCGCTGCTCGCCGACCGGCCGGCCGGGCTCCGGCTCGTGCGGAACGAGCACCCCGTCCTTCTCGCGGAGGAGATCGCGGCGCTGCGCACGGGCGCGGGCGCGCAGGTCGTTACCCTCGACACGACCTGGAGCGCCTCCGCCGGCGCCGTGGGAGGGGGGGGACCCGACGCGTTGCGCACCGCGCTCGACGGGCTGTGTCGGTCCGCCGGCAATGCGGTGCGGGAGGGGGCACGGATCGTGATTCTCAGCGACCGGGCCGCCGGTCGCGAGCGCGCCCCACTCCCCATGCTCCTGGCCGTCGGGGCGGTGCACCAGCACCTGCTCGAGCACGGCCTGCGAACACGCCTCGGCCTCATCGCCGAAGCGGGAGACGCGTGGGACGTCCACCACTTCGCGGCCTTGATCGGCTACGGGGCGGAAGCGGTGCACCCGTGGCTCGCGCTCGAGTCGGTGCAAGTGCAAGTCGCGGAGGACGACGCGAGCCTCCGGTTCCGCGCCGCGGCCGAGGCCGGTCTCCTCAAGATCCTGTCGAAGATGGGGATCTCGACGCTCTCGTCTTACTGCGGCGCCCAGATCTTCGAGGCATTGGGGCTCGGGGCCGAGGTGATCGACCGCTGCTTTACGGGCACCGTGTCGACGATCGGCGGGATCGGGTTCACGGAGATCGCCGAGGACGTCCTGGCCCGCCACCGAGCCGCATATCCCGACGTCGCGGCCGCGGAGCCGGTCCTGCCCGACCACGGGCGGGTGCGCTACCGCCGCGACGGTGAGGATCATGGCTGGTCGCCACAGCTGGTGCGGTCGATGCAGGCCGCGGTGGCCGCCGACACGCCGCAGGCGTACGACGCGTTTCGCGCCCGCGTCGCCGCCCGGCTGCCCGCTAGCCCGCGCGACCTGCTCGCGTTCCGCGCTGTGGCCCCGATCCCGCTCGAGGAGGTCGAGCC
>Ga0209027_1000965_pt1 | contig 10599 bp, 5 predicted proteins | sample GraSoi013_1_20cm_3_FD_185821 | JGI IMG/M metagenome (GOLD analysis project Ga0209027, IMG submission 185821) | Grasslands soil microbial communities from the Angelo Coastal Reserve, California, USA - Sample 09_27_2013_1_20cm (SPAdes) (version 2) | ecosystem: Environmental > Terrestrial > Soil >...
GGATGAGAAATAACTAGATCTGGTTTCGCGGGATCATCACGTCCCGGAACATTTCACTAGAGCTACCACGTTACCTCCGATCTGCAGACGAAGTTCGGACGGCGCACCCGATTGCGACAGAGAAAGGTGAGGTGGAAGCCCCCGATTGGAGAGGGTTGCGGGAGCGATTATTCCATCGACGGTGATGTCTAGAATTCGCCCAACCACCTGACTAGTCTTGTCGCGGCCTCCCGCGGCTGACACCTCTCGACCGGAATGCAATGATGCCGCCAAGGGTTTGCACTTCTTCCCTTCTAAACCCGGTTCTTGGCTGTGGGTCAGCTGACACCGCGCCTTCGATAGAGCACTGACGTTTGAAGGTGGCCATTTGCGGTTGCCTTGGATAGGGGCTAATGGATGTGGGGATTGAACCTTGTTCGCGCTTAGTCAATTTGCAGGGTTTAGGAAAACCAGAGAAAAACGAAATACTGGAACGGCGGATGTCCGCTCACCGGGTACAGCTGCGAAAAAAGTGGATTCGTCGAATCTCTTTCGCTATGTTAGCGAACCGGAGGACTCCCATGCCTAAGGTCAAAGCCAATAACATCACCATGAACTACGACCAGCAAGGAGCCGGAGAGCCACTCATTCTCATTCCTTACTTGGCCGCCGATCACGCCTGCTACGCCTTCCAGGTGGCGGAGTACGCCAAGCACTTTACCTGCATCTCGCTCGATCTTCGAGGGACAGGTGAAACGGACCAGGTCGAAGGCGTCTATTCCACCGAGCTTCTGGCGGACGACATTGCCGCTTTCATGCAGGCCGCAGGGATTAGGAAGGCCCATATATCGGGTCTATCCCTCGGCGCGGCGACAGGCCTGTGGGTGGCGGCTAAGTATCCCGACAAGGTTCAATCGCTGTCACTGCATAGCGCTTGGCCCAAGACGGACCATTTCCAGAGGACGGTAATCGCAGGTTTTCAGGTAATGGCAAAAGGGTTGGACAATGTCGCTGAAATGGTCATTCTCGGCATCTTTCCCTGGTGCTTCACACCTAACCTGTACGCTGCCAAGCCGGATTACATCGAGTCATTGGCAGGCTTTGTTCGCAGTCGCCCAGTGCAGCCTGTCGCAGCTTTCATGCAGCAATCCAATGCCGTCATCGCCCATGATGTGTCGGCACAGCTTGGCCGGATCACGGCGCCAACGCAAATAACCTTCGGACGCACCGACCAGCTGACCTCCACGCGTTTCGCGGATCAGATGAAAGGCAGTATCTCCAGTTCCGAGCTGCTGATCTTCGAAGGGTGTGCCCACGCCCCCATCTATGAGAAGGTCGAGGAGTTCAATCAGAAAACCTTGCAGTTCTTGAAGCGCCACACGGGAGCGGGCTCGACCAAGCACGCCGGAGTCGTCTAAGGGGCGACTCTGGCGTTCTTCGCCAGGAATGCATCCGCTGTTGCTGGATGTAGGAACCGCGCGATGTCGTGCGCACCGGTGAACGTGGGGTGGTCCGTTTGCCAGCCAACCGCATGGGGTATAAAAGGGTTCGGCGTGAGGGTCAGCAGTGAGAATAAGCTCGCGGTAAAAATCGAGCGAAGGGAAAATCATCGCAGCTGGCTACGTACAGGTAAGTGCTGTGTTCTCAAGCGGTATCAGCGTGTCATTGCTCGGACGCCGATGAGCGAAGTTTCCGGCGGCTTCGTGCGCGGAAAGGACCTTGTATGGCAAATCTTTGGCAAGACTTGCGATTCGCATTGCGCATACTGCGGAAAAACTCAGGAGTCACTGTGATTGCCACCTTGACTCTGGCGCTGGGGATTGGAGCCAATACCGCGATCTTCAGTGTCCTTGACGCGGTCCTTCTGCGCTCGCTCCCCGTTCCGCATCCCGAAGAACTGGTCGCTCTTTCGGACCCAGACGAGCATGGTTCCAGCTTCGGAAGTGAGAGCGGCGACCGCGGGCTCCTCGCCTACTCCGAGTTTGAGTACTTCCGGGATCACAACGAAGTCTTCTCAGAAATCTTCGCCGCCGACAGCAGTCTTCCCCGATTGGAAGTCACCATCCCTGATTCCTCGTCCAAGACAGGAGCACCAAAAGAATCGGCTCGCGTCCGCCTTGTCAGCGGAGATTACTTCGCCACCCTTGGAGTCACTCCCGCTGCTGGTAGGTTTTTCACCCGCGAAGTAGACCGCGCCAGGGGCGGCTCACCGATCGCGGTTCTCAGCTACGCTTTCTGGAAGCAACGCTTCGGGCTTGACCCGCTGACGCTTGGCAAAAGCATACAGATTCGCCAAACGTCATTCCAAATTGTAGGTGTCACTCCGCCAGGATTCTTTGGAGAGACCGTCGGAGCGTTCCCCGATCTTTGGATCCCTATGATGATGCAGGACTCCGTCTACCCGGGACGCGATCTCCTCACCCCGGCGAAAGACCTGACCAACGTGCACATGTGGCTTCAGGTCATAGCGCGATTGAAGCCCGGGGTCACCCCAGAACAAGCCAAGGCCAGCGTCAATGTTGCGTTCCAGAGCCTCCTGGAATCCAAGGTTGGCGCTTCCATCTCAGCGGATGAGCGTCGTCAAGCTCTCGACCAGCGCATCAATTTGCAGCGAGCAGCGCAAGGTTCTTCCGCGCTCCGCGCACATTTTGGTCAGCCGCTAAAAGTCTTGATGGCTCTAGTGGGGCTCGTGCTCCTTATCGCCTGCGTCAATGTTGCGAATCTCCTGCTCGCACGCGGCGCAGCACGGCAAAGAGAATTCGCCATGCGCATTGCCATCGGCGCGGGCCGCCAGCGCCTGATCAGGCAACTACTGACGGAGAGCCTGCTCCTGGCCATATCGGGCGCCGCTGTGGGTTTGCTGCTCGCGCGCTGGGCCGACGCGCTTCTGCTGCGCATGGTTTCCGGCGCCGTCTCCGGTCCTCGAAGCATGGACCTCCATCTACAGCCCGACGCGCGCATGCTCGGCTTCACTCTGGGAGTGACGCTGCTCACCACCATCCTTTTTGGATTGATTCCTTCATGTTACTCGACGCGCCTTGATCTCACGCCGGTCCTGAAGGCCACTCCAACCGGTGCGTCAAGCGAGGCGTCCCATCGTCGCTTTCCTGCGGGAAAAATCCTGATCGTCACCCAGGTAGCCGTTTCCGTGATTCTCCTTGTTTCCGCCGGGCTTTTTGTCCGCAGCCTCTCCAAACTAAGCGAGGTAAAACTTGGCTACAGCCGCGAGAACCTGATTCTCTTCCGAGTCGATAGCGCCCCCGGAGGCTACCGAGGCGCGGCGATCCCCCGGTTTCAACTCGACTTGCTCGCCAGGATTTCCGCCATCCCCGGTTTGCGCGGCGCCTCGGTCTCCAAAAACGGCCTCTTCAGCCACTCGGAGTCGGGAGATCCGGTGGCCGTCGAAGGGTATACCCCCAAGCCCGATGAGGAAATGAATTCACGCATGGATCATGTCGGCCCGGGATATTTCTCCACGCTCGGAATTCCCATCTTGATGGGGCGGGAAATTGAAGCACGGGACACTGCTGTCGGCATTCGCGCCGCCGTCGTGAACCAGACCTTCGCGCGCCGCTTTTTCCCCAACGCCAATCCCATCGGCAAGCACGTGAGCGATACGTATTCCGGCAACCCCGCCGAGATGGTCGTCGTGGGCGTCGCCGCAGACGCCAAGTACAACAACTTGCGCGAGAAGGCTGTGCCTCGCATCTACGCTCCACTCGCCAACCCCATGTGGGAAAATCCTGCTGCCGTCTATGAAGTGCGCACTTATGGCGATACCCAAGCGGTAGCTGTCGCGCTTCGCCAAGTTGTCCGGGAAACAGCTCCGACGCTCCCTCCCATCGAAATCCATACCATGTCGGAACTAATTGACGACTCGCTCGAAACCGACCGCTTCATCGAGCGACTCGCAAGCGCTTTCAGCTTGCTGGCTCTTCTTCTCGCCGCCATTGGCCTGTACGGCCTGATGGCCTACTCGGTGGCTCGCCGGACGAGAGACTTCGGAATTCGCCTGGCCCTGGGCGCGGAGCCGGGAAATGTTCTTTGGCAGGTGTTGCGCGAGACGCTGGTGCTTGTATTGCTCGGAATCTCCATAGGCGTGCCTTTGGCGCTGGGTGGAACTCATCTGGTGCGTAGCATGCTCTTTGGGCTAGGTTTCGCGGACCCGGTCGCAATTCTGCTCGCGGCAACTCTGCTGACCATTGTTGCTGCGCTTGCCGGTTTTCTGCCCGCCTGGCGCGCTTCTCAGGTGGACCCCATGGTCGCGCTACGATACGAGTAAATCATGGCCCCTTTGCGGACAACGAAGGATGAAAATGGGCCCGCATCCCGGTCTTGCCGTATCACCTTTGACTCCTGCACTTGGTCGCGTCGTGCCTGCATCACGGCGTTAAACGGAAGATCCGAACTCCGTTTTCTGGACCTCGACGGGCGAGTCGAGCCTGCCGGTCATGGGTAGAAGCAAAGAACATAATGAGCGTGCGGGCGTGAAAGCGAGCGAAAGGGAGCCGGTGCGGACGGTTACGGCACGAGCATGACTGGGGCCTGCCAAAACGCGCCCTTCTGTCCGGTGGGGTCTAACACGGTCACCTGGCAGTCATACTTGCCTGGCGCAAGTTGACTGAGAGCAATGCTGAAGCTGAGAGGCATCGTTTTCAGCCGATTATTCAGCCCACCCGTCACTTCAATCGGTTGCGTTTCGAACGCTTTCGTCTGGGCGCGGTAGAAACCCACAAATGCGATTAGCGGCTGAACGCTTGCTGCGTTCTGCTGGTAGGCTTGAAGATAGATATACATGTCCCGGCTTTTGCTGAACACCCGAGTTACGCTGGGAATCAATTTCTGGCCATTCTGGACGAGCGGGTTGACCGCCTCTTCTTTGTCTTTGTCCTTATTTTTTGCCGCGTTATAGAGCGCCTCCTTGAGGTCGATGCGCTGGCTGCCCAGTACCACGGAGCTGATGGGAATTCTCTTCTCCTCTTTGTTCAGGTTGGGAATGACAAAACTGGTTTGATAAGTCCCGATTCTCCCGGTTTCGGCATCCCGGGCAAGAAACTTGATCGTATATTTCCCGGGGAGAAGCGTGAACCCCGTGTCGTATTCAATCGGCCGCTTGGATAATTCGATTGCCGTTCGATCGCTCAGCTTGATATTCACCTTGTCGCGCACATTGCTAACCGTCGTGCCGCCGTAGTCGTCTTTGATCTCACCGATGAAATCGATGAGCGTGCGTTCGGCGCCGCCACGCTTGGCAATGGCAAGTTCCCGTCCTGGGATCTTCACAACGATGGGGACGAAATATTCGGCCCGGTTCAACTGGAAGTAATCTATTTCCATCGCGATGGTGAGTTCCGTAATCGGGTCGTCCAGCATCAGCGCATCTTCCAGTTGCCGTTCTTTGTCGGCAGCGGTGAATTTGCTGAACTGTTTGCCGGCATAATAGCCCTGGCGATAATCCAGATTGGCGGACAAGTTCGAGTTCAACGAGATTTTGATGCGCCGGAATTTTCCGTCTTGAGCCGCATTGCTGGTGTAATACCCCAGGATGTAGTAGCTCGAAACGGCCTGCTGCGCCTCGACGATTCCCCTGGTCAGGTCGTTATAGTCGAGCAGAGCCTTTCCGCCGGTATCCCCGGCGAGCGCATAAAGCGTGTCCTGCGACTGCTGAAAGCTCGCTGTTAGCGCCAGTGCCGAGGCTCCGGAATACATCCCCATGTTGCCCGGCGAACCTTTCGTGGCGTCTCCAAGGGGGGCTTGGGCCACCAAACCGCGCGCGTCAATCGGCCAAAACGACACACCGGCACGGATGGCAGCGTCGATCGTGGCGTGGAGTTGCGCCTGGTTGTCTGCGCCATTCAGCCTCAGACCGCTGGCGAAGTAAACCAGCGACTTCTTCTCGCTGAGCTGCCCCAACATTTTGGCGGCGGTTTCGAGCGCCGCCAGCTGGCGGTCGGTGTTGAAGATGTTGAACTCGCTGTCGTCCTGACCGAAAGCGGCTCCGGTATCGGACGTGCTGGCGTCGTCCGTGGATTCATCCGATCCTTGGCCTTCTCCTACAATCAACGTTGCGATGACGCTCAACAGCCGGTTACGCTCACCTGTGAAATCCAGGAGTACATCGACAGCGCCGCCCGAATACCTAAGGATGGAGACCAGATCCGCTGATTTCATCTCCGTCCTGATGAATTTTTGCGCCGCGGCCAGCGCACGTAACTGGTCCGGGGGTGGCATGGCACTCATGTCGAAGTACAGCGCCAACAGGCGGCGGTCTTTGTATCGAATGTTCCCAGGCGTCTCGGGCGAAATTCGAGTCCTGGCAAGGTCATGGTAGATCTTGATATCTTCAGGCTTGGATGGAGCGACGGGCGCGGCGCTCTGAGCCCCCGCCAGTTCCTGGTGTTCGCAGAAACGGATTGCCTGCGGCACGCCGTTCTCGGCCACAATGAAATCCTTGGCGGTCAAGCCCTCAATGGGGTTCCCTTTCTTGTCCTTGACCACCACCGTCTCGACGACCAACTGAGTGCTAACGGCGATCTTAGCCGTCCCTTTGCCTTCAGGCGGAGTGTTCTGTCCGGTCTGCTGAGGAGCGGCAGCCAGCGTCCATAACAACAATGCGGCAATAACACCTCGCATGGTTCAGAACCTCAAGCGCAGTGTGGTTTCGAGGCTGCGCATGGAATTGGCCGTCACGGGCAATCCAAACTGCGTGCTGTTAACGGTCGCATTCCAACTGGTAAAAGTGACATGGTTCAGAAGGTTGGTGGAGTCCAGCCGCAAATCGAGATTGCATCGACCATCCAAGCGGAAGGTGCGCGCGATCGAAGCATTCAAGGTGAATTGAGCAGGGCCGATGATCGAGTTTCTTCCCGCGCTTCCCCATTGGCCCGGGAGAGGAGCCGTGTAAGCCGCCGGATTTAAAAACAAACCCGATGGGGCCGTGTAAATCGGCGCGCCCGTGTAGTCTGGCCGGATGCTTCCGGTTACGCCCGTACCCGGCACCGCTGCAAGATAGATGGGTGTCTCGGGAAGACCGCTGCCGACTGCGATCTGGGTGAGAAAGGTCCACTCCTTGAAGAGCATCCCCTTCCAGCCGCGCAACAGCGTTTTTCCTCCGAGTCCCAAGCCCGTGGTGTACTGCAGCTGGGTGTTCAGAAGGTGGCGCTGATCGAAAGTCGAAAGCCCCCGTTCGGCTCTCAAATCAAGCCAGTCCTGGGCGATCGTAGGGGAGTTCTGGCTGGCGCTCTGGTTTGTTCCAACCAACATCACGGTAGCGGGGCCAGACGAACTCAGCTGCGCGGTTTGTGTGGCGGCAAGAGCTCCCTGGCCTCCCAGTGCGGAATCATCATCGATGGATTTCGAAAAAGTGTACTGCAAGGTGGCCGTAAGACCATTATGCAACCGTCGGCGTAGCTGAATTTGGCCAGCTTCGCGGGTCGAATTGCCATGCGCGGTGAGGTAAGCAAATCCGATGGGACAGCCAAGGCAGGGATTCGAGGCCCCGATGGGAATGGTATTTGGCAGGAATTCCTGAACTCCCCGCGTCCCTTTGATGCCCAGATATGTTGCGGACAGTTGCAGCGCGCCGGGCAGGTCGCGTTGTATAGAGAACTGCCAGTTTTGCGAATAACCGACACGAAAATTCGGGTCGACTGCGAAGGTGTTGGGGGTGACTGAGGAACAAGTGTTGAATCCATTGGCCACCGTAAGCGGGCATGTCGGGCCATTTTGCACGCTCAGACTCTTCGAGAGCGGCGCCTGCTGCGCCATTTGTAGAGAGATCGTTTGATAAACGGAAGTGTCAGAGTAGATTCCATACCCCGCGCGAACCAAAAGTGAGGACCCCGAGATCGGACGCCAAGCGACTCCGACACGCGGCTCAATAAGGCGTTTGTCGGTATGAATCAGAGAGTCTGGGTATCTTTGGCCCGTCAGCGGCCCCACCGGATCGGTTGCTACAACCGGCGCTGCCGCCGCGAAATTCCGGGCGATGTCCAAATTTACCAAGCGGCCATACAATTCCGTAATGGGTGCACCGTACTCCCATCGAATTCCCGCGTTTAGGGTGAATTGCGGACTCATTCTCCAATCATCCGTGAGGTAGGCGTCGTAAACGGATTCGCGAAAGTATTTATCAGCGTTGCCGAAAGCGATTGAACTGGTGTCCGGAATTCCCAGCAGAAAGTCGGCAAAATCCGAGCCACCTACGGCAACGCCATTGGCGCTTCCCTGAGTAGCCGCGCCCGTGAAAGTAAACGTGCCTCGCGGATCTTGTTGAGACTGGTAATTAAACTGCTGTCTCCGGAAATCACCGCCAAACCGGAAGTTCTGACGGTTGTGATTCCATAGCATGGAATAGGACAACGCGCTGGTCTGGTTGCGATCGAATGAGCTCTGAGCATCGGACAATCCTGCCACACCGCTCGAGAAGGTGAGGCTCGGCGGCCCCCAGTTCATTGGATCTTGGCTATTGCCCGTTATTCCCGCTTCTCCGGAAACATTTTCGCGATTCGCCCAGTATGGCTTGATCCGCATAGACAAGCGGCTAAAGCGGTACCCCAGATTCAGGAAAAGCTCTTGGTTGAAGCGGTGCGACCAATGAATGCCGGTGTTGATACCCAGCACATCCGTCGCATCCAGAAAGTCGAACAGGTTTGGGCTGTCTGTTCGCGTGCTCAGGAATGCAAAGTCGCCATAGAATTGATTCTTGCGATTGAGTGTCTTGTCGAACCGTGATTGCAAAGCATCTTGATGCCTGTTGCTGATGATTGGAATTTGGTAGTTGTACCGAGGATTCCCGGCGACGTTTGGCAACGGATAGAAATTCAACAAAGCTTGCGCTGGGGGGCTGATCTGGCTCTGTGGAATGGTGTTTCCGGGGAACGGCAATCCCGTTGCCGGATCGAACACTTGCACCGGCTGCCCAAGCGCATTCAACGCCAGTGAGAAATCTCCGTCGCGTTCGGCCAAATTCGGCAGCAGTGCGGACTGCGTGGTGGCATCGCGGTCTCGCGTCCATTGGTAGCCGACAAAAAAGTTAGGACCGTGCTGGAGCAAATGGGGAATTCTCAGCGGCCCGCCCAACGTCATCACACCCGTCACTCGGTTGTAACTGGCCTTGGGTGTGTTTTGCCCACTCAAGGAAAAAGGCCGGGCATCCAACCCCGCGTTGTCCAGGATCATGCCGATTCCGCCGTTATACAGCCCTTTCGCGCCGCTGCGATTATTGCCAAACGCCGCAAATTGCGCGAACGGTGAAGCAGCTCCGTTATTTACACTGCCATTGATGAGCAAGCCGTCGGAGGCGAGTTGGTTGAGATCCTCTGGGGATGTCTTGATCTCAGGATCCTTATTGTCCTGCGGTGTTGTTTGTTCGCTCTTGGCCTGTGGAGCCGCGGGAGAAACGGCCGCCTTGATCTCGGCCTTGACTTGGTCGAGCGGCAGCATCTTCAATTCCCATTTTGCGGCAGGCGCGTCCGCCGCAATCGCCACATCCTGTTTGATCGTCGAAAAGCCCGTCATTTTGACTTCAATTGTCCACGTTCCATCTGTCAACTCAGGAAACGAATAGAGGCCTTGTCGATCGGTAATGGTGCTCAATTCTTTGCTGCCCTGAGTGGCCGTTACCGTTGCTCCTGGAACCGGCAAGCCGCCGAAGGTGACCTGTCCCTGGTGTTCCGAGGCGGCTGCCAGGTTGGCGACACTCAGCCACCCAATGGCGCAGAGGAGAGGGAGACAGCTTTTGATCTGCCGCCATCGAATACCGCGCCCGCGCCTAATTTTCCGAGGGCCTTTCCACATGATCGATGACGAGCACCTCCGCAGGGCCTTTTTGTGGTTCCAGTCTTAGCCCAAGCTGTTCCTGAATCGCTGTGAAGATGGAAGGCCCGGAAGACTCGGGTGGGGGAGTGTTTTCAGTCCCTTGCTGGCCAACTGTCGGAGTTCGGTTCTCCTGTGGTGTCCACTGCAGCGTGAAATCATAGTTGTTTTTGAGCCCGGTCTTGTCGAGAACGGGGTGGCCCAGTTGCTGCTGTGACAACATCCGCACCAGGAACGCGATAGGAACGCCTTGACCTGTTAACAGGCCCCTTCCAAAGTGCATGATGTCCCCATGGCCGTGGCCCTCAAGATCTTTCATTCCGTTGGGGTAGGTATCATCAGGTTTTGCCTCCTGAAGTTTGGGCCCGTTCTTCGCGATGACCAGCGCATATACAGGAAGTTCTTTGGTTTCGCGGTGGAGCGTCAGCTTGAAGCGGTCGGCTAGAAGCGCCTGAAGCATGCGTCGCCTTTCAACGTTACGTTGATCTTCACTAAGCTTGCGCAATCCATCGGCCACAGCACTGTCCATTCTTGCCTCAATATCGTATTTTTCAGAGTTGAGCCAATTCGGCGCTCCGAGGATTTGATTGTCGTTGACTCCGTATGCCGTTCGAATAAGCATCAGCATCGTGACGCTCGTTGCACTGAACCCATTCTGTTCGAACATCATTTTGAACAATCCGTTGTCAGATTTGTTTCGTTTGATCGAGGCGACCTCATATACAGTTGCATTGGCGCCTTTGGTCTGGGGCTGCGACCCAGCTCGGCTTGCCGTTCCGTTTACCAGGCCAAAGACGACAGGTA
>Ga0209027_1000969_pt1 | contig 10582 bp, 11 predicted proteins | sample GraSoi013_1_20cm_3_FD_185821 | JGI IMG/M metagenome (GOLD analysis project Ga0209027, IMG submission 185821) | Grasslands soil microbial communities from the Angelo Coastal Reserve, California, USA - Sample 09_27_2013_1_20cm (SPAdes) (version 2) | ecosystem: Environmental > Terrestrial > Soil >...
TCTCCTTTGCAGAGTTCTCGGCAGACAGGCCGCAGGTCGTCGGAGGATCGAATCTGGATACGAGGAAGGCAGCTTTTGCCGACGCCTTTGTGCGACGTGCAGAGTTTCAGGGAAAATATCGGTCGGCCACGACTGCAAGCTCTTTTGTTGACGCGCTGCTGCAAACGGTGAAGCAGTCGTCTGGGATGGATTTATCATCGCAACGTGACGCGCTCGTCTCGAAGTACAGCACGGGCGGGGACATGAATCAGAGCCGCAGCCTGGTGTTGAGAGACTTGGTGGAGAACGATGCCTTTAAGCAAGCCGAATATAATCCATCGTTTGTGCTAATGGAGTATTTCGGCTACCTCAGGCGCGATCCAGATCAAGGAGGCTTCAACTTCTGGCTAGACGTATTGAACAACCGTGTGCCGGGCAACTACCGCTCTATGGTCTGTGCGTTCATCACGAGCGCCGAATACCAACAGAGGTTCAGTTCTGTCGTCACACATCGTAATGAGGAGTGTGGATCATAAGCGCATAGAAGTAGAGCGCAATAACGGCCTCGCTTCTTCTAGCTGGCAAACAATAAGCAAAGGTCGCCGGAGTTTACTAAGTTCCGGCGACCTTTTGTTTCGCGTCTCGCATGTATTAAAAAGGTTGGTGATAAATATTCTGTTATAGGTGAAGATTGATGACCAAGAATTTTCCAGCACTATTACGGTTTACGATTGAGTGCGACTTATGTCAGTACCGCCTGCGGTAGCGGGCGGGTGTTGCTGCGACGATGACCCGCCCGCTACCGCAGGCGGTACTGACTTTAGTCGCACTCAACTGAGAATTGCTATAAAACCCAAGAAGGTCATCAAGGTTCTTGAGCGTAATGGCTTTATAGTCCATCACACAACGGGAAGTCATTACATTCTCAAGAAAGAGAAGTTGAGAGTAACAATCCTTTATCACAACAAAGACTTGAAGCCCGGCACGCTTGCGTCCATTATTAAGCAAGCTGGCTTAACAGTAGATGAGTTTTTAGATTTGCTGTGAAAGAGAAGGAAGAAATTATACGAGTTCGACAGTTATTTCTTCTGTGATTGATTCATCGGCAGGAATAGGCTCTCCATCTTTTTGCAGGCTCTCTAAGTAGCATCGAATTGCATCGGCGGCCATCTCACGCGCCTCTTCGAGCGTATCGCCTTCCGTCACCAAACCGGGCAGTGCGGGACAGGTGACTACATATCCTCCGGTTTCATCAGGCGTCATGATAACTGTGTAATTCAGGATTTTCATGGCTTCGATTATAACATCTACACTTTTCGCTTACCATCATTCCGACCTACTGACTACTGACTACTGACTACTGTATACTTTTTCTATGTCTGAATCAGCCAATCTTCCAATGAACTTCGGCGGTATTGCCGAAGAGGAGTTTTCCGATTTCGAGCGGGCGCGCGTCGTCGTGTGGCCTGTCGCTTACGAGGGCACTGTCTCTTACGGGACGGGGACGGGACGAGGCGCTAAGGCCATTATTGACGCTTCGCGCAACATGGAGCTTTATGACGAAGAGACTGATGCGGAGGTTTACAAGCTGGGCATAAGCACAGTCGGAGAGTCTGCTTCATTAGAGCCGCCTGAAGAGATGATGGAGTCGCTTTACCAGCGAGCGCGTTCGTTGCTCTCGACCGGAAAGTTCGTAGCCATGATTGGCGGCGAGCATTCCGTGAGCGCTCCTGTCATACGCGCTCATGCCGAAAAGTATACGAACCTGTCTGTCTTGCAGATAGACGCGCATGCAGATTTGCGTGACACCTACGATGGCACGCCGCATTCTCATGCTTCAATCATGGCGCGCGTTATAGGAGACATGCGTCTTCCTTCCGTGCAGTGCGGGATTCGTTCTATCTCCGCTGAAGAGGCGCGAGCGATTGATAAACTGCCGACGCGAATTTTTTGGGCCAAGGATATTGTTGGCAAGAGCGGCTGGTGGGATGAAGCCGTTGAAGGTTTGACCGAAAATGTTTATCTGACGATTGACATTGACGGCCTTGACCCTTCGCTTGTTTCAGCAACGGGCACGCCCGAACCCGGCGGTCTGGGCTGGTACGAAGTCATCGGCCTTATTCGCACAGCCGCCAAAAAACGGCACATCGTCGGAATGGATTTAACCGAATACTCTTACGTTGAAGGCCACACCGCCTCGGCCTTCCTCTGCGCCAAGCTCATCTACAAATCGCTCGCTTTCATTTTTGAATCTGAGACCAACCGCGTTCGCACTGCGAGCAAAAGTTCAACGGTTCAGGCATAGATGAACTGTTTTCTTTGCGTCTTTGCGTGAAATTTATCTCACGCAAAGACGCAAAGGACGCAAAGAAGAAAGAGAGCTTTATTCACGTAGTAGTGGCTGCGCTTCGCTTCCGCGCACATGATTTGGAAACTCGCGGTGCGTGCTCATCAAAAATGCAGAGGTGCTGGCGCGCATGGCGTTGCCGTGCGTGGCTGCCAGACGGACTATGCGGCTGAAGAGGGCTGAGCCGTAGTAGTAGCCGTCTTTCAAACTCACCAGCACATCAGCAGGATGGCGCACGCGCGTTTGTTGAATCGAAGTGTAGAGATTGTTGAGAGCGTCAGGGTAGATGTGCTCGCCCGTGCGCTCTGCCCAAGCTTCGTCAGAAGCGAAACCTTCAGCGTCCATTAAGCCATCTTCACTTAAGCTCCGAAAAATTGAAGCAAGCTGCAACGGATCGCCTTCCACTTGTTCGTAAGCGTAAAGCGCGCGCCCGTCTCTTTCACGACGATGAATGCGCGCGCTGCCGCGCCAGCCTTTCACTCCTACAATGTTTTCGCCGTCGCGGTAGAGCGAAAAATCAATGCCTTCGAGCGGCACGAGCGCATCTGCCAATTTAGGTGAAGTCTGTTCTTCACAAAAGAGCGCGGCGAAGCCTATGAGACCGAATGCGGGGAGCACGACCTGTTGTTTGTCGTTTGCGCCGTTAAGACGATTAGTGATTTGAAATCCGCAGCGGCGCAGGTGTGTTTGAAGATGCACACGGCGATTCTCTTCCAGGTTCATCCCATGATCTGAGAAAAGCGCAACTTCGGTTTCGTCGCCGCAGAAAGTTTTGATCTCAGTCAAAAGCCTGTCGAGCGATTCCAGCACGACGCTCAGGCTCTCTGTCCCGCGCATGTGCATCAACCCGTCCGTCCCCTTAAGGAATGCGAAGTAATCGCGGTCTTGCGGCGCACGTCGAAACTTTTCTCGGAAGCGCTGAATGTCTGCGCGAAAAATCTTTTCCGGCGCGAAGTAAACTAGATACTCGAAGGGTAGCGGCTCCTGGTAATCAAGTTCATCCATGTAGGTCGAAGGAATTTTTTCGGGCGTGCGTCGGCCAATGTACTTCTGCGCTCCGCCGCGAAGTTCCCGCGTGTTGCGATCAAAATAGCGGCTCTCGTATCCGACGGGCACGCTAGCCTTGAGCATTGCAGAGAGCGCAATGTTCGTCATCGTTGGAAAAGGCGAGAGCAGACGCGAAGGCGCATTGAACCCGTCGAACAGCCCGCGCGTCTTTGCTTCTCTAATCACATCGAACGGCACGCCGTCCAGACAGAGCAGAAGCCTTCGCGCGCGCGTCGCACCTGCGACCCGTTGACGCGTCTCCTGCTCACGAGGCGAGAACGTCAACACCTTTGCGTCGCCTTTCGCGTCTTCGAGTCTTTGCGTGAGATTAGTTTCTTGCAAAGGCGCAAAGTCGCAAAGGCAATCTTGAATCGCGTTGCTATTCTTCATCTGTGTCACCTGCTTGTTTCTTAGGTTTGTATGGCGCACGCAATCCATCGCGTGCTTCCGTTTGTGAATCGTAAACGTTGGGGCGCGCGAGCACCGCACGGTATTGCGTGAGCGCATCGTTTCGTTTTCCCGCAAGGTCAAGCGCCTGACCAGCGCGAAGATGCGCCATCGTGACCAGGTTTGCTTCCGCGCCCGCGCTCGTAGTCACAGCCAGAAACTCGCGCGCTGCGCGGTCAAATTGTTGGGCGGTCATCAATGCTTCGCCGTACTTGAAATGAATCAAATCCTGGTAACGCGCAGCCGCACGATCATGCAAAAGTACGTCGAAGGTTCCGAAAGCCTCGCGCTCTTCCCCTGCGGCGTCTGCGGGTTTGTTGGCGGCGCGGTCAAGCGAAGCCTGCGAAACGAGCGCGTCAGCCGTCTCCAATTTGAATAGATAGTTTCGCGGATACTTTGTGCCAAGTTCGCGCGAGATTGCGAGCGAATCGTTGAAACGCTTTTCGCGTTTGTAGAGCGCAATAAGAACTATCTTCGCGTCGTCGCGCACAAACTTTCCTTCACGCGCGACTCGCTCAAGCGTCGCCAACCCGCGCTTCTTCGAGCCGTGAAAGCCGCCTATGCTCGCCAGCAGTTTCACGGGCAAAGGGAGATTGCCTACGACGTAATCGTAAAGACCTATGGTCAACTCTGCGTCGTGGAAATCCGGGTCTAGTTTGAGCACATCACGATGGCGATCAACGCTGCTAGAACCGTCGCGCAGAGCAGAGATGAAGCTGCGCTGCACAGCGCCCTCAAACGCAGCTTTTAATCCTTCGGTCGCTCCCAGAAAATAGAGCGCCTCGACATCGCGCGGGTTTGCCCTCAATCTTGCTTTCGCAAGCGTCGCGGCGCGCCTTGTTAACTCGCGAAACTGACTGAGATCGTTCGGGTCAACCTGGTCTTCATTGTTCGAGTAGAAAGAGTCTGAATTGTAGAGCGAGGCTTGAAGCCTTCGTGACTTATTCAGAATCTTAGACCAGAGCGCGGCGGCCAGAAATTGCGCTCCCGCAGGGTGCGTAGGATATATCCGCTCCAACTCCTGAAAATTCTTTTGCGCCTCGTCGTAATCCAGATTGTAAAGCGCCTCGAAACCGCGCGTGCGCAACTCTTCAAACTTAGCCCTATCCGGCTCGGTCGCGCTTTGCGTCACAGATTGTTGCGCAAGAGTCGAACCGAACGCGCAGATGGTCAGCAACAGTATCAGAACATGCTTACCAGCTTTCATCTCAAACTCCCCCTAGGCAAACTCTCATAGATTCTTCTCTTCAAAGCTCTCCAGATATTTTACGCCTGCGCCCGTATTAAATAGAACTATGCGCTCGTCCCGTTTGACTTCTCCGTTTTCTATCAATTTTCTCAATGCGGGCAAGCAGGCTGCGCCTTCCGGTGCTACGAAGAGACCTTCGCTCGCGCCTATCTCACTAACGGCTGCGAGTAGTTCTTCGTCAGTGACCGAGATGGCCGAACCGTTTGATTCTCGCAGCGCGTCCAGAATCAGAAAATCTCCTATGGCTCGTGGAACGCGCAAGCCTGATGCGACCGTAGCAGCGTTTGGAAACTCTTCTGCGAAGCGCTTCCCTTCTTGAAAGGCTCGCACGATGGGCGCGCAGGTTTCGGATTGCACAGTCACCATGCGCGGACGCTTTTTGCCAATCCATCCAAGAGCTTCCATCTCGTCGAAAGCTTTCCACATTCCAATCAGCCCTGTGCCCCCGCCCGTCGGGTAGATGCAAACGTCCGGCAACTCCCAATCGAATTGTTCCGCCAGTTCATGGCCCAATGTCTTCTTGCCTTCAACTCTATAAGGCTCTTTCAAAGTAGAAACGTCGAACCAGCCTTCCATCTCTTTTCTTCTTCCCACTTCAGCGCCGCAATCCGTGATGAGGCCGTCCATCAATGTAACGTGCGCGCCCGTCTGCTCGCATTCGATGACGTTAGCGCGCGGCGTGTCACGCGGCATGAAGATGAAAGTTTCAAGCCCTGCGCGTGCGGCGTAAGCTGCGAGCGCGCCCGCAGCGTTTCCGGCTGAAGGTACTGCGAGTCGTAGAGCGCCCAACTCCTTCGCCATAGAGACCGCCACGGCCATCCCTCGCGCCTTGAAACTCTGCGTGGGATTCTGCGACTCGTCTTTAATGTAGAGTTCACGAACGCCCAGCCGCTCGCCCAACCGTTCGGCATGAAGCATCGGCGTGAAACCTTCGCCGAGCGAGATTAGATTTTCGTCCGTTTCAACCGGAAGGAGTTCGCGGTATCGCCAGAGGTCTGCCCTTCGTCCACGCAAAGATTCTTTTGTCAAAGTTTTTCGGGCGCGTTCCAGATCGTAGCGAACCAGCAGCGGCTTTCCGCATTTCTCGCAAAGATTGTGCAACCGCCGTGCCTCGTGGCTTAGCCCGCACTGAGCGCATTCAAGGTGCGTAACGTTCATGATGAAATGATTCCTTTCCAGATGACTTGCCTAATTTATTCTCGATTTTACGCGCAAAACGGCCTAGATTTATAGGCGGCAAAGCTCATCGTCATTCTTCTTTAGATTATTCCCGGACTCTTTCACCTGCATAGGCTTGGCCTCAACACTCCCATAGGTTTCCGTCAGGTGGAGCAATTCTCTTGCGCCTTAAAAGCCGTAAATCGTTAATAGAGAGAAGAGGTGGATGGTAAATGGAAAGAGCTTTCCGTCCATTCACCATTTACTATTTTCCATTCACCTGTCTTTACTATTCACGATTTACGATTTACGATTTACGCGCCTTGTCACTGTTTTTATGATTCGACTACTCGCGCTCGACATGGATGGAACGCTGCTAGATTCGCGCGGCCAGCTTTCGGAGAGAAATCGTAGGGCGATTTCGTTGGCGCGTGAGCGCGGCGTAGAGGTCGCGCTGGTCACAGGGCGTCGTTTCCGCGACGCGCGCCCCCTTGCGCTTGAGCTTGCATTGGACGCGCCCTTGATTTCGCACAACGGAGCTTTAACGAAGCACGCGCGCACGCTTGAGACTGTTGAAGCGCTGCTGCTGCCTCTGGACGCAGCGCGCGAGGTGTTACGCGTTGGCCGCGAGCACGGCGGTGACGCGCTCGTGAGCGATGACCCACAAGGCGCTGGCGTTCTTGTTTACGATCACCTGAGCGACAACAACACGGCGCTCGCAAGATACATAGCATGGGCAAGGCGCATACACGGCGACGAGGTCAAAGATGCCGTGCGACGCGTAGAATGTTTGGAAGAGTACATGGATCACCCGCCCGTGCACATAGCGTTTTCCGGCGGCTGCGAAGCTATGCGAAGTCTGGGTTGTGTCATCGAAGGCGAACTCGGAAATAGCGTGAAGATGCTTGCCACAATGTATCCGAAACAGGACTTCGCGCTTCTTGACATCATTCACCCTGCGGCGTCAAAGGGCGAGGGCGTGGCCGCCGCAGCGCGCGAGCTTAACATCGAGCGCGAAGAGGTGATGGCAATCGGCGATAATCTCAACGACCTTGAGATGCTCCGATACGCAGGCACTAGCGTGATAATGGGAAACTCCGAGCCTACACTGCGCGATCTCTTACGCGACGCTGCGCGCTTTCACACAACCGCCACGAACGACGAGGACGGAGTGGCAATGGCGATTGAAGAGTTCATCTTAAGAAAAAGTCCGGGTGATTTTGGATTTTAGATTTTGGATTTTAGATTGGAATAATTATCAAGCTTGAGCAGTTAACTCTCAGCTTGAAAGATGCTCAACCGCTTAATCCAAAATCGAAAATCTAAAATCCAAAATTAAAAGGAGCATGAATGGCTAATCGAATAGCGAACATAAAAACTAACATGGGCACGATAAGGTTCGAGTTGTTGGAACAGGATGCGCCGAAGACCACGGAGAATTTCATTACGCTCGCCGAACGCGGCTACTACGACGGTGTCATCTTTCATCGCGTCATCAAGGGCTTCATGATTCAGGGCGGCGACCCTACGGGCACAGGGCGCGGTGGCGAATCAGCTTGGGGTGGCCGCTTCAACGACGAGATTAATCGCTCGTCGGAACTTTATCAGGGCAAGTACACGAAGGGCACTGTGGCAATGGCGAATGCGGGGCCGAACACCAACGGCTCGCAGTTCTTCATCATGCATGTTGACTATCCACTGCCGCCCAGCTACACAAAGTTCGGGCGCGTCATAGAAGGCCAGGACGTTGTTGATGCAATCGCAACTACGCCCAGAGACCACAACGACCGTCCGAATTCGGAAGTCAAGATGGAGAAGGTCACAATTGAAAAGCAGTGACAAGTGACGAGCAGGAAAGAAATTTTTAATTTTTAACTCATGTTACGCAGCCAAAAGTTTTGAGCCGTCGAAGACGGCGACCGTCTAAAGCCCGGTGCGTGAGCGCCGGGTTAGAGTGGAAAGAATGTAGTTAGAGCTATCGAAGACGAGCGACAGCCCTTTGATTGCCACAGGCTGTCGCCCGCTCACGCGGGCTTAGGTAATCTTTTACCCAACACTAAACCCAGCGCTAACGCACTGGGCTTTAGACGGTCGCCCGCTTGCGCGGGCTGAAATCCAATCTTGCGTAAGGTGAGTTTTTAATTTAATTTCTTTTCAGTTTATAGAAATAAGCTAATTGCTTTCTCTTATTAATCTGAATGAAAAATTAAAAGTGATTCCTGCTTGTCACCTGTCACTCGTCACTTATCACTTCTCTTATTTTCTGTGTGACGAAGCGCTTTGCTTCGCTTACGGATTCTTCCAGGCTCATGCCTTTGCCTAGACAGGCGGCGATTGCTGACGAGAGCATGCAGCCTGTTCCGCGCACGTCGCCCGCTTCGATTCTCTTCTGTCGAAAGACAGACACGCGCCCTTCGTCGTCAAGCACGTCAACGGCGTCGCCGCCAGCCAGATGACCGCCTTTGACTAACACTGCTCGCGCTCCCATCTCGCGCAAAGTTTGCGCGGCTCGCAGCATCGCTTCTTCATCAGCGATCTCTAATCCTGTGAGTTGTTCGGCTTCGGGGATGTTCGGCGTAATCAGGCGAGCGAGCGGGAAAAGCTCGGACAAGAGAGCAGCGATTGCGCCCTTGTCAATCAGGTCGAATCCTGTGGTCGAGCGCATGACGGTATCAACGACGGGCGCGGGCAAATCTTCTTCACTAAACAGGCGTGCGACCTCTTCTACAATTTCGCGCGTAGGCAGCATTCCGGTCTTTGCGCACACCACGCGGAACTCTTTTACAATGGGCGCGATTTGATTGCGCACGGCTTCGGCAGATTGATGAAGTGCGCCGTAAACGCCTGAGCTATTTTGAAAGGTGAGCGACGTGACGGCCACTGTAGCGCGCCAATCGAACGCTGTGAAAGTTTTAATGTCCGCAATTACTCCAGCCCCGCCCGAAGGATCAAGCCCGGCTATGCTGAGCGCCACAGGTTGCTTGCTTCTCTGCGCCATGCCTAGATGATTAGAGCATAACTATTGCTCTTTAGAATAACCGGCGCGTATGGAGTTAATCAGGCTGGCGAGAGTCGCCGTGTTATTGAAGAGGCGTATGGCTGCGATGCCCTTTGTGCCTGCGCGCAAAGTGCTGTCTAGATTTTCGAGCGTGATGCCGCCGATGGCCACTAGCGGAAATTTTCGGAGAGATTGCGCAGCCTCGCGCAGCTTGTCGAGTCCGAGCGGCTCGCCATAAGTGCGCTTTGATGGAGTGTCGAAGACTGGGCCAAAGACTGCGAAGTCTGCCCCATTGTCTCGCGCCTCCTGTGCTTCGTTGAGCGAGTGCGTTGAAACGCCTATTAAAAATTTTTTAGGGAAGTTGCGGCGAATGACGCTTGCGGAAAGAGAGGTGGCTGCTAGATGAACGCCGTCTGCGCCCGCTGCTAGCGCAATGTCAGCGCGGTCGTTTACTAGAAGGCGCGTAGCGCTCCCTTTCATTAACCTCGCCGCGCGTAGCGTCAACTCAAAAAGAGTTCTGGCGTGAAGATTCTTTTCGCGCAGTTGGATTAGAGAGATGCGGGCGGCGACGGCTGCTTCTATCAAATGGAGTATGCGTGAGAACTCCGGGCTATTCGGATTTGTCGCTTGAGTCGTCGCGCCGCTGGTAATCAGATAGAGGATCGGTTTGGGGTTTAGGTCGAGCGGCATCTTTTTTATCTGCGTCCGATTGCGCGCCGCCTTGCAACGCTTGAACTACTTGCTTGAAGTGCGTTATCTCCCAGAAAGCCATCCCCAGATTGAGAATGCCCAGTCCCGTTACAGCGCCACGCACCCAGCCGGAAGAGATAACGCGCTGCAAACCAACTCCTGCCTTCTGCGCCGCATAAAGCAGAAAGTAGTTGTCGCCCCAGTCGCTCAAGCCCAGAAACCCGTGCGGAATCCAGGGAAGCAGCGTCAACACCAGCCCCACTTCCAGGCACAGAATGATGTAGAAGATGACAGTTAGCCTTGCGGACATGTTTTTGAGTGATAAGTGATAAGAGCAGTTTACAGTTTTTAGTTTTCAGAAAGAAGCGAAATGCTTTTACTTAAAACTGAAAACTGTAAACTGTTCTTATCACTTTCTTCTTTCTTGCAGCTCGCGCAGTTTGTTGGCGACGCCGCGATAGGTGACGTTGATGCCGTAAACTTCCGTAAAAGTTTTGATGGCTCGCTCTAAGTCACCCATCTTCTCATAAGCTGTGCCGAGTTCAAAGCGCAGCGCTTGGTACTCTTCTTCCGTTTGGCCGGGCGTCTCCAGTCCCTTCTGAAACCACATGGCGGCGACCTGCGGCATCCCCTTCTGCATGAAGCAGTGCCCCAGCAGATTGCAGCA
>Ga0209027_1000972_pt1 | contig 10565 bp, 6 predicted proteins | sample GraSoi013_1_20cm_3_FD_185821 | JGI IMG/M metagenome (GOLD analysis project Ga0209027, IMG submission 185821) | Grasslands soil microbial communities from the Angelo Coastal Reserve, California, USA - Sample 09_27_2013_1_20cm (SPAdes) (version 2) | ecosystem: Environmental > Terrestrial > Soil >...
GCTCCGGAACCTGCTGGATGCCGCCAACCGCGTGCAAAAGTCCCGCAGGAGTCCCGCAATGACGGTCCTCCGTCTGACGGGATGAGACCTCGCGTGTGGACGTGATTGATTTGATTGGTGGGTGCTGACGGGCTCGAACCGCCGACATTCGCCTTGTAAGGACGACGCTCTACCAGCTGAGCTAAGCACCCGCGGCTAAGGACGCGGACTCTAGCATGAGGTCGCGAACCGGCAGCGAACGTTGCCGTGGCGCCGGCCGCGGCGAGTGGGCGTCGCGCGCCGCTTCAGTGCGCCGGCGGCACGACCGGCTTGAGGCGCCGGCCGTTACGCCGCGAGCGCTTGTCCTCTGGCTCGTCCGCTGCGGCCACCGTGGCCGGGGCGGCCGTCGGGTCCGCCGGCCGGTGCGGCATCGGCTGTCGAGTCAGTGCGAGCGCGAGGACCTCGTCGATCCACTTGACCGGCTTGATCTCGAGATTTCCCTTGATGTTGTCCGGGATCTCCACCAGGTCCTTCTGGTTCTCGTCCGGAATGAGCACCGTCTTGATGCCGCCACGGTGCGCGGCCAGCAGCTTCTCCTTCAGGCCCCCGATCGGCAGCACTTCCCCGCGCAGCGTGATCTCGCCGGTCATCGCCACATCCGAGCGCACCGGGATCTTGGTGAGCGTCGAGACCAGTGCGGTGCACATGCCGATGCCGGCGCTCGGGCCGTCCTTGGGCGTTGCCCCTTCGGGGATGTGCAGGTGCACGTCGTGCTTCTGGTAGAACTCGGGCTCGAGCCCCAAGCCCTGTGCCCGGCTGCGCACCACCGTCATGGCGGCCTGGATCGACTCCTGCATCACCTCGCCGAGCTGGCCGGTGTGCTGCAGCTTGCCCTTGCCGGGCACGACCGCGGCCTCGATGGTGAGCAGCTCGCCCCCCACCTCGGTCCAGGCGAGCCCGGTGACCTGGCCGACGCGGTTCATGTCCTCGGCCTTGCCGTAGCGGAAACGGCGCACGCCCAGGAACTTGTCGAGATTGCGCGGCGTCACCGCGACCGACTTCTGCTCCTTCTTGTGCATCAGCATCTGCTTGACCGCCTTGCGGGAGATCTTGGCGATCTCGCGCTCGAGGTTGCGCACGCCCGCCTCGCGGGTGTAGTAGCGCACGATGTCGAGCAGCGCGGTATCGGAGACCTTCAGCTCCTCGGGCTTCAGCCCGTTGCCCTTCTTCTGCTTCGGCACCAGATAACGGCGCGCGATGTTCATCTTCTCGTCTTCGGTGTAGCCGGGCAGACGGATGACTTCCATGCGATCGAGGAGCGGGGGCGGAATGTTGAGGGTGTTCGCGGTGCACACGAACATCACCTCCGAGAGGTCCAGATCGACCTCGAGGTAATGATCGTTGAAGGTGGAGTTCTGCTCCGGGTCCAGCACCTCCAGCAGCGCCGAGGAGGGATCGCCGCGGAAATCCATCGACATCTTGTCGACTTCATCGAGCAGGAACAGCGGGTTGTGCACGCCCGCCTTCGACATGTTCTGCACGATCTTGCCGGGCATGGAACCGATGTAGGTGCGCCGGTGGCCGCGGATCTCGGCCTCATCGCGCACCCCCCCTAAGGACATGCGCACGAACTTGCGGTTGGTCGAGCGCGCGATGCTCTGACCGAGTGAGGTCTTGCCGACGCCCGGGGGACCCACCAGGCACAGGATCGGCCCCTTGAGCTTGTCGACGCGCTGCTGCACGGCCAGATACTCGACGATGCGCTCCTTCACCTTCTCCAGCCCATAGTGGTCCTCGTCCAGGACCTTCTGCGCGCGGGTGATGTCTTTGATGACTTTGGTGCGTTTCTTCCACGGCACCTTCAGCAGCCAGTCGATGTAGTTGCGCACCACGGTGGCTTCGGCGGACATCGGCGACATCATCTTCAGCTTGTTCAGCTCGCCTGCGGCCTTGTCGCGCGCCTCCTTGGGCATGCCGGCCTTGCCGATCTTCTGCTCGAGCTCGCTGATCTCGTTGCCGCCCTCGTCCATCTCGCCGAGCTCTTTCTGAATGGCCTTCATCTGCTCATTCAGGTAGTACTCGCGCTGGCTCTTCTCCATCTGCGCCTTGACGCGGCCGCGGATGCGCTTCTCGATCTGCAGCACGTCCATCTCGCTCTCGATGGCGACCAGCATGTGCTCGAGGCGCTTCTTGACGTCGAGGATCTCCAGCACCTTCTGCTTCTCGGCGAGCTTCAGCGACATGTGCGCCGCCACGGTGTCGGCCAGGCGCCCGGCCTGCTCGATGCCGGCGAGCGCGGTGAGCACCTCGGGCGGCACCTTCTTGTTGAGCTTCACGTACTGCTCGAACTGGGAGATGACCGAGCGCGCCAGCACGTCGAGCTCCTTCTCGTCGTAGCTCTCCGCGTCCGGCAGCAGCGTCGCATCCGCGGAGTAGTACTCCCCGGCGTGCAGCTTCTCGATGCGGGCGCGATCGACCCCCTCGACCAGCACCTTCACGGTGCCGTCGGGGAGCTTCAGCAGCTGCAGAATCGTCGCCACGGTGGCGATGCGGTACAGGTCGTCCCCCTTGGGATCGTCCACATCGGCCTGTTTCTGTGCCACCAGCATGATGCGCTTGTCAGTACGCATGGCCACATCCAGCGCCTGGATGGACTTCTCGCGCCCGACGAACAGCGGAATCACCATGTGCGGATAGACCACCACGTCGCGCAGCGGCAGCACCGGCACGTTCTCGAGCGTGGCGGGAACGGGGGTCGCAGGAGTAGTCGGTTCAGACACGCTCAAGCCCTCGATGACGACTGGGACACGGCCGGGCGTCTGTCAGGAGCCGGGCCGAAGGCGTTTGTAGCCCTAGTGTAGCGGGAAATGAGGCTGCGGCAGCGCGTTTCAAGGGTGACGCGCATCACAGGGCGGCGCGTTCGCGGCAACGTGGGCGAGGACGGGTCAGTGATGATTCGAGCCCGAGGCGCGGCGCGGCTCATCGACGCTCGCCAGACGCCCGTCATCGGAGCCATACACCACGTAGGGCTTGGTCTGCCCCTCGATGACCGTCTCGTCGATCACGATCTTGGAGACGTTACGCATCGAGGGCAGCTCGTACATGGTATCGAGTAGCACGGTCTCAAGGATAGTACGCAGGCCCCGCGCCCCGGTTTTGCGCTGCATGGCGCGGTGCGCTACCGCACGCAGGGCCTCGTCGCGGAACTCGAGCTCGGCGCCCTCCATTTCGAACAGGCGCCGGTATTGCTTGGTGAGGGCGTTCTTGGGCTCGGTGAGGATCGAGACCAGGGCCGGTTCATCGAGCTCATCGAGCGTCGCCACCACCGGCAGCCGCCCGACGAATTCCGGGATCAGGCCGTACTTGATCAGGTCCTCGGGCTCGACGTCGTGGAACAGGTCGCTCCCGTGCGGGCGGTGGTTGATGTCGCGCACCTCGGAGGTGAAGCCGATACCGCTCTTCTGGGTGCGGTTCAGGATGATCTTCTCGAGGCCCGCGAAGGCGCCGCCGCAGATGAACAGGATATTGCTGGTGTCGACCTGCAGGAACTCCTGCTGCGGGTGCTTGCGGCCGCCCTGCGGCGGCACCGAGGCGATCGTGCCCTCGATGAGCTTCAGCAGCGCCTGCTGCACGCCCTCGCCCGAGACGTCGCGGGTGATCGAGGGGTTGTCGGACTTGCGCGAGATCTTGTCGATCTCATCGATGTAGACGATGCCGGTCTGCGCCTTCTCGACGTCGTAATCGCACTTCTGCAGCAGCTTCTGGATGATGTTCTCGACGTCCTCGCCGACGTAGCCGGCCTCGGTGAGCGTGGTCGCATCCGCAATGGTGAACGGTACGTTCAAGAGGCGCGCCAGGGTCTCCGCGAGCAGGGTCTTGCCGCAGCCGGTGGGGCCGATCAGCAGAATGTTGCTCTTGGCGATCTCGACATCGTCCTTGGAGCGCGAGGCGGCGGTGCGGGTCTGCAGGCGCTTGTAGTGATTGTAGACCGCGACCGAGAGCACCTTCTTGGCGCGCTCCTGGCCGATGACGTACTCGTCGAGGACCTTCTTGATCTCGTGGGGCTTGGGAAGCTTGTCGCGCGCGCGTTCGGCGCGGTCCTCGAGCTCCTCACGGATGATGTCGTTGCACAGCTCGACGCATTCGTCGCACACGAACACCGAGGGGCCGGCGATCAGCTTGCGGACCTCGTGCTGACTCTTGCCGCAGAAGGAGCAGTACAGGAGCTTGCCGTCATCATGGCGGCTGCGGGAGTCTTCACTCATCGAGGTCTCTCATAAACTCACGTCGCGCCACTTCGTTCCAGCCACGTCGAACGCCGGTTTCTTATAGCACGGTGTCCGGCCCTGAAGCAAAGAGCGCTCGCACATGTAAGTACTTCTATGCACGCGAGTTATATGACGTAGTTCACCTCTTTGACATTTGCTCGGCTTCGGCCGCGGCACCAGGGCACGTCAGGCGGGTTTTCCGGGGGTCGGGGCCGGCAGCTCGCCGCGCTTCTCCAGCACCTTGTCGATCAGCCCGTAGCGCACCGCCTCGTTCCAGTCCATGAAGCGGTCGCGGTCGGTATCCTGCTTGATGCGCTCGACGCTCTGGCCGGTGTGCTTGGCGAGGATCTTGTTGAGCCGGTCGCGCGTCTCGAGGATCTCGCGGGCGTGGATCTCCATATCCGCCGCCTGCCCCTGAAACCCCCCCAGGGGCTGGTGAATCATCACGCGCGCGTGCGGCAGGCAGTAGCGCTTGCCGCGCGTGCCGCCGGCGAGCAGCACCGCTCCCATGCTGGCCGCCTGCCCGATGCAGATGGTGGAGACGTCGGGCTTGACGAACTGCATGGTGTCGTAGACCGCCAGGCCCGCGCTCACCACCCCGCCCGGGGAATTGATGTACAGCGCGATGTCCTTCTCCGGGTTCTCGGACTCGAGGAACAGCATCTGCGCGACCACGATGTTCGCCATGTAGTCATCGACCGCGCCCACGATGAACACCACGCGCTCCTTGAGCAGGCGCGAGTAGATGTCATAAGCCCGCTCACCCCGCGCGGTCTGCTCGACCACGATGGGGACCAGATTCAAGCCACGTTCGTTCATGTTTCGCCCGCCTGTTCCTGCTGGGGTTCGTACTGGGGGTCGTGCCGGGGTTCGTGCTGATGCTGAGGCGCCTGATCGGCCTCGGACTTGCCGAAGCCGGTGAGTTCGCTGAAGCTCATGGCGCGCTCCGTGACGCGCGCGCGCGCGAGCAGCCAGTCCACCACCTGGTCCTCGAGGACCGCGGACTCGATGGTGCGCATGGCGTCCCTGTTGTGCTGGTAGGCGCGGCGCGCCTCCTCGGGATTGGGGTACCCTTCGGCGAGCTCGATCACCCGCGCCTGCACGCGCTCGCGGTCCGCCTTCATGCCCTCGGTCTGCACGATCTGCGCGACCAGCAGTCCCAGCGCCACGCGCCGGCGCGCCGGCTCCTCGAACAGCTCGCGCCGCGGCAGCTGGCTCGCCTCCCGAATGCCCAAACGCCGCGCGGTGTCGACCTGCAGCTGCTGCACCTGCTCCTCGATCAGGGCGCGCGGCACATCCACGGGGTTGCCCTGGTAGAGGGCATCGAGCGCCTGCGCGCGCACCCGGCCGCGAATCACATCGGCAAGCTCCCGCTCCATGCTCTTGCGAACCTCGGCGCGCATCTCCGCCAGCCCGCCCTCTTCGACACCGTACGCCCGGAAGAATTCGTCGTCGACCGCCGGAAGGGAGTGTTCCTCGACCGCCTTAATGGACAGATGCAGCTCGGCGGACTGGCCGGCGAGCTTCTTGTTCGGATGACCGGCGGAGAAGAGCGCGCTCACGGTGCGCCGCTCGCCGGCGCGCACCCCCTTCAGGCCCTCCTCGAGTTCGGGCATCGCCTGGCGCGTTCCGAGCACGATCCGCACGTCGGTGAGATCGCTCCCCTCGAAGGGCTTGCCGCCGATGCGCGCCTGGTAGTCGAACACCACGCGGTCGGAGTCGCGCGCCGCGCGTTCGACGGGGGTGAACACCGGGCGCTGCCGGCGCATGTTCTCGATCATGGCGTCCACGTCCGTCTCGGACACCGCGGCCGCCGGCCGCTCGATCGCGAGGCCCTCGGGCGCTCTCACCTGCACCTCGGGCAGCACCTCGAAATGGGCGGCATATTTCAGGCCGGTCTCCGGCCCCGTCGCAATCGGCTCGATGCGCGGCCCGCCGGCCGGCCGCAAGTGTTCCTGGCTCACGGCCTGTGCAAAGGAGCTGCGCACCAGATCGCTCAGCACCTCGGCGCGCACCTGCTCGCCGAACTGCTTGGTGATGACCGCCAGCGGCGCCTTGCCGGGGCGAAAGCCCTTCAGGCGCGCGGTGCGCGACAGGCGCTTCAGGCGCTGCTGCACCTCGTTCGCCACTTCGGTGGCCGGCACCGCCACTTCCAGACGCCGTGACAGACCACCCGTGTCAGACAGAGAAACGTCCATCAACCAAACCTCGGCTCCGGGGCCTCAAGCCCCGAGTCAGCGACCGTTTCCGTGAAGCCTAAGGAGAACTGGTGCGAAAGGAGAGACTCGAACTCTCACGGGTTTCCCCACTGGATTCTAAGTCCAGCGCGTCTGCCAGTTCCGCCACTTTCGCCCGTGCCGTGCGCACCGGACGAGCCGGATGCGGTCACACCTGCCGGCCGTGCGTCGGGGTGGCAGGCATTATAGCCGATGGCAACCTGCCGCCCGCGCGCTGCAGCGGCTCGCGACCGCCGCGGCGTTGGTCTTGCAACTGATTGATTATTCGGTGGAGGAAGGGCCGCCCGGTTCTAGTGTCCCGCCCCAGGTCCCGGGCCCGGTGATTGCTTTATGAGATGCGCGTCCGGACTCACCTCATGCCGCGTGCCAAGTTGCGCTTCCCATTGGGTTTCGGTCACGCAGCTGGGCGCCATATGCGAGCCCGTCGGTGAGTCTGTTGGACAGAATAGCGTCCGATCCCCGTTGCTGACGACCTTGTAGCCGGCTTGTTCTGCGGCGGCGATATTGGCCGCGTGTTTCGCGGCCGTTCTCGGTGGTGCAGGCGCTTGCGCAGCACAGCCCGCCACTGTGACCGACATGATCACAAGAACCAATCGCACGCCATGCCCCCTGAATCGGCCCGGCCGAACCACTATGGCCCCCGGAATACACGCTGCGCAAGCGCTTCCCTCGAGCGCCCCGCCGGCTCAATCACAAAAAGGCACGAGCGATCAGCGCCTCGGGAATTTGGGCCGTGTAGGGATCGAACCTACGACCAAGAGATTAAGAGTCTCCTGCTCTACCAGCTGAGCTAACGGCCCTGTTCTATTGGCCGAAATCGCCTGCGGCGATTTCGGCGGACATCACTTCGTCGGCCGCGGGCAAAAGGCGTGACTTTTGCCCGCTGCGCAATGCCAAATTGGGGTGGACGATGGGACTCGAACCCACGACAACCGGGATCACAACCCGGGGCTCTACCAACTGAGCTACGTCCACCGTCCGGTCCCTCGTCGTGCGGCTGGCGTGCCCGGCAGGACTCGAACCTGCGACCCTCGGCTTAGAAGGCCGATGCTCTATCCGCCTGAGCTACGGGCACGGCTCGCACAGCGCCCCTAGCCGGCCCCGCCGCACGGGGGGCGCGAATCATACGTAAGTGACTCCGGGAGCGTCAATTTGCAGTGCCCCTCGCTGCGGCGCAGCCAAAAGGCTGGGAGCCTGCCCGGGCCCGCCTTTGTTACACTCGCGAAAACGTCCCGCCCCCAGGTTCATCGATGAAGGGTCCGGTGAGCGCCCGCCAGGGCGAACCGGCTGCCCGCGGCAGTCCGGTGGATATGAGACCTGCCGTCGCGCTCTCGCGCGCCGGCCTGCCTGGGCTCGACATCGGCACCACGGCGAGCGAGCTGGCGCTCGTGGAGTTGCGCCGCTTGCTGGCCGCGTGGCACGTGCACGAACCGGGCGCGCGCCTGGGGCACGACCCGGAAGCGCTGCACCAGCTGCGCGTCACCGCACGCCGCATCGACGCGACCCTCGGTCTGTTCAGACAGCAGCTGCCGCCGGCGCTCTCGCACGCGCGCCGGACCGCCAAAACCGTGTTGCGCACCCTGGGAGCGGCGCGCGACCTCGACGTGCAGCTCGCGCAGCTCGCTCATTACTGCGCCGGGTTGCCCGAAAACGAGCGTGCGGCGGCTGAGCCCCTGCAAGCGCGCCTGCAGGCGCAGCGGGTGCGCGCGCGCGCGCGCATGGTCCGGGCGCTGGACTCCGAGCCCACGCGGCGCTGGCTGGGAACCTTGAGCCTCGCGAGCGCACAGTCCCCCACTGGCAACGGCGCGCTCACCGAGCGTGCGATGGTGGTCATGCCGGAGCGCGTGCGCAGCCGCTTTCGCAAGCTCAGAAAGTCCGTCCGCAGGTTGGATACCCGCTCCTCGATGGAGGACTACCACGCCGTTCGCCGCCGCGCCAAGCAGTTGCGCTACGCGATCGAATGCGGCGCGGACCTGTTCGGCAAACCTGCGCAAGAGACGCTCAAGGCGCTGCGCCGCCTGCAGGACACACTCGGCGCGCACCAGGACGCTCACATGGCCGGCAATCGCCTGGCCGCCCTCGCCACCGACCCCGCGAACGCTCTTCCGCCCGCAACACTGTTCCTCATGGGGCGCCTGGCCGAGCACTACGCCGGCACAACCGCGCAGACGCGCGAGAGCCTCCCCCGATCGTGGCGCAAGGTGCGGGGCAGGCGCTGGCGAGCGTTGCGCACCCAGCTCGAGCAACTGAGCGACACGGCCCGCGAGGCGCACAGCGGCGCGCCCGCGCAGCCTGCCCGCGCGGACGAGGCAGCCATCACCGCCGCCACCCTGGAGCATGCGCCGCAGCCGCAAGCGCGCCCGATCAAGCATTGACGCGTACGGACCCGCGCGCATGGAGCTGCTGCTCGTCCGCCACGCCATCTCCTTCGCACCCAACCCCCGGCGCTGGCCGGACGATGCCGAGCGCCCGCTGTCGCCGCCGGGCGCGGCGCGCGCCCGCAAGGCGGCGCAGGGACTGAAGCGCATCACACCGCGCCCGGCGCGGGTGCTGGTGAGCCCGCTACGCCGCGCGCGGCAGACCGCGGCGATCCTCACCCGGTTCGCCGGGTGGCCCGAGGCGCTAGAGTGCGTGCAGCTACTGCCCGGCGCATCCCCCGAAGGCGTGCTGGCGCTGCTGGCACGCACGCGGGGCCGCCGCCTCGCCGTGGTCGGGCACCAGCCCGCTCTGGGCCGGCTGCTCGCGGCGTGCCTGCCGGGCGAGGTGGGAGCCGCGGCATTCGAGTTCAGGAAAATGGCCGTCGCCCTGCTCGCCTTCCAGGGTTCGGCGCGCGCGCGGCGCGGCCAGCTCCTGTGGCTCCTGCCGCCGCGAGTCCTGCGCGCGGCGCGTTAGCCAAGGCGTCAGGTCAGTGGGCTCCGGAAGCGGACGCCGCGCCGAAGCCCCCGCGCAACGGCCGCGCCAGCCACACCACGCCGATCAACCCGAGGAACAGCAGCCCCGACACATAGAAGATGTCGTTCGCGGAGAGCATGAACGCCTGGGAGTCGACCAGGCGATTGACGAGCGCATAGCTCTGGTCCGTGCCCATGCCGCCGGCGTGCAGCGTGCCGAGCACCTGCGCGGTGACCGGACTGTTCGGGGTGAGATGCTCGATGAGCTGGGCGTGGTGCAGCGTCGCGCGCCGGTCCCAGAGCGTCGTGGTGATGGAGGTGCCGAAGGATCCGGCCGTGATGCGCGCGAAGTTGAACAACCCGGAAGCCGACGGGATGCGCTCCGGCCGCAGCCCGGAGAGCGATATCGACACCAGCGGAATGAAGAAGGTCGCCATGCCGGCGCCCTGAATCACGGTCGGCAGCATCAGCGTGCCGATGGTCGCGTTGGTGTTGAAATCGGCGCGCATGAACAGCACCAGCGCAAACACCGCGAACGAGATGGTGACCAGGATGCGTGGATCGACGCGATCGACGAAGCGCCCGACGACCGGAGTGAGCACGATGGCCAGGAAGCCGACCGGTGCCAGCACCCAGCCCGCCAGCGTCGCGGTATAGCCCATGTACTGCTGCAGCCACAGCGGCAGCAGCACGACGTTACCGAAGAACAGCCCGTACGCGAACAGCATGGCGACCGTGCTCACCGAGAAGTTACGCGAGCGGAACAGCGACAGGTCGACGATCGGATGCTCCTCGGTGAGCTCCCAGATGAGGAACACCACAAATCCCACCACCGCGACGCAGGCGAGCGCGACGATGACCGTGGAGTTGAACCAGTCGAGATCCCTGCCCTGGTCGAGCAGCACCTGCAGCGCGCCGACCCAGATTACGAGCAGCCCCAGGCCCACCGTGTCCACCGGGACCCTCGCGGTCGGGGTCTCGCGCTTGTGATAGATGCCCCAGGTCACGAGCGCTGCGCCGATGCCCACCGGTACGTTGATGTAGAAGATCCACGGCCAGGAGATGTTGTCGGTGATCCAGCCGCCGAGCAGCGGTCCGACCACCGGCGCCACGAGCGTCGTGATGGCCCACATGGCGAGCGCCGTGCCGGCGCGGCTCTTCGGGTAGCTCGCCAGCAGCAGCGACTGCGA
>Ga0209027_1000973_pt1 | contig 10562 bp, 9 predicted proteins | sample GraSoi013_1_20cm_3_FD_185821 | JGI IMG/M metagenome (GOLD analysis project Ga0209027, IMG submission 185821) | Grasslands soil microbial communities from the Angelo Coastal Reserve, California, USA - Sample 09_27_2013_1_20cm (SPAdes) (version 2) | ecosystem: Environmental > Terrestrial > Soil >...
GCGTTCGGGTCGAATTCAGGGTCTAGCGTGTGCACGACTTGATCCAGATTGAGCAAAGTCTTGGCAATCATCGTGAACTCTTGCGGCATGCGGAAATTGGTCTCGCCCGCTATGCGCTGGATTTCCAGCACGATTCGCCCCGCGTTTATCTCCGTCACGTTCGCGTTCTGATTGTGAGTGACGAGATCGCCGACCTGTCGCTGAAATTTTCTCTCGTCAAAACCCGGCTTAGGCTCGCCCATCTTGATGGTCTGCTCTGCTGCCTCGTCGCCACGTCCTTCGCTGATTGCCAGAAGCAGTTGCAGAATCTCCTCCTGCATGCGCGGCGTCACGTAGCCAACCATGCCCAGATCAATCAGAGCTATGTTGTGTTCGTCCGTGAGGAAGACGTTGCCCGGATGTGGGTCTGCATGGAAAAATCCGTCAATCATTATCTGCTGCATGTAGGCGCGGAAAAGTTGTTCGGCCAGAAGCGCGCCGTCAACCTCTACCCACACGAGCGGACTCAAGGCGGTAATCTTTTTGCCGCGCACATGCTCCATCGTCAACACGCGCGAGGTCGTGTAGTCTTCGACAGCCGAAGGGACAACTAGACGCTCGAACTGTTTCAGGTTTTCCGCAAAGACCTGAAGGTTGCGCGACTCCTGCCGGTAATCAAGCTCGCGCATCAAGCTTTTGCGAAACTCCGCGAGCATGTTCTGAAACTCATATTTCTTTCCCGTCTCCGTGTGATGATCCAGAAACTCCGCTATGTCCGTCAAAATTTCCAAGTCTTGAAAAATCTGCTCGCGCACGCCCGGACGTTGAACTTTCACAACGACCGCTCGACCGTCGCGCATAGTCGCACGATGCACCTGCCCCAAAGAGGCCGCAGCCATAGTATCTTCTTCAAACTCCGCGAAAGCTTTAGAGATTCTCACGCCCAGTTCCGACGAGACAATCTGCTCGACCTCAACATAAGGGAAAGGCTCAACGTCATCCTGAAGACGAGCCAGAGCTTCAAGATAAGGAAAGGGCAGAAGGTCTGCGCGCGTGGAGAGCAGTTGGGCCAACTTGATGAACGTCGCCCCCATCTTCTCCATGTCGTCAGCCAACTCTCTGGCTTCTGGCCGGGAGATAGGCGGGTTGCTCTGATCCTCTATGGTGACGGCCTCTTCCAGCCCCACCTGCTTAATCAAATCCGAGCGCCCGTACTTCCACAACAGCGCCGCTATCTCCTTGTAGCGTTTCAGGTGTTCAGGTTTCAGCGAGATTCCCATCAAAAACCTCAGACTAGCCGATTGATGTAATGATTGAATCTACAGTGTAGCAACAATCGGCCAGAGTTTGACAGTAACGAAAAGGCAGAAGTAAAAAAGGCAAAAGTAAAAAGGTAAAAGGCAAAAGGAAGGCTGAAACCATCTTTTAATAAGAAGATTGGCTTCCCCTGACTTTTGCCTTTTTACTTTTGCCTTTTTACTTTCCTTTGCCTTTTACTGTCTTCTTGCGCGCGCGAAGGCTCTATCAATGGCGGCGCGTATTGACTCGACGGTCGAGGCGTCGTGTATGCGCTGGCCGTTGACGAAGATTGTTGGCGTGCTGAAGATGGCGTAGCGTATTCCGTCGTCAACGTCGTGCTGGACTTCAGCCCTGTATGTTCCACTATCCAAAGCCGCGTCGAATTTTGCTCTATCAAGCCCAAGTTGCGCCGCATATTTTTTGAGCGACGCAACGTCCAGCGCCGACTGGTGCTTGAAGAGAACGTCAATGTACTCGAAGAATTTCCCTTGCGCGTTTGCAGCGTCCGCAGCCTCCGCAGCCTTTCGCGCGTTCTCGTGCTGGTCTAGCGGAAAATCTCGAACGACGAAGCGCACGCGCATTCCGTAAGATTTCAGGGCTTCTTCCAGAATCGGATAGGTGCGCCCGCACGCAGGGCACTGAAAGTCTGTGAACTCTACGACTGTGACGGCTGCTCTTGCGTCCCCGCGCGCAGGATCATCATCTGTGCTTATGTTCTGCACGGGCGCTTCCGGTTCCGTCAACATGATGTGCAGGTTCTGTCCCGCAGCAGCGCGCAAGTGTTGTGCAAGGTCGTGCTCCAACCGTTCCTGCTGCTGCTGCTGTAGAAAAGCGGAGATGTCCGTGCGATAGGTTTCCAGATCACCGTTAAGACGCTCCCTGTTCTCTTCATAAAACTTTCGTATGTCGGCGTCCGTAGGCTCTGTGATTTTGCTGGTAACCTCTTGGCGCATTATCTCGTTTGAAGGAACGTTGCGTCGCGCTGCCTCTGCGGTGATAAGCGCGTTGTTGATTAAAACGTCGAGCGCTCGCTTTTCCGCATCGAAAGCTTTTATGCGCATATCGTAGACGTAAGGAGCAACGCGCTCGTTGAATTCACCTGCGGTGATTGTTCGTCCAGCCACAGTTGCTAGCTGAGTGCCCGGCGCAAGGTTCTGCGCGTTTGGGTCTGCGCCGAGCGTGACGGGCGTCGCGGCCTTCAAACGGTCTGCAAAATCTCTGGTCAACTTTTGCGCGCGCTGTGCGCGAATGTAGTTGATGAGAGACGAGCGAACAGAGGCATAATCCGAATTGCCTATCTGCGCGCGATTCTCTTCGTAGGCCGCGCGAATTTCGTCTTCGGTCGGGCCAATGACGCGGTCGTTCACTTCCGTGCTCAATAGTTGTTCGACCGTGACGTGCCGACGCTTCGCTTCCGTCTCGAAAAGAATCCTGTTGATCTGATCATCAAGCTCCGTGCGACGCGCCCCGGCTATGTTCTGATCCAGACTCAAGACCATAGCGCGCGTTTCATCGTCAAGGTCTGCGAGCGTAATCTTCTGGTTATTGAGCAGGGCGAGCACGACTGTCTGCGGGTCTGGCTGGGAAGCTGGCGTCGCGGCAGAGGCCGCAGACGTAGAAGGAGTCGCTGCGGGCGCGCCAGTCGTTTGCGCAGGGCGTTGGGGCGCGCTTCGTTGCGGCGCGCGCCCTCTTCGCTGCTGCGCCGCAACGGACAGGATTAACAGGCACAGGAGCGCAGTTGCGACCGAAATTTTATTGAAACTCATCAGACTCTCTTTCCGGGTGCGAAGATGAAACGCTAAAGGAAAGTCAAAAGGTAAAAGTAAAAAGGCAAAAGTGTGGACACGCCTGCGGCGTGAATTAAAGATTAAAAATTGTAGACGAAGGTTTTGTCCTTCCTTTTGCCTTTTACCTTTTTACTTTTGACTTTCTTTGCTCACTCGCACGGCATCGCGTTCTTCCACTTCACCGAAAATTTCCGGGTGAAGGATGCGCGCTAAAATTTCTATGCCGTCAACAACTCGCGGGCCGGGGCGGCTAAAATATGAGGTTGCGTCAACAGCCCAGACTTCTCCGGCTAGCACAGCCGGGAGGTCGTGCCATCCTTCTGGCAGATGCGCGCTCGTCAATTGACTTAAAGTGTCTTCCTTGTAGTAGCCGCAGGGAATCAGGACTATTACTTCCGGCGCGTACCGACGAATCTCTTCGGCTGTGGTCGTGACGGAAGGTTTTCCGGGGCGACCGAACGCATGATCGCCGCCCGCAATCGCTACCTGCTCTGGAACCCAGTGACCGGGCGCGAATGCAGGCTCAAGCCATTCCAACATCAGCGTGCGCGGTCGCCGCTCGATGTCTGCGGTCGCTGCTGCGACTCTGTCCACGCGCGCGGCCAATGCTGCGAGAACTTCTTCCGCTCTCTCTTCTCTATGGGTCAATGAGCCTACGGTTCGTATGTTCCCGAAAATGTCCTGAATCGTGTTTGGCTCAAGCGAGACCACGCGCACGCCAGCATCGAACATGCGCGCGGCCTTTTCGACCGTCTTGTAACTGACGGCGCAGACATCGCAAAGCTCTTGGGTCAGAATCAGGTCAGGACGAAGCGCGCGCAGACGCTCTTCATCCAACTCGTAAATCGAGCCGTGACCGTCCAACTGCGAACGAACGGCATGGTCAATCTCCGCGCTCGTCATAGTCTCATGCGATATGCGGCTTGCCGTCAGCTTCGGTTTGTCTTTGACCGATGCTGGAAAATCGCATTCGTGCGTCACGCCCACTAGCGCGTCTTCCAACCCTAGCGCGCAGACTATCTCGGTCGCAGAAGGTAGAAGCGAAACGATTCGCGGCGCACCGCTATTCATAAAGTTTTCTTCCCCGGCTCTGAATCAATTTAGAAGTCAGAAGAAAAGTAAGCAGGAAGCCCGGAAATGTAAAGAGGCCGCAAGCCTTTCAGCTTTTCCATAGCCTGCTTTACAATCCTCTTACAAAGAATTGGCGCGCCTAGGCGGCGTGCCTTTGCGGGATTCGCCCCCATCATGAATTAAGAGGCAAGGAGACCTAAAAGCCATGTCGGAGCAGGCCAGAGCTTCACAGGAGCAAACGGACGCCAGATTTTCCGGCGTGATGGATCACATCGCTATAGAGTCTAAAGATTTGGAGCGCGACGTTGAAGAGTACAAGCGAATAGGATTCAAGCTGGAAACTCTCTATCACGATTGGGCCATGCTGCGCGACGAGCGCGGCTTCGGCGTGGCGCTTCTTGGCCCAAATTCCAAACACCCGCCGCACTTCGGTCTTCGTGTCGAAACGCGTGAAGCTTTAGACGAAGCAGCCGCGCGCGAAGGTCGCCCCGTACGCGAGCACCGCGACCGCTCTGTCTCCTTTTACACACGAGGCGTAGGCGGCCACGCAGTCGAAGTCATCTACTACCCGCCTGAATATGGCGACAACAAGGCGGAATAAGTTGCGAAGTGCAGGTTACATATTGTGAAATTGAAAAGTGCTCGTTCCAGGTGGCTATCCCCGAAGTCATTCGATTAACCGTAGAAGATAAGCATGAATGAGATGCTTGTAGAGCGGCTGGTTCGAATGCTTCGTGCGGGCGGTTCAATGACGGCGCTGATCTTTATAAATTCGGGCTGAAAGTTTACGAGCTGTTTTGTTAGAGCGATTAACCTGTTGCTTGAAGGAAAGGAGCGCGATATGGCTATAAAGTGTGCCCGATGCGGGCATGAAAGCTCTTTCATGCACCCCAGAGCGGTCTATTCGTGTCAGGCTTCTCATTGTCAGGCGTACCGTGTCCCCCTCTGTTATGATTGTCTGGTCAACCAGATGGGGGCGAGGACAGATGCTCTGGGCCAACCGTCACAATGTTGTGTCTGTGGGGTAGGCGAAATGAAGTACCTGGGCAATAAATGAGCGTGAGGACTGAGACGCATGGGCATCATTGGCCGTAACGATACTAGATTTTAGTTACGGAGGCTTTTTCTTCCACCAGCGTCTGTAGCTCTGACCAGATTCTCTCCGGGCTGATTTCAACGAAACACGCGGGCTTGAACTCAGACGGATGCTGATAGCGGCACTCTGTCTCGTGACACTTAACACACTCAAAGCCGGAGGCAACTTGTATCTGATTCTTTCCGGTCGCGCCGACTAGCTGCGGGTCTGTCGCGCCGTAGAGCGTTACGGAAGGAATGTCCAGCGCGGCGGCTATGTGGCTCAATCCCGTGTCTAATCCTACGGTGGCGTGCGCGCGAGCTATGATGGAAGCTTTCTCTGAGATAGAAAGTTCAGGCAGCACCGTGACTCTGCTGTTACCGTTTGCGATTCTCAGCGAGCGCTCGCGCTCTCGTTCTGTTCCCCAGGGCAGGACTATATGGAAGCCAGCGCGCGTGGCTTTTGTGGTTAAATCCCGCCAATAGAGTTCGGGCCAGTTCTTCGATTCCCAGCTTGTGCTGTGTATGAAGACCAGAAATGGTTCTGGCAGAGCTATAGGCGGCAAGGGCAGGCGCGAGCGATCAATGCCATAGTCAATTTCCGATTCATCGTAAGAATACGAAAGCGCGCGAGCAAGCAACTGGCGCATTCGCTCTATAGAGTGTTGCCCTTTCGGCACAGCGAATCTTCTGTTGTAAGCCAGATGCGCGCCCCACTCGTGCGCCGACTGACGGTCATGACCCGCTCGCCTGCCCTTAGCCAGACGCGCGATCATGGCGCTTTTGAATTCGCCTTGAAGATCAACTACAAAATCATAACGGTGCTCTCTCAACCTCTTCAAGAACGCGCCGACCTCGCCACTCCTGAAAGAGTTTCGGAAGTTTCGCCCCCAGCGTCGCAGGCCGCTCGGCATTACGGCGTCAACGCTCCTGTGCCACGCCGGAACTTGTGCGAACGATTCGTCAACCACCCAGTCGAAGCGCGCTTCAGGAAAACTTCGCGCGGCGTCCGTGATGGCGGGCAAGGTCTGCACAACGTCGCCCATTGACGACAGTCTGACAATTAATACCCTCATAAGAACAGTTTTCAGTTTTCAGTTTTCAGTTAGTTAATTGTCAGCAAAGCTAGTAGCCTTTTCTTAAAACTAAAAACTGAAAACTAAAAACTAAAAACTGCTTTTTTCCCCAGCCAGCCTCGCATGGCTTTCAGTTTCGCTGTGAAATTGTGACGCCGCAGGTGCGCGTCGCGCTCCCGTTCATCTCGCACATAATTCAGTTGAAGCGCTTTACGCTCGCCCACGAAAGGCTTGTGGCCGTGCCAGCAGTTGTCCGTCACTTTGAAGATGAGACACTTGCCAAAGGTCGGCGCGATTTCCGTCACGTAATCATCAAGCGCATCTCTGTTTTTCAAGATGCGAAGCCGTCCACCTTCCGCTTCCCACGTAGGGTTGAAATAGAGCAGCACAGTGACAAGCTTCGATTCCGTGTCGGCATGAATGCGACCATCGCGCTCGCTCGTATACCCGCGCACTGTAATCATCGTCGGGCGACCTTTCAGGTCAATCGAAAGCTTCTCTTCGACAGCAGCGCGAAATTCATCGCCTTCGAGTTCTTCTATCAAACGACGGAACGACGAGCCGCACTTCAGTTGCTCAAGGGGAAAGCTGCCGCGCGAGTGAACTTCTGGAAAGTCTTTTGCTATTTCGCCCAAAAACTCTTCGTTCAAGAGATTGTCTATCACCAGAAACGGGAAAGGCGCTTCGTTCAAAGGCGCGTCGCGCAGCGCATCAAATCTAATCATAGAAGTCTGTACAACCATGAACGCTCCATCTGTTCGACCAGGCAAGGCTAACGAACGAACTGTCAGTTTATGCCTGTGAGGGCGAAAAAATGAAATGCTGCGGCGTAGCTTTCATCACTTAAAAGCGGGGCGCTCTTCTTTAGAAGTTTAACGAAAGGCTATAATCTGTGGCGCAAGTTATCTTATTCTTGAAGCGCACACGGACGCCATTGAACATAACGGCGACAATTATAACTTTCAACGAAGAGGAGCACATACAGGCTGCGATTGAGTCGGTCTCGTGGGCTAATGAAGTGCTGGTTGTTGATTCCTGTTCTACGGATTCGACGCGAGAGATTGCCCTGAAATGCGGCGCGAGAGTCATAGAAAGAGAGTGGCCGGGCTTTGCCGCTCAGAAACAGTTTGCGGCGGACGAGGCTAAGACAGAGTGGATTTTCAGTCTTGATGCGGACGAGCGAGTGACGGACGAATTGCGCGCTTCAATTGAAGACCTGCTTTATACTAATGAAGAAAAATTGGCCGACGGTTATCGCATAGCGCGGCGCGCGTTTTATATGGGGCGATGGATTCGAGGCGGCGGCTGGTATCCAGACCGGCAACTGCGTCTCTACAGAAAATCTATGGGGCGCTGGGAGGGCGCTTACATACACGAGTCCGTCAAGATGAAGCCGAGCGCTCGCGTAGAGATGCTGAAAGGCGACATACTTCACTACAGCATGCGTGACGCCGCTCATCACCATCGCATGATAGGCGAGCGGTACGCTCCTTTGGCCGCGCGGCAGATGTTCGAGCAGGGGCGACGCGCATCCCGTTTGCAGATAGCGGTTGCGCCTGTGGCCGCATTTCTTCGCAGCTTCATACTCAAGGGCGGATTCCGCGACGGCCTTGCAGGTCTAGCCATAGCTCGCTTCGCCGCGCACAACGTTTTTCTCAAATACCTTATGCTGTGGGAACTTCAGGAGAAAGGCAAAAGTAAAAAGGTAAAAGGCAAAAGTTAGGAGGAAGCATTCATCTCTAATTTTTAATCTCTAATTCACGCCTGCAAGGCGTGTCCACACTTTTGCCTTTTTACTTTTACCTTTTGCCTTTCCTTTGCCTTTTTACTTTTACCTTTTGCTAAGGGCGCATTTTTATCTTGTATGGTATCTTCTTACATGCCCGGCTAGCACCTTTTGAGCCGCATGCTTTGAAGCATTTATAAATTTTTGTTGAAATGGAGTTCGATTGATGGAAGATCAGGAGCAGAAGACGAACGTGTCGTTCGAGATCAGAGTGTCGCCGGGGCGAAAGGGCAACGACCCGAACGAGCCGGATTGGGAAGTGGCCGAGATGGAGGATGGCGAAGTTAAAAACAGTTCTGACGTTTACGACAACCTGACGCTTGAAGAGGCCAAACAGATGGCCGACATGTGGACTCGCAAAAAAGATGAGGCCGAGGCGGAAGGCTAGGCGTAAAGTGCGTTGTAGGAAACAAAAAGTTTAGCGAGCGCGTCGAGTATTCGTAAATTGTGAGAAACGGCGAACGCACACGCCGCGCTTGACGCATCTTTCCGGCGATGCGTAAGATTTTCTTACTCCTCTTCTCCTCTCTACTGATGCGGCGAATTTTTCGGAAGAAGGCAGGCTGGTAAAGATGTATTTCGGATTTTTAGAGTTTCTGGGCACGAGCGAGTTGCTGGTCATACTCGTCGTTGCGCTTGTGCTCTTCGGCCCGCGCAAGCTGCCGCAGTTGAGCCGCTCTCTAGGCAAAAGTCTGGCAGAGTTTAAGAAAGCATCGCAGGATTTCAAGCAGACGTGGGAGAAAGAGGTTGCTTTGGAAGAGACCCCGCATAGTGCGCGCGTAGGCAATGCCATGCTGCCGCCGCAGGATGAAAGTGTGAACGAAACCATCGAGCGCAACTCAATCTTGCGCGACGATGCTGCTAACCAGAGCCAGTCGCAAGCAATCATTGCTGAAAGCCGTAGAGAGGAAGCAAACTCTTCGACCTCACAAGTGGCCGAGACCCAAAGCGCGCAAGCTCGCAAACAGGATTGGCTATAAATTCGCTAAGCGCGCGCCGCTCAAAAGATGTCCACCTTTTTAGAGACAGAAATTAAGAAGCGAGGGAGCGAGGAAGAACTCGGCGGCCAGATGTCTTTCCTTGATCATCTGGACGAATTGCGCCGTCGTCTCATACGCTCGATCATATTCGTCTTCGTAGTCTTCATGGGATGCTGGTTCGTCTCCAACTACATCTACAATTTTCTTGCCATCCCCGTTCAGCAAGCACTGGCTGAAGCTCAACGGCGCGAAGTCCCAATAGGCGGTCTGACAGGCAGCGAGACAATTCAACCACTGAGCACGCTCAAAGAGAACGACACAGGCCGTTATGTTTTCGGCGAGACGACGAAGATAGGCTCAAGCGTCATCCCTGCGGGCGCGAGCGTTCAGGCGCGCGTTGCGCGAGACAGCCAGGGGCAACTGGGAGTCTTCACGGACGAGCCGCTTTACGCGGGCAACACTGTGATACCGAAGGGCGTGCGCCTGCCCGTTGATTTCAGCGCGAAGCCCAGCGTGACCACAGGGTTGGACGACAAATTGATAGTGACGACTGCCCTGGAACCTTTCTCGCTCTACGTGAAGGTTTCGCTCTACACGGCCATAGCGCTCTCGCTTCCTTTCCTGCTCTACCAAATCTGGGCATTCGTCTCGCCCGGTCTATATCCGCACGAGCGCGGCTACGTTGTGCCGTTCATATTGCTCTCCACCATCTCGTTTGTGATTGGCGCGGCCTTCGCTTACAAAGTCATATTCCCGCCAGCGGCGCGTTACCTCCTTGGTTTAGGTCACGACTTCCGGCTCTATCTGAAAGCGGACGACTATTTCGATTTCATAATTCTTGTGATGCTGGGCATGGGCGCTGTCTTCCAGATGCCAGCGATAACCTACGTGCTGGCGCGCATAGGGATTGTCACGGCCAGATATATGTTACGCATCTGGAAGGTCTCGCTTATAGTGATCTTGATTGCGGCGGCAGTGCTTTCGCCCACCAACGACATCCCCAACATGCTGCTCTTCGCCGCCCCCATGATAGTCCTCTACGTCGTATCAATCTTCATCGCATGGATTTTCGGCAAACAGCGAAAAACAGTGACGAGTGACGGGTGACAAGTGACGAGCAGGAATCACTTTTAATTTTTCATTCAGATTAATAAATAGAAGTAATCTGCTTCTTTCTATAAACTGAAAAAAATTGAATTAAATAATCGCATCTACATATCATATAAACAGTATATACAAATAGTGCTTTACAATTGGTGACAAAGCGTAACTTTCGCGACGCATTTGTTTTAACCTTTGCTTCTATCCCTCTATTAAGTGAGTTGCCTGAGTCATAATGGTTTAAGAGTAAGACATCTCATGCTTAACTATGAAATCATTATAGCTGGCGCTGGCCCTTCAGGTTCGGCTGCTGCAATCCGGCTTGCTAATCTTGACCCCGAACTTGCACAACATGTCTTGCTTCTAGATAGAGATTTTTTTCCAAGACCAAAACTCTGTGCTGGCGGGG
>Ga0209027_1000974_pt1 | contig 10557 bp, 11 predicted proteins | sample GraSoi013_1_20cm_3_FD_185821 | JGI IMG/M metagenome (GOLD analysis project Ga0209027, IMG submission 185821) | Grasslands soil microbial communities from the Angelo Coastal Reserve, California, USA - Sample 09_27_2013_1_20cm (SPAdes) (version 2) | ecosystem: Environmental > Terrestrial > Soil >...
TTTGTGGTAACCATGCTTTGGATGCTGTAAGTATACCCGTGCACTATCCTTGAAAGCGTCCCTGCAGGCGTCCCTCTTTCTCGAGCCGGAACAGGGTTCCAGAGAAAGACATGAAAATCAATGAAGACATTGACTCAAGTAGCGTTCTCCGCTCGGGGAGAGGTCTTGATAAGGAGAAAGGTAGATCAGGCTAAAGAGAGATAGAGGCTAGACAAATGACTTAACAGCAGATACACTATCCGTGTTAGGTAAGTCATGTCCTACACGGGGTACTGAGTACAAAGAGGTTGCTCTCTATGACACAACATACACGGGGCCGTTTTCATTACCCGCTCCCTCAGGTCAAAGATGCGCAGTTGCTTCTTCGAGATGCAACTGGCACTCTTCTCTCAACCATTCCCATTGATTCAGCAGAGTGGTATGGTTGGTTACAGGATCACACGCATCAATCCTTTTCGTATCAGACTCCAACAGGGGCAATTACGCTTCGTCGAGAGCAACAGCGTCGGGGGTCGTATTGGTATGCCTATCAGAGCCAGCGGGGAAAAGTTCATAAAGCGTATGCTGGGAAGTCAGAGCATCTTTCTCTGGAACGCTTGCAAACGGTCGCAGCCACATTACTTCAGTCATCAGCAATACCTTCTCATGTGGATGTAGGTTTACATCTCTTTGGTTCCCCCCACCTCTTGTCTCATCAGCAAAATGTTGCTCTCCATTCGACAAAGATGTTTGCTCTCCTGACCTATCTTGCATTGCATAGACGCCCTCAATCACGTGAGCACCTAGCGACACTTTTCTGGCCAGATAGTATGGCTGCTGCTGCTCGAAAAAATCTACGCAATCTCTTGTGGTCCATGCATTCAGCTCTTGGGATTGGCATCATTCAAGGAAATGAGCAGGTGACGCTTAAGAAGTATGTGTGGACAGATGTTCAAGAGTTTGAGCAAGTCTGCCAACAGGTTGCAATGCAAGCACGGGGAAAACTTTCTTCTGGTATGAATGTTCCTCTCGCTCCTACTGAGGCGGGTGCACATGTCGCAACGCTGATGTCTCTTTACCAGGGTCCCTTGCTTCAAGGGATTCAGCTTAACGACCTGCTCGAATTAGATCTATGGCTTGGTGCTGAGCGTGAACGTCTCCAGCAACAGTATTTTCAGGCGCTCTCCACGCTGATACATATTCAGGCAGCGGCGGGAAAATGGTCAGAAGTATTGACCATTGCCCACTCAGTAGTGGCACTCGATCCATTGCAAGAGTCGATGTACCACATGTTAATGAAGGCATATGCCTACCTGGGACAGCGCACGAATGCGTTACGCCAGTACGACCTGCTCAAAGCAGCGCTTGATCGCGAACTGGGAGTTGCGCCGTTGGTCGAGACGCAGCAACTGCGTGATGCCATCGTGAATGGGACGCTCCATAGCGATTCAATCACCTCACCACATGATGTTCCTCAGAAATCGGCACAGTCAGCCTCGAAAGTGAACCCTTCACCGTTCATTGGCCGTCAATTGGAATATGATCTGTTACAGAACGCACTTGCCGAGGCCGCCAGGTCCCCGGGCCGGGCCCATGTTGTCCTTATCAACGGAGAAGTTGGGATTGGAAAATCAATGCTGTGGCAAACATGGTCCTCCTCATTACAGCCAGGATATACTGTTGTAGAACTTCAGTGCCTTGCCTCAACCCAGGCACTCCCTTTCGCTCCTCTCATCACCTTTCTTCGCAGCCAGCAGACGATGCAGCGCATTACCGCGCTATTACCTCGTCCACCTCTTTGGGTCAGTGACGTTGCCGGGCTCGTTCCCGACTTGCAAGCGATCATCCCCAATGCCGGCATCCCAACGGCCCTGTCATCGCGAGACGAACTCCTGCGCATGTTTGAAGCGATAGCCCAGAGTGTCCTTGCCCTGTCCTCACAGCCACTTGTTCTGTGGGTCGATGACCTCCATTGGGCAGACCAGACAACGCTCGATTGGTTCAACTATTTCGTCCAGCGTCAAGGCGATAAGCCATTGCTCGTGGTTGCCGCTTATCGTCCAGAGGATGCTCCCCCATCGCTCATTCAATTCACGGCACAATGGGCTCGTCTTGGTATTCTGCAGCATCTCTCGCTCAGCCCTTTAACCCAGGACGAGTCAACGGCTCTCGTCATTGCATTGGGCGGGGAGCAAGCGCGTAGTGCTGCCATTTACGAACAGAGTGCAGGAAATCCCTATTTCATCAGTGAACTGGTACGCTCTGCACCTCATAGCGTCCCAACGGCTTTAGCCGATCTGCTCCAGGCGCGGTTAGAACGACTTCCAGAAGTGGCCCTGCAGGTCTTACAAGCGGCGGCCATCCTGCTTCCTGATACGGATATTCCTACCCTGCGTCGAACGAGTGGACGCACTGAAGAAGAAACATTGGAGGCGCTTGAAAACCTGTTTCGAGCCGGACTCCTTCGTGAACAGGGGCAGCAGTATGCCTTTGTGCATCCGCTGGTTGCTACGATTATCGTGGACCACATGAGTGGTATTCGTCGTGCAGCGCTTCATCGCCGCGTGGCTGCTGTGTTGGAAAGTATGTATGCTGAGGAGATTCCCACGGTTGCCGGAAGGCTGTTCAGGCATTATCAAGCGGTGAACATGGGACGTCAAGCTGCACACTTTGCAGAGATTGCCGCGACCTACGCACTTTCCCTGGCGGCCCCCGCGGAAGCAGTATTCTTCTATCAGGAAGCCCTTGCCCTGGCGCCTACTCCTCTCCGGCAATTTGGGCTAGGGGTAGCCCTGATCTGGCAGGGAAAGCTTGAGGACGCGAAAGCTGTCCTGGAAGTAGCCCAGGGCGCCTTTGATGAACAGGGGAATTGGCAAGGTGTCGCACAGACCAGCTTCGAGTTAGCGAAACTCTGTCTGGCCATGGGAGATAGCCATGGAGTTCTACGATGGGCGGAGCAAGGGCGAGAGGCCCTGGTTTCGACGGATGATGCTGCTATGCATGCTGTGGCGCAGTATCTTCTTGGCCTGGGGTGTCGAGTGTGCGGGCACGCACTTCTTGAGGCTGAAACACACCTCCTCGAAGCTTCACAATTAGCTCAGACCGCGCAATACCTGGAGTTACGGGCAACGATTTCTGTCGAACTGGGAAATGTCTATGCACAACAGGGTGATCCTGCCAGAGCAGTGAAGGCATGTGAAGAGGCGGTCCGCCTTGCCCGTAGAGCAAAAGATCGCTTTCAGGAAATATTAGGGCATAATAATGCTGCCTATTATGCCCTCTTGCAGGGTAATCTGGAATGGGCACAAGAGCATATCACGATCGGTTTGGCGCTCGCAGAGAAGCATGCTGTAGCAGTACCTCGCCAGTGGCTCTATAGCACACAGGGGGAATTGGCACTCGCGCAGAAGCAATGGGAGGAAGCGGCCACCTGGTTTACGCGAGGTCTCGTGGAGGCGGAGCACTATGGCAATCGTGAGCAGATTGCCAATTATCATGCCAATCTCGGTCTCTCAGCTCAGGGACGGGGCGATCTGGAGAGAGCTGTCCTCTTGCTTGAACAAGCACGTACAGAGGCTACGCTCATAGCAGCACCGCACTTGCATATCCAGATTCACCTCTGGCTGACCGAATTGTACCTGCTCAGAGAAGAGTATGCAGCCGCCAAGGAGGTGTTGAACCGTGCCAGCAAGTTGCTGGAGACAAGCGATTTGGGCCTGTTGCGTAACTGCTTCCAACAACTTCAGACAAAACTGAGAAGCATACTGTAAATGTTGAATTTCATGGATCTGGCACGTTCTGGTGATCAGGTAATAGGTGTACATTTGGAAATGAAACGGCTGGGAATTTGCCCTTTCTCTGTTGAGAAGTTGCTTTTCCTGTGCTGGCTACTTGGCACATCCGTTCTTTGAAAAAACGACGAGTTTTTCGAACGGATGTGCCAAGTAGCCAGCACAGCCCCCTGCATAGGCAAGCACTACGAATAGCCCTAAATCTCCAACAGTCAAATCTGGGGGGAAAAACGTGGTGCACGATTGCGGGAAGAGGAGCAAAACCGCAACAATTGTAATCGCGCCAGGTACAAGGACACCTGTGAACTCGTAAAAATCAAACGCCTTCATACCCTACCTCAACTGTATTGAAAGTAAATGATCGCTTTTCCGACGAGTAGACCAGATATTTTTACCGTATTGCCGAGGGCATTTCCCAACTCAGAAATACTCCCATGTATGAGCTAAAACACGTTTGGGAGAGTGAATGAGATCAGGACGCCCCGCTTGTTGAGCTGCCAGCGCGACAATGATGGTAGTGGTGTAGGTTAGAGCAACTTGCCGAGCAATGGTGGACCAGCCTGAGAGGGGAGGACGTTGCAGATGGAAGAAGAGAAAAACGCGACCAAAGAACCGTTCGATACCACTCCGTTTGCCCAACTCCTCTTTGGTCCATGTGGGAGGCAAACAGGAGCGATTTTTCTGGCGTTTGGGATTCCAGGAGATCACGGCTACCGCGCCCAAGGTGGCATGAATCCAAGCGATGAGCTTCAAACCCCAATAGGCGGCATCCAAGCGAATAAAGCGCGGGCGGATCGCATACAGATGCACGGCCCATGCCAAGAGAGGACGCGCGATGGGAGCATCATGGACATTGGCGGGGGACAGGAGAAAAAAGAGTGGCAAGCCCGAACCACGGCAGATGAGCGTATGGACGCGATAGCCGCGCAAGAGCGGATGCGGATGTTGAGCAGGAGCATGGCCATAAGCAGCATCGGGATCAGCGCGGTGCCAGGCGAGGATGGGGGCACTATCAATGATGAGATCGCGGGCCCCAATAAGCCGACAACGAATGGCGGTGAGCACGCTGAGGACAAAGAGCGCCTCAGGAAGCGGCGCGCCACCGAGCTTGCCGCGCTTGCACTGTTGTGACGAACTCGGAATGCGAGGATGGCCATCTCTGTCAAGCGGTAAACCGCATGCCAAGGCCAGTGCGGGCCACGCACGTAACCAGTCGCGTATATCGGCATAGGAAAGCCGCCAAAGCGTGCGCAGAAGTGCAATAAGCAGCAAGGACTCTTCACGGTAGGTCCGAGGCGCGCCGCCAGGACCTGCCGGCAAAGGGGGAGGACATCGGTGATGCGCCAGGCGCACGGCCAAACGGCAAAGCGTCAGCAGATGCAAAGTGTTCACCAAGGTGAGGGCATCAATACGCAAAGCTGGGTCGAGCCGGGCTTGCGCGCGATGATATGCTGGTGGGGGCACTGGTGCCGCTGAGTTTCCGAGTGTAGGCATCATGAGTTGCTCTCCATCGCGAGGGAACGAACTTCGGTTATGATCAGCTTACCTTACGCGCGTCAACATTCGGAAGTACCCTCAAAGGATCGTGATGTGAAGGCAAGTGCGCGTCACAGACAAGGTGATGGGAAATCGGCCCTCATCAGAGAAAAAAGAAGGACAGTGCGTATGATGAAATTGAGCACCATGCTCAAGGTTGATAGCACCGTGGACACACAGGGCGGAGCCGTATTGCAGAACGAATGCTGGAGCATTGGGAGCATGACCCAGGGTCAGCACAATTCTTCAGATCGAGCACAAACTTCGTGTACATCTTCCGCAAAGGAGGTAAACGCTCCTTTCTGCGCTTTGCCGAGAGTGCCGAACGGACAGGAGCAGCCATTGAGGCAGAGATGGCTCTTCTCTGCTGGGTCGCAAGCAAGGGAATGACCGTGACGACTCCCATGGCGTCCAAAAATGGCCGCTGCGTGGAAACGGTCGAGACGGATCTGGGCCCCTTTCATGCGGTTGTGTTCGCGGAACTGCAAGGTTCTCAGGGAGCTCTTGAAGAGCTGAGCACAGCTCAATTTGAGGTATGGGGAGCCACACTCGGGAAACTGCATGCCATGATGCATCTGTATCAAGATCCCAGGTTATCCGCACGCTGGACCTGGAGGGATCACCTCACTCTGGCCCAAACCTATATGCAAAAAAATGAACCAAGGGTTCAGGCCGAATTCGATCACCTCACCTCGTTCCTTTCTGCGCTCCCAGTGACAGAGACGAACTCTGGCCTCATTCACGGTGATTTTGAACTCGATAACCTCTTCTGGCAAGACGATACCATAGCCCTGTTGGACTTCGACGACTGTTCGTATTCCTGGTATGTTGCAGATGTCGCATTTGCCCTCAGGGATCTTTTTGCGACCGGTGTCGATCAAAGCCTCCCATCATTCCGCGCGTTCATCCGTGGCTATTCCGAACACTCTTCCCTGGATGAGGAATTGATTTCCCATCTGCCAACATTTATGAGACTGGCGAATTTCATAACGTATGCAAAGCTGGTGCGGGCGATGGATATTGCGATGGATCAGGACTATCCAGAAGTATATACCTCACTTCTGTTGAAGTTAGAAAACTGGGTACACAACTACAAAGCGTCTCTTCTCTCATAAGGCACCGGCTCTTCTGACGATTTTCGCTGCACAGGAGAGCATTTCCCAACTCAGACTCCCCTACACATGGGGTTTCTGAGTTGGGAAATGCCCTCGTATTGCCTATATTTGTTGCTTGCGTCGGTTTCTGGCTTTTTGCCAATGGATACAATGGTAAAATTGCAGGTTCTTAAGCTCCACTGCTTTTTGATGGTAGCTAGAGTCACACGCAGACATTACATTTCTAGGCAGCTATTCTCCTTAGTCAATTGTGACCTGGATATAAGGTTTTCTGTGTGGGTTTTCGCCGAACTTCACTACGATCACTCCATCGTTTCGCGTTGTCACGCACTTTCTTATTTCTTGACCACCATTGCGCTTTTGTACAGTCCATCCCTGTGTCTGCTGTGCATATCGACTCGTTGCACTTGTATCGCCGAAAGGACCATCTGAAATTATGGTGAGTCGAGGACTGATATACTCAAAGAGAGCGGACGAAAAGCCTGAACTTCTGCCATGATGAGGTGCCAATAAAATATCTGTACCCTTTATGGCAGCCAAAAAATCAGTTCTTTTCAAAAGCTCCTCCCAGGAAGGTGGTTCATTATCTCCTGGAATTATCATCTTTGATTGAGCATAGGATATAACTGTAACGATACTGTGGTTGTTAAGGTTAGAAGTACTACATGACGTTGGCGCAAAAGTTTGAATTTGAACACCGCCATTGCTACCTTCTAGAAAGGGATTATTGCTGGGAGTAACAGGAGAGTTATATCTTTTACTGATCTCCAGGTATTTATCAATGATCTTGTCCGGTTTTTCGTTACTAGCCTGTATTTCCGACACCATAACGAATAGTGTGGAATGGCATCTAACAGGAAAGCCCGGAAGATAGGTCTGGACTGGCTTTAACGTCTTCTCGCTCCAGACCGTTACACACTATTCGTCAGGGATCCAACCTCCCATAACATAAGAGTTTAAGCAGAAGGTTGTTGTCCTCATTGAAGACTTCTGTTGTCAAGCCGTGTCACTTCCTCTAAGTAGCCAGACACGTAGCCGTTTATATAGATTTCTATGATGTGTGGCGGCGATTTCGCATGCTGGCTCACAAAGAGACTCCTTGCAGAACGAGCTATACGGTTTCCTGTCCGGTCGAGAGACCCTGGGGTGGAGTAGGTTGCTCTCGCATGTTTTCTGCCTTGCTGCTGGGCATCAGTGCTTAGGATGTGGAGCTGATCGTTTCTCTCAAGAGAGGCAAGTTCATCAAGATAGCCCTGAATATAGCCTTGCTCTGCCAATTGGACGAGGAATGGGCTCCTCTGCCATGCTTCGCCTGCATCGTTTGCTATGGTGTTCCCACTTCGGTCTACATTGGGATAGTCAGCGCGGGCTCGCTGTCGTCCTTGGTAGATCCTCTCGAGCCGGATGAACTCAGCATCCGTGTGGGGTGGAAACTGAGGCGCTGGGTCCTGCTCTTGTGGCTGCTGACCGCGTCGTAGCTTTCTCCAGAGGTCTTTCATAGCGCTCCCCTTCAATGACATGTGAGCCTAGGTATATTATACACCAGAGTCTTGCCATTTCCCCAATCCGCTCAGATTTTAGGGAGTGGACATCACAAACAGCAAAGCCGCCCCAGAACGAGCGGTTTGCTACCAATTGATCGAGTGGGAAATGGGATCTTTATCCTTCAACCTTTTCTAGGATACTCCTCTGTTCGTTGCATCACCTCGCTCTGTCTTCTCCTGCAAGAATGACAAGAGTAGCCGACAGGACACAAATAGGTGAACCTCCCTCCGCAAGAGAGACAGCGCTGGAAGAGGTGAGGCGCTTCATCTTGCTACGTCCAGCTCGGAAGGGACAGTAAGAGCAATTTCGCTCGCAAGCAGTCGTGTTCATCCCCCACGGTTTCAACAACGGCTGATATCCAAAACTTGGTGCATGAAGTGCGTATTCTCCAGAAAAAATGCAGCACAAACTAGAAGAGGCTTAGTTGAGCTAATGGCCGTTGTCCACTTAAGAGAATAGATGGAGACGCTTGTTCAGGCGCACGAAAACCAAGTTTCCGTAGGTCAGTAAAAGAGATCAGTTTTCCCTGGCGTCGTGCCTTGAGAATTGCACCTTGTGCTGGCTCCTTCGGGCATCCGTTGGAAACAATCGGCATGGGGTGCTTGATTGATCACGTTTCCTTGCCGAAGCAGGTGAGATGCCAGTCCCATGAACGAGATGCATGCTGCTCCCGCAAGGGGTGCGAGAAGGCCAGCACGCGAGACAGAGGGCGCAGGCGCTCGAGGAGCCCAATGCCATTCTGGAATGGAAAGGACAGGCTCAAGGTCCCAAAGGCGCGCTCCCGATGTGAGGAGACCTTGAAAGCGGAAAGCGCCTGGAGGAAGGGGTTCGTGTTCTCCAACAGAGTGGGGGTTCCCATGCAACGGGTTGTCCCGCGCTCAAGAGCGAGATCGCTCTCGGGTTGAAAAGAGATCTCAGGGGCCAGGACGGAAAGCCGAGTGCCTCTTTCGAGTCCCGCTCGCTTTGGAAGGGGGGAAAGGCCGCCAGGCCCTAGCTAACGTTCCAAAGAGGAACAGGAAATTCCCAAGACTCCTCTCGGGTCTTGGGAAGGAACGTGGAACCGACCGGAACCGACGGGTTTCGGCTCCTCTGTCACCAATTTTATACCTCTTCCTTGCCCCATCTGGGATACTGTATCAAAAGGTGCAACGTCTGCTTGCTGTAGATCAAACAGCTGAGGGAAGCCATCCTCCTGTTGTTATGAAGCACCGGCGTCCAGGGCCAAAACACCCCGCATACGGTATTGCTGCTTCCCAATGGCCGATTGTGATGCATCGTGTAGTGGAGCAGAAGGAACCGCTCCGCACAGTAGCAGCCGCGTATGGAGTCTCGCATGAAACGATCCGTCGCATCATGCTTCATGTTCATCAGCAGCTTGGGCAGCAAGAAGCTTAATGGTACATATACTGGTAGCAGTCTCTCAAAGCGGCATGCCCTATTCCTTGTGTCGATGGAGAGGAGCGATTGTCCCCTTGCTCGGTCTACCACCGTTTTACCGTCACCTGTGTCAGCGGAGTAACGCGAGTAGCCAGATGCCCTCCAAAGGGATGGCTTGCCCACCGGATGCGGCATGCCCCTTGCAGCTCTCGTCAGTGCTGTGATGCTCTCCTATTCTAGCAGTTCCTCCTTGGAGCATGCGGTAGTATGCCGTCCTGCCTCCTTTCCTTGCATCTCCCCGTGGACCATCTGCGGTTGCAGGGACAGGACGGAGATGGCCGTTGTGCACCGCTGATCCTATCGGCACAGCACAAGCGTAGCAGAGCAGGGAGGTACGACAACGGGTAGCACCTGGACGGTAAATCGGAAAAGGCGGCACGCAGGATCGATTGTAGGTTAGCGAAGGCTTCCACCTCAACTCCAGGCAGCAGCGGGTGGTCCCCTATTGCCTGGAACAACACATATGCCTGCGTGCCATTACAATTCAACCATCATATTCGTGAGTAGCCCGTACGAGCCGACCGTGGGCTTTCCAGCAAGAGATGGCAAGGTCGAACCTGGAGGGACGCGGCGAAAAAAGGCGGGGTCCATCTGGGAAGCAGCAGGGAGTGTAAACGAGGATGGGGTGGCCCCACTTTCGTGGTTCTTCCGCATCTTGTGCTGTTGGCAAAATGGTTTTCCAAGCTCAAAATGGAAGGGCCTTTGTGCTCAAGGGGAGCACCCTTTTGGCAATTCGCCAACAGCATCGATCTTAGAGTTACCTCGGTCTGCTCCCACAATCTGCGGAATAGAAAGCATTGAGCGCCTCGTAGGTGGATTGGGCTGTGAGTTACAGAGTCGGGTAGGTAGAAATAGGTAATATCACCCTGCTTTTTTATGCCTCTCTTCAGGTATACTTTCAAGTGAAGACGCATTTCTTCGATGTGATCAGCATAATGCCTTCCTTCTTCAGTGGGGACAGCGATATACATGTCGAGGGACATGTTCACATGAAAATCAACATATTCATATAAACGTATTAGCCGAAAGCTGTAGCGTAGTCATATGAGCACTCCACCAGGTACAAATCAGGTAATCTCACTGCCGAAGGGCGGCGGAGCGTTGCATGGCATTGGGGAAACATTCTCGCCTGACCTTCATACAGGAACAGGAAA
>Ga0209027_1000977_pt1 | contig 10548 bp, 15 predicted proteins | sample GraSoi013_1_20cm_3_FD_185821 | JGI IMG/M metagenome (GOLD analysis project Ga0209027, IMG submission 185821) | Grasslands soil microbial communities from the Angelo Coastal Reserve, California, USA - Sample 09_27_2013_1_20cm (SPAdes) (version 2) | ecosystem: Environmental > Terrestrial > Soil >...
GAATCGGTCGATCGGGTCAACGAGAAACTGGACCGCCTCGACGGCCGGGATGTCGAAGCCAATGTCGACGTCAACACCAACAACGCCGAAAGCAACGTCTCCCGGTTCGTCACAATGTTCAGCGCGGGGATGACGGCGCTGGAGGCTGCGGCCCCGTTGGCTGGCGCGGCGATCCTGACTGGAGTTGGTGCCGGGTTCGTCGGGCTGGCGGTATTGGCGGAAAAGAACAACGCCCAGGTGCGGCAGTCGTTCATGGCACTGAAAGCTGACGTGACTGGGTCGCTGGAGGAGATCGCGTCCAGTGCCGCACCGAAGATCGCTGCGGCTGGCGACGAGTTGCGGCAGACGTTCGACGCGTTGAAGCCTCAGTTGCGGGCCGCGTTCGACGCGGCCCCGGTGAAGGCGATGGCGGACGGGGTGGATGCGTTCGCCCGGAACTCCATGCCGGGTCTTGTTGATGCGGTCAAGGCATCCCAGGCCCCAATGCAGGCCATGGCTGTGTTAGCGGGCGACACCGGATCTGGCTTGACGGGACTGTTCAGGGGGCTCGCTACGGGATCGGATGGCGCCTCCAAATCGATCCTCATCTTCGGCCACACGATTGAGGATGCGTTGACGTTTGTCGGCCAGTTCGTCGGGTCGTTAGCGTCTGCGTCAGCTGGCCCGGTGTCGGCGTTCGATGTGACGCTCCATCAGGTCGAACAGGCCCTGCTCACGTTGGTGCAGCAGGGTAGCCCCGTTTTGGGGTTTGTGAACGGGTTCGGGTCGTCTGCGGCCGGTGCCGCGACGATTGTCCGGGAGTTGGCGGGTGTGGTGGCCGCGCTGCCGCCGCAGATCGCCCAGTTCGGTGGTTCCTTCGCTACTACCGCGTTGATCGCGCAGCGCTTTGGGCTAGATGTCGGCGCGTCGTTCACGGGCATCAAAAGCAAGGTGAAAGAGGCCTACACCGAGGCCGACACCTTCGGGTCGAAGATGAAGGGAGTGGCCGGCGTGGTCGGGCCGGCCTTGTTCAACCCGACCACGATTGCTGTCGGTGTGGTGTCGATCGCGTTGAATGAATTGGGTCGTCGTCAGGCGGAAGCGGCGCAGGCGGCGGCGCAGCACAAAGCTGAGGTGCAGTCTCTGACGCAGGCGTTGCAGCAGGATGGTGGCGCGATCGGTCAGGTCACGAACCAGACCATCGCGAAGGCCCTGGCCGACAAGAACGCTGCCGGGAATGCGCACTCGCTCGGCATCGGGATGGATGTTGTGGCCCAGGCTGCGACCGGGCAGCAGGGCTCTCTCGACCAGTTGAAATCCCGTTACACGGGGCTGCTGGACCAATGGCAGCGGGGCGGCCAACTGAGCGCCGAACAGGTCGATTGGCTACAGCGCAACGTCACCTGGCTGACCAAAAACGGCGGTGCGGCCGCTGATGTGACGCACAACTACAGCAACCTCACCGAGGCCCAGAAGTCTACGGTTATCCAGTACGAGAACCTGCTCGGTGCGATCGGTTCCCAGAACAAGTCGCTTGCCGATTCGCGCGACTATCTGGGTCAGGTGAACGCCGCGACTTCGGGTACGCACATCCCGTTGAGTGTGTTGCAGCAGGATGTGCAGAAGGCTGGGGACACGACACAGCAGACAACGACTCGGGTTAGCGCTTTTTCGGATGCGTTGAAGTTGATGTCGGGTGACGCGTTGTCGGCGGCGCAGGCGGCAGACGCTTTCACGAAGGCTGACCAGTCGTTGTCGGCCGAGATCGATCACGGCCGGGTCGTGTTGGATGGCAACTCTGCGGCGGCGTTGAACAACCGTAACTCGATCTATCAGGCGGTTCAGGCTGCGCAGCAGCACGCACAGGCCGTGTTCCAGCAGACTGGGAATCTTGACCAGGCCCGGCAGGCGCTCATTGATGATGAGACCGCCCTCGAGCAGAACGCGGTCAAGGTGTACGGCAACCGGGATGCCGTGGATGCCCTTTTGGGGAAGCTTGGTGCGCTCCCTGGGCAGGCGGGTGGCGCGTTGGGTGCGATGCAGAACTTTGCTGCTGTCACCAACAGCGCGTTGGACTCGATTCACGACAAGAACTTCGCTGTCACTGCCGAAGGAAAGTGGTACTTCTCGGGGAACGCGGCGGTGCTGAACGGGGTGACTCCCCGTGCCCACGGTGGGCCTATCCCTGGGTGGAGCCCCAACAGCACGGCTGACAACATCCCCGTGATGGCGACAGCGGGCGAGTACATGCACCCCGTGGATTCGGTGAACTACTACGGCACGGATTTCATGGAAGCTGTCCGCACCAAACGGTTCCCGCGTGGTTACGCCAACGGCGGGGTCATCACCGGTTTGGCCGCGGGTGGTCCGGTGCTCCGCTCTAATGTGAACGATGGCGGCATGCCGCAAAGCATCCGCGATTTCCCGGACCTCATCATCAGCCAGTTCGCGCCAGCTGTTGCGGCCGGTCTGCGTGCCGCGTTCGCTGTGGCGGGTTCGGTGCCTGCCCAATCGGGTTCCGCTTTGGCTGCGCAGCAGTATGCGCAAGGCGCTCTCGGCTCGTTCGGGTGGGGCCTGGACCAGTTCGGTCCCCTGCTGTCACTGTGGAACCAGGAATCCGGGTGGAACGCGTGGGCCGTGAACCAGTCCAGCGGTGCCTACGGGATCCCGCAGAGCCTCGGACACGGCCATCCCTACGACCTGGGCGACTACGCCAACCAGATCATTTGGGGCCTGAACTACATCCGCGGCCGGTACGGGTCCCCAGCTGCCGCGTGGGGGCATGAACTTGCGTACAACTGGTACGCCCAAGGCGGCCCCATCACGAAGCCATCCGGTTTCGACTCGGGCGGTTGGCTGACACCTGGCGGGTCTGGCGCCAACGGTCTATCTAAACCTGAGGCCGTGTTGACTCCCGAGGAGTCGGAAGCGTTCGTCAAACTCGGCAAGGGTGGGGGCGGTAACACCTACATCCTCCATGTCCACAATGCGGCCAACAACGAGGTGAACTTGAAGGCCCAGTTCCAGCGCATGGAAATATCTGCGGGGATTCTGTGACCGCCGAAGTCACCCAGTGGATAGCTCCCGACGGGTCGAGCACCACTCTCGACGTGGATTGGGACGCCACCGGCCGCTACATGCCTGACGTGAACCATGAACAGGACGAGATCCCTGGCCAGCCTGGCGCCCGCCATCGGGCGTCACGGCATAAGGCGCACGAGTTCACCATCAAGTTGTGGCTGTCCACGGTGGATGAGGCGTCGCTGCGGACATCGATCCGGCAGTTGGTGTACGCGATGGACCCCACGAGGGGTGAGGGCATCGTCCGGGTCACGTCACCCATCGGTGATGTGCGGGAAATCGCCTGCTACTACACCGCTGGCTTGGGGTTGGAGGAGAAACCTGACTCGTCTGGCCCTACGGCGCAAGCTGCGGCGGTCACGTTCCGGGCGTTCGACCCGTATTGGCGCGACACGTCCGACACGTCGAACACGTGGGCTGTGTCCACCACCCCAACGTTCTTCCCGATCTTTCCGTTGCGGTTGACGTCAAGCCAGATCGCGGTGGATGGATCGGTGGCGAACAACGGCGATGTGGCTACGTGGCCAGTGTGGACGATCACCGGACCTGGAGGTGTGATCGTGTTGCGGAACATCACCACTGGCGAAAACATCATCTTCTCCACCACCACGTTGGGGATTGGGGAGTCCATCTCGATCGACACCCGGCCAGGGATCAAGACCGTCACCAAATCTGATGGCACGAACCTGTGGCCGGATCTTGACCTCACGTCGTCGCTGTGGTCCCTCGCTGCGGGCAACAACGCGATCAGGTTGGAAATGTCGGGTGTCGACGCGACCAGGTCGTCGCTGCAGTTGAACTACCGGCAAAGGTACCTGTCGCCGTGAGTTTCGAATGGAAAATCTACGCCCGCGATCAGAACTATCAACGTCAGGGCGAGATCGACGAATATCGGGAAGCGACGTTCACCCCGGTCTACAACGATGTCGGCACGTGGGAGATCGTCATCGATCGCCGTTCGGATCAGGCGGCCGCGTTGACTACCCCCGGGTGGGGGATCATGCTCACCCGGGACGGTGCGGCGTCTCGCCCCTTGTTGTCGGGGACGATCGTGCAACGACACCACGTCGTGTCCACAGACCAAAGCACCATCACAATCTCTGGTGTCACCGACGAGGTTTGGTTGAAGCGGAGGCTCGCTTCACCGAGCCCGTCGGAGTCGACACCCCCGTACACGGTGCAGGCCACCGACAACTTGACTGGTGTCGCGTCCACAGTGGTGAGGCACTATGTGGATGTCAACGCCGGCCCGTCAGCTGTGTCGGCCCGCAGGGTTCCGGGTTTGACGATGGCTACCGACCCTGTTGTCGGGGCCAGTGTGGTTGGTAGCGCACGGTGGGACAACCTGCTCGAGCTGATCCAACCCATAGCCCACGACGGTGGGGTGGGGTTCCGTGTCGTCCAAGTCGGCGCGGGCCTCCAGTTCCAGGTGTATCAGGGAACTGACCGTTCCGGGACGATCAAGTTTTCGATCCCGTTGGGCACGATGGCGGGGTTCGAGTATCAAACCACCGCACCCACCGGGAACTATGTGTTCATCGGTGGAACCGGTGACGGCACCACCCGGGTCATGCAGGAACTCAACTCCTCCTCATCTATTGCGACGTGGGGCCGTGTCGAGGGGTCGCTGGTGAACTCTGACACCGCCGACACCGCGAAGATGAAGCAGGACGGTAACGCTGCGCTCGAGCAGGGTGCTGAACAAACCTCGCTGTCCATCACCCCCGTTGAGATCAACGGCATGCGGTACGGGATCGACTACTTCCTTGGTGACACCGTGTCTGCCCTGATTGAAGGCCCGGGCGACGGCACTGTTGTGGACAAGCTCAGATCTGTGTCTATTCACCTCACACCAGACGGGCCGCAGACGGTGACGTCAAGCATCGGCACTGCGCGCGCCGCAGATGTGATGCGCCTGTCCCGCACTTTCCGTTACGTCACCAGTTTGGCGAAGCGTCTGACCATCCTCGAAAGGCATTGACTGTGGCTACAGCGCTCGAAGTGTTCATGCCCTACGACTCGGGGGCTGGTTCGAACGTCACCGAGGACGGGTGGCGTCAGATGTCCCAGTTCTGGCGCGGTGACGGTGTGATCCGGCGGGAGCTGTCCGAGTTCGCGGTGTTCGGAGACTCCACCGGCATGCAGGTCAAGGTACCTTCCGGGCGTTGTTGGATCCGCGGGAACTACGGGCACAAAACCACGCAGACAACGCTGCCGATCGCCGCGGCTCACGCCACATTGGGCCGGCGGGACCTGGTGATCCTGCGGAACAATTTCCTCACCAACCAGATCGAACTCGACGTTCTCACCGGAACCCCAGCCTCCACACCGGTCTACCCGTCGCTAACCCAGAACACGTCGATCTGGGAAATCCAGGTCGGCCAGGTCGTTGTGGGTGCCGCAGTCGCCACGATCACCGCAGGCAACGTCACTGCTCGGCAGCAGTTCGTGGACGGGTCCTGTTCGTTCGGGATTGATACCGGGTATCAACTCGTCTCGACAGGGACGATCACGCAGGTCGACTGGGACGTCGAGCAGTTCCCTTCATCCGGGTGCATCCGCTCTGGCAGCAACGGGATCAACGCGTTTACGTTCAGTCGGGTTGGGTTCTGGGATTTCACTGGGTCGCTCGAGTTCGCGGCGCAGCTCGGCGCTGGTCACTCGGGGGCCAACGCGACCGCAGGCAGGCGGGCCGTGTGGGTCGATAAGACCAGCCCCGTAACCCAAGACCGGCGCGGCTATGCCGACCTCGCCCCCAACGTCGCGGGAGCACCAACCGCGCTCCCCTTCAGTGGCCAGATCAACGTCACCGCCGTCGGTCAAGAGTTCGCGGTGTACTGCTTCCACGATGCTGGCTCAAGCCTGGAGATCACCAAAGGCAACGGTGGGGCAAGCGACTACAACACGACACGTATCACTTGGTCGTGGCGGGGTTAGTTACCTGGTAATAGGGGGGTAAGGGATGGATCCTGGTCTCGCGGCGGCCATCATCGGAGCTGGTGTCGCTGTCCTCGGTGGTGTAGGGAAGTGGATCCAAAGCCTATACAAGATCATCAAGACGAAGGACGAGACGATCTCGGAGCTTCGTTCTCAACGGGACCTGCTCAAAATTTCCTCCGAGATCCAAGAGAAGTTCTTCACTGAACTACGGCCGCGGATAGAGCGGCGTCCTGGAGATCCGATATGAAGCGGCGAATCCGGAAGTTCAAAGAGGCTGTTGCGATGCGCGGGAAGCTCGAAGAGGCGCACGAGGAGAGACGCAAAGCCAGAGATGAACGCTCCCGGGTTCTGGCGCTCCACGTGAAGTTGCAGAAGCACCTTGAAGAGAACCGCTTCGCGGACCGGCTTATCCGGCAACTCTACGAGAGCAGGAGGTAGGAGGGGAATGGACGTGTTACCGCAACTGCGGGTGGTGTTCGAAGTGCTGCTTGTGGTTGGTGCGCTCGCGTCCTGGGGGTTCGTCATCCGGTACACCGCGACATACCGGTGGTGGGAAACCGAGATCGGTCGGCATCTCATCAGCTGGTCTTCCGTAGTGGGCGCGTTCCTCACCTACTACGTACTGGTCTTCATTTGGCCCACGATTCCGGGCCGCATGTGGATCAGGTTGTTCCTGTTCGTGGCTCTGATCGCGGTTATCGTGTGGCGCCTTGTGATGTTCGAGCGGCTCCGGTGGAGATCCAAGAAAGAGAAATAATGGGCGTGTACTTCCATGAGTTGGTGCGCAAAACCGTTCGCCTCCCTCGGGCGGGTGCAGGGCAGTCTCTGACCGCGCGTCAGGTCGCAACCGCCTACGGGTACCCCGTGGGCACCGGCAAGGGCTACACATGCGGCCTCATCGAGCTTGGCGGCGGCTTCAGCCAGGCGGACCTCGAGGCGTACTTTGCGGGCCTCAACCTGCCCGCCCCGTCGGTTACCGCCGTCGACGTTGCGGGCGGTGTCAACCAGCCGGACGGGCCGAGCGGCGCCGACGGTGAGGTGCTGCTCGACATCGAAGTCGCTGGTGCGATCGCACCGGGCGCTGCGTTCCGGGTGTACTTCGCACCGAACACCGACCAGGGTTTCCTAGCTGCGATCAAACAGGCCGTCGCCGAGTGCGATGTCGTGTCGATCTCGTGGGGTGGTCCGGAGTCCTCGTGGTCCTCGTCCACGATCGCTGCGTTCGACACGGTGTTCGCGCAGGCACGCAAGAACGGTGTCGTCGTGTTCGCCGCCTCCGGGGACACTGGGGCAGACGATGGCACCAGCTCCCCGACGGTGGACTTCCCGGCCTCCAGCCCGAACGTGGTGGGCTGCGGCGGAACGAAGCTCACCCTCAACCCGGACGGCTCACGCGCGGCTGAAGTGACGTGGGACGAGAGCGACACGCAGTCCGCCACGGGTGGTGGCGTTTCGAAGCACTTCCTCGGCCGCCAGGTGCCCGACGTCGCGGGCAACGCCGACCCGGTCACCGGGTATCGGGTGCGCATCGATGGCGGCGACTACGTCATCGGCGGCACCTCCGCTGTGGCGCCGCTCTACGCCGGGCTCGTGCTTCTGCTGTGTGAAGCGCTCGGCGGCCGACCGAAGGTCGACTTCCTGAACACGATCCTGGCCAACCCGACCGTCTGCTACGACGTGACGGTCGGCGACAACGGTGCCTACCGCGCCGGCCCGGGGCGGGACGAGACGACCGGGTTCGGTGTGGTCGACGGCGACCGACTGCTCGCGGTGCTCACTGGCACGACCCCTGTCCCGCCCGTGTCGGCTGCCGACGAGGCTCTCGCGACGGTCGCCCTGCACTGGGTGGAACACCGACACTTCGGCGCGAACCACCCGATGTGGATCGCAACCCGACAGTGGCTCTCCGCGAAGGGATTCGCCTGATGCTGTGGGGTGTCGACGTCAGCGACTATCAGGGCAACTTCGACATGGCGCGCGCGAGGTCCGAAGGCTTCGACTTCGTCTTCATCAAGGCCACCGAGGGCGCCACATGGAAGGCCAAGTACTTCGCCGCGAACCTTGCGGCGGCACGCTCGGCGGGGCTCCTGGTGGCGGCCTACCACTACCAGCGCACCGACAGCGCAGCATCGCAGGTCGCGAACATTATGTCCGTCGTTCCACGCGACGTGCCGGTGATCCTCGACGTTGAGAGCGGAGCGGGTGACGTCGGGGTGACCCGCGACATCATCGGCCGGTTGCGGGCCGGTGGATACAAGGTCCCGCTGTCCTACATCCCGAAGTGGTATTGGCAGCAGATCGGGTCACCGTCGCTGGCGGGGTTGCCGCCGCTGTGGCAGAGCCACTATCCCGACAACAACGGGGGCTTCGCGTCACAGATCTACGGGCGGGTCCCGGATTCCTACTGGACCGGGTTCGGTGGCCTCAACATCGAGGTCTTGCAGTTCACGTCCAGCGCAACCGTTGCTGGGCGCAGCCCGATCGACGCCAACGCCTACCGAGGAACCCTAAGCGACCTCGCGGCCCTGCTCGGCTACGCCGCACCCACGCCACTGGCGACCCAACGCACCCGAGAGGACCTTCACATGCTGCTTCCCACCGGCGAGAACATGCACATGCCCATCCCCGCGTCCGGTCTACCGCCGTACTTGTACATCGCCTGCTCCTACGGCGACACCGTCGATGTGCACGCGATCGACTTCATCGGCGAAACCAAGCAGGACGGGTCAGCCGACTTCAAGGCCGGCGGTTTCAACGACGGCAGCCTGAACGGGGCCACGTTCACCGGTAAGAACGAGCGGACATGGACGTTCCAGTCAGACAAGCCCGGCGGCCGGTGGTCAACCAAGATCCCGGACGGCGTGATCAACGTGTCTCTCCGCTACTCCACGACAAGCAAATCCGCTGTCGCCTGGGTCGGCTGAAAGGAAACCCCGGATGTCCGTGTATGTTAAGGACCTGCTCGAGCGGGTCATGACCTCGTTCATCGCCGGGTTCGTCGGTGCTGTCGGCTTGGACGTCACCAGCATCACCGACCTCGGTTGGAAGGCGTGGCTCATCGCCGGCGCCGGCGCCGGGATCGTGTCCGTCGTGAAGGGTGTCCTCGCGAAGGGAGTGGGAGACTCCCAGTCCGCTTCGATGGCGCCGAGTATCGAGAACCGCACCCAGTAGCGACCGCCAGCGCCCGGCGGTCGAGCCCCCTTCGCACTCCCCGTCCCGTTTCCCCACGGGTTGAGTGCGAAGGGGGCTTCTTTTTCATGCCCTAACGTCGTTGATGGCGTTTCGCCTCGAGCTTCGCCTGACCCTGCCCCCAGATCGAGCCGTACTCGCAGTAGTTGAGGATGGCGGCGAGGACCGCGAGGAACACGAACGAAGCACCAGCCCACAGGAGCGGTTCGACGAGCTGGTCACGGTGAGGGTTCGCGATGATGGCTGGTGCGCCGAGAACAATCAGGATTGAGATCAGCAGTGGCATCGCGACCCGCAGGTGCGGCAGAACTCGTATTTGCCGGCGCAGTTGCAGGGGTGGTCGTAGAAGATGCGCAGGAGACGACGCAGTGTTGTCATGATGTCCTCCAACATGGTGGGAACTCAACGTAGCGTCGCCGACGCCTGTACGACAAGTCAGTCGTCGTGGTGGTAGCCGTGGGTGTATCGACCCTGCTCGAACCACGCCTTCGCGGCGGCGTAGCGGCGCCTGTGTTCCAGATAGACCCTGGTCACAGCGGTGACGATGGCCACCGTGGCGAGGATTCGGATCATTCGTCCTCCTTCCTAGGTTCGGTGGTTTCCTCTTCCTGCGGGTAGCAGTCGCATCTCTTCTCGATGTGGTCGTAGACGGAGCACACCCTCACCTCAGAGGTACTCCGCGGAACCTGTATGCGTGTGGTCATAGCTCTCCGTACAACTCTTTCCGATGCCGATCGGCCTCGAGCAGCTTCTGGGCGAGTTCACGCGCGACGTTTGTGTCGGGGGTTCGAGGTAGCCTCAACACGCACCCGTCTGCTCTCATGGCGACATCGATTCGTTCCGCACGTTCATGCAGCCCAACCCCGGCGTCGATACGGTTCCCGTCCGCGTCTACGGCGTCGATGGGCCAGAACGTGATCCATCCCCGGTTGCCGGGTTGCTCCTCGACGGGGCCGTTCCCGTCGGGGTCGTACACATAGCCCTGGCTTTCTATCCAGCTCACTTTCACCTCCCAAGGCCTGGTCAGCATAGGACAACATGAGACGTGTCGGGACCCCATGGGGTGTAGTGATGGGGCCTAGGTTGCTCCGTCCGAGTTAACGTGATCATGTGTGGGAAGATCGATCAGGGCGCCTCGACCATGACGGGCTGGTGCTGCTCTGGCAGCAGGTTGCCGATGACCTGCTCGACGACATCCGCAGAGGTGTGCTCGCGCCAGGTGCGAAGCTTCCCAACGAACTGGAGTTGGCGGAGATCTACGGGGTGTCGCGGGTTACGGTGCGCACGGCGATCCTGAACCTCAGAAACCAGGGTTATCTAACTGTGACCATCGGGCGCGGCACCTTCGTCAGCAGGTGA
>Ga0209027_1000978_pt1 | contig 10546 bp, 8 predicted proteins | sample GraSoi013_1_20cm_3_FD_185821 | JGI IMG/M metagenome (GOLD analysis project Ga0209027, IMG submission 185821) | Grasslands soil microbial communities from the Angelo Coastal Reserve, California, USA - Sample 09_27_2013_1_20cm (SPAdes) (version 2) | ecosystem: Environmental > Terrestrial > Soil >...
CGCCCGCGCTGCATCCTGATTTCCAGTCGCCGCGCGAGTCGCGCGAGCGGCAGACTCATCAGAAGGTAGAAGGCCGAGACGATGACTCCGAGCAGAAGGAACTCGCCCGACGCATTCGCGAGTTCGCGGTACGCGGTCGCGAGTTCCCAGACGGAGATTGCGAAGGCGACCGAAGTGTCTTTGAAGAGTGATACGAAGTCGTTCGTCATCGGCGGCAAAGCGATGCGGAGCGCCTGCGGCAGAATGATTCGTCGAAAGGCAAGCAAGGGACTCATGCCCAGAGAGTAGGCCGCCTCGAACTGCCCGCGCGGTATCGCTTCGAGCGCCGCGCGGTAGACCTGCGACTCGTAGGCAGCGTAGTTGAGGCCGAGGCCGACGAGCGCAGTCAGCCAGCCCGGCATCGCCAGGCCGAGCCGCGGCAGTCCGAAGTATAGAAAGAGCAACTGGACGAGGACGGGCGTGCCGCGGAAGAACTCGACGTAAACGGTCGAGAGCGCTTGCAGCCAGCGCGGCCCGCGCGACTGGCCGACGGCGAGCGCGAGTCCGAGCGTGACAGCGATGAGCATCGCGCCGAACGAGAGCAGTACCGTGACGAGGGCCGCGCGCGTCAGGCGCAGGATGGCCTCGCGCCAGTTGAATGACGAAGAAGTTATCTCGTAAGCGACGGAGTCCTGCTTCTTCTCGCCCGCGGCGACGTCAGTGCGCGCCGGGGCCTGAAGCTTCGCCTGCTCGTCGTCCCAAAGGTTCCACTTGCGCAGGATTCGTTCGAGCGAGCCGTCGCGCATGATCTTGTCAATCGCGGCATCAACCTCTGCCTTGAGCGCGTCGTCGTCCTTGCGCAGGCCGACGACGTATGCGCCGGGGTGCACGGGGTCGCCCGCGGGTTTGAGTCGCGGGTTGGTGCGCGCGTAGAACATCTCCGCCGGTATGTCCATGATGACGGCGTCAATGCGCCCAAGTTCGAGGTCTTTGTACGCGCCCACGGGGTCTGCGTAGGAGCGCAGCGGAATCCCCTCCTTCGCCAGAAGGCGCGAGGCGGCGGTGTTGCCGAGCGTGCCGACGGTGTGTGTGCGGCAGTCTTCGAGCGAGCGTATGCGCGTCTCGTTTTTGCGGACGGTGAGTTGCAGGCGGAAGATGTAGTAGGGCTTGCTGAAGAGTATGAAACGCGCGCGGTCTTCGGTCGGCTCTAGCCCGTTGACGATAACGTCGAACTCGCCGCGCTGGAGTGACGTGACGATTGTCTCCCAGTCGGTCGGGACGAACTCAGGCCGACGGTTCATCGCCGCCGCGAGCGCGTCAACAATCTCCTTCTCGTAGCCGACGTAACTGTCGGGGTGCGCCGGGTCTGCGAAGACGTAAGGCGCTCCGCCGCTCGGGTCTGCGCCCCAACGCAAGACGGCCTGCGCGCGCGCGCTCAGACAGGACAGCAGCAGAAGGAGAAGAAAGGGCGCGAGCCGCTTAGAGACGAGCGGCACAAATTTACTCGTTGATGTTTTCCTCGCGTCAATCAATTCTCTTGACAGCGCCCTCCCTTACGGTCGGGCTACCGCCCGCGTGTCGGTCGAGGTAGTCGAGCAGGACGTTCGACATCGCTTTGACGCCGATGACGAGCGCGTCTTCGTCCAGATCGAACTCCGGCGTGTGAACCATCGCGGTGATTCCCTTCTGCTTATTGGCGACGCCGAGGAAATAGAAGAAGCCGGGAACGACTCGCTGATAATAGGAGAAATCCTCCGCGCCCATCTGCGGTTTCGGATTAAGAAGATTCTGCGCGCCCGTGGTGCGTTCGAGCGTCGGCAGAGTTTCCGAGACCAGTTGCGGATCGTTGTAAGTGACCGCCGCGCCCTCTTCATACTGCATTTCATAGCTGGCACCGTAAGCGGCTGTCACTCCGCCGAGCGTCTCCCTCATCATCTCCTGCGCGTGCTTTCTCACGTCTTCGTTGAGCGTGCGCACAGTGCCTTCCAATTTAACTTCGTCCGCGATGATGTTGAAGCGGTTGCCGCCGTGGATGCTCCCGACGGTGATGACGAGCGGTTCCATCGTGTCAATGCGGCGGCTGCGAATTGATTGCAGAGCGTTGACACATTCCGCGGCGACGACGACTGCATCCACGCCTTGATGCGGGTAAGCGCCATGAACTTTCTTGCCGTGAATCGTAATGTAGAAATGATCCGACGACGCCATCGCCGGGCCTGAGTTATAAGCTATCTGCCCGACTTCAAACAGCGGCATCACGTGAAGGCCGAAGATTGCTTGTGGCTTCGGATTCTCCAACGCGCCCTCTTTAATCATCAGGGGCGCGCCGCCCTCCTCTCCCGCGGGCGGGCCTTCTTCGGCGGGTTGAAAGATAAACTTAACCGTCCCGTGAACCTCCTCGCGCATCTTGGACAGGATTTCGGCGACGCCCAACTCGATTGTCGTGTGCGCGTCGTGTCCGCACGCGTGCTTGACGCCGGGGACGAGCGACTTGTACGGCACGTCGTTCACCTCCTGAATCGGCAGCGCGTCCATGTCCGCGCGCACGGCGACGACGGGGCCGGGCTTACTGCCGACGAGCAGAGCCGTCACTCCGTACTTACCGACGCCGGTCTTTATGTCCGTCAGCCCTATCGCGCGGAGGCGTTCGGCGACGACGCGCGACGTTCGCTCCTCGCGGTTGGACAACTCCGGGTGCATGTGGAAGTCGCGCCGCTGCGCGACGAGTTGTTCGCGCATCGCCTCCGCCGCGTGCGCGATCCTCTCGTCGCGCGGCGCGGCGTCAGTGCGCAACGCCGCGTTACTTGAGACCTGACCGCGCGGCGCGAGAGCCGCTGAAGCGAGAAGTAGCGTCGGAAGAAGGAAGCTGATGAAGCGTTTCAAGGTTGTTCTCCAATGCTTTATCAAAGGCAATTCAAACAGGGATGGACAGGATGGACAGGATGAAAAACAGAACAGGCAGGTTGAAGATTCGAGATTTCAAATCTTTAATCTCTTATCCTGTACATCCTGTCCATCATTGTTAATTGTTTGCGACGGTCGTTGACTCTAACTCGCGTACTCGCGCTGCGTGCGCCGGTAGAGCGTCAGGCCGAACCAGAGTTCCCAGAAGACCGCGAGCGTGACGAGGGCGGCTACGACCGAGACGAGCTGCGACTCCGTCACCTTGAGCACGACGACGTACACGTCGCCGCAGAGGCCGAGCGCGAGCGGGACGAGCGCCGCGACCAAAACCTTCGAGGCGAAGCGGTGGAAGTGTTCCGACTCCTCGCCGCGCTCGACGATTCGGTGGTAGGCCGCGGGGGTCATCAGCAGCACGATGGTCAGCGCGCTCAGGCCGATGCACGCAAGGTGCACGTACTTCGACAGGCTCGGCAGACGGTCGAAGCTCTCCGTCAGGATGGCTATGAACTGGAAGCCCATCAAAGCCTGCGCGCCCGGCAGCACGACGCGGCACTCCGTCAGCACGTGCTCGATCTTGTTGCTCAACTTCTCCTCCGCGGCCTGCTTCTCGCCCTTCTGCTCCCCGGCCCTCTCCTCTTCCATCTCCGACTCCTTCTGCGCCTCCGCGATCTCGTCGGCGCGCTCGCGCCTGCGGTACAACTCAAGCAGATACCAGAAAAAGAGCGCGACCAGTAAGCCCAGAAGTCCGACCGCCGCTCCCGACTTCCACCCGATTATCTTCTGCGTCGCCACGTACAAATAGACGCCGAGGCCGAGCGCGAAGGGCTTCAGTGCGAAACCCATCAGCCTCGACGTGTAGCGGTGTATCTCCTCCGTGTCCTCGCCGCGCTCGACGATTCGGTGGTAGGCCGCAGGCGAGATGAGCAGGCCGATGGCGACGAGCATCAGCCCCAGCCCGACGAGAGTCAGGAGTTGCGACGGCAGCGGCAGCGAGTCGAACCCCTTCTCGAAGAAGGAGCGGAACTGCAAGCCGGCGAGCACCTGCGCGCCGATGACGAGCATGCGCGCCTCGTCGAGCACGTTCTTGACCTTATCTTTGAGTTTCGCCATCAGCCGTTAAGCAACGACGGGGCGACGGGGAGAGTGGGCGACGGGGAGATGAATTCTGGACTCTCACCCCGTCACCCCGTCTCCCCGTCACCCCGTCTCCCCGTCACTCCATTACCCTTCCATACTGCTTGCAACTCGCGCTTGAGCACCTTGCCGGTCGGCCCCTTCGGGAGCGACGCGACTACGCGAACGGTCTTCGGGCACTTGTAGTCGGCGAGGTGCTCGCGGCAGTAAGCCTTGATCTCGTCTTCCGACGCCGCCCCGCCCTCCTTTAGAACGACGAAGGCCGCGACCTCCTCGCCGTACAATTCGTCCGGCACGCCGATGGCCGCGGCCTCCGCGACCGCGGGGTGCTTGTAGAGTAACTCGTCAATCTCGCGCGGGTAGATGTTCTCGCCGCCGCGTATGATCATGTCCGACTTGCGGTCAATGATGTGGAAGAAGCCTTCACGGTCGCGGTAGCCCACGTCGCCCGTGTGGAACCAGCCGCCGCGAAACGCCTTCGCGGTCGCCTCCTCATTCTTGAAATAGCCTTTGAAGATGTTCTCGCCGCGCAGAACTATCTCGCCCGGCTCGCCGTCGGGCAACTCTTCGTCGTCTTCGTCAACGACGCGCATCTCGTTCCCGATGCTCACGCCGCACGAACCCTGCCGACGCCGCTCGTCCGGCGGGTTGAAAGTCGAGCGGCACGTTGACTCCGAAAGGCCGTAGCCCTCGACGACCGGGCACCCGAACGTCTGCTCGAAGCGACGCATCACCTCCGCGGGCACTGGCGCGGAGCCGCACATCGCGAACCGGAGCCTCTCGGTGTCGAGCCCCGCGGGCACGCCTTCGGGATACGTCGCCAGAAGCATCGAGAGCATCGTCGCAACCGACCCGAAGGAAGTTATCTGATAGTCGGAGACGATCTGCCAGAAGCGCGAGGCCGAGAAGCGAGGGCTGACTACGGTCGAGCCGCCCGCGTAGAGCGCGCTCGCGGTCGTCACCGACACGGCGTTCATGTGAAAGAGCGGCATGATCGTGAGCAGGCGGTCGTCCTCAGTGAAGCCGAGCCACTCCGAAATCTGCCGCGCGTTGGCGAGCAGGTTCCCGTGCGTGAGCAGACAGCCCTTCGGCTTCCCCGTCGTGCCCGACGTGTAAATGATTATTGCCTCGTCGTCGCTCGCGAGCGTTGTCTCACGCCACCCGCCCGGCTCGCCCTTAAAATCTTTCGTCGCCTTCGCCTCGTCGTCAAAAACTATGACCTCGCGAAGCGCCTTCAGGCCGCCGCGAATCTCACTGACCTGCTCAGCGAACTGCGAGTCGTAGAGCAGAGCCTTCGCCTCGGAGTTGCCGACGACGTAAGACATCTCCTCCGGCTTGAGGAGCGAGTTGACGGGCCCCGCGAGCGCGCCCGTCTTGAAGCACGCGAAGTACGCGATGACGTACTCGGCGCTGTTCGGCAGAAGCAGGCTCACCACGTCGCCACGGCCTACGCCGCGCGCCGAGAGCATGTTTGCCGCGCGGTTGACCGCCGCGTCGAACTCTCTGTACGTGAAGCGACGACCGTCGCTCTCCGAGAAGAGAAAGACTTTCTCCGGCGTCGCGGCGGCGCGCGTTTCCAGAAGCTCGCGCAGGCTTTGATGGCTCACAGTTTTCTTCTCGTCGTTGGGCGTCGTGCGCGCTCTCCTCAGTCCACCGCTTCAGCCCGGCACGCCGGGCCGCGTGGCGTGTGCCGAACGCACGCCATAATAACGGAGTGAGAGAAAAAGAACTACGCCCCGCCCGTTTTTCGACTTTCCTTCCCGTGTGGTATATTTTCGCGGTCGCCGAAACAGCCGCGCCCCCTAACAAAGCTTCAGACCCTGCGCGGCAAACAAATCGCAAAGCTTCCAACAGACGACAGCCACGGCTGTCGCTTTCCGTCAGAGAGTCCCGGCGTAAGAGGACGTGCCGACCAGAGACGAGTTCTCATGGACACTTATCGCAACTACATCAACGGCCAGTGGGTCGAATCCGTTTCGCAGAACCGCGCCGAGAACACGAACCCCGCCAACACCGAAGACGTGATCGGCGTGGTGCGACTCGCGACTCGCGAAGAGGCGCGACGCGCTGTCGAGGCGGCGGCGGAAGCATTCCGCGCGTGGCGCTCGACGCCCGCGCCCGCGCGTGGACGCATCGTCGCGCGCGCCGCGCGTCTGATGGAAGAGGACAAGGAGAACCTCGCGCGTCTGCTCACGCGCGAGGAGGGCAAGTCCGTCTCCGAGGCGCGCGGCGAGCTTCAGCGCTCTATAAACGTCGCCGAGTTCTGCGCGGGCGAGTCGCGCAGGATGAACGGCGAGACGATTCAGTCGGAGTTGCCGTCGAACTTCGCGTACACGATACGCCAGCCGCACGGCGTCGTCGCCGTCGTCACACCCTGGAACTTCCCCGTCGCAATCCCCGTCTGGAAGATCGCGCCCGCGCTCGTCGCAGGCAACACCGTCGTCTTCAAGCCCGCGACGAACACGCCCGGCACCGCCGTCCGCATCGTCGAAATCTTCGCGGAGGCGGGCGTGCCCGCGGGCGTCCTCAACCTCATACTCGGTTCGGGCTCGGAAGCGGGCGACGAAATTGTAAACCACCGCGCCGTGCGCGCCATCTCGTTCACAGGCTCGAACGGCGTCGGGCTAAAGCTCTACGAGCAGGCCGCGCGCCGAGGCGTCCGCGTGCAGTGCGAGATGGGCGGCAAGAACCCTGTCGTCATACTCGAAGACGCGGACATGGGACTCGCCGTCGAGTCAACGGCGCAGGGCGCTTTCGGCTCGACGGGCCAGCGTTGCACGGCGACGAGCCGCGCCGTCGTCGTCGAGTCGGTCGCCGACGAGTTCGTCTCGCGCATCGTCGAGCGCGCGAAGGCGCTTCGGCTCGGCGACGGCATGAACCCTGAAACGGAGGTCGGGCCGATTGTTGACTCAAGCCAGTTCAAGTCCGTGCTTCGCTACATGGACATCGGTCGCGAGGACGGCGCGGAGCTCGTAACGGGCGGCGAGGCGGCGGACGGCGCGGGCCTTCGCAAAGGCTTCTTCATCAAGCCCACGGTCTTCGACCGCGTCACGCCCGACATGCGCATTGCGCGCGAGGAGATTTTCGGCCCCGTCCTCTCGGTGCTTCGCGTCAAAGATTTTGAAGAGGCTTTGCAGGTCGCCAACGACTGCGAGTACGGCCTCTCCTCGTCTGTCTTCACGAACGACGCCGCGCGCGTCTTCCGCTTCGTTGACGAAATCGAAACGGGCATGACGCACGTCAACTCGCCCACGACGGGCGGCGAGGCGCACGTCCCCTTCGGCGGCATCAAGGCGACGGGCGTCGGCGCTTTCGAGCAGGGCTCGACCGCGCTCGACTTCTACACGGAACTTAAAGTTGTCTACGTTGATTACACCGGTCGGAAAAGAGAGGGTAATCTGTATTGAGCTTGGGGCACAGGTGTGGACAAGGGCAGAATGAATCCCATGAAAAGTGAAGAGCTGATTGAAAAAATCAGGAACTTAACGCCGGAGCGAATCGCCGAAGTCGAAGACTTCATAGACTTCATCGCCCAGCGAGATGAACGCCGTCTCGTGCAGGCCGCCGCCAAGTTGTCGGAAGACGCTTTCAGTAAGGTCTGGGACAACGAAGAAGATTCCGTCTATGATCAGCTATGACTTCGGCGATGTTGTGCTCGTGCCGTTTCCCTTTACAGATCAGAGCGCGAGCAAGAAGCGCCCGGCAGTGATTGTGAGTTCGGCGGCTTATAATGCCGCCCGCCTCGATCTAATCTTGATGGCTATCACGAGCCAGGTAAGAGCCACTACGGCATTCGGTGAAGTCTTAATTCCCGAATGGAAGTAAGCAGGGCTGCTCAAGGCTTCGGTCATCAAACCTGTGCTGGCGACCGTCGAGAGACGTTTGATTCTCCGACGACTCGGACGTCTGGAACAAACAGACCGCACAACCCTTCAGCAAACGCTGCCTGTAATACTCGGCTGACGTAAGCGATAAAACAGTAGAGGATAAAGATGAGCGCCACAGAACAAACTTCCAAACAATCCGAAACCGTCCGCAAGCACAAAGAGTTTCTCTTCCCCGCGGTCGCGATGTACTACCAGGAGCCGCTCGCGCTCGTCCGAGGCGAGGGCGAGTACGTCTGGGACGACGCGGGCAACAAGTACCTCGACTGCTTCGGCGGCGTGCTCACCGTCAGCGTCGGCCACGCGAACCCGAAGGTCACAGAGGCGATCATCGAGCAGGTCAAAACAATCCAGCACACCTCGACGCTCTACGCCAACAAGCCTCAGTCCGACCTCGCCGAAAAGCTCTATCAAATCACGCCGGGCAAGCTGAAGAAATCTTTCTTCACCAACAGCGGCACAGAGGCCGACGACACGGCCATACACGCCGCCAAGCTCGCCACAGGCCGCCACGAGATAGTCGTCCTGCGCCACAGTTATTCGGGCCGCTCCGCGACTTCCCTCTCCGCGGTCGGCCATTCGACTTGGCGGCCCCTTCCGCCGCAGGTCGCAGGGATAGTTCACGCGCGCGCGCCCTACTGCTACCGCTGCCCCTTCAAGCTCACATACCCCGAATGCGGACTGGCCTGCGCCGAAGACATCGAAGAGTTGATTATGACTTCGACGACCGGCGAGATAGCGGCCTTCATGGCCGAGCCTATCCTGGGCGTCGGCGGCTTCATCGTCCCGCCCGCGGGCTACTTCGAGCGCGCCGCCGAGATCACGCGCAAGCACGGCGGCCTCTTCATCGCCGACGAGGTGCAGACGGCCTGGGGCCGAACGGGCGACAAGTGGTTCGGCATCGAGCACTGGAACGTCGAGCCCGACATCATCACCTCGGCCAAGGGTCTCGGCAACGGCGTCCCCGTCGGCATCACCGTCGCCACGCCCGAAGTCGCAGACAAGTTTCCGGGGCTGACCTTCTCGACCTTCGGCGGCAACCCCGTCTCGATGGCCGCCGCCCTCGCCGTCATCAAATTCATCGAAGACGAAGACTTGCGGCGCAACGCCTCTGAAGTCGGCGCGCACTTCCGCCAGCGCCTCGAAGAACTCAAAGACAAGTACCCCGTCATCGGCGACGTGCGCGGCATGGGACTCATGCAGGCGCTTGAGCTTGTCAAAGACCGCGAGACCAAAGAGCCAGCCCCGCAGGCCGTCATACAGGTCTTCGAGGAGACCAAGCGCCGCGGCGTCCTCATCGGCAAAGGCGGCCTCTACGGCAACGTCATCCGCACAGGCGTCATGCTCAACTCGACAAAGGACACCATTGACGAATTGATCGAGGCGCTGGACGCGAGTTTCGCCGCGGCGTGAGGAGGGGGTCTATTCGATGGTCGTGGCGGCTGACACAAGCGCGCCCAGCATCGCGATGACGGCGACGGCAAGGCACAGCAGAAGGAAGCGAGCGATGTCTTTGTTCATCTCTGTAAAGGGTTGCGCAGGAGCTTGGTTCGGGTTTCGGTGAGGCTCCTTAAAATGGCCCCGCACGGCGGCCACCATTTGAATTTAACGGGGCCGAACCCGCCAGGTCAAGAAAAAAGTTCAGGCTGTCGCGTCGCTTGTTTAAATCGAGGGCAAAAGAATGAGTGCAGAGACGTTTGAAGGCGTTGTGGAGCAGGGGCAAATCAAGCTGAACTCCGACGTTCGCCTACCTGATGGGACGAAAGTTTTCATCGTCGTGCCCGACATCGAGATCGAAGAGACGGGTGTGCATCTACGCAGCCCGCGCCTCGCACACCCCGAACAGGCTGCGGATTTCGAGATGGAGATTGTTGAGTCGTAACAAAACTCACTCGTTTTTTTTGGAGACACTCACCATGCCTAGATGTAATCGCTGCGGTAGTGAAGTCGGTCTTTTAGGACGCCTTAGCTTTAACCAACAAACTGGTCGGTGTGGGAAGTGCGAGAAGGAAGTCAAGCAAGCCTTCGACCATTTCCGTAATATGTTTGTTAATTTTTGTCAGGACAGCTTACTTTCCCCGCAAGAATGGACAGAGCTACAGAATTTCGCTCATCGGTATAATCTTGATTGGCAAGCTGCGTTGGCGTATGTACGCGGCGACGCCCTGAATTTTATGGAAAGAGTATTAGCGTTTGCCGCTGCTGATGGCATTATCACTAACGAAGAAGAGACGTACATTCGTAATTGGCAATTAGCGTTAAATCTTCCACATGAGTTGATGAGGCCAATTCTTGAACGTCTTGATTATTTGATAGCAATTACGCGGATAAAGCTCGGTAACTTACCTGTCGTCAGGCCGCAAGTTCATTTGGAGTCCGATGAAATATGCCATCTCGATATGAAAGCCACTTTCTTCAAAGTTAACGCTAAGTCAATAACCCACATACCGGGCCGTTTCATAGCCACAAACAAAAAGCTGCATTTCCTTTCACCTTCTGGCGGATGGGAGATTCAATGGAAACGAATAATGAGGATAGATCAGGATAGTCGCGGAATTTATCTTGAACTATCAACAAAGAAAGGTAACGGGCGTTACGAAGTTACTGACCCTATTTACGCCGAGGCAGTCTTTACCACGATTGTT
>Ga0209027_1000981_pt1 | contig 10545 bp, 13 predicted proteins | sample GraSoi013_1_20cm_3_FD_185821 | JGI IMG/M metagenome (GOLD analysis project Ga0209027, IMG submission 185821) | Grasslands soil microbial communities from the Angelo Coastal Reserve, California, USA - Sample 09_27_2013_1_20cm (SPAdes) (version 2) | ecosystem: Environmental > Terrestrial > Soil >...
GCCGCTGCCATACGCGACCTCGTATGGGGGCCGTTTTAGTTAGCAGGTCTCGAATACACATAAGGAGGACCTAAACAAGCATGTTTCGACTGACATCGAAGGTGAAGATTGCCGCCGGCCTCGCGGCTGGCGCGCTCACGCTGGGCGCCGCCGGTGCCTATGCGGCCGCGAACGCAAACAACACCATTACCGTTACCTCGACGCCGATCACCCTCGGCTCGGGTGACCACACGCTGAACATCATCGGGTTCAACGGGACGACGACACTGACGCTGCCCACGGGTGGTTTCAAGACCGCCGGGGAATGCGTGTCGTTCCTCGCGAAGAACAAGAACATCGCGCTCGCTCCGCAGGGCAGCACGACCGGTTCGGTCACGCTGTCGAAGAACTACCACGGGAAGCTGATGAGCGGCGCCGGCGCCTGGTGCAAAACGCAGCTGACCGCGGCCGCGAAGACCGACAAGACCGACGCTACGGACGCTACGGCGACCGAGACTCCGGAGGCACCGGAGACCGATTCGGCAGACTCGACCGCGTCGCACGGCCACGGCCACGCCTACGGCCACAGCAAGCACGCGGCTAGCTAAGGAGATATCGCACAAAGGGCCTCCCGCTGGAGGCCCTTTTTTATTTGGCGGCGACCGTGCTCAGCAGTGGGCTCGCGTAGTCGTAGTGCCAGATCAAGGTCGCCAGGTCGTGGCCATCGGGCTCGAGGGCGACGGCCTGCTCATAGACATAGAAATAGACGTTGTCGAAGGTCCAGCTTCCCAGCTGACGCTCCCGAAAGCCGGCCTGCAGGCGGCGGTCTTTTTCTCCGGCCGAGAACAGCGCAGACGCCGACTCGTAAATCGCCTTGAGGATTCGAAGCTGGGCTTCCAGCTCCTCGATGATCACGACCGAGCCGCGCTCGAACTTCAGCTTCGCGATCCGGCGGCGCAGATCGTTGATCTCGAGCAGGTATTCGTCCATGGCTCAAGTTTATTCAAGAATCGCCGCGACGGACAACTAGTGAATCAGCGAGTGTGCGGCGACCATGGGGGCGATCAGGATGGCGATGATATTGACGACCTTGATCATGGGGTTGATCGCCGGCCCGGCGGTATCTTTATTCGGATCGCCCACGGTGTCGCCGGTGACGGCGGCGGCATGCGTCTCCGTGCCCTTGCCACCGAAGTGCCCATCCTCGATGTACTTCTTGGCGTTGTCCCAGGCACCGCCGCCCGAGGTCATCTGGATCGCGAGAAAGATCCCGGTCACGATCGACCCAATGAGCATGCCGCCGAGCGCCTTCGGCCCCAGCGTGAAGCCCACCAGCAGTGGCGCAACCACCGGGATCAGCCCCGGCACGATCATCTCTCGTTGGGCCGCCCGCGTGACCAGATCGACCGCCCGGCCGTACTCGGGCTGCGCTGTGCCTTCCATCAGGCCCTTGATCTCGCGGAACTGCCGGCGCACCTCGACGACGACCTGGCCCGCGGCCCGGCCGACCGCCAGCATGCTCAGCGAGCCGAACAGGAAGGGCAGGATGCCGCCGAAGAACAGCCCGACGATCACCAGGGGGTCGGTCAGATCGAATGGCAGATGCGTCCCCCGACTGACTTCCTCGGTGTAGGAGGAGAAGAGCACCAGGGCCGCGAGCCCGGCGGAGCCGATCGCGTAGCCCTTGGTGACGGCCTTGGTCGTGTTGCCAACGGCATCGAGGGGGTCGGTGATATTTCGAACCGACTCGGGGAGGTTTGCCATCTCGGCGATGCCGCCGGCATTATCCGTGATAGGGCCGTAGGCGTCGATGGCGACGATGATGCCCGTCATCGAGAGCATCGACATGGCGGCGATAGCGATGCCGTACAGGCCATCGTCGCCCGGCTGCTGGTTCAGAAAATACGACACCAGGATGCCCGCACCGATGACGAGCACCGGGAGGGCGGTGCTGATCATGCCGATCGCCTGGCCGGCGATGATGTTGGTCGCGGCACCGGTCGTCGAGGCGCGCGCGATCAGCCGGACCGGTGGAAAGTCCGCGCTGGTGAAGAACTCGGTGATCCCCACCAACGCGATGGTCACCACGACGCCGACGACGGCGGCCCAGAACAGGTTGATATTCAGGCCGGCCAGCAGCGTCACCACGAGAAAGCCGGCCAACGCCAGCACGGCGCTGACGCCGAGACCGCGGTAGAGGGCGCCCATGATCCAGGTGCTGCGGCCGAGACGGACAAATAGCGTGCCAATGACCGTCGCGATGATCGAGACGGCCCCGAGGATCAAGGGAAAGAGCACGTACTGGATTTCTCCGGGGAAGAGCAGACTGCCCAGGAGCATGGCGGCGATCGCCGTCACGGCATAGGTCTCGAACAGGTCCGCGGCCATCCCGGCGCAATCCCCCACGTTGTCGCCGACGTTGTCGGCGATGACGGCAGGATTCCGTGGATCGTCTTCGGGGATTCCGGCTTCGACTTTGCCGACGAGGTCGGCGCCCACATCGGCGGCTTTGGTAAAAATGCCACCCCCCAGGCGGGCGAAGACGCTGATGAGGCTGGCGCCGAACGCCAGGCCGACGAGGGACTGGGGCTTCTGAAAGACCCAGTACGAAACCGCCACGCCCAACAGCCCGAGCCCGACCACGAAGAGTCCGGTGACGGCCCCGCCTCGGAACGCCAACTGCAGCGCCTGATCCAGTCCGCGAGTGGCCGCCTGCGCCGTCCGCACGTTCGCTCGCACCGAGACGTTCATCCCCACGTAGCCGGCGAGCGCGGAGCAACCGGCGCCAACGATGTAAAGGACGCCGGTCTCCCAGTTGATGGCAAACGTGATCACCAGCGCGAGCAGGATGCCAATCACGGCGATCACGCTGTACTGGCGATTGAGATAGGCGGCGGCGCCTTCCTGGATGGCGCGCGCGATCCGTCCCATGGTCTCGTTGCCGGCGTTGGCGGCCAGCACCCAGCGGGTCAGCAGTGCCCCGTATGCCAGCGCGACCAGTGCCGCCAGGCTGACGACGGCCAGGACAGCCGTGGAATCACCGATGCGCGTGGCGACGAGCAGAGCTACTTTCTCTCCCTTCCTGTCTGTGGGGCGGTTGAACGCCCGCCGTATTGTAGCGTTCGGGTTTTACCCCTGGCTACGACCCGAGTGGCCGAAGAGCGCGAGCACCTGATCACGGATCCACTTCGGTGGCGGGACGCCACCGGGTCGCAGGCGGTCGGTCGCGACGGTGACGTCCTCGGGGGTCGCCGACGACGACACCTCGCGCTTGGGCGGCGCGACGAAGCCAACGCCTAGCGTCTCGGCCAGGTCGCGGATGCGGGCGAAGAATCCCGACGTATGCGGCGACCGATCGAGCTGCAGCCCGGTGAAATCGTAATGATGCACCCACTCGTGGAGCAGCGTCTCGAGAAAGACCTTGGGCGCGAGAACCTGCTGCCGAATCGCCGTGAGGTTGTAGATCCTGATCGATCCGCGCTGGGGCGTCGACTCGAACGCGATCCGATAGTAGCCGTAGGTTTTGAGTTCTAATTTGCCCCCCCGCGTTCGATGGCGCTGCGGGCGGTCCGCCACGGTTAGCTTGCAGGGTGGCAGCCCGGCGGCCTCGTCGAGCACGTCGAGCAGCGTCTGGCCGTTTACCTGACGACCGGTTGCAGTCGTTTCGTCGAGGATCGAAAGCGCGATGCCCTTTCCGAGGGGAAATTCGCGCCACGTGACACGTTCAACGCCCTTGCTGCGTTCGTAGGCGGATCTGGGCATTCCCTGTCATTATGGGCGCGTGCCGCAGTCGAGCATCATCGTCGTTGGCAACGAGATCCTGCGCGGATTCACCGTCGACACCAACTCCAACTGGCTCGCCGGCCGATTGTTTCAGTGTGGATACACGGTGCGGCTGATCACGACCGTCGGGGACGTCGACGAAGATATCGTCGCGGCGATCCACGAGCACGTCGCCCGTCCCGAGCTCTCACGGATCTTCGTGTGCGGCGGGCTCGGGCCGACACCCGACGATCGGACGTATGTCGCACTGGCCCGCGCGCTCGGCCAGCCACTCGCCTACCGGCGCGAGGTCGGCGCCCAGATGCAGAACCTGATGTTTATCAACAAGATGGCCGAGCGCCGCGGCACCGCCGGGCTGAATGCCGGCAACCGGCGGATGGCGATGCTGCCGGAAGGCGCTGCGCTGGTGCGTAACGGTGCTGGCATGGCGCCCGGCCTGGCCTTCGACCTCGGGCAGGATCGATATCTCTTTGCCTTACCGGGCGTGCCCCACGAGCTTCGCTCGGTCTACGAAGACATCGAGAGCCGATACCTCACGGGCAGCCACGGTGACGCTGTGCGCGAGCTGCACTATCGCCTGGCGCCGGAGAGCATGTTCCACGACGTCATGCGGGACCTCGAACGTGAATATCCGGACGTGTCGCTGGGATCCTATCCGCAGACGCAAACACGGGAGCTCATCTTGCGCGCCTCCGGCCCGGATGCTGACCGTGTGGAAGCGGTCATCACAGCCATCCGCGACCGCGTCCGCCAGTTCTCGCCGTTGGGCTCATAAAGAAAACGGCGGCTCACGGCCGCCGTTTTCTGGAACGGTGGTCGGCTACTTGTCGTGCTCGTGGGCCACGGCGCTGACGGCACCGCCGTGGTTGACGGTCTTCTTGCCGGTCTGATGGGCCGCGGTTGCGTCGCTCTTCGCGACCGCGCTCACCGCATCGCCGTGCGCATCATTGTCGCTCGTTGCTTCGTCAGTGTCGTCCGCATCTGTGTCGGCGGCATCGGTGCTGGCATCCGTCTTCGCCGCGTCGGACTTCGCCTCGCCCTTCGCGCTGGCGAGCGCACTGATCGCGTCGCCCCTGGCCTCCCTCTGGAGCGCGGTGCCGGTGGCAAGCGTGCTTACGGCCTTTCCGTGTGCGTTGCCCGCCACGGCGGATAGGGCACCCACCGCCAGCAAGCCGCCCGCAGCGGCCACAACCATGATCCATCGAAGCATGAAAATAACCCTCCCGGTTTTCAAAAATTCTCTGCTCTTGAGAACGCGTGAACCGGGTCCCGCTTACTGGTAGGCCGCGAAAATTTACTTTCCTTTGAAGTCTGGTTGCTGCTTGCTGACAAAGGACATGATGCCGACCATCGCATCCTCGGTCATGGCGGCCTTGCCGAAGTTCTCGGCTTCGACCTCGTAGCCCTTGCCGGGCGACCGCTCCAGGCCGGCCAGCAGCGCCTCCTTGGCCAGGCGCAAGGCGATCGGCGCCGCCTGGGCCAGCCGGCGGGCGCGCGCGAGCGCCGCGTCATGGAATCCATCGGCGGGCAGCGCCGCATTGATGAGCCCGATGGCGGCCGCCTCCGGCGCCTTGAGCCGGATCGACTCGAAGATCATCTCGGTGGCGCGGGTCCTCCCCACGAGGCGGGGCAGGCGCTGTGTCCCACCGGCACCTGGGATCAGCCCCAGGTTGGTTTCGGTCTGCCCGATCGTCGAGCGGCCGTCATCGATCATCAGGCGGTAATCGCAGGCGAGCGCCAGCTCGCAGCCACCGCCCAGGGCGTGCCCGTTGATGGCGGCGAGCAAGGGCTTGGGAAAGTGCTCGATCTGCGTGAAGGCGGCCTGGCTGCGGCGTGACATCTGCGCGACCCGTTCCAGGGTTGCGGGATTCTCGCGATCGAATCCGCCCTCGCCGCTCATGGACTTGATATCCGCGCCGGCCATGAAGTAGCGATCGATGGCGCTCGTCAGCAGCACGACGCGGGTTGCATCGTCGTCTTTGACCCGGTTCAGCGCCTCGATTAGTTGCTCCTGGAGCTCGGCGATCAGGGCATTGACCGGTGGCCGGTTCATGCGAATCGTCGTTACGAAGTCCGCCGTGGAGACGTCAAGCAGGCCGGCCATCAAAACGTGAACAGGTCCAGGCCGCCCGTCACCGGCAGGGCCACCCCGGTGATATAGCCCGCCGCGGGCGAGCAAAGAAACGTAATCGCGTTGGCGATGTCCTCTGGCTCGCCAGGGCGGCGCAGGGCCACGCGCTTGATCATGCGCTCGTTCATATCGGGACGGCCCATCTTGAACGCCTCGGTGCCGATGATGCCCGGCACGATGGCATTGACCGTGATGTTGTAGCGGGCCCCCTCCAGCGCGAGCGTTTTTGCCAGCCCGACGAGCCCAGCCTTGGTCGTCGAGTAACTCGCCTGCCCAAAGCCTCCCAGCGCGCCGGCGATCGATGACATCATGATGATCCGGCCCCAGTTGCGTTGCTTCATGTGGGGCCAGACCGCCTTCGAGCAATTGAAGGCGCCGGTCAGATTGACTTTGAGGTCGCGGTCCCAGAGCGCGTCGACCTGGTTGTCGACGGTCCCCATGTGGTCGAGCGTTCCGGCATTGTTGACCAGAATGTCCAGGCTGCCGAATTCGCTCACCACCTGGTCGACCACGGCCTTGACCTGCTCTCGATTGGTGACGTCCATCTTGACGGCGATCGAGCGCCGCCCCAGCTCGCGAATCTCGCTGGAGGTTTTCTCGGAATAGACGGCTTTCTGAGAGGCCATCGCCTGCGAGAGGGCGCTCTGTGAGGCTTCGGCCGTCTTCTCGAGCTCGGGATCACTTTCGATCAAGATGTCCGTGACCACGACGTCGGCGCCGGCGCGCGCCAGGGCCAGGCAGTCGGCTCGGCCCAGGCCGCGCGACCCGCCCGTGACCAGAGCGACTTTCCCCTTGAGGTCGATCATGGCTAGCTCGCCTTCCGGATCTGGGGCTTGGGTTGTTCGCGGGTCAGCGGACGGCGCTCGCCCGAGATTGCGCGAGAGATCACCAGGCGCTGAATTTCCGACGTCCCTTCCCAGATCTGGTAGATCTTGGCGTCGCGCATCCACTTCTCGACCGGATACTCGCGGATGTACCCGTTGCCGCCGAGGACCTGGACCGCATCCACGGTGACCTGCATCGCCATGTCGGCGGCAAAGGCCTTCGCCATGCTGCCCTCGGCGCGCGTGAAGAGCATGTTGTTCTGCGCCATCCAACCCGCCCGCCAGGTGAGCAGGCGCGCGGCGTCGATGTTGATCGCCATCTCGGCCAGCTTGAAGCCGATGCCCTCGTGCTTGATGATGGGCTTGCCGAACGCCACCCGCTGCTGGGCGTAGTCGAGTGCGTACTCGTAGGCGGCGCGGGCGATGCCAAGCGAGCCGGCGGCGACCGCCGGCCGGGAGTACTCGAGCATCTGCAGCGCGCCGAGTGCCCCAGGACCGGCATCGGGATCACCCGGCTCGCCGCCCAGGCGATTCTCCGCCGGCACGAAGCAGTCCTGCAGGATGACCTGCGCGGTATGCGAGGCGCGCACGCCGAGCTTCTTTTCTTTACGGCCCATGCTGAGGCCCTTGTTGCCCTTCTCGACCACGAAGCCCGCAATGCCGGCTGCGCCGATGCTCGGGTCGGTGTTGGCGAAGATCACGTGGAGGTCGGCGATGCCGCCATTGGTGATGAACTGCTTGGTTCCGTTGAGCAGGTAGCCGCCCTCGACTTTCTTTGCCGTCGTCGCGATCGCCATGGCATCGCTGCCGGTGCTCGGTTCGGTGAGACCCATGGCCCCCACCACCGGGCTCTTGGCGCTGCAAAACTCGCGGATCCACTTCTGCTTCTGCGCCTCGTTGCCCATGGCGAGAATCGCCGTGGCGGCCAGACCGGTGCCGGTGATGGCCACCGCGATGCCAGCGCAACCCCAGTGCAACTCCTCGGCGATCAGCATGTTGGAGATCATGTCGAGACCGCCACCGCCGTAGGCCTCGGGCATCACGGCAACCGGCGTCAAGCCGACCTCGTGGGCTTTCTTGAGCACTGGCCAGGGGAACTCTTCCGTCTCGTCATAGTGCGCCGCCACCGGCCGAATCTCTTTCTCGGCGAATTCGTGGGCGAGGGCCTTGATGTCTTCCTGCTCGGGCGTCAACGTGAAGTCAAGCGGCATCAGTACTACTCCTTTTGGGGCGGAAACTCGGCCTCCGCCACACCTTTGTTAAAGACTTTCTCTCCGCGTTGATTCGTGACGACCAGGTTGATCAGGAGGCGCCGCGTCGCATCGTCTTTCGATGCGACCGTTCCCGTACAGGTCACGTCGTCTCCGGGGACAACCATCCCGGCAAAGCGACCCTGCAGGCGCTTGAGCATAGAACGGTCACCCAGCCAGTCGGTGACCATCTGGTTGGCGAAGGCCATGGTGAGCATCCCATGGGCGATCACGCCTGGCAGGCCTGCGGAACGCGCGAAGGTCTCGTCCAGGTGAATCGGGTTGCGGTCGCCGGACGCCTCGGCGTACTGCCGGATCTGTTCGACCGTCACCTGCTTGGTCAATGACGGCAGGGCTTGCCCGGGACTGACGTGCTCGAAATCCAATGTGCGCATCGTTTTCATGGCTTGCGGATGATGAACAGCGCCGTGCCATCGGAGACCGGCTGGTCCTGCTCGTCGACGGCCTTGAGCTCGAACGTCACCAGCTCCATGTCGCCGCGCGTGTTGATGGCGGTCAGCCGCCCGGTCGTGCGGATGCGGTCGCCCGGACGGACCGGCCTTACGAAACTGAATCGTTGCTCGCCGTGCACCAGGTGCGCGACGTCCAGCGCCACCTCCTGGTCGGTCCACAGTTGCCAGAAGGCATCGAAGCCGTAGACCATCGCATACGTCGGTGGCGCGATCAGGTCGCCGCCGTCCCGCTCATCGCCGACGGCCGCCATGTAGTCCCGGATCGATTTCTCCGTGACCTGGTAGGGCGCGGTTTCGTAGCTCCGGCCGACCCAGCGCGCGTCGGTCACTACTGCAACAGCCCCTGGAGTTTCATCGCGAGCCCCATGTCGCCCTTGACCTTGAGCTTCTGCTGCATGAACGCCGTCACGGGGTTCAGCTTGCCGGTCGCGATGTTCATCCAGTCATCTGTCGTCGCGATCAGGGTGGTATTCGGGCTCTGCGCCGGTCCCTGGATGAGTTCGGGGGCGCCGTTGGCGATCTTTAGGGTCCACGATTCGCCGCTCAGGTCGAACTGGTAGGTCGCATTCAGGCCGGCGGACTTCTCGGGATGCGACTTGATGCGATTCTCGATTTCGGCGAAAACTTCTTTGGCTTCAGGCATGGGTGCCTCCTTCTTGTGGTAGCGGAGTCGAGATCGTTGCCGCGCCGTCGAGGAACAGGCTGGTGCAAGCCCGGGCCAGCGCCGCGGCGCCCATGGGTGGTTCGTCTCGGCGCTGAAAGTGCTGCCAGTACGCGACCTGCGCCGCCATCCCGAGCAGCGCGAACGCGGCCACCGCGGTTGCCTGCACCCCCAGCTCGCGAAGCGTCGGCTCAAAGGCGGTCGCGAGGGTCTGGTGCAGCTGGGTTTGGCTCGCTTCGAAGCTCTGGTCGATCCCCAGCCCTTCGATCGTCAGCCGGCGGTGCCACGCCGGATACTCTTCGTAGAACTCGAAGTAGGCGCGGAGCCCGGCCTCGAGCCGCCGGCGGGCATCCAACTCATCCCGGGTGACCCAGTAGATGCGCCGACGCAGCAAGGTCGCCATCTCGTCCTGCAGGGCCGCGAACACCCCCTTCTTGTCGGCGAAGTAGAGATAGAACGCGCCCTGGGAAAGGCCGGCGGCCTGCACGACCGCACTAACGGTGGTGCCGTGATAGCCGTCACGCTCGAAGACACGGCGGGCGGCCTCCAGCAGCTCACCGCGGCGCACCCACTGCCGCTCGGTCAGGGGTGACTCGCTGGCGGTCCGGCTACTGACTGACACGTCAGTCACCATCCTAACAGGTGCTCTGGCGCGCGGTCCAGCGGGCAAATCGAATTCCAACCGTGGCTAGCGGACGATCACGAAGAAACGCTCGGTCGCCCTGTCCGCCTGGCTCGCCGCGGTGAGGATCACGGCCTTGACCGGACCCACATTGGCCGAAAGGGCGCTGTTGGAGCCGAGTCCGGCCTGGGTTCCCAAGGGCGACTTGCGGATCGCGTCGACAAGCTTGGCAATGTCCAGGTAGATGATGCCCGAGGGGCTGGCGAGCGACGCCGTGCTCGCGGACTTGTAGGTCGGGTCGGAGGCGATGCTCGCCGCACCCTTATGGGTGTCGATGATCGCTTTGACTTCGGCCGGCGTCGACGCCAGGATGCCCATGCCGTCGAGCACCGCATACGAGGGGCTCAATGCGCTGGCCCCCAACCCGCCCAAAGCCGGGGAGCTCCAGGTGGTGATCACGACGGCCCGGTAAGTTGTCGTTGTCACATGGGCCGACCTCAACGGGGACGACCCGAAGTTGGAAACGGCCGCTCCATCTGCCAGTGCCAGAATCCTGGCGAAGAACGCATTCATGCTGCGGGCGTCGTCGGTCGCCAGGAGGATGGCGCCGGCAGGGATGCCCTCGCTGCCCAGCTCGACCTCGAGGCCCGCGTCGCCGGTCAGATGCGGGAGGACGCCGCCCGGGCCGGTCAGGCCAGCGATGTCGGTGCTGGATTTTATGGCCGCCTGGTTGCCCGATTGGTCGAGCGCCGCCTGGATCGTTTTGTTCAGGCCGGTGATGGCGAGGAATCCGTCGCTGGCCTTGGGAATCCACTTGACCAG
>Ga0209027_1000982_pt1 | contig 10538 bp, 8 predicted proteins | sample GraSoi013_1_20cm_3_FD_185821 | JGI IMG/M metagenome (GOLD analysis project Ga0209027, IMG submission 185821) | Grasslands soil microbial communities from the Angelo Coastal Reserve, California, USA - Sample 09_27_2013_1_20cm (SPAdes) (version 2) | ecosystem: Environmental > Terrestrial > Soil >...
TGCAGATGCCTGAGATGGACGGCTTCGAGGTCTTGAATTCCATAGGAACTGAGAACCTGCCCGCCATCATCTTCGTGACGGCTCACGACCAGTACGCGCTTCGCGCCTTCGATGTGCACGCTATTGATTATCTGCTCAAGCCGTTCGACGAACACCGATTCCGTAGAGCGGTCGAGCGCGCCAAAAGGGAGGTCAAGCAGGATCGAATGTCGGACGTTAACGAGCGCCTGCGCGCTCTGCTTGAAGACGTGAGCAGAGAGCCAAAATACATTAAGCGCCTTGCAGTGAAAACGTCTGGCCGCACCGTTATACTCGCGGCGGACGAGATTGATTGGATAGAGACAGCAGGAAACTACCTGCGTCTGCATACTGGAAGGGAAACACACCTCATACGCGAGCGCATGAATCAGATAGAGGGCAAGCTAGACCCTAAACGATTCGCGCGCGTACATCGCTCGACTATAGTAAACGTTGACCGCATCAAGGAGATGCACCCGCTTTTTAACGGCGACCAGGTGCTTATCTTACGCGATGGCACTCAACTCACAATGAGCCGCACTTACCGCGACAAACTGCTTACGCTTCTGGAGTAACGCGGCGCGCCGATTCTGCTGTACGCGCCGCGCGGTTGAGCGAAAGTCAGCTCAACTGCTCTAGCGCCCCGTTTCAGCCGGGCAACAACTCGCACGCCGATTTCAACCTCTCGTCACAAATCCGTTGGCGAGTGTGCTCGCGCTCGTCTATCCTTTCGCGCTCCGGGTGGAGAAACGCATCATTAAACTGTTTCCCCACAAATTAAGAGAATAGACTTACGATTCCATCTCACAGTCCGCCATGTAAGACGACTGTCCATGTGCAGTCGTTATTAACCTTGGCTCGGCATGAAAGTAAGAAGCGGACGCCTGATTTTCCGTGGGACAAAAATCTGCACAGTGTCATCTCGCGAGCCATACCACGCGACCCGAAGCGACAGTGAATTCAGACTTGAGCTTAAAAATCGTTAAGAGAATCGGTCGGGCATGCTGATCTCATTAGCCTATTTAGAATATGCCCCAACTAAATTTCAAGAATGGAGAGAAGAATAACATGCGTAAATCTTTTAGAAGGTCTTTGTCTATGGCCGCCGTCACTGCTTGCTTGATGCTAGCCGCGTTGACGAGCGCATCCGCCACAGGTGGCTATATAACCTCAAACGGTCGTGCCGATGGCACTACTCAATCAGCGAGCGCTGCTGACGGAGGTGGCTACCTGGGTGGAGGTGGCTTTACCGATGGAGGTGGCACGCTTGGTAGCGGCAACATTAGGACTACCACCGGGGGAGATGGCGGCGGCGGTCTTGGTTCAGGCAACGTTATGTTTGCTATCGGACAGCTATTTATAAACCTCTTTGGGTGAGGATGAAACCTGGTGGAATAGATGACAGTCAAAGGCTGTAAGGTGGCAACTATTCGGAATAGTTGTCACCCTTTATCCTATTCCGCACAGTGCGAATGAGGGGCAGGCTGGAAACTATTTGTAGCATGCAACCAACGAGCATCGCACACGATTTTTGAGTTCTGAAATCCATGAAGCGATTCATTGATCGGGAACGCTGAAGAGGTTCGCATATATGCGAACCCTTCTACGCACCGTTAACTAAAACTATATAGACGAGAGAAACATTTTAGAGCAGTCCGAAAAACTCGACCTCACTTAAAACCGAATAAAAAGTTCTGGACACGATTGATTTCCCTGTGGTCGCCCGCCTGCCCGGAAAATCTTAATAAGGAGAAAACTGATGATTAATAACTGGCGAAAATCTGTTTGCCTTGCGCTGCTCGCGTCGCTGCTCGCGACTGCCTCGGCACAGCAGGCGCAACACAAGGTTCACGTTGATTTCAGAGAAGCAACCCTGAAGAATGGACTTCGCGTGCAACTGGCCGAAGACCACAGCGCGCCCGTCGTCTCAATCAATATCACTTACGACGTAGGCTCGCGAAACGAACGAGAGGGGCGAACGGGCTTCGCTCACCTCTTCGAGCACATGATGTTCAAGGGGTCGCAGAACGTAGGCAACGGCGAGCACATGTATTTGCTCTCGAACGTGGGTGCGAATTTCAACGGTACGACCACGCCCGACCGCACCATCTACTACGATACCGTTCCGAGCAATCAACTCGAAATGATTCTCTTCCTCGAATCCGACCGCATGCGCGGGTTGGACATCACGCAGGTTGGCCTGGACAACCAGCGCCACGCCGTGCAGGAGGAGCGCCGTCAGTTCACGGATAACCAGCCGTATGGCAAAGCGGAAGAGCGGCAGCAGGAGTTGCTCTACGACGACTTCGGCTATCACCACACGACCATAGGCTCAATGGAGGACTTGAACGCGGCGAGCGTCGAAGACGTGGCGCAGTTCTTCAAGACATATTATGCGCCGAACAACGCCGTGCTATCGCTCGTGGGCGATTTTAATTCTGCGTACGCGCTCGCACGCATCAAAAAATATTTCGAGGACATACCGCGCAACACGCCTCCGCCCGATGTTCACATGAATGAGCCGGAGCAATCAAGCGAACGCCGCGCGACCGTGAACGACCCACTTGCAAGGCTCGCGCAAGTCCGCCTTGCCTTTAAGGCCGTGCCCGGTAACACGCCTGACTTTTACCCTCTTCTGGTTCTCTCCGCAGTGCTGCAAATCGGACAGAGTTCACGCCTCTATCAGAAGTTGGTGAAGGAGCGCGAACTGGTTACGAATGTCTTCGGTTACATGGACGAGCGGCGCGGCCCCAGCGCTCTTTACACTACGGCTACGCTAAGACCCGGCAAGAGGACTGAGGATGTTGAGGCCGCCATCTACGAAGAGATCGAGCGATTGATGAGAGAGCCTATAGCGGATTGGGAGTTGGAGAAGGCTAAGAACAGCGCGCGTCTTGCTTACGTCAACGCCATACAGAACGCTCAGTCGCGTGCGATAACGCTAGGCATCTTCACAGTCTTTTACAACGATCCGAATCTCATCAACACGCGGCTAGACCTTATGGACGCCGTGACGAAGGCAGATGTCGAGCGCGTGGCGCAGAAGTATCTGAAGCCAACGAACCGTACCGTCGTAATCACCGTGCCGCAAGCGCAAAGCGCGCCGCGCACCTCTACTTCGGGAAACTAAGGAGGAGAAGCGATGAAAGTTTTTACCATGAACAGATTGAAACGGACGAGTGCGTGCCTTGTGCTCGCGCTGCTTTTACCTGCAATCACGCTTGCCCAACAAATCTCCACGTCCGCCCAGCAGCAAGGTGGGGCATCGGGCCAATCCATACGGGGCGCTCAGTTGAAAGGCCGCGTGCCTGTCAACAGGAAGACGCTGAAAGTAAAGATGCCCAAGCTACAGGAGGCGGCGCTTCTGAACGGTTTGCGCATAGTGCTTCTGGAGAATCACGAAGTCCCTACCTTCAACATGCAGATGGTGATCTTGAGCGGAGGCATGTCCGATCCTTCAGACATGCGCGGAGTAGCGCTTGTGACCGCAGCACTCTTGCGCGAGGGCACGAGCCGCCGCACGAGCCGCGAGATAGCCGAGCAGACGGAAGCCATAGGCTCAAGCTTTAGCATCAATGCCGGAATCTCTTCCTGGACAAGCTTCGTGTTCTTCTCCGGCTTATCAGAAAAATTCGATCAAGCTCTGGACATCTTCTCTGACGTTATACTCAATCCGACGTTCCCACAGGAAGAGGTTCAGAAGTACGCCAGCCGAAGTTTTGGGCAGATTCAAGTACAGCGCTCTAACCCTTCGTTCGTCGCGCAGGAGCAGTTCCTACGCGCAGTTTACGGCGACCATCCTGCGGGCACGCTTGTCCCGCCACCATCCACGCTTAAGAACATAAAGGCCGCAGACCTTCAGGCATTTTACGCGGCGCACTACAGACCGAATAACGCCATCCTCTTTGTCACGGGCGATCTCAACCTGAGAGCGATGATGCCGAAGTTAGAGCAGGCTTTCGGCAGTTGGCAAAAAGGTAGCGTTCAGGCTGCGAACTTCCCTGCGATCAAACAGCCCACGAAGTCTCGCATCTATCTGATTGATCGCCCAAACTCAGTGCAGACTTCACTCTTCCTCGGCGGATTGGGCGTAGAGCGCACCAGCCCGGACTACTATGCCGGGCAGGTCATGAACCAGATATTTGGTGGAGGCCCCGCGGCGCGACTCTTCCTGAATCTGCGCGAAGATCATGGCTACACTTACGGCGCTTACAGCAGCTTCGGCGGAAACAAATATCCCGGCTTCATCGCCGCGTACACGGACGTGCGGACGGACGTGACCGAGGACGCTATGAGAGAGTTGATGAACGAAATCAAGCGCATCGGCGAAGAGAGGGTTTCGACCGATGAATTGGAGAACGCCAAGCGCTCGCTCGTCGGCGGCTTTGCGCTCTCGCTCGATTCCCCGCAGGCGCTGCTGTCCAACGTTGTCATCCAAAAACTCTACGGCTTCTCTGACAACTACTGGGACACGTACCCGCAAAAGATAGCAGATGTAACCTCGGAAGACGTGCAGCGTGTCGCACGCAAATACCTTAGTCCTTCGACCCTTCAGATCATAGCGGTGGGTGACGCATCGAAGACGCAAGCCGCGCTTGCGAAGTACGGCACGGTTGAGGTGTATGACTCGGAAGGAAAGCCCGTGCGAGCGGCGAACGGCAGACCGAGCAACTAACGCAGCAGGCATGGTGACAAAGACCTATCACGGCCAATATCGTGTACCGTAGGATAAGTGAAAGAGCGGCAGCAATTTCAGAAATTGCTGCCGCTCTTTCACCTTTGATTGGCGTTTAGTCCGCCAAGCTTCGTCCTCAGGCAAAGATGCTGATTAAGAACACTTCAATGGCGCTCAGAATGTTGCCGTCATTTGCTGTAGCGGCTTCACAACGACTCCCTGTGCCCATCTGACTGTTAAGGCAAGTGCTATCGGCAGCAGTGCTAGCTGATTGAGTAGTGCCATCGCCACGACCGCTTGAGGTTATATAACCGCCCTGTGTGGATGAGGTGGTCAACGCGGGAGGCGAATCCGGGTCGTCAGTTCGATGACCGATAGCTGTATAACCGCTGCCGTAGGCGTTCATCCCGCTCAGCGTCAGCATCAAGCAGGCAGTAATGACGGTCATGGACAATTGCTTTTTGAAGGTTTTACGCATTCTATTCTTATCTCCTGTTTTTGAAATTAGGTTGGGGGCATCCTCCGAAATAGTTAAAAGGATCAGTATGCCCGACCAATCCTCTCAACGCTTTTAATCTAGGGTCTGAACTACAGGCGCGCGGGATCATATATGGCTCTTAAGACAATACTGTGAGGAAATCCGTCCTCAACTTCTTAGCTTCACGCCGAACCCACAATCCTTTAGTGTTCGCGCCGTAGCGTGCGCAAGCTTACGGTGTCAGAACATGCGCGCAAACAGAAATGTGACGAGTCGTTAGCTCGGCTGTTTGATCAGTTCTTAGCTCGACGCGGAAAACTATTTTGTCTATGAAGACTCAGGAAGCTTTTCTGGTAGATGTGTTGCTGGCGAAGGTATAAGTGAGAAGGAATGAAGGGGAGACGCGCGCCGTATTAACAAGCGGCGCGCGCCCCTCACATCAACAAAAAGTTCAGGGCTGTGATGAACTGGCGGCGTCTCCTGTGGCAGTACCCTCCGTCAGTTGGTAAGTCTCGTTTTCACCTCGGAAAGTGATGCTGCTCAGCACATGTTTCTCGCCGTCTAGGCGTGAGCTTATCATTGTTCTTGTTGCCTTGGCATCTCGCTTCTGTAATCGAGCCGATACCGTAGATGAATTGTTGCCGTCAGCTATGGTCAACTCTCCTGTCTGCTGATTGAACTTCATCTTGTACGTGCCCTTCTTGAAGAGCTTGCTTCCTACCATGACATCTTCTGTGAAGGTTACGGTCTTGGTTTTCACTTGAGCGAAAGAGGCTGTGGCTAAGAGAGCGCACACGACCAGAAGCAAGGCTATGCGGTTGATGATCTGTTTCATGAATTTACTCCTTATTCTATTTGGTGAACTCGGTTTTAGATAGGCTACTCCTAATATTCTGCGAATTAACCTGAAAGGTTCCGCGAAATCGTAAACGAGTTTAATGGAATCCGTGTTCGCGGTAATCGAAAATGTGATGAGCTGTTACGAATTGGGTGTGAAGCGGCTTTTACGGCCTGGGAAGTATCGCTCGCGTCTGGAATCGTGACGTGAGAGGCGAGCGGCTGTAATCGAGTGATAGAATTGCTATTGGACGTTTTCGCGCTGTTGTTTACCCTTCAGATGAGGCTAAAATTTTCTCTGCCCTGCGACCAATACGATTCTACAACTTCAGCGTCTATCTCGTCGCGGGCGCGGCTCATCATGTGTTTCGCACGACTCGTCACAGAGTTGTTGCTAGAATAGGCTCTAAAGTATTTCTCTATAAAAGTTCGGCGCGCGTCGAACGATTGAAAGAGGTTTCATGAGGAAGATCAAGATTAACAGAGGCCATCTCGTGACCGCTTTACTAATCATGGCATTCTGGAGTTTTCTGGCTCTGCTGTGGATGCCACAGACCTATATCGCTAATCTCTATGAGAACCCGTCTTTCACACTCTGGCGCGCATTTGTGGCTAACCTTGGATTGTTCTACGTCTGGGCTTTGCTGACTCCGCCCGTGCTCTGGCTTGGACGGCGCTTACCGCTAGAGCGGCGACGACTCTTTAGAAATCTCTCCATACATTTCGTCATGAGTTTCGTCTTCGCTTTCGTTCACATGATATTGCTTCGATACGCGAACGCGCTATTGATTAACCGGAGCATCTCTAACACTATGCCCGTGTCGCTCTGGATGCTGTTCCTAAGCGTGGGCGCATTCAACGTTGCAGCCTACTGGGGCGCTCTCGCTGCGAGCCAGGCGGTCAACTACTTCCGCAAATATCAGGAGCGCGAGTACAGGCTTGTGCAGGCGCAACTACAAACGCTCAGCGCGCAACTGCACCCGCACTTTCTGTTCAATACGCTGAACGCTATTTCGGAACTGGTTTACAGCCATCCCGAAATAGCAGACCGAACACTAGCGCAGCTAAGCGACCTGCTGAGGCTATCTCTGAAAGGCGGACAGATGCAGGAAGTAACGCTCAAGGAAGAACTCGACTTCATTCAGAAGTATACGGAGATACAGCAGACGCTCTTGCAAGAGCGTCTGCATGTTAGATTCGAGGTAGAGCCTGAGACTCTGGATGCTTCTGTCCCTAATATGATCTTGCAGCCTCTGGTTGAGAATTCCATTCGTCATGGTATTGCTCCTAAACGTAGAGGCGGCGAAATAGAGGTGCGCGCCGAACGCATAGACGGGATGCTGCACCTGCAAGTTCAGGATAACGGCCCCGGCATCTCTTCGGACGTGAAAAGGGCATCGGATAACGGCATCGGGCTGGCTAACACGCGCGCTCGTCTTCAGTGTCTTTATCAGGATACGCATCGCTTTGAAGCGGGTAACGCACCCGGCGGTGGCTTTGAGGTGAGCATCACTATCCCTTTTCGAGAGAAGCTGGCCGAATGGGAATATGAAGAGGCGCGTGATTGATTAATGACCTGTTTATATTTGCAACTCGTGACTAAGAGCGCGTTTCAAAATCTTCTTTGCGAGCTTAAGTATTTCCCTTTGCGCCTTTGCGTGAACATGCAATTCTATAAAAGCCCAAGATTAATGAGAGTTGCAGTTTCTCGCAAAGGCGCAAAGTTAAAAGATAAGCTCGCTAAAAGTTTGACTCCTACGGGGTTTAAAATGTCTTCTTAAGAGTGTGGAAGCAGTTGAATCGTTGCGTGCAGAATGCATATTGTGTTTCACTTCGCTTGCAAACGATCTCAGACCGCGCGCCGCTTCAAGACAGGCCAGCTTCCATGAACGACTCTTCCAATAACGTCCGCTCTCTGCTCTCAAAAATTCACGCATTCTTGCGCGCAGAAGTTTACCCGCTTGAGCAGGAATTCTTGCGCCGCCCCTTTCGTGAACTATTGCCCACGCTCAACTCGAAACGAGAGCAAGTCAAAGCATTGGGGCTATGGTCGCCGCACCTGCCTGAAGAATACGGAGGCTTAGGGTTAAAGCTCTCCGAGTTTGCACACGTCAGCGAAGAACTCGGTCGCACGCCCATAGGTCATTATCTCTTCAACTGTCAGGCTCCAGACATAGGAAACATGGAAGTCTTGATGACCCATGCTACAGCAGAACAGAAGGAGCTTTACCTATGGCCGCTCATACGCGGCGATGTGCGTAGTTGCTTCTCTATGACAGAACCTGAGCATCCCGGTTCCAACCCGGCGTGGATGAGCACAAACGCCGTGAAAGATGGCACGGATTACGTCATCAACGGGCACAAGTGGTTCACTTCGTCTGCGGAAGGCGCAAGTTTCGCAATCGTTATGGCGATAACAGACAGGGATGCATCGAGCTTATACAAAAGAGCTAGCCAGATTATTGTTCCGACTTCAACCAGCGGCTTTCGCATTGTGCGCAACATCAGCGTGATGGGCGATGAAGGAAGCGACTATGCTAGCCACGCCGAAATTAGATATGAGAACTGTCGTGTGCCGCAGACGAACTTGATGGGACGCGAAGGCGAAGGCTTTTTGATTGCGCAGGAACGTCTGGGGCCGGGTCGCATACACCATTGCATGCGCTGGATAGGCATCTGCGAGCGAGCATTCGACGAGATGTGCTCTCGTGCGGCGCACAGGGAGTTATCGCCGGGCGTGCCTCTGGGCAGCCGTCAGAGCGTGCAGGAATGGATTGCTGAGAGCCGCGCAGAGATAAACGCGGCGCGCCTTCTGGTTCTGCATACGGCTGAAAAAATTGACGCGGAAGGCGCGAGCGCGGCGCGCTTGGATATTTCTCTCATAAAGTTTTTCGTGGCCGGTATTCTGCAAAAAGTTTTAGACCGTGCGATACAGGTTCACGGCGCGCTTGGGTTAACAGACGACACAGTGCTCTCATATTGGTACAGGCATGAGCGTGCCGCGCGCATCTATGACGGCCCCGATGAAGTTCACAAAGTTGTAGTCGCCAGAAGCATTTTGGGGAAATACGGCGTCAAGGTATCGCTCTAAATCACAACTCGTAAGATTACGAGAGATGGGAAAGCATTATCCACGCGCACCACACTAAACGACACGAAAAGGCTTGAATTTCCTCGTGTCGTTTAGTGTGATGCGCGTGGATCGTTTTATCAGTATTCCTAGTACCTTTAGCTCTAATTTAGATTAGGCATCTGGAACCAACGTGCAGGAAGATTTCATTGACCGCTCGCGCGCCACTCGTGAAGGTGAAGAGCTTGACAGCGTTCGACTCCTCGCTTACTTACGCGAGCGTATGCCTGATCTTGAAGAACCGTTGAAGGTCGAGCAGTTCCCCGCAGGCTTTTCAAATCTAACCTATCTGCTGCGCGCTGGTGAGCTAGAGTTTGTGCTGCGCAGGCCCCCCGTTGGGGCAAAGATTAAGACGGCGCACGACATGGCGCGCGAATACAAAATCCTTTCGCATCTTTATCCGGTCTATAAAAAGCTGCCGCGTCCACTCTTCTTCTGTGAAGATGAAACTATCCTGGGCGCTCCGTTCTATGTGATGGAGCGCGTCAAAGGAATCATCCTGCGCGCGCAACCGCCCGAAGGATTGAACCTCTCACACGAAGTAATGCGTCGCCTCTCACAGACCTTTATTCAAAATCTGGTAGAAATTCACGAAGTTGATTACAAGGCAGCCGGGTTGGGAGAGATGGGTCAGCCGGAAGGTTACGTTTTACGGCAGGTCGAAGGCTGGACTAGAAGATATTACAGAGCGCGAACTGATGATGTGCCCGCAGTTGAACGCCTGGCCTCCTGGCTTAGTGAACATGCGCCGCCCGATTCACGTCGCAGCGCCCTGATTCATAACGACTACAAGTACGACAACGTAGTGCTAGCGCCCAATGATCTGTCAAAGGTCTTGGCCGTGCTCGATTGGGAGATGGCAACTATAGGCGACCCGTTGATGGATTTCGGAACCACTCTGGGCTACTGGGTTGACGCTGACGATCCAGAAGAGTGGCAACGATACGGATTTGGATTGACAACATTGCCCGGCAGTTTCAGGCGTTCTGATGTGGTCGAGTATTACGCGAAGCAAAGTGGCCGCGACATCTCGAACGCCCTCTTTTATTACGCCTACGGTCTTCTCAAGATCGCAGTTATCGTGCAGCAGATTTATTTTCGCTATAGGCAGGGACTCACAAAGGACTCACGGTTTGCCAGTCTTGGACTATTGGTAAAAGCGTGCGGTGATTTAGCCCGGCGCGCTATCGAAAAGGGACGCATTGATCGCTTGGGTTAATAAGCAAAAGAGATTTGAGGAAACGAACGATCCATGAATTCACACGAAACAACACGAAACCGCAGGCTTTTAGTGTGGCTTAGTGTGATTTATAGCGGTTCTCACTTGAATGCGACTCATGTCAGTACCGCCTGCGGTAGCGGGCGGGTCGTAGCCGCACCGATACCCGCCCGCTACCGCA
>Ga0209027_1000984_pt1 | contig 10520 bp, 13 predicted proteins | sample GraSoi013_1_20cm_3_FD_185821 | JGI IMG/M metagenome (GOLD analysis project Ga0209027, IMG submission 185821) | Grasslands soil microbial communities from the Angelo Coastal Reserve, California, USA - Sample 09_27_2013_1_20cm (SPAdes) (version 2) | ecosystem: Environmental > Terrestrial > Soil >...
GCGGCGCGGTCGCGCGGCAACGACGACGCGCGTCCCCGTTTCGTCCTGCGGCGCGAGCGGGTGCCAGATGCGCACGGCGCGCGGCGGCTCCGCGACGTCCCGGAGCCCTGCGAGCGCGCCGCGGACGGTCGCCGCGGTGCGGTCCACCTCGAGCGGCGCCGTCGTGGACACGACCCGAACCGCGCGCTTCGCCGGCGGCAGCGCGCGCAGGTGCAGGCGGACGTTCTGCTCCTGGGCGCTCGCCGCCGCCAGGCTGCTCCAGCCGACGAGCGCCGCGGCGCCGCCGACCGCGACCGCCGTCGCCGCCGCGACGAAGAGCCGCACCCGCAGCCGGCGCAGCGCGAGGTGGAGAGGCGCGAGCATCTCCCGGCATCTTCCCGCGAGGGACGGGAACTGCCTAGAGGAGCGCGCGCGGAGCGGCCGAGGCCTTCTCGGCCAGGTCGGCGGCCCGCTCCAGCACCTCGAACGCCTCCGCCATCCGGCCCGCGTCGCGGAGGACGTCCGACCAGGCCCGGCACGCCTGGACGGCCTCGCGCCAGTCGCCGCCCTGGCCGAGCCGGTCGACGGCGGTGCGGAAGGTGCGGTCCGCCTCATCGACCTCGCCGCGCAGCGCGTGCGCCTGCCCGAGCGCGAAGGACGCGCTGCCGAGCGGTGCGTCGCCCGTCAGCTCGAGCGACTCGGTCGCGCGCCGGCTCGCCTCCTCCGCGTCGCCGAGGAGCGCGGCGCGCTTCGCCTGCTGCGCCCGCACGGCGCCGAGGTCGCGCGCGTCGCCGCCGAGGTCGAAGAGCCGCTCCGCCGCCTCGAGGTGCGGCGCCGCCTCGTCGGCCTTGCCGTCGAGGATGAGGATCTCGCTCGACAGCAGGTGCGCCCGCGCGAGGTGGAGCGTGTCCTCCGTCGCCTCGAGGAGCGCGATCGCGCGGCGCAGGTGGCGCAGCGCCATGCGCCCGTGTCCCTCCATCGCGGCGAGCCGCGCGAGCGACCAGTAGAGCCGGATCCGCGCGTACGGCTCGACGATCGCCCGCGCCCGCGAGGTCAGGTCGGAGAGCACCTCGCGCGCCTCGACGAAGCGGCCGAGGTTCGACAGCGCGTAGCTCAGGTGCGTGGCGAAGCGCACCCGCGCGCTGGGGTCGTCCTGCGCGCGGGCGGCGAGTTCGTCGAGACAGCGCTCGTAGAGCTCCGCCGCCTGCTCGGGCCGGTCGAGGTCGAGGTACGTGTTGCCGAGCGTGATGTAGACGTCCGGGTGCGAGTCCGGCGTCACCCGCGGCGAGCGGATCGACCGCTCGAGGTGCTCGACGGCCTCCTCGTTCCGGCCCGCGCGCGCGGCGGCGAGGCCGAGTCCGAGCTCGGCACGGATCGCCGCGTCGACGTCTCCCGCCTCGTTCGCCTCGCGCAGCACCTCGTGGAAGGCCGACTCGGCACCGGAGACCGACTCGCCGAGTCGCAGCCGGAGCTCCGCGTCGGAGAGCCGGATCTCGCGGTCCTCCTCGCTCGTCGTCATCGAGCCGGTCTCGAGGTACTGCGCCGAGACGCCGAGCTTGCGCGCGAGTACCCGGATGGCGCGTAGCGACGGACGCCGCTGCCCGCCCTCGATGCGCGAGACGTAGGCGTAGCTGACCCCCGGGCCCGCGAGCTCGCGCTGCGACAGGCCCTTCTCGAGGCGCAATCGCCGCAGGCGCTGCCCGATGGATTCGCCCGCACTCATGTCTGCGCCCGCATCTTGCTGCACGACCTGCATCCGCGTCAACCTGCTCCAGTCCGCTTGACAAGCGTGGTGCTTGACAATGAATGGCCGTCGATCGCTTGATGCCGCCCAGTAAAGCCCGGCACCGGCCGGGCGATCAGGCATGCCTCGAAAGGAGGTGACTCATGCCTTCGCGGATCTGGGCGCAGGCCCTTCTCCTGCTGCTCTCGCTGGCTGCCCTCGCGGCAACCTGCGCCGAGCTGACAGTCGGCCCGTAGCTTGCGGCCGTGCGGAGGGCGGGGGCTTCCCCGCTCTCCGCCCTTCGGCAGAGGTCTACGGAAAGGCCTTTCGGGGTAGGATGGCGAACATGTCGACGCGTGCGGACGACCCCCTCAGTACCGATGCCGAGCCTGCCCCGCATCAAGCGCCCCCGGCCCCCTTTCGCGGCCGAGCCGTCCGCGCCCGCCGAGCCGCGCGTCGCTGAGCTCCAGGCCGGCGGCCTCACCTGGATCCACCTCGACGCGCCGACCGCCGACGAGGCGAACATGCTCGCCGAGCGCTTCGGCTGGCACCCGCTCGACATCGAGGACGTCCTCTCGAAGCGCCAGCGGCCGAAGATCGACGAGTACGCCGACGACGGCTACCTCTTCGCCGTCCTGCACTTCCCGGTCTACGACAAGGCGATCCAGCGCCTGAACGCCGGCGAGCTCGACCTCTTCCTCGGCCCCGACTACCTCGTCACGCTCCCCGCGGTCGAGCTGCTCCCGGTGACGCGGCTCTTCCGCCGCTGCGAGGACGACGAGGAGCTGCGCGAGCGGCTGTTCTCGAAAGGCTCCGGCCGGCTGCTCTACGAGGTGCTCGACGACCTCTTCGACTACTGCTTCCCGATCCTCGACAAGATCGCGCACAAGCTCGACTCGATCGAGGACGCGATGTTCGAGGAACGCGCCGAGGACGTCGTCCGCGACATCTCGAACGTCAAGCAGGAGATCATCAGCTACCGCAAGATCATCAAGCCGGAGCGCTCGACGCTGCGCCTGCTCGAGCGGCGCGTGGAGCGGTTCCTGCCGGAGGAGCTCGAGCTCTACTTCGACGACATCGTCGACGCGGCGGAGCGGATCTGGGACCTCCTCGACAACTACAAGGAGGTCGTGGACGGGCTCGAGGACACGAACGAGTCGGTCATCTCGCACCGCCAGAACGACGTTCTGCGCGTCCTCACGGTCGTCAGCGTCGTCCTCCTGCCGCTGACGCTCATCACCGGGATCTTCGGGATGAACGTCCACTTCCCGGGCTTCGACACCGCGGCCGCGTTCTGGGCGATCGTCGGCTTCATGGCTGCGACGGGGATCGGGCTCGTCGCGTTCTTCCGCTTCAAGCGCTGGCTCTGAAAGACAGGTCCGTCACTTTCACGGGTGCCGGCGTGAAGAGGTCGAACGAGCACAGGTGCTTGCCGAGCGGCCGCCGTGCCTTCGCGGGGATCTCGATCGTGTCCGCGAAGCCCGGGCGGAGCCGAAGGCGGCCGTACGGCCCCTCGTTCCGGCGGAGCTCGACCGTCAAGGGAGCGGCCGCGCTCAGCGTCATCCGTAGCGTGCCCCCCCGGCAGGCGTAGACGAAGACCTTCGCGTGCTGGTCGACGGTGCCGTCGAAGCGCACGTTCTGCGTCCACTGGCGGAGCCGGAACGGCGGGTCGAGCTGCCACAGGCTGATGCCGTTCCCCGCGTCGGCGATCCTCCGGCCGGCGAAGAGGAGCGAGTCCGAGGCGACGACGTACCGGACGTGCGGGCCGTGGCCGAGCTTGTCCACGAGCCGGCCGTCCTCGTAGGGGCCGAGCGAGTCCTGCGGGATGCCGCCGGGGACAGCGGCGAGCAGGAGGTCGTAGACGCGGTCGAGCCGGCGGTTCCAGAACAGGCTCTCCCAGACCGAGTTCCAGTAGACGTCGCCGGTGTAGAGGTAGGCGACCGGCCCGGGCGCGGCGGCGTCGATCCAGCGCGGGTGGGCGCCGACCGTCCCCGGCTGGACGAGCGCCGCCTCGGCGGCGACCACGCGGCTCACGTTCACGGACGCGCCGGCAAAGACGACGAGGAGCGCGAGGGGGAGGAGCCTCGGCGCGAGCGCGAACGCGGCCGCCGCGAGCGCGACGACGACGAGCACGACGAGCCGCAGGCTCAGGCCCGGCGCGTGGACGTGCAGCCGGTGGAACGGAATCAGCGTGAGCGCGTCGGGGATCGTCGCGGCATTGACGAACCGGGAGGTCGGCAGGTACGCGACGAGCGCGAGCGCCCCCGCGACGGCCGCTCCGGTCGCGATCCGCGGGCGCGGCGCGCCGCGGTCGACCCAGAGCGCGAGCGCGAGGAAGAGGATCGGCGCGAGCGCGAAGAGGTTCCGCTCCGCGAGGTGGCCCACGTGCCGCGACGCGAAGACGCCGACCTCGGCGACGAGCCAGACGGTCACGGACACGGCCGTCGCGAGGTACGCGCGCGCCTCCGCGCCGGCCGGCCGCACCACGAGCAGCACGGCGAGCGCGCAGACCGGCGCGACGCCGGTGAAGAGCACGACGTCCGCGGCGTGGTAGAGGCAGAACCGGAGCGCGTCCTCGAGCGAATAGTGCACCTCTCCCGCCGCCTGGTAGGCGCCGAAGAGCTTCGTCGCCGGGCCGCCGTTCCGGAGCTGGTATCCCGCCCACCCCACTCCGAGCGCCGCGAAGCCGAGGGCGGTCGGCCACAGGCGCACGGCCCAACGCGCCTCCCGGTCGAGGAGCGCCTTGACGCCGACCGCCGTCACGAAGGCGGGGACGAGGACGGCGGCCTGGAGCCGCGTCGCCGACGCGAGGACGATCGCGGCGAGCAGGAGCCCCTGCCGCGCGAGCGTCGGCCGCACGAGCGTCGCCGCCATCGCCCACGCGGCGAGCACGAGCACCGGGTAGAGCGCGACGTCCGTGAGGATCAGGCCCGAATACGCCAGGTCCGGAATGGCCAACGCGAGCGCCGCCGCGGCGAGCGCCCACCGCGCCGACACGAAGCTCCGCCCCCACAGGTAGACGGGCACCGCGGTCAGCGAGACGAGCAGCGCCTGGAGCGCCTTCAGCAGCGTGTAGCCGGCGTGGACGTTCGGGAGGCTGAGCGGCCCGCCCGCGAGCGCCGGGTAGACGAAGCTGAAGAAGCTCGTCGGTCGGCCGAGCAGGTGCAGCGTCCCGTGCTCCCAGAGGCTGCGCGAGAGCTCGGCGTAGATGAGCTCGTCCGGCGCGATCCACGGCGTCGGAATGCGCGTCGCCGCCCAGAAGCGAAGGAGCGTCGAGACGCCCACGAGCAGGCCGAGCCAGGGCAGCGCCGAGGCCGCGCGAAGGGTGCGCACCGCCGAATCTTGGTAGAAGACCCGGTCGTGACGAAGCCGCTATGGGCGCCGTGGCGCCTCGAGTACATCCAGGCGGCCGACGAGCAGGAGGGCTGCGTCTTCTGCCTCGCCGCGGAGGGCGACGACGAGGAGAAGCTCGTCGTCCACCGCGGCCGGCGGGCATTCGTGCTGCTGAACAAGTTCCCGTACGCCTCAGGCCATCTCATGGTGGCGCCTTTCCGGCACGGCGCGGAGCTCGGCGACCTCGACGACGAGGAGGCCGTCGAGATCCACCGGCTCGCCGCGGAGGCGCTCGAGGCCCTCGCCGCGACCTACCGGCCCGACGGCTCGAATCTCGGCTGGAACCTGGGCCGCGTCGCGGGCGCCGGGATCGTCGACCACGTCCACCTCCACGTCGTCCCGCGCTGGTCGGGCGACACGAACTTCATGCCGGTCCTCGCCGACGTGAAGGTCCTGCCGGAGCACCTGGCGGAGACGCGGCGGAAGCTCAGCGCGGCGTGGCCCACTCGGGCCGAGTGACGGCGTACAGCACGTAGTCGTCCCGCCCCTCGTCGGCGGGCATGAAGGCGCGCAGCGTCCCCTCGTTGACGAAGCCGAGCTTCTCGAGCACGCGGCGCATCGCCATGTTGTCGGCCGCCGTCGAGGCCTGCACACGCTCGGCGCCCTCGCGCGCGAAGAGCCGGTCGACGAGCTGCCGCACCGCCTCGGCGCCGTAGCCGCACCCGCGGTCCTCGTCGGCGTAGAGCTCGATCCCGACCTCGAAGACGCCGGGCGGGAACGCGTTCGGCGGGCAGCGCGCGTCGATCTCCCCCGCGAGCCGCCCGTCGACGTCGACCGCGAGCTTCAGGAAGCCGTCGTAGAGCCGTCCCGAGCGCTCGATCTGCCGCTGGATCGCGCGCTTCGCGCCGGGTGTGATCGGCGAGGTCGGGCTGGCGCGGAGCTTCCGAGCCTCCCAGACGGCGTCGAGCTCGTCGGCGCGGAACGGGCGCAGCGTGACGGCGGGCGTGGACGTGCGGCGCAGGCGGCCAGGCTATCGCTTCGCCCGCACGAGCCTCGCGGCCGCGAGCGTCGCGACGACCGTCAGCACGACCTTGATCGCCTTGCCGCCCCGGAGCTTCGACTCTCCGCCCGTCCGGGCGGCCATGTCCACCGGCACCTCCTCGAGCCGGAGGCCGGCCTTCGAGATCCGGATCAGCGCCTCGACCTCGGGCGCCTCGGTGCGGAAGGGCTCGGCGAGCAGCGGCAGCGCCTTCGCGTTCACGGCGTAGAGCCCGCTCGTCGCGTCGGCGAAGGGCCTGCCGAGCACGCGTCCGATCGCGCGGCGGAGCAGGGCCGTGCCGAAGCGCCGCGCCCGGCCGGGCGTGTAGCGGTACGCGGCGTACCCGTCGCCGATCGCGAAGCGTGAGCCGACGGCGACGTCGCAGCGGTCGGCTCGGACGAGCTCGAGGAGACGGGCGAGCTCGGGCACCGGGTGCTGGCCGTCCGCGTCGACCCGCCCGCAGAACCGGTAGCCGTGCTCGAGCGCCCACCGGTAGCCGGCCGCGATCCCGACCGGCAGACCTCGGTTCCGACCGAGCGACAGCACCTCGGCGCCGTGCCCGCGCGCCACCTCAGCCGTTCGATCGGTCGAGCCGTCGTCGACCACGAGCAGGTCCGCCTCGGGAAGCCCGGCCTTCAGGTCGTCGAGCACCGCGGGGAGGCTCTGCTCCTCGTTCCAGGCCGGAACGAACACCAGCGTGTCGCTCACGACGGCGCCAGTTGGGCGAGCTCCGCTCGGGCGGCCCGGAGCTGCCGCCTGCACGCCGGCGCGGCGGCGAGCTCCCAGAGGAGCGCCCGAACGCTCGGGGTCACCGGCGCGACGCGAAACTCCGTCTCGACGCCGTGCGCGCCGTACAGCCGCGTGAAGAAGAAGCGCGTCCGGTAGAGGTGGAGCGGCGCGCAGACGACGATGGCCCGTCCGATCTCCCGCTCGAGCAGGAGCGGCAGGGTCCGGCTCGCGTTCTCCGCCGTCACCGAGGCCGTCGGCTCGACGAGGAGCTCGACGTCGGCGCCGTGCCAGTCCGCCCGCATGTGCTCCGCCTCGGAGAGGGCGCCCCGCCGCGACCAGCCGCTGAACACCACGACCTCGATCGGTCTCTCGGCGACGACGCGCTCGGCCTCGCGCACGAGGTCGAAACACCGGTCGCGGGCGTGGTGCCCCGGCACGACGACGGCGGACCGCACTCGTTCAGCGTACTGCCCACCCGGCGGGCGGGAACCCTCGCCCGTAAGAACTGCAACACCTCCCAGCGACGCTTGAGGTCGAGCGCGCCGGTCGTCTCCTCGGCCTCGGCTGCTGCTCCGCGTACCAGGCTGCCCGCTCGGGTGAACTCTCGACGCTGCGGATCGGCCGCCGTCTGATCGTGCCGACGCCGCGGCCAATAGAGTGTGCTTGTTCGGATCGGATAGAACGCCCCATCACCACCAAGGATGCGGCTCGGGGTGCGAAGATCGCTCGCCAATGAGCTCGGCGTGGGTAGGAGTCATCGGCTCTCTCGGCGGTGTGTCCGTCGGCGCGCTCGCCTCGTCACTCCTCGAGCGTGCCCGCTGGCGGCGAACGGAGAGAACCAGGTGGCACGACCATCGCCTCGCCCTGTACGTGCGCTTCCTGGAGGCCACGAAGCGACTCCACGACGCCATCAACGACTTCGCCGCCGTTCCAGAGGCGGATCGGTTTCGCGCGCTCAAGGAGGTGGGCGGCGTCAACGCCGAGCTTGTCCCAATCCAATCTGAGATCGAGCTCTTGGCGGGCGCCGAGGTTCGTCGGACCGTTGGATTGGTGAACTTCGGCCAGATTCGGATGCTTGAGATAGCGGCCCGCGACCCACGCGACGTGCGAGGCGACGAGCTGTCGGAAAGGCTGCGCGCGTACCGGGCGGGCCGCGAAGAGTTCACGGCCGCTGCTCGGAGCGAGATCGGCCTCGATACCCTCAATGAACCCTCGCTCGCAGCCGCCACGGCGGGGCTGTCAAGCGAATATGCAAGGTATCTCGCTTCGGGACATATCCGGGACACATAGGCCGTCCTCGTCGCCTTCCCTAGCAACGAGAAAACCCCCTGAGCGGGGGTTTTCTTGAGCGGACGACGGGGATCGAACCCGCGACCCTCAGCTTGGGAAGCTGATGCTCTACCAACTGAGCTACGTCCGCGCTCGCGACACGATACCGCGCCCGGCGGGAGATCAGCGGCGCGTGATGGCGACCGGCGTGCCGAGCGGGAGCATCCGCGCGAGCCGCAGGATCACGCGGTTCGTCATCCGGATGCAGCCGTGGCTGACGTCGCGCCCCACGCCCGACGGGTCGTTCGTGCCGTGGAGGCCGATCCGGCCGTCGCCGCCGAAGCCGAAGCGGGTGAAGACGTTCGAGTGCGCCGACAGGCCGAATGCGAACACGCCATACACGGAACCCCAATCGAGCGGCCGGATCCGCGACACGATGTAGTACGTGCCGGCGGGCGTCGGAGTGACGGCGCGTCCGACGCCGACGGGTGCGCTGACGACGATCGCGCCGTCGCGGCGCACCGTGAGGCGGTGAGTCCGGAGGTCGATCCGTACCCGGTACGGATCGCTGTAGACCCGTACGTCCGAGCGGCGAACCCAGCCTGTGCTCCCGTTGGGACGCGTCGGCAGGTAGACGAGCGCCCGGCCGCGGTGGAGCGAGCGCACGAGGAACGAGAGGAGCGTGCCGTCGCCGGTCGGGTTGGGAAGCGTCTGCCGGACGCGGCTCGAGGACTCGGAGCCGTAGACCGAGACGTACGCGACTCGGGCGTATGCCACGAACACGGTCGGGCGAGTGCTCGGTCCGACGCCGGGCTGCGTGTGCGCCCCCGCGCTCGGCGCGGCGAGCAGCGCCACGCAGGCCGCTGCGACTGCCGAGCGGCGATGCACGTCAGCCGGTGAGACTCGGCCTGCCGCGCGTGACGCGCAGGCCTGCGCCGCGGACGCCGGTCTTCTTCTTGTGCTTCTTCTTGTGCTTTTTCTTGTGCTTGTGCCCGGTCGTCGTCGTGTGCGTCGTGGTCGTGCGGCGCGTGCTCGTCGGGCCGGTGGTCGTCGACGAGCTCGACGGCGACGTGGTGGTCGTTCCCGTCGACGTCGAGGACGACGACGTGGAGCCTGTCGAGGTCGTCGTCGGGGTCGTCGTGGTCGTGGAGGAGGAAGACGACGTGGAGTGAGTCGTGGAATGCGTCGTCGTCGAGGTCGTCGTCGTGGTCGTGGTGGAGGTAGCCGTCGTGGTCGTGCTGGTGGTGGTCGACGTCGAGCAGTACTCGTACTCCGCGGGCAGCGTGCAGTACTGGTAGCCGTACGTGTAGCCGAGCAGCCCGCGGCCGCTCGCGTAGCCGATCGCGGCCAGCGAGACCATCGCGACCACGACGAGCCCTGCCGCGACCATGCGGCGACGCCAGCCGGTGCGTTGCGTCAGCCTGCGCACCATCTGCAAAGCATCGTAAGAAGGCCTACGGACGGTGCATCACCCATCTGGAGGTTCGTGCGGACACGCCCGGCTCCTGCGCTACGGCGCTCGGCCGGCGAGCAGCTCGTCCCAGGCGTGCTGGACCAGCGTCGGCTCCGCGAGCACGAGCCGCAGCGGGTACGGGAGCCGGGCCCGGAGCTCGCCGACGACCTCCGGGGCGGGGTCGGCGACCGCGACGACGAGCTCGTCGCCAGCCATGCAGATCGGCACCGCGCGGCAGCGCTGCCCGACCTCCGGGTCGAGGAGCGCCGCGTCGCGCGGGTTGAGATACGCCGTCTCGAGGTCGACGTACTCGAGCCCGTACTGGTGCGCGAGCGCCCGGGCGAGCTCCTGCTCGTAGATCCAGCCCTTCCGCAGGAGCACCTCGCCGACGCGCAGGTTCGTCGCCCCCGCCTCCGCGAGCGCCTCGGCGAGGCGCACCGAGTCGATCAACCCGCGCTCGACCAGGATCGTGCCGAGGAGCGGCCGCATGCCGAGCGGGACGGGCGGCACAGGCGGCACGGGCGGCGGAGCATCGGAATACGTACCAATAGTCACAGCCGTCACGAAGATCGGCGTTCTCCGACGCGCTTCCCATCCCCGCAAAGGGGCACAGGAGCGGGCGGGACGGCGGAGCCGGTCCAGCAGAGAACGTTCCCACACCTGCCTGTGGAACCTGTGGAAAAGTCCTGGCTCGCGTCACTGCCCGCAAGGCGAACCCTGGCCGCGCGGGCGGAGTCTACGGCGCGGGCCGCGGATCAGGAGGAGCGCGTGTCGGAAGTGCGACCAAACTGCGAATTTTTCGTAACGCGGCCCTCGGTCGGGTGCGCCGACCGGCACGATCGAGGATATGCGGACGCGCGCGCCCGTCACCGCGCTGATCCTCGCCGCCGCGCTCGCCGGCTGCCGCGTCGGCCTGCACCGCGCAGGCCCTCCGCCCTCACCGTACTGCCGCTCCGGCGATCCGCTCGCCGGCGTCTACCACCCGTCGCGGCTCG
>Ga0209027_1000985_pt1 | contig 10514 bp, 9 predicted proteins | sample GraSoi013_1_20cm_3_FD_185821 | JGI IMG/M metagenome (GOLD analysis project Ga0209027, IMG submission 185821) | Grasslands soil microbial communities from the Angelo Coastal Reserve, California, USA - Sample 09_27_2013_1_20cm (SPAdes) (version 2) | ecosystem: Environmental > Terrestrial > Soil >...
CCGCCGGTCCCCGAAGCCCGGTGCCTTCACCGCGACGCACTGGAAGACCCGGTTGACGTGGTTGTGCACCAGCATGCTCAGGGCGGTGCCCTCGACGTTCTCGGCGATGATGACCAGCGGCCGGGGTTCCCGCATCACCTTGTCCAGCAACGGCATCAGCTGCTGGACCTTGGTGATCTTCTCGCTGCACAGCAGGAGGTACGGGTCCTCCACGATCGCCTCGAGGCTGGCCGGGTTGGTGACCATGTACGGCGACACGTACCCGTTGTCGAACTCGAAGCCCTCCACGAAGTCGACGCTCATCCCGTGTACCGCCGACTCCTCGACGGTGACGATCCCGCCGTCGCCGACGGTGTGCAGCGCCCGCGCGATCACCGCGCCCACCAGGTCGTCGTCGTTGGCCGAGATCGCGGCCACCCGGGCGAGGTCCTCCTCGGTGCTCACCGGATGCGCGACGCTCTGCAGGTGCGCCACCAGCCGGGCGACGGCCACGTCGACGCCCCGCTTCAGGAGTACCGGATTGGCGCCCTCCTCGATCGCCTTCATGCCCTCGCGCACGATCGCCTGGGCGAGCACGGTCGCCGTGGTGGTGCCGTCACCGACGATGTCGTTGGTCTTGATCGCCGCTTCTTTGACCAGTTGGGCACCCATGTTCTCGAACTGGTTGCGCAGGTGGATCTCGCGCGCGATGGTGACGCCGTCGTTGGTGACCACGGGTGAGCCGGTGATCTTCTCCAGGATGACGTTGCGGCCCTTGGGCCCGAGCGTCGACTTGACCGCGTCGGCCAACTGGTCCACGCCCGCGAGCAGCAGGTCGCGGGCCTCCGCGGCGAAACGTAGTTCCTTGGCCATCGGTCCTCCTGGGCGTGCGGGGTGGGATGTGCGGCGGGATTCAGGGAACAAGGATGGCGCGGCCACGGACCCGACCGGCGTCGAGATCCCGCAGCGCCTCCCCCGCCTCGGCGAGCGGGTACGTCTTGGTGTGCAGGGTGACCTTCCCGGCCTCCGCCAGGACCATCAGCTCGGCCAGCTCGTTGTACGTACCGACGATGTTGCCGATGATGTTGCGCTCGGTGGAGATGATGTCGAGCGTCGGGATGTGCACCTCGCCGCCGTACCCGATGACGCTGTAACTCCCGGCCCGGCGGGTCATCGCGAACCCGTCCTGCTCGGCACCCTGCTCGGCGACGAAGTCGAGTACGACGTCCGCGCCGGCTCCGTCGGTGAGGTCCTTGACCGCGTCGACGTGGCCGCCGTCGGCGACGACCGTGTGGTCCGCGCCGAGCTGCTCGGCGAGCTTGAGCGCGTCGGGGTTACGGTCGACCACGATGATCTGCGCGGCGGTCAGCGCGGCCAGGCACTGGATGCCGATGTGGCCGAGCCCACCGGCGCCGATGAGCACGCACGTGGTTCCCGGGTACAGCAACGGGATCACCTTGCGGACCGCGTGGTAGGCGGTGATGCCCGCGTCGGCGAGCGCGGCTACGTCCTGCGGCCGGGTCCGCGGGTCGAGCTTCACGCAGGTACGCGCCGAGGTGAGCAGGTACTCGGCCATGCCGCCGTCGTGCGAGAGGCCGGGGAAGCTGCTGTTGCCGCAGTGCATGTCCTGCCCCGCTCGACAGGCCCGGCACAGCCCGCAGGTCGGCGTCGGGTGCAGGATCACGGTGTCGCCGACCTGGACGTTGGTGACCGCCGACCCGATCTCGTGTACCCAGCCGGCGTTCTCGTGGCCGAGCGTGTAGGGCAGCGTCGGTTGCATGGCCGCTTCCCACTGACCTTCGATGATGTGCAGGTCGGTGCGGCACACCCCGGCACCGCCGATCTTCACGACGACGTCGAGCAGACCCTGGACGGTCGGCTCCGGCACGTCCTCGACGACCGGCTGCTGGTGGTACCCGTGCAGTCTGACCGCTCTCACGTCTCCTCCTCGCCTTCTCCTCTGGTGTCGTACCGGTGCCGCAGCATCCCCCGGCAGATGCCCGCGTTGGCCTCCACGCCGACCCGCGTCGCGCGGGCCTTCCGCAGGTGCAGCGGCACCGCCGCCACGGCGACCGGCGTCCCCGCAGTCGGTTCGATCAGCAGCGGCGCGCCATCGTCGGCGGGCAGGCCGAGCTCGGCCCGCCGCTGCCGCAGCCGGTCCAGCGCCCGCGACGGTGGCACCTGGCCCAGCGTCAACGTGACCAGGGCCGCCGGCTCGACGCCCGAGGCGACCAGCGGCCGGCACACCAGGTCGGTACCCGCCAGCACGGCCTTGCGCAGAAAGTCGGCCCGCAGCTTGTCCAACTCGCCGATCGCCTCGCCCTCGAAGGAGCGCGCGAACCCGGCCCGGGCGGCCACCCCGCCGTTGATCGCGTCGGCGGCGAAGTGGTCCTCCAGCGCGATGTCGGTCGCCCGTACACCGTCCAGTGTGGACACCGCGTCGTAGGCGTCGGCGACCATGAGGAAGGCGAAGTTGGGCGCGCAGAAGTAGGTCGGCAGCCGCAGCCGTACCCGGGCGTGCCCGTCGGTGGAGACGGTGCACGACGCGACGAAGCCGAGCGAGGTGATCGGCTCGTCCAGCTCCGGGTCGCGCACCGCCGCCAGCGCGCGGAGTACCCGCGCGCTGTCGACGAGGGCGGTGCTCATACCTGTTCGACCAACCGCGCGTCGTCCGGTGCGGCCGGGGTACCCTCCCCCGCGTCGAGCCGGTACTCGGCCGGCACCTCGATGCCGTACAGCTTGGCCGCGTTGAGGCCGAGAATCTTCTTCTTGGTGGCCGTGTTGACCCGCGGGTAGTCGTCGAACTCCGCGCCGGGCGGGTAGTCCCAGTCGACGAAGCCCTCGACCTGCCACTTCGGTTCCCAGATGGCGTAGTCGCTGCCGAAGGTCATCTTGTCCTCGCCGACCCAGAACAGCAGCTCACCCATCACCTTCGCGAAGAACCTCGGCCGGGCGTGCATCAGGCCGCCGATCGCCACGGCCAGGCCCGCGTACACGTTGGGCTCCTGCGTCGCCATGAAGCAGAAGTCCTCGATCCGGGGCAGGCCGACGTGCTCGACGATGAAGTTGAGGTGCGGGAAGTCGGTCGCGGCGTGGTCGACGTCGGCGACGTCGAACGCGTCCTTGTCCAGGGGCCAGATCGTGGGTCCCTTGTGGACATGGATGTTCGTGATGCCGAGGTCCGCGCACGCCTCCAGGTACTTGTAGGCCTCCGGGTCGGTGAGCTTCCAGCCACGGGAGCCCTGCCGCCACTCCGCGGTATAGAGCTTGACTCCCTTGCAGCCCCACCGTTCCACGTTGTGGCGCAAGGTCTTCAGCCCGTCCTCGCCCTCACGCGGGTCGAAGCTGGTGTTGAGGATGAACTTCCCCGGGTACTTCTCGTAGAGGATCGCGTCCCGCTCGGTGGTGTTGAAACCCTCCTTGTACCACTCCAGCAGGTTCGTCGGCTGGAAGATCGCCACGTCCACGTGGCCCTCGTCGAAGACGTCCTTCATGAGGTCCTCTTCGGTGTACTTCTGGTACTTCTCCAGCGTCCACCGGGTCTCCGGCGGCCCCAGGCCGTGGTAGCCGTAGAAGCACTCGATCCAGCCCTTGGCGAACTGTTCGGCGCCCGGTACCCAGTTGTCCGGAGCCGCGTTCCAGTAGTGCATGTGCGTGTCGACAACGAAGTACTTCTCGCCATCTTTTTCGTACACAGTGATTACCTCGATCCAGCGGTGAGGTCGAAGCCGATGTATTCGCCGGCGTCCTCCGGGTTGGCGAACATGATGGTCCGGTCGTCCTGGTGGATCATCCGGCCGTAGTGGGTGGACATGTTCTCCTCGAACTCCGCGGCGTCGAAGTAGCCGGGCTCCTCGCCGAGCGCCTCGGAGATCTCGTCGTAGACGACGTCCATGCGCCGTACCGCGTCCACCCGGATCATCGACGGCAGCGGGGTCACCCGGACGTTCGGCTTGCTCCGCATGACCTCCGCGACCACCACACCGACCTGGTTGTTCATCAGCGTGAAACCGCACATGTTGGACGCGGTGCTGTCCGTCTTGAATGGGCTCTCGGCCACCTTGAAGGTCGTCACTGCGCCAGCTCCTTCGGCGTGTCCAGATCCAGCTCGGCGAGGATGCCGCTGAACCGACTCTTCGCGCGGTCGAGCCCGTCCTCGAACCTGGGCGGTTTTGAATCGGGCTGCGACCACAACGGCTGCAGCGTCCGGGCGGCTTTGAGGGAGCGCGGCACCCAGGCCGTCAGCCACTGCTGCAGGAGGGTCTTGTTGTGGTGGGCGAACTCGCGGTCGTTGGTCAGCAGCGAGAACATCGCCTTCGTGTACCGCAGGTCCCGCTCGGAGTAGTCGTACTCCTCGGCGCCGACGATCGTCGGGGTGACGAAGTCGCCGTTGCGCGGCGCCGCGTGCTGCACCAGATGGCTGCGGAACAGCTCACCGACCAGCGGCTCGAAGACCACGTTCGCGGCGAAGATCGCCTCGCACCAGTCGTCGATCCCGGTGAGCGCCTCGGCGGTCTCCCGGACGCCCTGCCACGCGGGGTCGCTGTTCCAGGTCTCGAGGTGTGCGGTGCCGTCGAAGCCCTCGATCTCCTCGCTGAGCGTCAGGTTGTACAGCGCCAGGTCCTGGGCGGCCCGGATGCGGTGCATGCTGTTCACCGAGATCGCGTTGTTGTGCATGTTCGTCGGCGCGCGACGGTTGGCGTTGGCGAACAGGTACAGCCCGAGCCCGTGGTCGACGTGCATCCACGCGCCGACGTTGCGCTCCACGAACCGCACCCAGTTGGGGTTCCACTGCTCGAACGCCTTGGCCTGGCGGGCGGCCTCGATGTTCTGGGTGAGCTGGCGGACCACGTTGGAGTTGTAGCGGTACAGCGACAGCTCCCACTCCTCGTTGGGGTCGCGGAACTCGTGCCAGCCCAGCGCCGGCCAGTCGTACCCCTTGCCGCCGGAACCGGGGCCACGCTTGGGAACCGGGCGCTCCGTTCCCCACGCCTTCAGCGCGGTCCACTCCAGCGGGTACCCGCCGCGGCCGTCGGAGAAGCCGTACAGCCAGCCCTGTGCCAGGTAGTGCCGCGGGTCGGGTTGGACCTCGACGGTCACGTCCTCGTAGTGGGTCTGCTTGCGCTTCTGCGGGGTGTAGTAGTTGAACCGGCGCGCGGTCGAGTCCGGGAACTCCTTCGCGCCGGCCTCGGCATCGGTAAAGACCGGCTTGGGTACGCTTCGTTCTTGTGCGGTGGTCATGAGGCCTCCTCACCGCCGGTGGTGGTGAACTTGTCGTAGTAGATGCGTTTGTCGGGCACGCCGAGCCCGGTGAGCATGGGCATCGCCGCCTCGACCATCGGCGGGGGACCGCAGACGTAGGCGTGGGCGTTGCTGAGGTCGCTCTCGTGGCGCTTGACGACGTCGGTGACGAACCCGACCTCGCCGTCCCACACGTCGTCGGCGCTGGGCTCGGACAGCGCCGGGATGTACCGGAAGCGGGGCAGCTTCTGCGCAAGGTCCCGCAGTTCGGCCTCGAAGCAGAGGTCGCGGCGGCCGCGGGCGCCGTAGTAGAAGGTGGCCTTGCGCTGGATCCCGCGCTCGGCCATCGAGCGCAGCAGCGACAGGATCGGCGCCAGGCCGGCCCCGCCGCCGACGAAGACCAGGTCGGTCTCGTAGCCTTCGCGAAGGGTGAAGACGCCGAATGGTCCGGTCACGTCGAGCCGGTCGCCCACTTTCAGTCCGGTGTCGAGGAAGTGCGAGAACAGGCCGTCCGGGTACACCTTGATGATGAACTCCAGTTGGCCCGAGTCCCGGCTGGACGTGTTGGCCATGGAGAACGAGCGGGTGGCGTCGGTACCGGGGATCGCGATGTCGACGTACTGGCCCGGGAAGAACTTCAGCTCCGTCGGCTCGACCAGCCGCAGTACCAGGTGGCGCAGGTCGTGGGTGACCCGTTCGATCGCCGCCACCTCGGTCACCGCCGTCTGGATCGGCAGCCCGGACCGGATCATGTCCTCGTCGTAGTTGACCAGCTCGATCCGCACGTCCTCGTACACGTGGGCCCGGCACAGCAGCGTGAAGCCCTCCTCCCGCTCGTAGTCGGGCAAGGCGAAGGTGGAGTACCTGTCCAGCTCGATGTCGTCACCGTCGAGGACGAATGACTTGCAGGCGGAACACTGCCCCTCCTTGCAGCCGTGCATGAGCATGAGCCCCTGCTCGGCCGCGGCCCGCAGGACCGTCTGGTCCTCGTCGACCTCGATCTCGATGCCGACCGGCTCGAATCGCACGAGGTGCTTGTCACCCATGGTTCACTCTCCCCAGGGAGCAGGAGGAGGGCCGGCAGGCCCTCCTCCCCCCGACCGCCGATCAGGCGTCCGCTGACGCGGGTCGGCCGGCCGGTCCACCCCGGATGTAGTTGGCGTGGAAGGCGTCCCGCTCCTGCTGGCTCATCTCGTTGAGCAGGACGTTCGGGCTCTGCAACGGCGGCATCCGGCGCAGGTGGTCCAGGGTCCACATCTTGCTCGGGTCGAGGTTCAGGTGGGGCTGCGCGACCATGGTCTTGCCGTCGTCGCGCACGTAGCCCATGTCGGACACCACGTCGGCCCAGTTCCAGCCGTGGTAGAGGGTCTCCCACTCGCGGGCCCCGATGAGCTGGCCCATGTTGGGCGTCTGCCGGCCCTGGTAGGTCGGGCGGAAGGCGATCTCGTCGGTCCACCGGCACATCTCGTGGCAGTACGTGCGCCACTGGCCGTCGACCTCGGCCATCACCATGTCCTCGCGGACGAGGCACGGCACCATGCAGGTCCAGCAGCGGTGCGGGTACTGGTAGTCGACGTCCTCGGCGACGATCGGGTGGTGCCCGTTGGGGGTCGCCAGCCGGTTGTACTGCTCCCACCACTTGCCGTACCGGTCATACCAGCCCGGGTACTTGTACTCGAACCACTCGAAGTCCTTGTCGGTCATCGCGTCGATCCGCCAGTAGTTGGCCAGCCAGCCGGTCGCGAAGAACTGGGCCACCTCGTGCACGTAGCCCTTGTTCCAGATCTGGTTCCACGCCTCCTCGATGAGGTCGTGCGGGATGACCAGACCGTACTTCTCCAGCGGTACCAGGTAGCTGCGGTAGTAGTCGTCGTAGATCCAGCGGCGCCACATCTCGGCGTAGCTCTCCCGGTCCTTGCGCCGGTCCTTGGTGCCGTACTCGATGAAGGTGCCGATCGCCGCGTCCACCACGCGGTGGTTGTTCCACCAGGCGTAGCGCAGGTCGCGTTCGAGCAGTTGGTGGTTGCCCTCGTCGGCCAGGGCCATCAGCAGCGTCGCGTACCCGTTGCTGATGTGCCGGGACTCGTCGGACTGCACCGAGTGGAAGACGGTGGGCAGCAGGTAGTCGCCGTTGGCGGCGGCCTCGGCGGGCATCGCCACGAACAGCGTGTTGGTGAAGGCGGTCTCGGCCACGATCGTCAGGTAGATGCTGGCCGCGGTGATCGCGTCACCGGTGATGAAGCCCTCGGCGAACTGGCGGCCGATCGTGCCGCAGTAGTCGTTCTGGAAGTTGCGCAGGCTCGAGTTGAAGCCGGCCGGGTCGATGTAGTTGTTCATGTAGAGGCGCTTGAGGTTCTGCTGGATGGTCGAGTGCCGGACCTCGTCGATCATCTGGATGGCCTGGCCGTTGTGCAGTTCCGGGTTGGGCACCGTACGGAACAGCAACGGCATGGCCCGCGCGGCCGAGATCTCCGGCAACGGGATGATGGACAGGAAGAGTTTCTGCCATTCCAGCCAGCGCTCCTGCACCTGACGGAACATGTTGCCGCGGATGGCGCCGTCCGAGGCCCCGTACACCCGGTGGTCCTTCTCCTCCTGCATGGGGAAGTACGACCGCAGTACCTGCTTGAGTGGATCCTTCTTCTGCGCCTTCCGGAAGGAATAGTCGGTGCCGTACTGGGAGACCGGCTCGTGGTACAGCGGTTCCCAGGACAGCTCCTGGATCTTCTGGTGTGCTCTGGCCACACTCTGGCGACTCATAGTCACTCCTCGCCCGTCGCTCGGGTCAGCTGAGCCCCGCCGGGCTCGAACTCCGCTCCCCTGGATCACACCGCGTCGCACCGCGGGTGGTCGTCTCAACATGAGGCAGTAGCTGCCGGTACCTGGTCAGCGGGGTCCGAACACCGCGGCCCGGATCTCGGCGAGATGCTCGCGGACGTCCCGCGAGATCTGGCGGTTGCCCTCCGCCGCCGGCTCGATCCCCAACGTCAGGAGCAGGTCGGCGGCCGGCGGGCCGGGATCTCCGCCGTCACCCAGCACGGGGTGCAGACCCTGCGCGGCCAGGTGGTGGAACACCAGGTTGACGATGCTCCAGGGGTTGAAGGTCTCCCGCTCATCCTGGTCCGGCCGGCTCATCGGCCCACCTCCTCACGCCCTGCTTGCATCAGATGACGCCCGGCGCGGAGCGGTAGTCTCAACTTGAGACATGTATCGGTCGCTTTGCACTTATGTTTCTGGTTACGACGTAACCCCAACGCCGTCACGCGGACCTGCCCGGCCTGCGAGCAGCTTGCGGAGGTAAGGGGGGCGCGATGACGTCCACTTCGATGTACCTGCCGAACATGACCGACGGCCGCCGGTTGGCCAAGGTCCGGGAGCGGTTCCTGGCCGCTGACGCGGTGGAGCCCGGCCAGGTCCGCGACACCATCCTCGCGTCGTGGTGGCGGTCGCGGCGGTGGAACGTCGCCGCCAACCACATCGACATCGCGTACGTCCGCGATCCCGACCTCGACACGCCGCTGACCCGCAGCGCGCTGCCGGTGCTGCGCACCCTGCGCGAGCACCTGGACGGCCAGCCGATCAGCATCATCCTGACCGACGCGGCGGGCGTCGTGCTCACCCGCCTGATGGCCGACCGCGACCTCGACCGCCACCTCGATAGCGTGCAGCTCGCGCCCGGCTTCAGCTACGCCGAGGCGTCGGTCGGCACCAACGGCATCGGCACCGCGCTGGAGGGCGGCCGGCCGATGCACGTGTTCGGTCACGAGCACTACGCCGAGAACCTCGAAGACCTGGCCTGCGCGGGCGTGCCGATCCACCACCCCATCTCGGGCAAGACCGTCGGCGCGGTGGATCTGACCTGCTGGCGCAAGGACGCCGGTTCGCTGCTGATCACGCTCGCGAAGACCACCGCCGACCAGATCAGGCAGGCACTGCTCACCGCCAGCGGGGGACGTGAGTTCGCGCTGCTGCAGGAGTACCTGCGGGCCTGCCGGCACACCGCCGGAATCGTGTTCGCCATGAACAGCGACGTCGTGATGATGAACGACTACGCCCGCCAGACGCTCGACCCGGCCGACCAGACCGTCCTGCTCGGGCAGGCCGCGGCGACGCTGGCCGGCCGGCACGTCGACCCGGTCGTCGTGGAGCTGCCCACCGGTGTCGAGGCCCGGATGTACTGCCGACCGGTGTCCCCGGACGACGGGCTGGCCGGCGGTGTGGTGCACGTGAAGTTGTTGGAGCCGGGCAACCGCCAGCTCGACACCCGGATCCCGGCGCGGATCCACCTGCCCGGGTTGGTCGGCTCGGGACCGCTGTGGCTGCGCGGGTGCCACCGGGTCGACGCCGTTCACGAATCCGGCGAGTGGCTGGCGCTGGACGGCGAGCCCGGCGTCGGCAAGCTGGCCGTACTCCGGGCGGTGCACTACCGGCGCAACCCGGCCGGCCGCTTCCAGGTGGTGGACGCCGCAGCGGCCGACAGTGCGCAATGGCTCGCCGACGCACGCCAGGAGTTGCTCGACGCCGACGGCAGCCTGGTGATCCGGCACGTCGACCGGCTCGACGCCCGGCGGCTACAGGTACTGACGGGCGCGGTGCAGGATGCCCGGGCCGCGGGTCGACACCGGTCGCTGTGGGTCGCCGTCACCCTCGCTCAGGTACCTGAGAGCGGCGAACTGGCCGATCTCCTCCGGCTGTTCCCGAGCACCGTCGAACTGCCACCACTGCGGCACCACGTCGAGGACGTGCACGAGCTCGTACCGCAGTTCCTCGCGCGGATCAGCTCCGAGGGCAGGCTCACCTGCTCCCCCGAGGCGATGCAGCTTCTCCTGCGGACCCGCTGGCCGGGCAACGTCGAGCAGCTCTGGCAGGTACTCCGGCGGGTCGCACACCACCGCCGTACCGGCTCGATCCACCCCGACGACCTGCCGCCCGAATGCCGGACGGTGAGCCGCCGGCTGCTCAGCCCGCTGGAGTCCCTGGAGCGCGACGCGATCGTGCAGAGCCTGCTCGACTCGGAGGGCAACAAGGCGAAGGCGGCGGAATCCCTGGGAATGTCCCGGGCGACGATCTACCGCAAGATCCACGAGTACGGCATCGTCGCGCCCGTGACGCCTACCGGGCGTCGTCGCTGACCCTGTCGCCCGCCCTCGGCCGGATGCGCCCTGTCTCGAGCAGCGGATGCGGTCAGTGAGCGTGTACCGTTCGAGAACTCGGTTTCGGCTACGCGACCTGCTCATACTCGTTGATGAGACCGTGCACCACCTTCCTACGTCGTATCCACACGCCGGCCAGAT